>Ga0208219_1000061_pt1 | contig 51520 bp, 55 predicted proteins | sample NGESurshal072012_7_FD_184469 | JGI IMG/M metagenome (GOLD analysis project Ga0208219, IMG submission 184469) | Arctic peat soil microbial communities from Barrow, Alaska - NGEE Surface sample 53-2 shallow-072012 (SPAdes) | ecosystem: Environmental > Terrestrial > Soil > Wetlands > Peat ... | reverse complement strand
AACGCCTCGAGCCGGTAGGCGACGATGGGCGCCTGCTTTCCCTTCAGCTCGATAGGGGCGAGCTCCTCGACGACCACTGCGTCGCGCGCGAGCGCGCACGTCTCCTGGCCGAGCAGGATCTCTCCCGGCGCGGCGGCCTGCTGCAAGCGCGCTGCGACGTTGACGGCGTCGCCCGTGGCGAGCCGCTCCTCCGTACCGGTCACGACCTCGCCCGTGTTGATCCCGATCCGGAGCTCGAGCGTCGTGTCGTAGTCGCGGTTGAGCTCGGCGTTCAGCACCTCGATTGCGCTCCGCAGCTCGGCGGCGGCACGCACGGCGCGGATCGCATCGTCCTCGTGCACGACGGGGACGCCGAAGACGGCCATCACGGCATCGCCGATGAACTTCTCGACCGTTCCGCCGTGCCGCTCGATGACGCGCCGGGCCTCGTCGAAGTAGCGCGCCATCACGCGGCGGAAGCTCTCGGCGTCGAGCCGCTCTCCGAGCGCGGTCGATCCGGTCACGTCGCAGAAGACGACCGTGACGGTCTTGCGCTGCTCGTGCGCCTCGGCGGGCGTGGCCTGCGTCGCGCCGCAGCTGTCGCAGAAGCGCGCGCCCTCACGGAGCTCGGCGCCACAGGACGAGCACACGATCATGTGGGAGTTCTACTCGGAACGGAAGCCGAAATCGAGCAGCCGCGTCCCGTCGACGTACATGTTCGGGTCGTCGAGCAGCACCGCGATCACCGTACGACCATGGCGCGTCGCCGAGACGACAAGGCACGGCCCCGACTTGTGCGTGTACCCGGTCTTGACGCCATCGGCGCCGGGATAGGAGCGCAGCATGAGGTTGTTGTTGACGTAGACCTTCGAATACGTCGGTGCGCTCCACGGCACGTGAATGATCTTTGTGCGCACGATCTTGTCGAAGCGCTCGTTCCGGAGCGCGACGCGTGTCAGCGCCGCCATGTCCCACGCGCTCGAGTAGTTGTCGCGATCGACGACCCCGCTCGGCGAGATGAAGTGCGTATCGCGTAGGCCGAGGCGGTGCGCCTCGTCGTTCATGTCGCGCACGAACGTCCATTTGTCGCCGCCCGCCGCGATCGCGAGCGCAAGCGCGTCGTCGTTCCCGGAGTAGAGGAGCATCGAGTAGAAGAGCTTCCACGCCTTGACGCGCTCGCCCGCGCGTAGGCCTTCGCGGACGAGCGGGACGCGCGGCACGGACTTGTCGACGGTGACGATGTCGTTCGGCGCGAGCTTCTTCAGCGCGAGCAGCGCGGTCATGATCTTCGTCAGCGAGGCGACCTTGCGGCGCTCATGCGGCTGGAGCTGCCAGAGCACGCGGCCGGTGCCCGCGTCGACGACGATCGCCGCAGCCGCCGACAGGGGCGGCGAGAACGCGTGCTGGACGACGTCGTCGCCGTTCAGGAGGTGTTCCGGCGCGAGCGGCACCACATGCACGATGTGGACGACCGGCGCGTCGATGACGAGCGGGCCGGATGCAGCGGCGTTCACGGTCGCGGCCGGGCGCCGCGCGCCGACCCACGCACCGGCCATGACCGCCGCGAGGACGAGCAGCACGACGGGGGTGAGCCGACGGAGGCGGTACTTCCGGCGGGGTCGCACCGGGCGAGCATACGGCGGCGTCCGGAGGACCCCAACCTAGAATGACCTGGATGCGCACGTCTGCGGAAATCCGCGAGGGATTCCTCTCCTTCTTCGAGGAGAAGGGCCACATGCGCCGTCCGTCGGCATCGCTCGTGCCACGCGCCGACGATCGGTCGACGCTGCTCACCACCGCGGGCATGCAGCCGCAGATGCCATTCTTCCTCGGCCGCGAGCAGCCGCCCGCGCCGCTGACCACGACGGTGCAGAAGGTCTTCCGCACGCCGGACATCGACGAGGTCGGCCTCGACACGTACCACTTGACGTTCTTCGAGATGCTCGGGAACTTCTCGTTCGGGCAGTACTTCAAGGAGGGCGCGATCGCGTACGCGACCGAGTTCGTCCAGGAGCACTTGAAGCTCGACTGGGACCGAATCTGGGTCAGTGTGCACGCCGGCGACCCGGAGTTGAAGCTCGGCCCCGACGAGGAGGCGATCCGCCTGTGGGAGGCGATCGGCGTGCCGCCCGAGCGCATCGTGCCGCTGCCGTCGTCCGAGAACTTCTGGTCGGTCGGCGGGCCGGGGCCGTGCGGGCCGGACTCGGAGATCTTCTACGACTTCGGCGAGGAGGCCGGTTGCGGCGAGCCTGACTGCAAGCCCGGATGCACGCGCTGCGAGCGCTTCCTCGAGTTCTGGAACCTCGTCTTCATGGCGTACGAGCTGCACCCGGATGGGACGCTTACCGATCTGCCGGCGCAGAACGTCGACACCGGCATGGGCCTCGAGCGGATGGCTCGGATCGTGCAGGGGGTGCCGTCCGTATACGACACCGACGGCTACCAGCGGATTATGCAGTGGGTCGCAGAGAAGTCGGGCGTCGCGTACGGCGATTCGGTCGACGCGACGAAGGCGCACCGCGTGCTCGCCGACCACGGCCGCGGCATGACGTTCCTCGTCTCCGACGGCGTGACGCCGTCGAACGAAGGCCGCGGCTACGTGCTCCGGCGCGTCATCCGGCGCGCCGCGCAGCACGGGCAGCGCATCGGCATGCAGCCGCCGTTCCTCGCCGGCCTCGCCGACGCCGTCATCGAGCAGATGGGGGAGGCCTATCCCGAGCTGGGTGAGCATCGCCGCGAGATCCAGCAAGTGCTCACTGCCGAGGAGGAGCGCTTCGGCGAGACGCTTGAGCGCGGGATGAAGGTGTTCGAGGAGGCGGCGGCACGCGGCGAGATCACCGGCGACGACGCGTTCACGCTGCAGGCGACGTACGGCTTCCCGATCGAGCTGACGCAGGAGCTCGCGCGCGAGCGCGGCCTCGGGGTGAACGACGAGGAGTACACGCGGCTGTTCGAGGAGCACCGCGAGATCTCGCGCCGGACGAGCGGCGTTCAGGTCGACGTCCGCTTCCCGGGCGCGGCGCGCACCGAGTTCGTCGGCTACGAGCGCACCGAGGTGCCGACGGCGATCGTCGCGTACGCCGACCTCGGCGACGGGCTCTTCCAGGCGAAGCTCGAGCGGTCGCCGTTCTATCCCGCCGGCGGTGGGCAGGTGTCGGACCTAGGGACGATCGCGAAGGACGATGGCGCGGTCGCAGAGGTCGTCGAGCTCATCCGCTTGGACGGGGACCAGGAGATCGTGTTCCGAGGCGAAGGCTTCGGCGAGGGAGACCGCGTCACGGCCGTCGTTCCGTGGAACGTGCGCTTCCCGACGATGGCGAACCACACGGCGACCCACGTTCTGCACGAGTGCCTGCGCGAGGTGCTGGGCGACCACGTGAAGCAGGCGGGCTCGGCGGTGCGGCCGGACAAGCTCCGCTTCGACTTCACGCACCCGCAGGCGCTCAGCTCCGAGGAGCGCGTCGAGGTCGAGCGCCGGGTGAACGAGCGCGTGTTCGCGAACCTCCCGGTGCGGATCTACGAGACGCCGATCGCGGAGGCGCGCAAGCTCGGCGCGATGATGCTCTTCGGCGAGAAGTACGGCGAGGTCGTCCGCGTCGTCGACATCGACAGCTGGTCGGTGGAGCTCTGCGGCGGCACGCACGTGCGCTCGACGGCGGAGATCGGGCCGTTCGTCATCCTCAACGAGAGCTCCGTCGGCGCAGGCGCGCGCCGCATCGAGGCCGTGACGGCAGGGGAGGCGTTCGCGCTCCTGCACGAGCAGGCGCGCGAGGCGGAGGCGCTGCGCGGCGAGCTCGAGCGCGCGCGCCGCGAGTCGAAGCAGCCGAAGCAGGAAGCGGCGGTGCAGTACGAGATCACCGAGCGCGTGGACGGCGTCGTCTTCGCGCAGGCGTCCGATCTGCAGCCGGGGCCGCTGCGCGACCTCTCCGACCGCATCCGCCAGCAGGAGAAGGCCGACGGCGCCGTCGTCGCGTCCATCACCGACGGCCGGGTGCACATCGTCGTCAACGTGGCCGAGAGCGTCGGCGTCGACGCGGCCGTGCTCGCGAACGAGATGGGGCAAATCGTGGGCGGACGCGGCGGCGGGAAGCCGACGATGGCGCAGGCCGGCGGGAACGTCCCCGAAGAGATCCCGAAGGCGTTCGCCGCGGCGAAGAAGGCGCTCGTATGAAGGTCATGGCGCTCGACTTCGGCTCCGCGCGGACGGGTGTCGCGGTGTCCGACCCCACCGGCGTGGTCGCGCGCCCGCTGGGCGTGGTCGAGCGCGCGGGCGGCGAGGCCGGTCTCGCCGAGGTCGTGCGGCTCGCCCACGAGCAGGAAGTGCAGGAGGTGGTCGTCGGCCATCCGTTGACCTTGCGCGGCGAGCGTGGGGAGCAGGCACGCGCCGCCGAGCGGTTCGCCAAGGCGCTGCGCGCGGCCGTCGACGTCCCCGTCGTGCTCTTCGACGAGCGCTTCACGACCGATCTGGCGGAGCAGAGCTCCTCCGCGACCCCGGAAGACGCGCGCGCGGCGGCGCATCTCCTCTCCAGCTATCTCGAGTGGTCCGGCTCAGCGCGGCGCTAGCGCTGGGGGCGGTGCTGGTCGCTGCCGGCTGCGGCGGGGCGAAACAGCCGGTCGCCACAACGCCGCCGCCGCCGAAGCCGTTCAAGATCGTCTTCCCGGAGGGCTTCACGCGCGCGCAGATGGCGGAGCGCGTCCAGGCGGTGGCGAAGATCGCCTTCAACGAGCGTCACGTGCATCCGAAGATCTCGGCGCGCACGTACTTGAAGGCGTCGGGGCCGGAACACGTAGCCGGCTTCGGCGCCGCGAAGCTGCCCTTGGAAGGATTCCTGTTTCCGGCGCTGTACGACTTCCTGAAGAACACGACGTCAAGGCAGCTCGTCAACGCGCAGCTGCAGGCATTCCACGTCGAGTGGGCGAAGGTCGACCTCTCGTACGCGCGCTCGAAGAACCTGACGCCGTACGACGTGCTGAAGATCGCATCGATCGTCGAGCGCGAGGCCGTCGTCCCGAGCGAGCGCAAGCTCGTCGCCGCCGTCATCTACAACCGGCTGCACGCACACATGCCGCTCGGGATGGACTCGACTATCCGCTACGGCCTGAACGTGCCGGGGACGAAGCCGCTGCTGCAGTCCGACCTCGACAGCAACAACCCGTACAACTCGCGCAAGTTCCTCGGCCTGCCGCCCACGCCCATCGCGAACCCGGGATTACCCTCTATCGAGGCGGCCGCGCATCCTGCACACGTCGACTACCTGTACTTCGTGCGCAAGCCCGATCACCGCCACCACTACTTCACGTCCAACTACAACGACTTCGTCAATCACGAGCATCTCTACGGCTACTAGATTTGTCGCGCTGCTCGGCCACCCGGTCGAGCATTCGCTCTCGCCGCGGATGCAGAACGCTGCGTTCGCCGCGCGTGGGCTCGACTGGGCCTACGTGGCGATCGATGTCCCCCCAGAGCATCTGGGGGACGCCGTTCGCGGCCTCGCGGCGCTCGGCTTTGCCGGCGCGAACGCGACGACCCCGCACAAGGCCGCAGTCGCAAAGCTGATCGACTCGGAGCTTCCCTCGGTGAACACGCTCGTCGGGATGGAGGGCTTCTCCACCGACGCGGCGATTCTCGACGGGCTCGAGTTCCAGCGGCCGGCGATCATCGGCGACGGCGGCGCGGCGGCTGCGTTCAAGCATGCGCTTCCCCAGGCGCGCGTCTTCTCCCGTAAGGGCCAATGGCCTCCCGACGTGCGCGACGCCGATCTCGTGATCCACGCGACACCGGAGCGCGACGCGGTGCTTGCCGAGCTCGGTCCGGGACAGACGCTCGTCGACCTTCCGTATCCGCGCACCGCGACGGCAGAGGCCGCGGCGGCCGCGGGCGCGCTCGTACTCGACGGCTACGAGGTGCTCGCGGCCCAGGGCGCTGCCTCGTTCAGGCTCTGGACGGGCGTTCCGGCCCCGGTTGCCGTCATGCGCCGGGCTCTAGGCTTGCCCGAGTGAATCTCGAACTGGCATCGGCAGGGGAGTCGCACGGCCCCGCGCTCGTCGCGATCCTGTCCGGCCTGCCGGCCGGCCTCATCCTCGACAAGGAGGCGATCGACGCGGACCTGCGCCGCCGCCAGCAGGGCTACGGCCGCTCGCCCCGGCAGCAGATCGAGACGGACGAGGTCGAGGTGCTCGCCGGCCTCCGGCAGGGCCGCACGCTCGGGACGCCGCTCGCACTCGTCGTCCGAAACCGCGACCACAAGAACTGGACCTGGGGGATGGCGTCGTGGCCGCCCGAGGGCGAGCCGGAGGGCAAGGGCACGAAGGAAGTCACGCTTCCCCGTCCGGGCCACGCCGACCTTGCCGGCGTGCAGAAGTACGGCCTCTCGGACGTGCGCGACGCGCTCGAGCGCGCGTCGGCGCGACATACGGCCGTGCATGTCGCCGCCGGCGCCGTTGCGAAAGCGCTGCTGAAGGAGATCGGGATCGAGGTGCGTGGCTCGGCCGACGTCGACGAGGCGGCGATCGACGCCGCGCGTAAGGATCAGGACACGCTCGGCGGCATCGTCGAGGTGCGCGCGACCGGCGTCCCGCCCGGGCTCGGCTCCTATGCGCGCAAGGATGACCGGCTCGATGCGCGCCTCGCGGCCGCGTTGATGGGGATCCAGGCGGTGAAGGGCGTCGAGATCGGCGACGGCTTCGCGCTCGCGGAGCTGCGCGGGTCCGAGGCGCACGACGAGATCGGAACCGACCGGCGGCGCACGTCCAACCGCGCCGGCGGCATCGAGGGCGGCATGTCGAACGGCGAGGAGATCGTCGTCCGTGCGGGGATGAAGCCGCTGCCGACGCTGATGAAGCCGCTCGCCTCCGTCGACCTAGAGACGGGCGAGGCGGCGAATGCGCTCGTCGAGCGCAGCGACGTCTCCGCCGTCGAGGCGCTCGCCGTCGTCGCCGAGGCGGCGGTCGCATGGGAGCTGGCGCGTGCAGCGCGCGAGAAGTTCGGCGGCGACGCGCTCGGCGACTTCGTCGCCGCGTGGAAGGCGTACATGGAGCGGATCCGCTGAAGAAGATCGCGCTCGTCGGCTTCATGGGAGCCGGCAAGACGACAGCTGCCCGAGCCGTGGGCTTTCCGGTCGTCGATTCCGACGAGCTCGTCGAGCAGGCAGCAGGGAAGCCGATCCCGGAGATCTTCCGTGACGACGGCGAGACGGCGTTCCGCGCACAGGAGGAAGAAGCGATCGTCCTCGCGCTCGGTGGCGGTGCCGTCACGTCAGCGAAGGTTCGCGAAGCGTTGGCGGACACCCTGACGGTCTGGCTCGATATCGACGTCGAGACGTGCTGGGAACGCGTGAAGGGATCCGACCGTCCGCTTGCGCAGGACGAGGCCGAATTCCGGCGCCTGTACGAGGAGCGCCGGCCGCTCTACGCGGAGGTCGCCGACATCGTCGCTCGTGACGAGCACGACGTGGTCCTCACCGCGGCCGGCGTCCACGTCGAGCGCGGCGCCCTTCAGAAGCTCGGCTCGCTCGTCCCCGGCGACGGCCCGGTGGCGCTCGTCTCCGACGCGACCGTCGCCGGAATCCACGGCATGGACGCGCAACTCGCGCTTGGGTCGCGCCTGGCCGAGACGCACGAGCTGCCGTCGGGGGAGGAGGCGAAGACGCTCCTCACGATCGACCGGCTGTGGCAGGAGCTCCGGCTCGACCGGCGCGGGACGATCGTTGCGCTCGGCGGCGGCTGCACCACCGACGCGGCCGGATATGCAGCGGCTGCATATTTGCGCGGCATCGCCTGGGTGCCCGTGGCGACGAGCCTCATCGCGCAGGTGGATGCCGCCATCGGCGGCAAGACGGGCATCGACCTGCCGCAGGGGAAGAACCTCGTCGGCGCGTTCCACTGGCCGGCATGCACAGTGATCGACCCGGCGCTGCTCGAGACGCTCCCCGACGCACAGCGGCGCGAGGGCATGAGCGAGGTCGTGAAGACCGGCCTCCTCGTCGGCGAGCCGCTCTGGGAGCTGCCCGACGACGAGCTCGTGCGCCGGTGCGCGGCCTTCAAGGCCGCCGTCTGCCTGCGCGACCCGCTCGACCAGGGCGAGCGGAAGATGCTCAACCTCGGCCACACCTTCGCGCACGCGCTCGAGACGGCGGCCGGCTACGAAGGCGTGACGCACGGCCGTGCGGTGGCGCTCGGGCTGCTCGCAGCGCTCCGCCTGTCCGGACGGGACATCGGCCAGGTGGAGGAGATCCTCCGGCCTACTCCCGTCAAGGTCGATCGCGAGCGGGCCTGGGAGGCGCTCCTGCGCGACAAGAAGGGCGCCCTGCGACTCGTCCTCCTTGGCGACGACGGCCCCCAGTGGGACGTGGACGTTCCGGCCGCGGACGTCCGGCGCGAACTGGATAGGTTGATCGCGTGAGGATCATCGTGCTCAACGGGGTCAACCTGAACATGCTCGGCCGTCGCGACCCGGACGTGTACGGCGGGTTGTCGATCGCCGAGCTGGAGAGCCGGATCTACAAGTGGGCGCGGGAGATGGAGCTGACGGTGCAGTGCCGGCAGACGAACAGCGAGGCGGAGTTCATCAAGTGGTGCCACGACGCATACGACAACACGGACGGGATGGTGGTGAACCCGGCCGCATGGACGCACTACGCGTGGTCGATCCACGATGCGCTCGAGCCGCTGACGATCCCCGTCGTCGAAGTGCACCTCTCCAACGTCGACGAGCGCGAGGAGTGGCGGCGCAAGTCGGTCATCTCCGACGTGGTCGCGACCCGCTTTGCCGGGCACGGCCCTGATGGCTACAAGATGGCGATGCAGTATCTAAAGGAGCACGCGTGAACAGGATCGACCGTCTGCGGGAGCTGCTCGACGAGCCGCTGCTCGTCACCAATCTCGTGAACATCGGATACCTCTGCGGCTTCGACAGCTCGAACGCGGCGCTGCTCGTGGAGCGCGATCGCGTGCGGCTCTTCACCGATTTTCGCTACATCGACGCAGCGCGCGCGGTCGAGGGCGTGGAGGCCGTGCAGACGAAGCGGTCGCTCGTCGCCGAGCTTGCTGAGACGCTCTCGGGGACACTCGGTTTCGAGACAGTCCTGCCGTACGCGCAGTATCAGACGCTGGCTGCGGGCGGCATCGACCTCGTGCCACGGAGCGGTGTCGTCGAGGCGCTGCGCGCGGTGAAGGACGAGCGCGAGCTCGACGTGCTGCGGCGCGCGTGCAAGATCACGGACCGGGCATTCGAGCGGCTGCTCGACATCCCGTTCATCGGCCGTCGCGAGCGCGACGTCGCCTGGGATCTTGTCCAGATCTTCCACGAGGAAGGCGCCGAGGCGGTCTGGCCCGAGTTCATCGTCGGCTCAGGGCCGACGGGCTCGCAGCCGCACGGTCGCGCCGGTGACCGGAAAGTCGGGAAGCACGAGCTCGTCGTTGTCGACGCAGGCTGCTCGATCGGCGGGTACACGTCCGACTACACGCGCACGTTCGCGACCGGTCCGCTCGACCCGGAGCTGCGCGAAGCGTACGAAGTCGTGCAACTTGCCCAGGATGCGGCGCTGGGCGGCATCCGCGCCGGCATCTCGGGCGTGGAAGCGGACGCATTGGCCCGCAATGTGATTGACGCAAGCGACTTCAAGGGCGCGATGGGCCACGGCCTTGGTCACGGCCTCGGCCTGGACGTGCACGAGGATCCGCGTCTGTCGACCGAGTCGACCGACGTGCTCGCGCCCGGGAACGTCGTCACCGTTGAGCCGGGGGTCTACGTCGGCGGCCGGTTCGGCATCCGAATCGAGGACGACGTCGTCGTCACCGATCGCGGCATCGAGAACCTGACCGCGTTCCGGAAGGATCTCGTCGAAGTCGGATAGGCGTAGCTACCATCCGGCGCCGTGGCAGACACGGTCAACACGAACCAATTCAAGAACGGCATGCACATCGAGCTGGACGGCGCGCCGTGGCGCATCGTCGAGTTCCAGCACGTGAAACCGGGCAAGGGCGGCGCGTTCGTGCGCACGAAGCTGAAGGCGCTCGACTCCGGTGCCGTGGTCGACCGCACGTTCCGCGCCGGCGAGAAGTTCTCGCGGGTGCACACGGAGACGAAGAATGTGCAGTACCTGTACGACGACGGTGGCGACGTCCACTTCATGGACAGCGAGAGCTTCGAGCAGTTCTCGGTGCCGCACGCCGATCTCGAGGACGCGCTCCCGTTCATGCAGCCGAACGCGACCGTGCAGGTGCTCGTCGTGGACGGGAAGCCGTCGACCGTGCAGCTGCCCATGTCGGTCGAGCTCGCGGTCGTCGAGACCGAGCCCGGCGTGAAGGGCGACACCGTCTCCAACGTGACGAAGCCGGCGACGCTCGAGACCGGCGCCGTCGTGCAGGTGCCGCTGTTCGTGAACGTCGGCGACCGGCTCAAGGTCGATCCGCACGAACGCCGCTACATCAGCCGGGCGTAGACTTCTGAGCATGATCTGGCGCTCGCTCGTCGTGGCGGGCTATGTCGCCCTGGCGCTCATCTGCACCTTTGTCCTGCACGGCGGGACGTTCTTCCTCGTCTTCTTCATCGTCTGGGGAGGCGTCTGGCTCGTCTTCGGCCTCTTCTGGGGCTGGGCCGACCGCGCGCGGCAGTCGCTCCTGAAGCGCTAGGGCCAGACGTGGACGACGTGCCAGCTGCGGCCGGCGTCCGTTGTCTCGAGGAGACGGCGCTTTTCCGTGCCACCGGTCGCGAGCACGACGAACCCGATGCCGTGCGGGAGTGCGTACGCCGACATGCCGAAGTCGACCTCCGGCTGCGCGACCTTCGGCAGCCCGACCCAGTGCGAGCCGCCGTCGCGCGTGACATAGAGCGTGCCGCGCGACTCCCAGATGAGCCCGAACCCTTCGCTCGCCATCGCGATTCCCTGGGGGTAGCCGTACACGCTGATGCCGCCGTACGCGTTGCCCGTCGGCGGGGCGAAGGGCGTGTACGCGACGCGCTTCCAGCCGCGCGCGGTGAACCGGTAGACGGACTTGCCCTGGTCTCCCGTGCCTGCCTCGGTCGTACACAACGACCAGTTCGAGTACGGCGGATTGCTCGGCTGCTGCGCCATTCCTTGCGGGCAAGTCGAGAACATCGGCGGTCCGCCGGTCGTGGGGGCCCACGTCCTGCCGCCGGTCGCGCTCTGAAGGTTCTCGCCGTCGTCGAAGCGCGCGCTGAGCGTGCCCTCATACCAGCCGACGGAGACGACCGGTCGCGGTGTCCTCAGCGCGACCTTCCACGTCTTGCCGCCGTCGGTGGTCAGAGAGATGGTGCCTTGCGCCCGGCAGCCGAAGCTGCCACTGCTGCAGCTTTGCCAGCCGGTGCCTATCACCCCGTGGCGCGGGTCGCGGAACGCGATCGCGTTCGGAACCAGCGCGACTCGCGGGGGCGGTGCAACCGCAAGCACGATTCGATTGTCGAAGCTAGATGTGAACCCGCGGTAAGGTCTCCCACGTGCCGACCCTCGCCGACACCACCATTCGCCTGCTCGGACAGGAGCCGCTCGCCGGCCGGATGCCCGTCGCCGACCAGCTCCGGCTGGCCGAGATCCTCGATAAGGCCGGCTTCGCGTACCTCGAGGTCTCGGGCGGCGGCTGCTTCGACGCGGCCGTCAAACGCGGGATCGAAAGCCCCTGGGAGCGCATCCGCGCGCTGAAGGCGCGCGTGAAGACGCCGCTCGGGCTCGCGCTGCGCGGCCGGTTCCTTGTCGGCTCGCGCCCAGTCGATGCCGACTTCGCCCGCCGGTTCGTCGCCTCTGCCGCCGAGAACGGCATCGACGTCTTCCGGCTGCACGACCCGCTCAACGACGTCTCCAACCTCCGCGAGGCGGCCGAGGCGATCGCGGGAGCGGACCGCGACTTCGAGGCCGGGCTCGTCTACAGCCCCGGCCCGACCGGCGAGATCGACATCCTCATCGAGCGCGCGAAGGCGCTGCCGGAGCTCGGCGCGGTGCGCGTGCTGCTGCACGACCCGACCGGCTCGCTCCAGCCGCACAAGGCGGAGGACCTCGTGCACGCGCTCGCGGAAGCGAGCGGCCTGCCCGTCGGCATCTACGTCCAGGGCGCCGGCGGCAGCGCGCTGGCCGCGACGCTCAAGGCGGCGGAGGCCGGTGCGCAGCTGATCGCGTGCGCGATCTATCCGCTCGCCCTGTCGCTGCACCGCGTCTCCGGGGAGGCACTCGCGGAGGCACTCGCCGGCATGGGGCTCGACCCGGGCATCGACGTCGCCCGCCTGTGGGAGGCATCTGACCTCGTCGACGAGCACATCGGCGACGAGCCGGTGGCGCCGCTCGCGCCGCGCGTCGCCGTCCGCGCCGCGCAGCACGACGTTCCCGCCGGGCTCGTCGCAGGTCTCGACGCGACGTTGCGCGCGCAGGGTGCCGGCGACCGGCTCGAAGAAGTGCTCGAGGAGCTCGACCGCATCCGCGCAGAGGTCGGCTGGCCTCCGCTGGCGGCGCCGATCGGCGGCGTGCTCGCCTCGCAGGCTCTTCTGAATGTGCTCGCCGCAAGCCGCTACCTCACCATCGTCGACGAGCTCCGCGCGCTCGTCTCCGGCCGCTTCGGCGTCCCACCCGGCCCGATCGACCCGGCGCTCGTGCGCGCGGTCGAGCTCACGAACGACCCCGACAGCGAAGAGGACGTCGCCCCTGGCCTGAGCGAGGTGCGCGAGAACGCAGAGGGAATGGCCGCGAGCGAGGAGGAGCTCCTGCTGCTCGGCCTGTTCGGCGAGGACGCCGAGCGGCTGCTGCTCGGGATCCGCGGCCGCGCGAGCGGCGAGACCGACGAGCTTGCCTCCGTGGACAAGGCGCGCGCCGAGCGCATCCGCGAGGTCGTCCGCATCGTGCAGGAGACCGGCATCGGGGAGATCACGATCGAAGAGGAGGGCATGCGCGTGTCGGTGCGCTCCACTCCCGAGCCCGCACCGACTTCGGATGCTCCGCTCGCGTTGCCGGACGTTCCTTCAGCGCCGACAGCGCGCCCGTCGAACGGCTACCACCGAGTCGAGTCGCCGATGGTCGGCACCTTCTACCGCGCCGCGCAGCCGGGCTCACCGCCGTTCGTCGAGATCGGCGACGTGGTCGCGCCCGGACAGACGCTCTGCATCCTCGAGGCGATGAAGCTCATGAACGAGGTGAAGGCCGACCTCGAGGGCGTCGTGCGCGCGATCGGCGTCGAGAACGCGCAGCCGGTCGAGTTCGGGCAGGTGCTCTTCGAGCTCGAGCCGCTCGCCGGCCGGCCCGTCGACGCCGTCTAATCGAGCCAGCCGCCGTAGCGCGCGAACTCGACGGCCGGGAAGCGCGCGTACGCCTCCTCGGCGCTCTCCGTGTCCCGTTCCGGCGAGGCGCCGTGCTTCGCGGCGACCGGATCCGTGACGTAGCCGCTCTCCCCCGGCGTCCCGACACGCTCTCCGGTCTCGTCGATCATCGTGTGCCGCTCGCGCGAGCCGACGCTGAGCACGACACACGGCCCGCCGATGATGGCGTGCGCGACGCCGGGAGGGCAATGCACGAAGTCCCACTGCTGCAACGGCCGCTCGTCGCCCTCGATCACGAGTGTCGCCGTCCCCGAGAGAACGAGGAAGTCCTCCTGGTCGGCCTCCCAGTGGTACATCGACATCGGCTCGTCCGGGCCCGAGGATCGTGATGCCGACTCCGAGCTGGTCGAAGAGGATGTCTCCGCTGAGGTTTGGCGAGCGTCCGCGCCCCGGCTTGTCCCGCCAGCGCGCCTCTTTCGCATTGACGACGAACCAGCCGTCGCCCTTGCACACGAGGCCGTACTCCGTCTGTTCGAGCGGGGCTTCCACGACCGGACCATAAACTCTCCCGCGTGTTCACCCGAGTCCTCGTAGCAAACCGTGGCGAGATCGCCGTGCGCGTCATTCGCGCGCTGCACGAGCTCGGCGTCGAGGCCGTGGCGGTGTACTCGACCGCCGACGAGGACGCGATGCACGTGCGCCTCGCCGACCGCTCCGTCCGCATCGGCCCGCCGTCCGCGGCAGAGAGCTACCTCAACATCCAGGCCGTCATCGCCGCGGCGATGACGACCGGCTGCGAGGCCATCCATCCCGGGTACGGCTTCCTCGCGGAGAACGATGAGTTCGTCCGCATGTGCGAGGACAACGACCTCGTCTTCGTCGGCCCGCCGGCGGACGTGATGGCACGGATGAGCGACAAGGCGCTCGCGAAGCAGGAGATGCGGGCAGCGGGCGTGCCGCTCGTTCCAGGCACCGAGGGGGCGACCGGCCCGGAAGAAGCGCGCGCGGCCGCCGACCAGCTCGGCTATCCCGTGTTGCTCAAGGCCGCGGCCGGCGGCGGCGGGAAGGGCATGCGGCTCGTGACCGAGCCGGACGAGCTGCACGACGCCTTCCAGCGCGCGGCCTCCGAGGCGCACGCTGCGTTCGGCGACGGGACGCTGTACGTCGAGAAGGCGATCACGCCCGCGCGTCACGTCGAGATCCAAGTCCTCTGCGACAACCACGGCACCGTGCTCACGTGCGGCGAGCGCGAGTGCTCGATCCAGCGGCGTCATCAGAAGCTGATCGAGGAGTCGCCGTCGCCCGCGCTCGACCCGGAGCTGCGCGAGGAGATGGAGGCTGCCGCCGAGCGCGCGTGCCGCCACATCGGCTACCGCAACGCGGGGACGTTCGAGTTTCTTGTCGGGCCTGACGGCGCGTTCTCGTTCATCGAGCTGAACGCGCGGCTCCAGGTCGAGCACCCGGTGACGGAGCTCGTCACATCGCTCGACATCGTCCGACAGCAGGTCCGGATCGCCGCCGGCGAGGCGCTCGAGCATGGCGGCCGCGCGTCGCGCGCGGGACACGCGATCGAGATGCGCATCAACGCCGAGGATCCGCGGCACGACTTCCGCCCGTCGCCCGGCACGCTCACGCGCTTCCGGCCGCCGCTCGGCCCGGGCGTGCGGGTCGACACCTTCATCGAGGAGGGCTCGGCGATCCCGCCGTATTACGACTCGCTGATCGCGAAGGTCATCGTCCGCGACAACACCCGCGAGCTCGCGATCGCACGGGCGCGGCGGGCGCTCGAGGAGCTCGAGATCGAGGGTGTGCCGACCACGCGCGACGTCCTGCACGAGATTCTCGGCAGCGAGGAGTTCCAGAGCGGCGAGTACTCGACGTCGTTCCTCGACGAAGTGCACCTTGCGACGGTGATCGCGTGAAGACGCTCGCTCCCGGGGTGAAGGTGACCGAGGGCGCGCTGACGCAGATCGTCGCCCGCGCCGTCGAAGGCGTTGACGGCGCGCGCGTGCGGCGGCCGCGGCGGAAGATCGGGATCGTCGTCGATGAGGGGCATGTGCGCGTGGATCTCGAGCTGGCGGTGCAGTACGGCAAGGTGCTGCCGGAGGTAGCGCGGGACGTGCAGCGGGAGGTCGCGGACGCGCTCGGGCGGATGTGCGACTTCACCGTGGACGCCGTTGACGTGGCCGTGGAGGAGCTCGAGTGACCTCCCGTCGCGAGGCTCGCCGCGCCGCCGTCTTCCTGCTCTATCAGTGGGACGTCACCGGCACGCCGCTCGGCTCCCTGTACGAGGGGGAGGTGGACGAGTACACACGTCAGGTGACCGAGGCCGTGGCTGCGCACGCGCCGGAGCTCGACGCGCGCATCACGGCGGCGTCGGACGAGTGGACGGCGGACCGGCTCGGCGCGGTCGAGCGGAACGTCTTGCGCGTCGCGCTCGAGGAGCTGGACGCGGGCGAAGTCCCCGACGAGGTCGTGCTCGACGAGGCGATCACCCTCACGAAGCGGTACGCATCCGACGATGCTGGGAGACTCGTGAACGGCATTCTTGGCAGGATCGTGAGAGAGAAGGCGGCATGACGGACGAATCCCTCAACCAGGCGGAAGAGCTGCTGGCGCGGCTCGAGGCCGCGCGCGACGAGCTCGACCGGCTCGGGAGCGACGAGAACGCGTCGCCGGAGCGGGCGCTCGAGATCCTCAGCGAGCTGTCCGAGCTGGCGAAGGCGGTCGAGGAGGAGCTGGAGCGCGCGAAGCGCGAGGCGGAGAGCGATGCCGCACAGTCCTGACGAGCTGCGTGCGCTCGTCGAGGACGAGCTCGACCGGCTGAAGTTGTGGCCCGAGCTGCACGGACAGGCCGAGTCGGCGCACTACGGCCTCGTCGCGATGGGCGGCAAGCGCGTCCGGCCCGTGATCTCGCTCGCGGTCGGCGAGGCGCTCGGCGCGCCGGTCGAGCAGGTGATGCCGGCGGCGCTCGCGATCGAGCTCGTGCACAACTTCTCGTTGATCCACGACGACCTGCCTGCGCTCGACGACGACGACGAGCGGCGCGGGAAGCCGAGCGTGTGGGCGGTCTATGGCGAGGGGACCGCGGTCCTCGCCGGCGACGCGCTGCTCACCGAGGCGTTCAGGCTCGCGTGCCGGTATCCGTCCGCGGACGCCGCGCGCGAGCTCTCGCAGTCGACGCTCGGGATGATCGGCGGCCAGTACCTCGACACGATGGTCCCCGACGCCGATCTCGCCGTCGTCCACCGCCTGAAGACCGGATGCCTCTTCTTCGCGTCGGTGGCAATGGCGTTGTGGGCCGCGGAGCTTCCGGAGGACCGGCAGGCGCCGTGGCGCTCGTTCGCGGACGAGCTCGGCCTGCTTTTCCAGATCGTCGACGACATTCTCGACGGCGACGGCTACGTCGCGCTGCACGGCGCCGAGGGCGCGCGTCGACTCGCGGACGAAGCGGCCGACAACGCGCGCGCCCGGCTCGGCGAGGTGGACGCCGACACGAGCGTGCTGCGCGAGATCGTCGACGGCCTCGCCGTTCGTACCGCGTGACGCTGCCGTCGGGCGACCAGTTCGAGCTGCGGCACGGCGCGCAGCGCGTGGTCGTCGTCGAGGTCGGCGGCGGGATCCGCGAGTGGGACGGAGTCCTCGACGGCTATCCGGTCGACCAGATGTGCAAGTCGGCGCGCGGACAGGTGCTGGCGCCGTGGCCGAACCGCCTCGACGGCGGACGGTACGAGTTCGACGGCGAGACCTACCAGGTGCCGCTGAATGAGCCGCCGCAGGCGATGCACGGGCTCGTCCGCTGGGCGAACTGGCGGCCGGTCGCGCGCGCGGAAGACCTCGTCGAGGTCGAGCACGTCCTCCATCCGCAGCCCGGCTATCCGTTCTCGCTGCGGTTGAGCGTCGAGTACCGGCTAGGCGCGGACGGGCTGACCGTGCGCACGTCGGCCGAGAACGTCGGCGACCGCGCGCTCCCGTTCGGCGTCGGGCATCACCCGTACATCGCGCGGCATGCCGACGAGGTCTTCGGCCCAGGGGAGAAGCACGACGAAGCCCATCCGTTCGCGGGCGAGATCCAGATCGGCGACGTCACCGTGTGGGCGGACGAGAACTGGAAGTGGGTGCAGCTCTACACCGGCGACGAGCGGCCGGACGTCGCGCGCCGCTGCATCGGCGTCGAGCCGATGACGTGCCGCCGTGACGCGTTCCAGACCGGGGAAGATGTCATCCTCCTCGAGCCCGGCGAGCACTGGGCCGGAACCTGGGGGATCGCTCCCTAGGTCCGCACCGCGACGTCGAGCGTCGCCAGGTACGACTTGCGCGCGGTGCGGTCGCCGATCCGCGCGCGGATGAGGTCGAAGAGCCGCTCGCGCGCCTGCTCCTCCTGCATGAGGTGGTCCGAGTACGTCCCGAGCACGTCGACGTACGCGTCGGCGGTGTACTCCATCTCCCATTCGTACCGGCGCTCGGCGACGACGCGGAAGAGGCCGCTCGCCTCCATCTCGGCGCCGAAGCCCGCGCTCCGCAAGCGGGAGCGTCGCCTTTCCGGTGCCGCACCCGATCTCGAGGACGCGCGAGCGTGGTCGCAACTCGGCGAGCGCAACGGCGTCGTCGATGAGCTCGTCGGGGTATCCCGGCCGCGCGCGCTCGTACAGCTCCGCCGCCCGGTCGAACGTCGCACGCCGTTCGCGCTTCACAGGCCGGCGAAGGCGGTGAGGACACGAAGCGGCAAGCGCTCCGTTCGGCGCAGCTGCGCCGGCAGCAGCGGGATGAGCCTGCGCATCGATCCGGCCGCCCCTGGGAGCGGGCGCCGAATGCCGTACTGCGCGCGCAGCTCCGCCGGCAGGAGCCCGGCCGTCTGTGCGGCGAGCAGGCGCAGCGCAGGACGGAACGGCAACGGCACGGGCGGCGAGAGCACCGTCGCGGCGACCGCGCGGGCGTCGTCGCCGACGCGAACCGTCCCGCTGTCGATGAGGTCGTGCTGGTACGAGCGAAACGCGGCGAGCGTGGGAGGGTGCACGTCGTCCGGAACGCCGAAGACATGCGCGACCACCTGCATCTGCTCGTAGAACTCGTCAGCCTCCGCCGGATCGAGACGCCGGACGTAGAGCTCGTACAGCGCGAGCCCGGTATCGACGAGTGTCGAGTGCACCCACAGCATCAGGTCGGGATCGGCCGCGGAGTAGGCACGCGCGTCTCGGAAACCGCGCACGCTCCGGTGTGCGTTCCGCGTGATCCCACCCATGCGATCGCCCTCGGCTTGCGTCCCGAACACGATCGTGTAGAGCGCCGCCATCGTGCGCGCCAGGCGGCGCCACGGTTCCTCGCCGTACCGCGAGTGGTCGACGATTCCCGCGGCGACGAGCGGATGCGCCGCCTGCATGAGCAGGGCGCGGGGCCCGCCGAGCATGAGGACGGACTCTCGCCCGATCCGGCGAATGGCGCTGTCGTCCGAGAAGTAGCCGTCCATGTACGACCTAGGTCTACCCTCAGACCATGAGAAAGCGCGTCGACGTCCTGCTCGTGGAGCGCGGCCTGGCCGAGTCCCGGACCCAGGCGCAGGCTTTCGTCCTTGCCGGCCTCGTCACCGGTCATGACAAGCCGGGCGAACAGGTGGACGAGGACGCCGATCTCGAGCTGAAGGCCCGGCCGCCGTTCGTCTCGCGCGGAGGGGAGAAGCTCGCGCACGCGCTCGACGCCTTCGGCATCGATCCGGCCGGCCTCGACTGCCTCGACGTCGGCGCGTCGACGGGCGGCTTCACCGACGTGCTCCTGCAGCGCGGAGCGGCGCGCGTGATCGCGCTGGACGTCGGCTACGGCCAGCTCCACCAGCGGCTGCGCGACGACGAGCGCGTCACGGTGCTCGAACGGACGAACGCACGGGCTTTGACCGAGGTGCCGTTCGCGCCGCAGCTCGTCGTCTGCGACGTCTCCTTCATCTCCGTCCGCGTGGCCCTGCCACCCGTGCTGCGCCTCGCAGCGCCCGGCTGGCGGGCCGTCGTGCTGGTCAAGCCGCAGTTCGAGGCCGGCCGCGCCGACGTGGGCAAGGGCGGCGTCGTGCGCGACGATGCAGTCCGCACGCGGGTCGTCCGCGAGGTGGCGGAAGCCGCGCTCGGCTGGAATGCGCGTACGATCGCGGTCGTAGACTCCGGGCTCCCCGGCCCGAAGGGCAACCGGGAGCTGTTCCTCCACCTCGCGCAGGCGAACCCCCCGACGCTTCCCGATGACCTCGACGAGCGAATTGCCGCAGCCGTCCAAGCCTGAGACGGTCGCCGTCGTCGCGCACGGCCGCATCGACGTCGGCCCGGCGGTCGAGCGCGTGCGCAGGGTCGCCGCGGAGGCCGGCGTGACGCTCGTCGACGAGCCCACGGACGCCGATGTGACCGTGGCGGTCGGCGGCGACGGAACGATCCTGCGCACGCTCGCGCGCCTGCTCGGCACCGACGTGCCGGTGATCGGCGTCAACTTCGGCCGCGTCGGCTTCCTCGCCTCGATCACGCCGGAGGCGCTGGAGCGCGACCTCACACGCGTCTTCGCCGGCGACTACCGCGTCCTCGAGCTGCCGACGCTCGACGTGAAGCTCGACGGCGAACAATACGTTGCAGTGAACGACGTCGTGACGACGAGTGCGACGCTTGGTCGCATGATCGAGCTGACGTATTCCGTCGGCGGCGAGGACCTCGGGACGATTCCCTGCGACGGGATGATCTGCTCCACGCCGTCGGGCTCGACCGCGTACAACCTCTCCAACGGCGGCCCGGTCCTCGTCCGGGGAGTCGACGCGATGGCGATCACGTTCATCGCCCCGCATTCGCTGCACGCGCGGCCGCTCGTGGTCCCGCGCGGCTCGCCGTTGACGGTCCGGAATGCGGCCGCCGACGTCAGCGTCTGCGTGCTCGTTGATGGCCGTCAGGTGGCACAGATGGAGTCCGGAGACGAGATCGTGATCGCGCTGGGCGCCCAGCGCAGCCTCCTCGCGACGCTGCCGGAGACGACCTTCTTCGGCCGCTACCGCGAGACGTTCGCCTAAACGGCCAATGGAGGGCGTCGGGGGCCCTCTCTACACTCGATCCCATGCTCCGTCGCCTGCGCATCGACAATCTCGTCCTCATCCGCACGGCCGAGCTCGAGCTTGCGCCGGGCCTGAACGCGATCACCGGGGAGACAGGAGCGGGGAAGACGATCCTCGCGCAGGCGGTCGGCCTGCTGCTCGGGACGAAGGCGGACGACTCGTTCGTCGGGCCGGCCGCGGACGAGGCATACGTCGAGGCGGAGCTGGACATTCCGGCCGAGCTGGACGAGCTGGCGGAGCTGCAACCCGAGGACGACGACGCGCTCGTCGTTGCGCGCCGCGTCTTCGCGGACGGACGGACCCGCGCGTATGCCTGGGGCCGTGCGGCAGCGCGCGAGGACGTCGCCGCCGCCGTCGAGCGCGTGATCGCGATGTCCGGGCAGTTCGAGCAGCGCCGCCTGGCGCGCCCGTCGTACCAGCTCGAGCTGCTCGACCGCTTTGCAGGGGTCGACCGCGAGCCGATGCGAACGGCATGGCGCGAGCTGCAGGCGGCCCGGCGCCGCCACGAGGAGCTGACCGCGAACGCTGCTGTCGTCGAAGCCCGGATCGCGGAGCTGCGCGCGCTCGCCGAGGACACGGAGGGGATGGAAGACGGGGATGAAGAGCAGCTGCGCGGCGACCGCGAGCGCCTGCGGCACGTGGCCGAGCTCGCGGCGGCCGCGTCCGCGGCCGTCAACGCGCTCACGCCCGACGAGGGCGAAGGAGCAGCAGGGCTCGTCGCGCTCGCCGAGCGGGCGGTCGCGCCGCTCGAACGGCTCGCGCCCGAGCTCCAGCGCGCCGGCGACGACCTGCGCGACGTCGAGCTCCGCCTGCGCGAGACCGCCTCCGAGCTGAGCTCGTTCCTCGCCTCGCTCGAGGCCGAGCCGGGCCGGCTGGAGGAGCTCGAGGCCGGGCTCGACCGGATCGCCGAGGCGAAGCGTCGGTTCCGCGTCGCCACGTACGAGACGCTCATGCAGCGCGCGGCGGAGGCGCGCGAGGAGCTGGCGGCGCTCGACGGAGGCGTCGATCCGGCCGCGGCGGCCGCGGCAGCGCTCGAGGCTGCGGACACACGCGTCCACGATCTCGCCATCGAGCTGCGCGCGGAGCGGAACGCGGCGTCGCCGGCGTTCGCGGACGCCGTTGCGGTCGAGCTGCACGACGTCGGCATGGGCGAGGGCGAGTTCGTCTGCGAGATGCGCGAGCGGGAGATAGGGGCGACGGGCGCGGACGAGGCGGTCTTCCTCATCCGCCCGAACGCCGGAATGCCGTTCGGCCCCGTCGCCGACACCGCCTCGGGCGGCGAGCTGTCGCGCATCGCGCTCGCGATCGCGGCGGTCGCGGGCGGCGAGACGCTCGTGTTCGACGAGATCGACGCCGGCATCGGCGGGGAGACGGCCAATGCAGTCGGCCGGGTGCTCCGGCGGCTCGCGGAGCGGGCGCAGGTCATAACCATCACCCACCTGCCGCAGATCGCGGCCGTCGCCGACCGGCACTTCCGGGTGGAGAAGATCCCGGGCGACCCGACGCACACGCGGATCGAGCAGCTGGGCGAGGACGAGCGCAAGGTGGAGCTCGAGCGGATGCTCGGCGGGCAGGAGTTCCTTGCCACGGTACGCAGCTGAGCGCGTCCTGCTCGCCCCGGTCGAGGACGTCTGGGCGTTCGTCGCCGAGCCGTACCACCTGTCCGACTGGTGGCCGGGCATCTCGGGCGTCGAGCCAGACCGGCGCGGGCTCGCGGCAGGCGCGCGGTGGAAGGTGCAGGGGCCGAGCTATCTCCGGAAGCCGGAGACACCGGCCGTGCTCCTCGTCCGTGCCGTCGAACCGCGGCGTCTGTTCGCCTTCGAGCTCCTCAGCGAGCACCTGGTCGCAGAGCTCGCCCTCCGTCCAGTCGATGCTCGCCGCACAGAGGCTGCCCTCACCGTCGAATTCGCCTGGTGGAACATCTTCCGCGGCACGCTCCCGAAGGAGGCGCTCACGCGGCTGTACGACCTCGTCCAGACCGCGGCGGAGCGCTGACCTCCACTACTGCTACCCTCAAATCCCGTGAGCGCACGGGCCCCGAAGTACGTCTTTGTCACCGGGGGAGTTGTCTCCGCGCTCGGGAAGGGAATCGTCGCCGCCTCGCTCGGCCGGCTGCTCAAAGCCAGAGGCCTGCGCGTCCAGCTCCAGAAGTTCGATCCGTACCTGAACGTCGACCCCGGGACGATGAGCCCGTTCCAGCACGGCGAGGTCTACGTCACCGAGGACGGCGCCGAGACCGACCTCGACATCGGCCATTACGAGCGGTTCGTGGACGAGAACTTCCTCCGCAACGCGAGCCACAGCGCGGGCGCGATCTGGGACGCCGTCCTCCGCAAAGAGCGGAAGGGCGACTTCCTCGGCGCGACCGTGCAGGTCATCCCGCACATCACGAACGAGATCAAGGCGCGCATCCGCCGCGCAGCCGAGGCGGCGCCGACCGACGTCGTCATCTCCGAGATCGGCGGCACGGTCGGCGACATCGAGTCGCTGCCGTTCCTCGAGGCGATCCGCCAGTTCCGGCGTGAGGTCGGCCAGGAGAACGTCGTCTACGTCCACGTCACGCTCGTCCCGTTCATCGAGGCGGCCGGCGAGCTGAAGACGAAGCCGACTCAGCACTCGGTGAACGAGCTGCGCCGCATCGGTATCCATCCCGACGTCATCGTCTGCCGCTCGCACGAGGAATTGTCGCGGGATATCCGCGACAAGATCGCTCTCTTCGCCGACGTCGATCCCGGCGCGGTGATCGCATGTCCCGACGTCCGCGACGTCTATCTCGTTCCCTCCGTGCTGAAGGAGGAGGGGTTCGACGGGCTCGTGTGCGACAAGCTGAACCTCGAGGTTCCGGAGGCCGATCTCGGCGAGTGGGACGAGCTCACACGGCGCATCGACGAGCAGCACGAGCTCGTGGAGATCGCGCTCGTCGGCAAGTACGTGAAGCTCCACGACGCGTACCTCTCGGTGCACGAGGCCCTCAAGCACGCCGGCCTGCACAACGGGTGCCGCGTGCACGTGCAATGGCTCGACGCCGAGAACATGTCGTACGACGAGACCGCGGAGATGCTCGACGGTGTCGACGGCGTGCTCGTCCCCGGCGGCTTCGGCTCGCGCGGCTGGGAGGGAAAGATCCTCGCGTGCCAGGTTGCTCGCGAGCGCGGCATCCCGTATCTCGGCATCTGTCTCGGCATGCACGTCGCCGTCTCCGAGTTCGCGCGGCACGTCGTCGGCCTCGACGGCGCCAACTCGACGGAGATGGACCCGGAGACGCCGTTCCCGGTCATCGACCTGCTGCCGGAGCAGAAGGGCATCGAGGACCTCGGCGGGACGATGCGCCTCGGCGCGCAGGCGGTCGAGGTGGCAGAGGGAACGCAGGCCCGCGAGCTGTACGGCGACGCGGTCATCTTCGAACGCCACCGTCACCGGTACGAGGTCAACAACCACTACCGCGAGCAGCTCACCGACGCGGGGCTTGTCGTCAGCGGCACGTTCGACGGCGGACGCCTCGTGGAGATCGTCGAGCTGCCCGGCCATCCGTGGTTCGTTGCGAGCCAGTTCCATCCCGAGTTCAAGTCGCGGCCCACGCGACCGGCGCCGCTCTTCCGCGGCTTCGTCGGCGCCGCGCTCTCCCGCGCGCGTTCGCGTCAGACCCAGCGCGTCGCCGCTTGACGGAGGTCGTCGACCTTTTCCTCGAGCTCGCGGCGATCGCGAGCCCGCCCGGCGAAGAGCGCGCGGTCGCCGACGTCGTCACGCGCTACCTGCGCGACCTCGGTCTCGACTCCGACGAGGACGACTTCGGGAACGTCTACGCGCGGATCGAGCCGACGGCAGAGGGAAAGCCGCTTTTCTTCTGCGCGCACCTCGACACGGTGCCGCCCGACGGCAGGCTCGAGCCCGTCCTCAGCGAGGACGGCGTCATTCGCAACGCGGGTGGGACGATCCTCGGCGCCGACAACAAGTCTGCGGTCGTCACGATGCTCGAGGGCGCGCGGCGCGTGCTCGCCGAGGGCCGCCCGCACGGCGGCATTGAGCTGCTGTTCACGATGCAGGAGGAGATCGGCCTGCTCGGCGCCGCCGCGTTCGACCACACGCGGCTGCACGCACAGCTCGGCTACGTCTACGACCAGGCAGCCCCGATCGGGGAGATCATCCTCGGCGCTCCGTGGGCGCAGGGCATCGAGGTCACCTTCCACGGCCGCGCCTCGCACTCGGGGATGTTCCCCGAGGAAGGCCGCTCCGCGATCCAGGCGGCGGCGAAGGCGATCGCCGATCTACGACTCGGCCGCGTCGACGACGAGACGACGGCCAATGTCGGCGTCATCTCCGGCGGGACGGCCGGGAACATCGTTCCCGAGTGGTGCACGTTCCTCGCGGAAGCGCGCTGTCATGACGAGCGGAAGCTGAACGACATCGTGCAGGAGATGCTGGACGCGTTCACGTTTGCGGCCACGGCGACCGAATGCGAGGTCTCCACGGCCTTGAAGAAGACGTATCGCGGCTATCGCTTCGCGAAGAGCGACGACGTCGTGCGCCTCGCAGCGGACGCACTCGAGCGTTGCGGGCACACGGTGAGCTACGCGCTCTCGGGCGGCGCCGCCGACGCGAACTCGTTCAACGAGCGTGGGCTGCGCTGCGTCAACCTCGCGAACGGCATGACCGACATCCACACGCCGAACGAGCGCATCTCCGTCGCCGACCTCGAGGCGATGGTCGACGTCACGCTCGCGCTCGTCGAGACCGCTCGTGCAGCCTGACTCGTCCGAGATCGTGTGGCAGGGAAAGCTCCTCGCGGTCACCGTCGAGCGCTGGGGCGAGCACGAGCGCGAGATCGTTGAGCACCCGGGCGCGGTCGCGATCGTGGCCGTCGACACCGAGGGTGAGATGGCGTTCGTCCGCCAGGTGCGCGAGGCGACCCGGGGACGCCTGCTGGAGATCCCCGCCGGAACGTGCGAGCCCGGGGAGGAGCCGCTCGTCACGGCGAAGCGTGAGCTGCACGAGGAGTGCGGCCTCACCGGTGGCGAGTGGAGCGACCTCGGCGCCTTCTGGACGACGCCCGGCTTCTCGCGTGAATACATGCACGTCTTTCTCGCGGAAGGCGTCGAGCGTGGCGAGTCCGCGCCCGAGCCTGACGAGGAGCTCGAGATCGTTCGTTACCGGGCGGCCGACGTCGTTGCCCTCATCCCCGAGCTCGAGGACGCGAAGACGCTCGCCGGCCTGCTGCTCTACCTCACCAGCCGCGCCACGACGCACGGGAGATGAAGAGCCCGTGCGCGCTGGTCGTGCACGTGAGGCCGGTGCGGCGTGACGTGCACGTGATCGCGCCCGTGTGCCATGTGCTGCCGTAGGCGAGAATCTGGTACCGCGGCGGGCCGAGGATGATGCCGCCGGAGCACCTCGGCGTTCCTCGTTCGGTCGGGGAGAGCTCGAAACCGTGCCAGTCGAGTGAGGCTCGCGCCTGGCACCGGCGCTTGAGCTGCGTCGCGTAGGCGGCTTGCGCGATCTGGCAGCGCAAGGCGCCGTGCGCGGCGTAGCAGTCGATGTTCTTGCTCGGAGTCCTGATTCCGGGCGCAACGGCGAGGATGACAGCGACGAGGAGGTGCACAGGCGGTATTGTCACGCGCCGTGCGGATCGGCGTCGCCAGAGAGATCAAGACCGATGAGTACCGGGTCGCGCTGACGCCGGCGGGCGCGCGCGAGCTCGTGCTCAAGGGACACGACGTCCTGATCGAGACGACCGCCGGCGACGGCAGCTCGTTCCCGGATTCGGACTACGAGCGCGCGGGCGCGGAGATCGTGTCGGTCGACGACGTCTGGAATCGCGCCGAGCTGCTGTTAAAGGTGAAGGAGCCGATCGCGGCCGAGTACCGGCGCCTGCGCGAGGGGCTCGTCCTCTTCACGTATCTGCACATCGCCGCCGACGCGCCGCTCACGCATGCACTCGCCGACAGCGGGATCGTGGCCGTCGCGTACGAGACCGTCGAGACCGACGACCGCCGGCTGCCGCTGCTCGCGCCGATGAGCGAGATCGCCGGACGTCTCGCCGCCCAGGCGGGGGCGCATTTCCTCGAGAAGCCGCTTGGCGGCCGCGGCGTCCTGCTCGGAGGCGTGCCCGGCGTCGCGCCCGGACGCGTGCTCGTGCTCGGCGGCGGGATCGTGGGCTACAACTCCGCGATCATCGCGCTCGGGCTCGGCGCACAGGTGACGATCCTCGAGCGGTCGATCGACCGCATGCGGCACCTGGACGAGATCCTCTCCGGCCGCGTGAGCCTCGTCATGTCGTCGACGCTGCAGATCGAGTCGTCGATCGCGGACGCGGACGTCGTGATCGGCGCCGTTCTCATTCCCGGCGCTCGCGCTCCGAAGCTCGTCACACGCGCCATGCTGAAGGAGATGAAGCCGGGTGCGGTGATCGTCGACGTCGCGATCGACCAGGGCGGCTGCTTCGAGACGTCACATCCAACGACGCACACCGATCCGGTGTACACGGTCGACGGCATCCTCCACTACTGCGTGGCGAACATGCCGGGCGGCGTGCCGATCACGTCGACGAAGGCGCTGACGAACGCGACGCTCCCGTACGTCGAGGAGATCGCGGACAATGGGCTCGCCCGCGCCGTCGCTCGCGACCGCTCGCTCGCACGCGGCGTGAACGTGGTCGAAGGGAAGATCGTCTACGAGGCGGTGGCCGAGGCGCACGACCTCGAGTTCACGCCGCTCGAGGACGTCCTCCCGCTCGCGCCTGCCTAAGCCCTAGGTCTTCGGGGTCGCGTCCGGCTTCTTGGGCGGCGCGAGGCGAACGACGAGCCACGTGATGCCCGCAGCCACGCCGATCACGGAGGCGATGAAGACGACGAATCCCACTAGGCCGAGGGCGGTGTGCATGGCAAACCTAGAATAGCCCCATGCCACGAGCGTGCGTGATCGTCCTCGATGCCGTCGGTGCGGGAGCACTTCCCGACGCCGCGACCTACGGGGACGAGGGCTCGGACACGCTCGGGAACGTCGCCAAGGCTGTCGGAGGCCTCGATCTGCCGAACATGGAGGCCCTCGGGCTCGGCAACGTCGAGCCACTGGAAGGCTGCCCGCCGCAGCCCGGTGCGCCTGCGGTCGCCGGTCGGCTGGTCGAGCGCTCGAAGGGCAAGGACACGACCACGGGGCACTGGGAGATGATGGGCATCGTCACCGCCCAGGCCTTCCCGACGTATCCGCACGGGTTCCCGCACGACGTCATCGACCCGTTCATGCACAAGACGGGTCGCGGTGTGATCGGGAACAAGGCAGCATCCGGGACGGAGATCATCCAGGAGCTCGGCGAGGAGCATCAGAAGACGGGCAAGTGGATCGTGTACACGTCGGCGGACTCCGTCTTCCAGGTCGCGGCGCACGAGGAGACCGTCCCGCTGGAGGAGCTGTACCAGGCCTGCCGGGACGCGCGCGAGATCCTCACCGGCAAGGACGCGGTCGGCCGCGTCATCGCGCGGCCGTTCATCGGCGAGCCGGGCAACTACACACGCACGCCGAACCGGCACGACTTCTCGCTCGTCCCGCGCAAGCCGAACTATCTGACGCTCGTGCGCGAGTCCGGTATGAAGGTGCACGGCGTCGGCAAGATCGGTGACATCTTCGCCAACCAGGACATCGACGAGTCGAACCCGACGAAGTCGAACATCGACGGCATCCAGGTCACGGAGAAGCTCCTGCAGGAGCTGGACGAGGGCTTCGTCTTCGTCAATCTCGTCGAGACCGACATGTTGTGGGGGCATCGGAACGACCCGGTGAACTTCCACCGCTGCCTCCAGGACTTCGACCGCCGCCTGCCCGACCTGCTCGAGGCGCTGCGCCCCGGCGACTTGCTCATCGTCACCTCCGACCACGGTTGCGATCCGACCACGCCGTCGACGGATCACTCGCGTGAGCACGCGATGCTGCTTGCGTACGTCGCCGGCCGCAACGCGTCCGGGCGCGTTCACGAAGGCGAGTTCGCCGATGTCGGCGCGACGGTGAACGCGTGGCTGAAGGGCAACGCCCCGTCGCGCGGCATCCCGGGCCAGCCGATCCTGCAGCCTTGAGCCCGTTGAACGACCCGGAGTGTGTCCGGGACGAATACGCCGATGAATCGCGCTTCGCGGTCCGCGCAGGCGCATGGGGCCGCTCCACCGGCCCGAACGCGATCTCGATGAGCCGGGAAGCCGTCGCGGAGGTCGCACCGTTGCGCGTCCTCGAGGTCGGCTGCGGCCGCGGCGAGACCGCGGAGTGGATCGCACGAGAAACGGGCGCGGAGATCATCGCGCTGGACCAGTCGGAGCGCATGGTCGAGCTGACGCGCGCTCGTGGCATCGACGCTCGCCTCGGCGACGTTCAGGAGCTTCCGTTCGAGGACGAGACGTTCGACTGCGTCGTCGCGGCGTGGATGCTCTATCACGTCGCCGACCTCGATCGCGGCCTTGCGGAGATCGCCCGAGTCCTTCGTCCCAGCGGCCGGCTCGTCGCAGTCACGAACTCGAAGCGACACAGCCAGGAGCTCAAGGCGCTGATCGGTGTGCGTGGGGAAAGCACGTTCAGCGCCGAGAACGGCGAGGAGAGCCTGCTCCGGCACTTCGCCGAGGTAGAGCGACGCGACGCCGACGGATACGCGATCTTCGAGCCGGACGAGGTGATCGCGTACGTCGAGGCATCGGCCAATCTCTGGGGCACACGTCCTCTTCCAGCGCTCGACGCGCCGATTCGCGTCACGAAGGCTCCGGCCATCTTCGTGGCCAGGAAATGAGCATCCCGGAGGTCATCGAGCGCAAGCGCGACGGCGGCGAGCTCACCCAGGGCGAGATCGACGAGCTCATCCTCGGCGACGTCCCCGACTACCAGCTCGCCGCGTTCTGCATGGCCGTGTACTTCCGCGGGATGTCGAGCCGCGAGACGTTCGCGCTCACGGACGCGATGGTGCGCAGCGGGGAGCAGATCCGTATCGGCGAGGCGCTCGGCCGACGTGTCGTCGACAAGCACTCGACGGGCGGCGTGGGGGACAAGGCAACGCTCGCCATCGGTCCGATCGTCGCCGCGTGCGGCGTCCCGTTCGGGAAGATGAGCGGCCGCGGGCTCGGTCACACAGGCGGCACCCTCGACAAGCTCGAGGCGATACCGGGCTTTCGCGTCGAGCTGTCCACTGATGAGTTCATCGCGCAGGTCCGCGACATCGGCATCGCAGTCGTCGGGCAGACCGCGAACCTCGTGCCCGCGGACAAGAAGCTGTACGGGCTCCGCGACGTAACGGCGACCGTCGACAGCGTGCCGCTGATCGCGTCCAGCATCATGTCGAAGAAGATCGCCTCCGGCGCGGACGCGATCGTGCTCGACGTGAAAGTCGGCGACGGCGCATTCATGAAGTCGGTCGCCGACGCGCGCGTGCTCGCCGAGGCCATGATCGCGCTCGGGCGGGAAGCGGGCCGCGACGTCGTCTGCGAGCTGACGGACATGAGCCAGCCGCTCGGACAAACGGTGGGCAACGCGCTCGAGGTCCGGGAAGCGCTCGCGACGATCCGGGGAGAAGGCCCCGCGGACCTGACCGAGCTCGTGCTCGCGTCGTGCGCGCACCTCCTCGCACTCTCCGACCTCGGTGTCGACGAGGCGGAGGGGCGCCGACTGGCCGAGCAGTCGGTCGCCGACGGATCGGCAGTCGCTGCGTACGAGCGGTGGGTGCGGGCTCAGGGCGGCGATCCGGACGAGGCGACGCTGCCGAAGGCGCCGTTCATTCGCGAGGTCTTCGCCTCCCGCGACGGCCACGTACAGCGCGTCGCCGCGTTGCCGATCGGCCTCGCCGCGCTGCATCTCGGCGCGGGACGACGGACGAAGGACGATCCGGTCGACCACGCCGTCGGTGTCGTCTGCCGCAAGAAGCGCGGCGACGAAGTGGAGGAGGGAGAGCCGCTCGCCGAGATCCACGCCGCCGACGAGGCGACGGCCGCGGAGGCGGCCGACACAGTGCACGGCGCATACCTGCTCGGCGACGAGCCGCCGGCCACCGTTCCGATCGTGCTCGAGACCATTGCCTGAGCTCCCCGAGGTCGAGACCGAGCGCGGGCGCCTCGCCGCCGTCGTCGAGGGGAAGCGGATCGCATCGGCGCGCATCGACGACACGCGTCTGACCCGGCCGGAGGACCCGCAGCTCGTCGCCGGCGTCCTGACCGGCGATCGCATCGCCGCGGTCGATCGGCGTGGCAAATACATCGTCGTTCGGCTCGAGAGCGGGCACGTGCTCCTCGTGCACCTGCGCATGACGGGCGGCTTTCGCTACGCGCCGGCGAGCCACGAGCGCGCCGTGCTTGAGCTCGAGGACGGCAGCCGCGTCGCCTACCGTGACACGCGGCGCTTCGGAACGTGGCTGCTCGCCGAGGAGGACGAGGCGGAGCGTCTCCTGGAGATCAAGAACGGCCCCGAGCCGCTCGGTCGCGGCTTTACGAACGCATTCCTCGCTGCGCGCCTTGCCGGCAGGCGGGCGCCGCTGAAGGCCGCCGTCCTCGACCAGCGCACCGTCGCCGGCCTCGGGAACATCTACGCGGACGAGGCGCTCTGGCACGCGCGACTCAACCCGCTTCGCCCGGCCGGCGAGCTCGACTCCGAGGAGATCGCGGCGCTGCGCGACGGGATCCGCAAGGCACTCCGCCTGGGCATCCGCCGTCAAGGCGCCGATCTCGGCGACGGCGCCTACGCCGGCGGCCGGATGCAGGACGAGTTCCGCGCGTACGGCCGCGACGGCGAGCCGTGCGACCGCTGCGGGACGCTCATCGTCAAGACCCGCGCCGGCGGGCGCGGCACATGGTTCTGCCCGACGTGTCAGGCGGCGAGCAGCTCGGCGAGCCGGCCGTCACGGTCGAGACGCCACAGCTCGGTGTAGCCGCCGATCGGCCGGCCGTCGATCAAGATCTGCGGGACCGTCCAGCCGCCCGTGAGCTCGTGCAGCTTCTGGCGGAACGCGGGATCGTCGTCGAGAAGGATCTCCTCATACGGGAGCCCGCGGGCGTCGAGAAGCGTCTTCGCCCGCACGCAGTACCCGCACCAGGTCGTTGAGTACATCTGAATTCGAGCCACACCTGCTTCAACGAACAAGGGCGGCCGCGCGTTCCCCGACCGGGAGCGAGACACGGAACGTCGTGCCGTCGCGTGTGCTCTGGACGTCGATCGTACCGCGGTGCGCATCGACGATCGCCTTCGTGATCGTCAGGCCGAGCCCCGTTCCGGGAACCGCGCGCACGTTCGCCTCGTGACTGCGGAAGAACGGGTCGAACAGCCGCTCGCGATCGCCGTCGGCGATGCCGTCGCCCGTGTCGGTGATCTCGAACACGGCGTCGCTCTCGTGGCGCCCGGCGCGGACGGTGACGCGACCGCCCTGCGGCGTGAACTTGATCGCGTTCGAAATGAGGTTGTCGAGCATCTGCGCGAGCCGCGTGGGATCTCCCTCGACCGTGACCGGGTCGCCGTGCTCGAGCCGGACGATGATGCCGCGCGCGTCTGCGGCCGGCCGCGCCGACTCGACTGCGTTGGCGGCGAGCGCGTCGCCGTCGACCTCCACGAGCTCGAGCGCGAGTGGGCCGCGCTCGGCCTCCGCCACGAGCAGGAGATCGCCGACGAGGTCGACGAGGCGGTTCGTGCTGCGCTGGACCACTGCGAGATACGCGGCCTGCTCGGAGGTCAATCCTCCAGCGTCGCCGTCGGCGATCAACTCGACGTAGCCGATGATCGACGTCAGCGGCGTGCGCAGCTCGTGCGAGACGACTGCGACGAACTCGTCGCGCAGCCGGATCAGCTCCTCGGAACGCACGGCGTTGTCCCGGTCGATGCGCCCGGAGCGGCGCTCGAGCTCGAACAGCCAGATGAGCAGCACGACGAGGAGGCCTGCGCCTATCGCCGCGATGATGAGAGCGAAGCGCGCCGAAGGATTGATCCGGCGGATCTCGCCCGCCTGCCGCGAGAGCTCGGTTTCGATCTGCCGGTTGAACGTCGCGGCATGTCGCGGCGTCGCGAGATAGGCGACGTACGCAGTATCAAGCCGCCGCCCCTCGCCGGCGTCGTGGGCGGCCACGTTGCGGAAGGCGGCAACGACGTCGCTTCGCTTCCCTTCGAGCACCGCGGTCTGGAGCTCCTGGGTGCGAATGGTCTGGCGTTCGGTCGCCGCGGCGTGATGGAGCCTGAACGCCCCAAGCCCCACCGCGGCGAAGGTGAGGAGGAGCGCTGCGGAGATGAAGGCGTAGGCGAGCTTCTGCACGTTCCTCCAGCTTACGCAGACCTGTCCCATCCGTACACTCGAACGATGGCCGGTCGCACGTACAAGACGGAGGCGGTCGTGCTCCGCTCGATCCGCTTCGGCGAGGCCGACCGCGTGCTGCACCTGTACACGCTCGATCGAGGACGCGTGGGCGCGGTGGCGAAGGGCGTTCGCAAGACGACGTCGCGCTTCGGCGCGCGGCTGGAGCCGCTCTCGCACGTCGAGCTGATGCTCCATCAGGGCTCGGGCGAGCTGCAGACCGTCACCGGCGTGCACCTCGTCAACCCGCACAGTGACGTTCGCGAGGACTACTACCGGCTTTCGGTCGGGCTGATCGGGGCGGAGGCGATGCTGCGCCTGTTCAGCGAGCAGGAGGCGAACCCGCGCGCGTTCACCGCCTTGACGCGTTTCCTCGATCTCCTCGACGAAGCGCCGAACTCGACGCAGCGGCCGGCGCTCGATCCGCTCGCGCTCTCGTTCCAGCTCAAGCTCCTGTGGCTGTCGGGTTACCTCCCGCACCTGACGAGCTGTGCCGAGTGCGGCGCGGCCGACGCGGCGCTCGTCGGCTACTCGCCGCGTGCCGGCGGTGCCGTGTGCGCAGCGTGCGCGGCACAGTCGGAGGCGATTGCGCTCAGCACGGCGGGCATCCGGTCGATCGAGACGCTGCTCACGAGCCCGCTGGCCGACGCCGGTGCCGCCGGAATGAACGAGCGGTCGGCCCGCGACGCGCTGCGTCTCGTCCAGGCGTCGTACGAGTACCACGGCGGCTTCCGCCTCAAGACACTCTCGGCGTGAGGCGCGACCTCGGCGACGGGTACGAGCTCGACGACGACCGCGACCGGGTCGACGTCGACGCAGTGCACGCGTATCTCTCCGGCGAGGCGTACTGGGCGAAGGGGCGCCCGCGCACGGAGGTGGAGCGCCTCGTGCGCGAGTCGCAGCGAGTCGTCGGCCTGTACAAGGACGGCGCGCAGATCGGCTACTGCCGAGCGATGAGCGACGGCGTGTCGTTCGCGTACCTCGCCGATGTGTACGTCCTGCCGGAGCATCGCGGCCGGGGGCTCGGCCTGGAGCTCGTGCGCGAGATGGTCGAGCGCGGCCCTTACGCCGACCGGAAGTGGATCCTGCACACGCGTGACATGCACGCGCTGTACGCGAAGCTCGCCTTCGGCGCGCCCGGCGAGCGGCTGATGGAACGCGACCCTACGAAGCGCTGAAGACTCTGAAGTGCAGCGAGCCCTGCTCGCAGACCGGCGTCGGCGGCTGAATCGGCGCGTCGAGCGTGCCGCCGCCCTGTGCGGTGACGCGCAGCACCGTCGCAGTCGGCTGGCACTGGCCGGTCGTCGAGTCTCCGGTGCCGTTCACGTCCGGTGAGAAGCGCGCCTCGGCGACCGCGGAGCCGCCGTGCTGGAGCGAGACCTTCGGCGGGCTTGCCGGCGCCGGAGGCTCCGCTGAAGCCGACGTCGCCAGCGCGCCCCCGGTCGTGCCGAGGAGCTGCACCTGCGGGATGCCGGACACGTAGCAGGGCGTCGCCCCCGTGTTCGTCAGCGTCAGCTTGTAGGAGATCTGGCCGGCGCCTGGACTGCCGGGCACGACGTCGAAGCTTCCCTGGAGGCTGCCTGCCGCGCAGGGCGCGGAGGCGGCGGTCGTGGTCGTCGTTCCCGCTGCGGTCGTCGTGACGGTGACCGTCCGCACGTGGGTGACGGTCTGCGTGACGGTTTGCGTGGTCGTGCCGCCGCAACCGGCGAGCGCGAGCACGGCGAGGATGACGACTGCGGGTCTCACGCCTTGGGAGTTCGCCACGGTTTGTCCAGTGCCTCCTCGAGCCAGACGCGGACGCCGCCGATCGGCAGCCGCTCCTGCGCGAGCGAGTCGCGGTCGCGGACGGTTACGGTGTCGTCCTCGAGCGTCTGGTCGTCGATCGTGAACGCGAACGGCGTGCCGATCTCGTCCTGGCGGCGATAGCGGCGCCCGATCTGCCCGCCGTCGTCGTACTCGACCATGTGCTGCTTCCGCAGCTCTTCGTGGAGCCCGCGCGCCTTCTCGACCATGTCCGCATTGCGCGGGATGAGGGGCAGGATGGCCGCTTTCACCGGAGCGATCGCCGGATGAAGGCGCAGCACGGTGCGGTCGCGCTCGGCCACGACTTCCTCGTCGTATGCGTCGACGAGCATCGCGACGAAGATTCGCTCGATGCTCACCGCCGGCTCGATCACGTACGGCGTGTAGCGCTCGCTGTCGTCGCCGACGAACTCGAGCTTCGTCCCCGAGTGCTGCGTGTGCTGCGTGAGGTCGAAGTCGCCGCGGTTGGCGACGCCCTCGAGCTCGGACCAGCCGATCGGGTAGAGGTACTCGATGTCGGTGGTGCCGCTCGAGTAGTGCGAGCGCTCCTCGGCCGAGTGCTCCCGCTTGCGCAGCATGCTCTCGCGCAGGCCGTACTTCAGATACCAGTTGAAGCGCTCGTCGACCCAGTAGCGGTACCAGCGCTCGGCGTCCGCCGGAGGCACGAAGAACTCCATCTCCATCTGTTCGAACTCACGGACGCGGAAGAGGAAGTTCCCGGGCGTGATCTCGTTCCGGAACGACTTGCCCACCTGCGCGATGCCGAACGGCGGCTTGCGCCGGGCGAGCTGGAGCACGTTCTTGAAGTTGACGAAGATGCCCTGCGCCGTTTCGGGGCGCAGGTACGCGGTCGAGCTCTCGCCCTCGAGCGCACCGACCTGCGTCTTGAACATGAGGTTGAACTGGCGCGCCTCGGTGAGGTCGCAGTCGGGCGTCTCGCCCGGATGCTTGGACGGCCTACGGCCGCAGCTCGCCTGGTCGATCTGGTCGGCGCGAAAGCGCAGCTTGCAGGTACGGCAGTCGACGAGTGGGTCGGTGAAGCCGCCGACGTGACCCGACGCCTCCCAGACACGCGGGTTGAGGATGATCGCCGAGTCGAGCGCCACGATGTCGTCCCGCTCCTGGACCATCGCCTGGAACCAGAGCGAGCGGATGTTGTTCTTCGTCAGGACGCCGTAGTGGCCGTAGTCGTACGTCGACCCCATCCCGCCGTAGATCTCGGAGGAGGGGAAGACGAAGCCGCGCCGCCGCGAGAGCGACACGATCTTGTCCATGGTGACGTCGGCCATCGGTGCGACCTTAGCGGGCTAGGCTGCGCGGGTGCCGGGCATCCCCGTCGAGCTGCACGTCGTCTCCGACGCGACCGGCGAGACGGCGGCGCGCCTCGTGCAGGCGCTCGAGGCGCAGTTCCCGGAGCAGGAGTTCGTCGAGATCAGGCACCCGCGCGTCGAGTCCGAGGACGACCTCCAGCTCGCCGTGAACAGGATGCGCGGACGGCCCGCCGTCGTCGTGTACACGCTCGTGAAGCCGGAGCTGCGCGAGGCGATGCGGACGCTGTGCCGGCGCGCAAAGCTCCATTACTGCGACCTGCTCGGCCAGCCGATCGAAGCGGTCGCCCGTGTGTCGGGCATGACGGCGAAGATGACGCCGGGATCGCGTCCGCCGCTCAACTCGGCGTACTTCAAGCGCATGGAGGCGATCGAGTTCGCCGTCCGTTTCGACGACGGCGTCGGCCGCGGGCTCCATGACGCCGACCTCGTCCTCGTCGGTGTCTCGCGCACGTCGAAGACGCCGCTCTCCATCTATCTCGGCTATCTCGGCTACAAGGCCGCGAACGTGCCGGTGGTGAAGTCGATCGAGCCGCCGAAGGAGCTGTTCGAGATCGATGCGCGCAAGATCGTCGGGCTGACGATCGACCCGAACCGGCTGGCCGAGATCCGCCGCGCGCGGATGCGGACGATGGGCGGCGGCGCACGCAACCGGCAGTACGCCGAGCTGACGGAGGTCTACGACGAGCTCGAGCAGGCGACGAAGCTGCACCGGCGGCTCGGATGCCCGGTGATCGACATCTCCGAGCTCTCGATCGAGGAGACCGCGCACCGCGTCCTCCGTGTCGTGGAGGAGCGTCGCGATGAAAAATGAGAAGGGAAGCGTCCCGCTGCGCTACTGGATCCTCTGGTGCACGATCCTCGTCGCGGCCGACATCGTCTTCTACGTCGTGCTGACGCCGATCTGGATCGGGCTGCGGGCGATCGCGTGGCTGGCGGAGTTCCGCGCACGGAGGCGCCGGTGATCGCGGTCGCGCTCGCCGGCGTCGTCCTGCACGGCGGGCAGACGCGTTTCTTCCTGCCGGGCGCGCTCCGGCCCGGCGAGAAGATCACGTGCATCGCAAACGGCCACGCCACCGTCGGCGACGTTCCGAGCCGGGCGACCGGGACGGACTCGTTCACGGTCCACGGGCCGCAGCTCGACATCGACCGGCGGGCGAACGGCGCGATCATGATCGGCTGCGGAAAGACGAAGGCGATCTTCCCGCCGACCAACACGATGCCGTACGTCATCGGGCAGAACGGGGTCGCGCGCATCCGCGGAGCCAACCGGCTGAGCCGTCTGACCCAGCTCTACGGGCGGCCAACGTCGATGCGCTCGTGTCACGCGATCTGGAAGCGGATCGGGCTCGCGGTCACGTTCCTGCGACCGGTGTGCACGGTGCTCAGCGCGGCGACGGCGACGGGCGCGAAGTGGGGCTCCTTCGTCGGCGTACAGATCGGGGACTCGGCGGCGAAGATGGCGTGGCTCCAACCGGGCGCGCGGCGCCTCGACGCCCACAACTGGCGCCTAGCGACGGGCGCCCAGTACCGCTCGGAGCTCGTCGCCTGGATAGGCTCGAAGGGGACGGTCGTCCGCTTCACCGCGACGCTCGAGCGACCACCCGGTTAGGCAGCGGCATCTCGCCGCCGGGGCCGACGGCGTACCCGCGCGCATCCGGGCTCGACGTCAGCACTTCGACGAGGTCGGTGCCGACGAAGCGTGCCGCGGCCGCGTCGTCGAGCGCGATGCCGGCCGGGAATCCGTTCGCGACGAGCTCGGTGTAGACAGGCCGCCGCTCCTCCTCGGTGTCGTAATGCGGGCACGCGCTGCCCGGCAGGAAGCCGAGCCCGTCACGCATGCCGGCGAGCTGGGGTCCGAACGAGTCGGTGATGCCGGCCTCGAACCAGCAGATCAGCCCGGCGCTCCAACCGGCGAGCACGACACCCGACTCCCACGCCTCGCGCAGGATGCGATCGAAGCCGTGCAGGCGCCACACCGCGAGCATGTTCGCCGTGTTGCCGCCGCACACGAGGATGACGTCCGAGCCGAGGGCGAGCTCGCGCAGGTTCTCCGGCGGCCAGGGGTAGAAGCTGAGGTCGGTCAGCTCACCGGGGAGGTCGATCGCCTCGCCGTATTGCGGGCTTGCCGTGCGGTCGACGAGCACGCGCCGGCCTCGCGCGAGGTCGAGGACGTTTTCCCACAGCTCGACGGAGGGGAAGCCACCCATGCCGACGATCTGCCGTGATTCACTATCTGCGCACATGACCCGGTACATATACGCATTCGACGAGGCGTCTGAAGGCGGCCGGGAGCTTCTCGGCGGCAAGGGGATCGGGCTCGCCGAGATGACGCAGCTGGGCGTGCCGGTGCCGGCGGGGTTCACGATCACGACCGATGCCTGCCGTGCGTATATGCGAGACGGCGGCTTCCCGGCCGGCCTGGACGAGGAGATCGAAGATCAGATTGCGCGCCTGGAGGAGAAGGCGGGCAAGCGTTTCGGCGATCCGGACGATCCGCTGCTCGTCTCGGTGCGCTCGGGTGCCGCTGTGTCGATGCCGGGGATGATGGACTCGATCTTGAACGTCGGCCTGAACGACGTGTCGGTGGGCGGGTTGGCGCGCAGCACGGGGAACGAGGGATTCGCGCGCGACTGCTATCGCCGTCTGATCCAGATGTTCGGGGAAACGGTCGACGGCGTCGCGCACGACCGGTTCAGTCCGGACGACACGGTCGAACATGCCCGTGAGGTGTACGTCGCGGAGGCGGGGCGTGACTTCCCGCAGGACGCGCGCGAACAGTTGCGGCGGGCGATCGCGGCGGTGTTCGAGTCGTGGAACTCGCCGCGTGCGCAGGTGTATAGGCGCACGTACGAGATCCCGGACGACATGGGCACCGCGGTGAGCGTCGTGCAGATGGTGTTCGGGAACAAGGGCGACACGAGCGCGACCGGGGTCTGTTTCACCCGCAATCCATCCACGGGCGAGCAGGGCGTGTACGGCGAGTACCTCGTCAACGCGCAGGGCGAAGACGTCGTGGCCGGGGTCCGGACGCCGCAGCCGGTGGAGGAGATGGCGAAGCGGCTGCCGGACGCGTACGAGCAGCTGCTGGAAACGATGACGCGGCTGGAGCACCACTACCGGGACATGCAGGACATCGAGTTCACCGTCGAGGAAGGCCACCTCTATCTGCTGCAGACGCGCTCGGCGAAGCGCACGGCTGCGGCTGCGCTGAAGACGGCGGTGGACATGACGGCAGAGGGGTTGATCAGCCGCGATGAGGCGATCTCCCGCATCGATCCGGCCCAGCTCGACCAGCTGCTGCATCCGATGCTCGATCCGAAAGCAAAGTTCGAGGTGGCGGCGCGCGGGCTCAACGCGTCGCCGGGTGCAGCCTCCGGAAAGATCGTGCTGGACGCCGACACGGCGGTCGAGCGCGGCAAGGGCGGCGAGTCGGTGATCCTCGTGCGCTGGGAGACGACGCCGGACGACATCCACGGCCTCATTCAGTCGAAGGGCGTGCTGACCGCGCACGGCGGCATGACCTCGCACGCGGCCGTCGTCGCGCGCGGGATGGGCAAGCCTTGCGTCGCCGGCTGCGAGGGCCTGGAGATCGACGTCGCGACGAAGGAGGTGACGCTCGGCGGCCACACGCTCCACGAGGGCGACGTGATCACGATCGACGGCGGCACCGGCCGGGTGATCATCGGCGAGGTGCGGCTCGTCCCGCCTGCGATCAACGAGGACTTCGAGACCGTGCTCGGCTGGGCGGACGACGTGCGCCGCCTCAAAGTGCGTGCGAATGCCGACAACGGCGTGGACTCCGCGAAGGCGCGCGAGTTCGGCGCGCAGGGAATCGGCCTCTGCCGCACCGAGCACATGTTCTTCGGCGACCGGCTGCCGGTGGTGCAGGAGATGATCCTCGCCGCCGACGAGCCCGGACGCCGCGAGGCGCTCGAGCGGCTGCTGCCGTTCCAGCAGTCCGACTTCGAGGAGATCTTCGAGGCGATGGCGGGGCTCCCGGTGACCATCCGGCTGCTCGACCCGCCGCTGCACGAGTTCCTGCCCCCGCTGGAAGAGGCGATCGACGAGCGCATGCGCAACCGCATCAAAGCGCTCACGGAGTCGAACCCGATGCTCGGCACGCGCGGCTGCCGGCTCGGCATCCAGTGGCCGGAGATCTACGAGATGCAGGTGCGCGCGATCGCGCGCGCCGCGAAGGCGGTGCAGAAGCGCACCGGCACCGAGCCGCTCGTCGAGATCATGCACCCGCTCGTCGGCTTCGCCGAGGAGCTGCACCGGCTGCGCACGCTGACGGAGCAGGTGATGGCCGAGGAGGCGCCCGAGATCGAGTACACGTGCGGCACGATGATCGAGCTCCCGCGCGCGGCGCTGCGTGCGGGCGAGATCGCCGAGTATGCGGACTTCTTTTCCTTCGGGACGAACGACCTGACGCAGACGGCACTCGGCATGTCACGCGACGACGCCGAGGGCAAGTTCCTCACCTTCTATCTCGAGGACGGCGTCATCGAGCACAACCCGTTCGAGACGCTCGACCAGGACGGCGTCGGCGAGCTGATGCGCATCGCGGTCGAACGGGGGCGCGCTGCGAAGGAGACGATCAAGCTCGGCATCTGCGGCGAGCACGGCGGCGACCCGAAGTCGGTCGAGTTCTGCCACGGGCTCGGGCTCGACTACGTCAGCTGCTCGCCGTACCGCGTTCCCGTTGCGCGGCTCGCCGCCGCGCAGGCGGTGCTGAAGGAAGCGAACCGCGCCGAGTATGTCGCCGCCGGCGGCTAAGCGAGGCCGTGCACGTGCCAGATCGCGATCGCAACGCTTGCGGCTGCGATGAGGGCGAGGCCGAGCGCGCCGCCGAGACCGATTCGTCCATACGCGGCGTGGCCGCGCCCCCAACGTGCGAATGCAAGCGTCGCGAGGATGCCGCCGATGAGCCCGCCGACGTGGCCGCCCCACGAGATGCCGGAGAACGTGAAGCTGAACGCCAGGTTGATGACGATGAGCGTCATCGCCTGTCCGCCGAGCTTCCCGGTCGCCTGCCACTCGAGGATGAGGAGCGCGCCGAGGATCCCGAAGATCGCGCCCGACGCGCCGACGGTGACGAGAGGCGTTTGCAGCAGTGCGCCGGCTGAGCCTGCAAGGCCGGCGACGAAGTAGAGGCAGAGATACCGCACGCGGCCGAGATAGTGCTCGACCGGGCCGCCGATAACCCACAGCGCGAACATGTTGAAGCCGATATGGATGATGTTGGCGTGCAGGAACGCCGTTGTGATGAGCCGCCACCAGCCGCCGTTGTGCACGTCGTATGCATCGAGCCAGAGCTTCGAGTAGATCGAGCCGCCGGGGCTGTTGAGCCCTCCTCCCTGAACGGCGCCGATCAGGTAGATCGCGACGTTGATCGCGATCAGCGCCTTCGTGACCGGCGCGAACGTCGATCCCATCTGCCGTTGCGCGCGGACGATCGGAGCCGGCCCCCGCAGCCGCCGCCGACCAGCGTTCCCGGCGTGCTCGGGGCAGCGGATGCCGACCGGCGCCATCGTCATGCACTCGGTGCAGATCGGGCGGCCGCACTCCGAGCAGGACAGGCCCGTCTCGCGATCAGGATGGCGATAGCACGTCGGCATGCCGGATTAGGGTAGTCGCGTGCGGGTTCACGTCGCGTTCACTCCGGGCGAGCAGACGCCCGCGCCGATCGGGATCGTCGTCGACGTGCTGCGCGCGACCTCGACGATGACGCAGGCGCTCGCGGCCGGGTACCGGCGCGTGCTCTGCTGCGCGGAGATCGAAGACGCGCGAGCGCTCGCCGAGAGCGAAGGCCCGGCGAAGCTCGCCGGAGAGCGAAGGCTGGAGCACATCGAGGGGTTCGACTTCGGGAACTCGCCGCGCGAGCTTGCGGGCGAGCCGGCGGCGGAAACGCTCGTCCTCTCGACGACGAACGGCACGCGGCTCCTCGTCGCGGCCGCGGCGCGGTTCGAGCAGGTCTTCGTCGGGTCGCTGCTGAACCTCGCCGCGGTTGCGTTCGCGGCACGGGAGACCGGGGAAGACGTCGCGGTGCTGTGCGCGGGCGTGCTCGGCGAGCTCGCGCTCGACGACGCGTACTGCGCCGGCCGCATCGTTGCCGCGCTCGGCGGCGAGCACGCGGACTCGGCCGCGGCGGCGGCGCGGCTGGCGGCGAGCTTCCCGAATTCGGTTGCCGGGCTGGGGGCGAGCCAGAGCGCGCGCAACCTCCGGAAACACGGCCTCGAGGACGACATCGAGTGGTGCGCACGGGAGAACGCGCTCGACGTCGTGCCCCGTTTCATCCGCACGGTTGGGCCGGCGGCCGAGGTCGCGCTTTAGGAGTTTCGGACGGCTTGACAGGAGAACGTATGTTCGTATAGAACATACGTTCCCATGATCGCCTGCCTAACCATCCCCGGCTTCGAGCTCAAGGCCGCGCTGCGCAAGTCACCCTCCCTTGCGCTGTGCCCGGCGGCGCTCGCGCCGGAGGCGGGCGGGGAGCCCCTGCTGGGGCCGGTGACGGCGGCAGCCGAGGCGGCGGGCGTCCGGCCGCGGATGCGCCTGGGCGAGGCGCTGGCAACGGCGCCGCGGCTCGTGCTCGTCGATCCCGACCCGGCTGCCGCCGAGCAGGCATGGGAGGAGATCGTCTGCTCGCTCGAGGACACGGGTTTCGCGGTCGAACCGGCCGCGCTCGGCGTCGCCTACTTCGAGACGCGTGGGGTCGAGCGGCTGTACGGCGGCCTCGAGCCGGCGCTCCGCCGCGCGCTCGCCGCAGTCGGGCCCGCGTGGGACGCGCGCATCGGCGCGGCCACGCGACGCTTCACCGCGCTCGCCGCCGCATCGGTCGCACGGCCCGGGCAGGTGCTCATCGTGCGCGACGAAGACGTCGGGCGCTTCCTCGCGCCTCTGCCGCTGACACTGCTGCCGCTCGACCGGCAGCGCTACGAAGAGCTCGAATCGCTCGGAGTTCGCAGGCTTGGACAGCTTGCCGGGCTCCCGGGTGGCGCCGTCGCCGAACGTCTGGGGCCGGACGGCCGGCGCGCCTGGAGCCTGGCGAGAGGCGGGGCGGCCGCGCGCGTGCGCGGTCGCCGCCCGCCGGCTGAGCTCGCCGAGTCGCTCGCGTTCCCGGAAGCGGTCGGCAACGAGCTGACGCTGCGCCGCGCGCTCGGCGCGCTCGTCGAGACGACACTGGCGCGGCCGGAGCGGCGAGACCGCTTCGTCCGCAAGGTCGCGCTCACAGCTGTCATCGTCGGAGGCGGTTCCTGGCGGCGGACGCTGACGCTGCGCGAGCCGAGCGCGGACGGCGGCCGCATCCGCATCGCCCTGGCTTCGAAGCTCGCCGAGCTGCCGGGACCGGTGGTCGAGCTCCGGCTCGAGCTCGTCGAGCTGACCGAGCCCGCCGGTCTCCAGCTGGAGCTGCTCGCCGCCGGCGCCGAGGACCGTCGCCGCCTGAGCGACGGGCTCCGTCAGGTTCGGGCAAGCACCGGCTCCGGCTCCGTCTGCACCGTCGTGGAGGTGGCGCCGTGGTCGCGGATTCCCGAGACGCGCGCGCTGTTCGTACCGCGGGACGACTGAACGCGCCGCGCCCGGCGCGCGTCGAGGCACGCATCGACGGGTCGCCGTGCGCGGTGAACCATCAGCCGGTCGCCGTGCTGCGCGAAGAGTGGCGCGTGCTCGACCGCTGGTGGACCGAGGAGCCGGTGCTACGCCGCTACTTCGAGGTCGTGCTCGAGAGCGGGGAGAACACCGTCGTCTTCCACGACGGCTCAAGCCGCGGGTGGTTCAGTCAGCGCGGTGCTTAGGAGGGTCTGGCGGAATAGTGGCTGTGTCGCAGATGGTGCGCTGGATCGGCGCGCTGCTGCGTCCTTGCATCGCATCCGACCAGCGCATCCCTGCGACGAGCACCATCCCGCCAAACCCTCCTAGAACCTGAACAGATCGAAGAGGTCGCTGAGCGACGCGAGCCCGTCCCGCGGCGGTGCGGGCGCGCCGCCGGCCTCGTAGTTCGCGCCGGTCGGGGTGGACGAATCGAAGCCGTGGTTCCTCGACGCCAGCGTGGGCAGTCCGAACACCCGCTCGACGAACTTCAGCGTGGACGTATGGTCGGCCGGCTTGGCCGACTTCACCACGCCCTTGCGTGCATGCGGCGACACGACCCACAGCGGCACGCGGACGCCGAGCCCGTAGGCGTCGACCTTCGGCGGCGGAACATGGTCGAAGTAGCCGCCGTGCTCGTCGTAGGTGAGCAGGAACGCGGACGTCTTCCATGCGGTTGACTTCCGTAGCGCCGCGATGAGCTCCTTCTGCAGCTCCATCCCCACCGACACGTTCGCGGGCGGGTGCTCGTCGAGCTGCTGCGAGAAGCTCGGGACGATCCACGAGACCTGGGGCAGCTTCCCGTGTGCGCAATCGTCGAGATACTCCTGCTTCGTGGCATGCGTCCGCGAATCGTGCGTCCAGCGGCTCCAGAAGACGGCGACGTTGTCGGTGTCGAAGATCGGGTCGGTCCCGGCGTTGTAGATCTTCCAGCTGACGTGCGCTTCGTCGAGCAGGTCGAGGATGATCGGCCACTTCTTGGAGTCGAAGACGCCGTTGCCGAAAACCCCGTCCGTCGTGACACCGCCGGACGTGCCGGACATGAGATAGAAGCGGTTCGGCCACGTCGGTCCGAGAACGGAACAGAAATAGTTTGCGCACAGTCCTGCCTCGGCGAACAGGCCGTAGTAGAAGGGCAGCTCCTTCGCGGTGTAATACCCGATCCCGGTCGGCCCGCTAGACCTGTAGAAGCCGTCCATCTTGCCGCCGTCGACCTGTGCATGAACGGCCGGCCAGAAGTGCGGCGGATCCGGCGTCGACAGCGCCTTCAGCTCGAACGGCGCGTGACGGGCGCCCCCGGCGCCCGGTTGCGTGTACCCGGACGGAGGACCGAAGCCCGCGGCCTGGACTTCACGGGCGTAGCCGAAGTAATGGTCGAACGAACGGTTCTCCTGGCACGAGATGACGATGTGCCGGATCGGGCTGCCCGGCTTCCGCGAACGAACGTCGATCGCGGGCACACCGGCCAGTGCCGCGCCGGCGACCGCTGCCCGCTCGAGAAACGTCTTCCGTGTGATGGCGTCCTGCATGCCGGCTGCGCGACCCTACTCCACCGATGGGAACGCCGCGCGGAGGTCTCGTGCGGCCCTCTCGGGATCGTCCGCGTCGCGGATCGCGCGCACGACGGCGACGCCAGGCGCGCCTGCGGCTGCCACCTCGGCCACGTTGTCGAGCTCGATCCCGCCGATCGCAAACCACGGGATCGTCACGCGCGCGGCCGTCGCGCGCACGAGCTCGAGCCCTCCGGCAACGGACTCCGTCTTCGTCGGCGTCGCGAACACGGCTCCGACGCCAAGGTAATCGGCTCCGGCGATCGCATCGAGCTGCGCCTCCGTCTCGATCGAGAGGCCGACAAGGCACGTGTCCCCGACGATGGCCCGCGCATCGGCGACGCTCGTATCCCGCTGGCCGACGTGCACACCGTCGGCGCCGCACGCGGCCACGAGATCGGGCCGGTCGTTGAGCACGAACAGTGCTCCATATGCGTCACATGCGCCCCGGAACGACTCCGCCGCGCGCACGAGGTCGTCGTCGGAAGCCTCTTTGTCGCGCAGCTGGACGACGTCGACACCGCCGCGCAGCGCCGCGTCGAGCACGTGCGTATGCGCGCCGTCGAGCACGACACACAGCTGAGCCACAGCGAGCCTTAACCGTCGGTTCATCCGGTCAAGCCTAGGGTGCCGAAGTGATTAGCCTCCTCGTGGCCATTCTGAGCGCGGTCTCGCTCCACGCGTTGCCTCTGCCGGGCGCGCTGCTCATTGCCGACCGCGGCAATGACCGCATGATCCTCGTCGACCCGCAACACCGCGTGTTGTGGCACTTCCCGAACGCGCGCGACCTTGCGAAGGGCATCCATCTCAATTTCGACGACGATACGTTCGTCGAGCCGGGCGGCAAGGCGATCGTCTCCAACGAGGAGGAGGCGCACACGATCGTCTCGGTGAACATCAAGACGCACGCGCGCGTCCACCTGTACGGGACGCCCGGCGTGCGCGGCAGCGGCCCGAACGAGCTGAACACGCCCGACGACGCTTATGTGCTTCCGGACGGGACGCTGACCGTCGCCGACGCTTACAACTGCCGCGTCCTGTTCATCCGGTCGCACCGGATCGTGCGCCAGATCGGCACGACGGGCGTGTGCAGACACGACCCGCCGAAGTACCTCGGCGCAGTGAACGGCGACACGCCGCTCCCCGGCGGCGGAGTCCTGATCTCCGAGATCCAGGGCTCGTGGATCGACGACATCTCCGCGAGCGGCCGGCTCCGCTGGGCGGTGCAGGCGCCGGTGTCGTACCCGTCCGACCCGCAGCCACTGCCCGGCGGGCGGATCCTGCTCGCCGACTACTCGAGCCCGGGCGCAGCGATGATCATCGACCGGCACGGCAAGGTTCTCTGGCGCTACGGGCCGAGCTCGGGGTGGGGAGCCCTCGACCATCCGTCGCTCGCGATGATGCTCCCGAACGGGAACATCGCCGTGAACGACGACTACAAGGATCGCGTCGTCGTCATCGACCCGAAGAAGAACAAGATCGTCTGGCAGTACGGCCACGCCTATCTGCCCGGCCGCGGCCCCGGCTCCCTGAACACGCCCGACGGGCTCGACTTCGTGCCGCTCGGCCCCGGCGACGTGCCGCTCTGGGCCGACGTTCATCATCCCTAGATCCCTAGGAGGGTTTGACGAAATTCGGCGATACCCCGTCCGGGTGATAGACCCGTTGTCCACCTACGCCTACTACAAATGGCATAGGGGGATACAGGTTCGCCGGGGGTCAGTCGCAGCTCGGTGACCGGACGGCGCAGCTCCCTACGCCGTAGGCCAGGCTAAACCACCCGGCCAATCCCATTTCAGAACGGCCCGGACTGGACCGCCCGGGCCGTTCGCTTTTCGCGCTGGCGGAGCGATGGCCACCGAGGACTAGTCTCCCCGCGGCATGAAAAAGGTCTTTGAGGTCGAAGATGGACGGGAGCCGAAAGGCTGTCTCTTTGATTCTCAGTGGAAGCACATTTGTAAGCGGCATCCTGAGATGGCTGATGCTCTGGAAGCGATCAAGCTCCGACCGACCCCGCTGATTATTTCGCCAAACCCTCCTAGCAAGCGAACATACGTTCGTATAGCGTAGGGCGATGGCATACGTCGAGCTCCACGCGCACTCGGCGTACTCCTTCCTCGACGGGGCGTCGCAGCCCGAGGAGCTCGCCGCCCAGGCGGCCGAGCTCGGCTATGAGGCGCTCGCGCTCACCGACCACGACGGCGTCTACGGATCGCTCGAGTTCGCCCACGCGGCGAAGCACTTCGGCGTCCGGCCGATCACCGGCGCCGAGGTGACCATCGTCGGAGGAGCGCACGTCACGCTTCTCGTCGAGACGGCCGCGGGGTACGCGAACCTCTGCCGGCTGCTCACTGCCGCGCACGCAGGAACGCGGCCGAAGGAAGGAGCGGAGCCGCTGCCGCCGGCGCTCGACCAAACAGTGCTCGAGGAGCTGAACGACGGGCTCGTCTGTCTCTCGGGCTGCGCCCGCGACGGCCTCGCCGTGCACTACCCGAACGCGGCTGCGCGGCTCGCCGCCGCCTTCGGCCGCGACCGCTTCTACGTCGAGCTGCAGCGGCCGTACGAGCGCGGTGACTCGCGCCGCAACGCTGCGCTGCGCGACCTCGCCGCGACGCTTCACGTGCATACCGTCGCTTCGGGAGACGTGCACGCGCATGACGAACGCCGCGCGGCGCTGCAGGACGTGCTCGTCGCGATCCGCTGTCGCACCTCGCTCGACGGCTGCGAGCGGGAGCGGCGCGGCAACCACGAGTCCGTCCTCGCTGCGCCGGCGGAGATGGCCGAGCGCTTCCCTGACGACCGCGGCGCGGTCGCGCGGTCGCGCGAGCTCGCGGAGCGGCTCGAGTTCGACCTCACGCAGGAGCTCGGCTACCGCTATCCCGACTTCTCCGACGGCGCCGAGCCTGCGAGCGTGCAGCTCCGCAGCGTGTGCGAGCGCGCCTTCGCCGAGCGCTACGCCGGGCTGAACGGCCACAAGCGGCGCGTGCAGGCGCGGCTTGACGAGGAACTGGCGCTGATCGACGAACTCGGGCTCGCCGGCTTCTTCCTCCTGCACTGGGAAGTGCTGGAGCTCGCGCGCGAGGTCGCGCTCGAGGTGCGCGGCCCCGGCTCGATGCGGCACATGCTCCCGCCCGGGCGCGGGCGCGGTTCCTCCGTCGGATCGCTCGTCTGCTACCTGACCGGGCTCTCGCACGTCGACCCGGTGCAGGCGAACCTCTCGCTCGGCCGCTTCATCAACCGCGAGCTCTCGTCCGTCCCCGACATCGACCTGGACTTCCCGCGGGACATCCGCGAGAAGCTTATCGTTCGCGTCACCGAGCGCTACGGCCGCGAGCACGCTGCGCTCGTCGCGAGCTTCGCGACCTATCGCTCGCGTGGCGCGATCCGCGACGTCGGCAAGGCGCTCGGCCTGCCATTCGCCGACCTCGAACGGCTGGCGAAGCTGACCGACGGATGGAATGCCGCCTGCGTCGCCGAGGAGATGGCGATGCTCCCCGACGCGGAGCAGAAGCTCGCCTCGCCGCGCTGGCGCGCGTTCGGGGAGCTGTGCACCGAGATCGGCGGCCTTCCGCGCCACATCTCCCAGCATCCCGGCGGAATGGTGATCTCGACGCGGCCGCTCGTCGAGCTCGTCCCCGTGCAGCCGGCGGCGATGGCGGGACGCCAGATGTGCCAGTGGGACAAGGACTCGTGCGCGGACGCCGGCTTCCTGAAGATCGACCTGCTCGGGCTGGGGATGCTGTCGGCGGTGGAGGAGTGCGTCGACCTGGTCGCGCGCACGCGCGGCGAGCAGATCGACCTCTCACGCATCCCGCTCGACGACCGCGACGTGTTCGCGGAGATCCAGCGTGCGGACACCGTCGGCTGCTTCCAGATCGAGAGCCGCGCGCAGATGCAGACAATCCTTCGTACGCGGCCGGAGAATCTCGACGACATCACCATCCAGGTCGCGCTCGTGCGGCCGGGACCGATTCAGGGCAAGGCGGTGCACCCGTACATCGAGCGGCGGCAGAAGCTCCGCGAGGACCCGAGCTACGAGCCACCCGCGGACCATCCGCTGCTCAGGGAGCCGCTGCGGGACACGCTCGGCGTCGTCGTCTTCCAGGACCAGGTGCTCGACGTCGCCATCCATCTCGCCGGCTTCACGATCGGTGAGGCGGAGGGGCTGCGGCGCGCGATGAGCCGCAAGCGCTCGCATGCGGCGCTCGAGTCGTATCGCGAACGCTTCGTCGCAGGCGCGCGCGCCAACGACGTCGACGACGTCACCGCGAACATGGTCTACGACAAGCTCGTGGGGTTCTCCGGCTTCGGCTTCCCGAAGTCGCACTCGGCCGCGTTCGGGCTGCTCGCATATCAGTCCGCATGGCTTCGCCATCACTACGGCGCCGAGTTCCTCACAGCGTTGCTTAACGCGCAGCCGATGGGCTTCTATCCGCCGGCGACGCTCGTGCGCGACGGCCAGCACCACGGCATCGAGACGCGCACTCCGGACGTCAACCGCAGCGAGGTCGACTGCACGATCGAGGGCGGCGCGGTTCGCGTCGGGCTCAAGTACGTGCAGGGCGTGGGGGAGGACGACGCCGAGGCGGTCGTCGCGACGAGGCCGTACGGGTCCATCCGTGAGCTCGCGCAGCGGACGCCGCTCTCGGGCGACGAGCTGCGTGCGCTCGTCGAGTCCGGAGCATGCGACTGCTTCGGGATGAAGAGGCGCGAGCTGCTCTGGCAGCTCGGGCTCGTGCCGCGTGCGCAGACGGTGCCCGGCTCACGCGGCGAGGAGAAGCAGCTCGCGCTCCCGCTCGACCCGACGGTGCTGACACCGGATCTGCCCGAGCCGACGGTGTGGGAGCGGGTGCTCGCCGACTACCGCACGACGAGCCTCTCGATCGGCGTGCACCCGATCGAGCTGATGCGCCTGCACCTGCCGCCGGACACGCTCTCGACCGTCGAGCTACGCGACCGCCCGAACGGCAGCCGCGTTCAGATCGCCGGAATGGTCGTCGCACGCCAGCGGCCGTCGACCGCGAACGGCGTCGTCTTCATGCTTCTCGAGGACGAACACGCGCAGGTCAACCTCATCGTCTTCCCGCAGGTCTACGACCGCTTCCGCGGCGTCGTGCGCGGCGAGCCGCTTCTGCTCGTCCGCGGCCGCTACGAGCACGTCGACCGAAATCGGAACATCGTCGTCGACGAGGTCGTCTCCCTCGCCCAGCTCGCCCACGAGCTCACCGAGGGCGCCGACGTCCACGGATCACTGCCTGCGGCGCACCACTTCGGCCATCGCTAACCGGCGCGGCGCGTGCGCATCGGCGACGGCAGGTGCGGAAGGACATTGAATGCCGAGTTCACGAGCGCGAGGTGCGTGAACGCCTGGGGGAAGTTCCCGAGCAGGCGCTTGGCCTTCGGGTCGTACTCCTCCGAGAGCAGGCCGACGTCGTTCGCGAGCGCGATGAGGCGTTCGAACAGCATGTGCGCGTCGTCGTGCCGGCCGATGAGCTCGAGGCAGTCGACGAGCCAGAACGAGCACGGGAGAAATACGCCCTCGCCGGGCGGGAGCCCGTCGACATCGCTCTCCCGCGTGCGATAGCGGAGCACCAAGCCGTCGACGACGAGGTTCTTCTCGATCGCGGCGACCGTGCCGCGAACCTTCGGGTCCGACGCCGGCAGAAATCCGACGAGCGGGATGAGGAGAAGGCTCGCGTCCAGCTCCTTCGACCCATACGACTGGACGAACGATCCGAGCTCCTCGTCGAATCCCTTCGCGCACACGTCGGCGTGGATCTCGTCGCGTAGCGCGCGCCAGTGCTCGACAGGCCCGTCGACCGCATGCTCCTCGACCGACCGTACGGCGCGGTCGAACGCGACCCAGGCCATCACTTTCGAGTGAACGAAGTGCCGCCGTTCGCCGCGGATCTCCCAGATGCCCTCATCCGGCTCGCGCCAGATCTCCTCGAGGTGGTTCATCAACACCTTCTGCAGGTCCCATGGGTTCTTCTGGAACTCGAGCCCGTGCACACGGGCCTGGTAGAGCGCATCCACGACCTCGCCGAACACATCGATCTGCAACTGCTCGCTCGCGGCATTGCCGATACGAACAGGCGCTGACCCTTCGTAGCCGGCGAGCCACGGCAGCTCCAGCTCGGTGAGGCGCCTCTCACCGGCGACGCCGTACATCACCTGGATGTCGGCGGGATCGCCGGCAACAGCGCGCACGAGCCACGTGCGCCACGCGCGCGCCTCCTCCTGGTAATCGGCGTGGAGGAACGCGAGCAGCGTCAGTGTCGCGTCGCGCAGCCAGCAATAGCGGTAGTCCCAGTTGCGCACGCCGCCGATCCACTCCGGCAGCGACGTCGTCGGTGCTGCGACGATCCCGCCTGTCGGCTCGTAGGTGAGCGCCTTGAGCACGATGAGGGAGCGGAGGATCACGGCGCGCCACTCGTCGGGGATGTCCGCCTCGCAGGCGCCGACCCACTTGCGCCAGAACTCGTCCGTCTCTACGAGCGCCTGCTCCGGGTCGGTCGCCGGCGGAAGGTCGCCGTGCGAGGGGAACCACGTGAGGACGAACGGCACGCGCTCGCCCGCTTCGACTGTGAACGTCGAGATCGTGCGCAGGTTCTCGCCGCGCGTGCGCGCGGCGGTGCGGAAGCAGAGGCC
>Ga0208219_1000060_pt1 | contig 51741 bp, 48 predicted proteins | sample NGESurshal072012_7_FD_184469 | JGI IMG/M metagenome (GOLD analysis project Ga0208219, IMG submission 184469) | Arctic peat soil microbial communities from Barrow, Alaska - NGEE Surface sample 53-2 shallow-072012 (SPAdes) | ecosystem: Environmental > Terrestrial > Soil > Wetlands > Peat ... | reverse complement strand
GCGGACCCTCAGGGTGGTCCCATAACTGGCAACGGGGGTGGTCCCATGTCACTGGCAAAACCACCCGCTCAGTGGTCCCATGTCACTGGCAAACGACACCCACTTCCCAAATGGCAGCGCTCTCACGGGTGGTTAGAGATTCCACTACCTCTGCCGCCTCCTCTGGTGGCAGATTGTGAAACACCCGAACGAGTTCGGCCAGGATCCACCTCGACATCCCAAGGACGCACGCAGCATCCATGTGATTCGCGTCGACGTCGCCTCCCACGTGCCCAACATCTCGATTGTTGCGGAACTCGTACAACGCGATCAGCATTCGCGGTATTTGAATCCGGACACTTCGTGGAGCTGTCGTTTCCCTTTCTAGTGCCCTGCACGCACCTACCATGTCGGACGGCTTCGATGCCTTAGAGGCATACGAACCGGCTACAAATCCACATAGGATTGAGTAGACGACCTCGCTGAACTTTCCAGCGTTTAACTGTGAAGGCTCCCACGACCCTGTCCGGTAGTGCCGTACGAGTTCGTCGTATCTCTTGATCAGATCATTGCGTAAGCCACTTGGAATCGCCGCAAGCGCATCCTTTGGTCCGACTGTCACGACTTCTTGGGGAGGTCATGCTCCACATAGTTGGTCCCAACCGTTGTCAATTGAATGCTGTCCATGTCTCCAGCATCCAGCCAACCCTTCTTGGCCTTTGTAGTAGCAAGCGAATTACGGAGATCGCTCGGCAGTTTCCACTTCATCGCCCGATAACAGGTGAACACGTGATCGACGGTGACGTCATCAAGCCTCAGTACTTCCTTCAAGTAGTAGACGATCACGACATTTCGCTCAAGCGCGCTCCCGGGAGCCTTCTCAGGCGCGAACTTCTCCAGCGCTGTCTTGCCGCTGGGCCTGAGATTGAGGTTTGCGACCATCGTGGGACCCTTGGCCCTGGCGCGCTTGGCACTTGCAGCTTTGGCGGGTGTTGCCTTCTTCGAAGTCTTTCTGGCCCGATTCGCTCTTGCTGGCGATCCGGAATCGTCTCCCGATGGTTGCGTTCGCGGTGTGGCGCCACCTGCCCCCGGTGCAGTTCCTAGAGCGCCAACCAGGACGGCGAACGCCTCCTGTTGCACCGCGTCCGAAGTAAATCCATTGACTGCCTTTGCAATCTCCGGCATCCTTGCGAGCAATGCCTTGAGGTCGTCCGCCGCCACCCTTACCTCCCAAATACACCCAAGCGGGGATTATCCCACTGGAGTGATGTGACAATTGGGACCCCCGTCGCAGCGGGCGACCGATCGATCGCCACAATCGGAGTCGCATTGCTTGGGGACTCTTCCGGCGGAGCCGCGATCATTCTTAGCCCCACGAACGGCTCCCGATCGGCTCCCTCTGTGTGAGACGGATCTTCGTGGTGACCTGACAATCCGCTGATTCTCAGGTGAAAATCGGTGGGCCGTGCAGGACTTGAACCTGCGACCCCTTGCGTGTCATGCAAGTGCGCTACCAGACTGCGCTAACGGCCCGAATCAGCGAATCTAGCAAAGCAAACGCCGATTCCGACGCGAAACGCGGACATCGCAAAAGGCGGACGTTCACTCCGTTGCGGGCTCGGCCTCTGTCTCAGGCGGCTCGGCGAGCAGCAGGTAGGTCTGCCGACGCAGGTCTTCGAGCATCGCCTTGGCCTGCAGCTTCTGCTTCGCGCTGCCGGCCACCGCCACCTGTCGCATGGCCACCGCCACCTGTCGCATCGTGCTGCCGAGCGCCATGTCGTCCTTGTCCGCGTCGCGCAGCATCGCCTCCCATGGCGCTGGCCCGCCCGGACGCTCTGCCTGGACGGCACGGCCCGCGTCCGTGAGCTCGTAGCGACGGCGTCCGTCTCCGCTCACCGAGATGACGAGCTCCTGGTCCTCCAGCAGCTGCAGCGCGGGGTACAGCGAGCCGGGGCTCGGCCGCCACAGTCCCTGGGTACGCTCCGCGAGCTCTTGGAGCATCTCGTAGCCGTGCATCGGCCGCTCCGTCAGCAGCCCCAGGATGGCCGCGCGCACGTCGCCGCGACGCCCCCGCCTGCCGCCGCGATCGCCTCGACCCACGCGCTCCCAGTCCCCCCCACGCGGGCCGTGCTCGCCGCGGTGGTGGCGCCTCGGACCGATGCCCTCCGCGCTGCCCACACCGTCGGCCTGCCCGCGGCCTGCACGTCGGCGCCCTCGGCGCTGCCCTTCATCGTCCTGCATGCTGCCTCCAGTTCTGTGTCGACTGTCGATAGTCGTCATGCACTAACGATATATCGAGACTGTCGACGAGTCAAGCAGCGTCAGGCCTCGCTTGGCACCCCCAGAGCAGCTCTCGTCCAGCCCCCTATCGCGCGGCGGCGGCGAGCCGGGGTCGCGCCGGGACCTCGTCGTAGGGCCAGGGCTCCTCGTCGCCGAAGAGCGAGGCTTGTCCCCCGCGCCGCCTCGTGCACCAGTCGACGCTCCACTGGGCGTGCCAGGCGGCCTGGCGCACCTGGAGGTCCCGCAGCGGGCTCGCAGCGAGCGCCTCGAACCGGTCGAGCTGGGAGAGCAGCACCCGCGCCGCCGCCTCAGCGTCGCTCGCGGCGGTGTGGCTGGGCGCGAGGTGCCCGTAGTGGGCGCACAGGGCGTCGAGTCGCCGGACAGGGCGCGCCGAGAAGTCCTGGTCCAGGCCCCGGTCCAAGACGAGCACGTCGAGAGCAGGCCCGGTCCAGCCCGCTGCGCGCAGCGAGCTCGCGGGCTCCGCCCTTGCCAGCACGCGGTCGATGATGGTCAGGTCGTAGGCGAGGTTGCAGCCAACGACGGGGACGTTGGCCCGGCAGAGCTCGCCCAATTGGCCCGCGATGTGGCGGATGCCGGTGTCGAGGTCGACTGACCCGAGGGCCAAGAGCCGCTCTTTGGTGAGCCCGTGCACGCCAGCAGCGCCCGGGCTGATCCGCCGCCTCGGCATGATCAGACCCTCGTCGACGCCTGTCAGCTCGCCCGCGCGGAACTCGACGAAGGCATAGGAGACGGGCTCGTCAACCTCGACGTCGAGCCCCGTGGTCTCGATATCGAAACCGACGATCGTGGCACTCCCCCACGCGTCGGTCGGCACGGCCGCAGCATGTCATGGGGTCGTCTCACCGCTGCGGGATACCCCGCTGCGTCGGTCCCGTCCGGTTGCCCGCCTCGAGGCGGCGCCCGGATTCGAACCGGGGTACGGGGCTTTGCAGGCCCCTGCCTAAACCACTCGGCCACGCCGCCGGAGCCGCGAGCCTATCTGGGGGTGCGACGTGCCCAGGACGACTTACTCGCGGTGCCTCGAGAGGAGGAGTCGCGCCACGAGGTAGATGACCAGGACGAGGATCGCGAGCTTGAACAGCGTCCAGAAGATGCCGGCCAGCCAGCCAAGGACGCCGAGGAAGATCGCACCCAGCCCGACGACCAGCACGACCGCGACGACCACCTCAAGCAGCGCTCGTGACGACCCTTGGGTTTCGCTCATCGGACCTCCTTGTCCACCTCTGATGCTAGGACCCTTCGCGCGCCAAAAGGCAGGGGATCGTGACTCCCGGATAAGAATCGCCGGGCGGTCCTCGCTGCCCGTGGACCCTGGCACGTACAATCAGGCCATGGCCCCGCGTCACGCCGCTCAGAAAAGCCCGCGCCGTCGCGTGTGGATGCTCGTCTCGACGGGCGCCATCGTCCTGCTCGCGGGCGTCGCCATCGCGACCGCGCTCATCCCCACCGCCGTCGTCACCCCCAGCGCAGGCGCCGCGACGCACGGGCCGCTGCACGTCGAGGCGATCACCCCGAACGCGTCGTGGATCTCCCCGGACGCGCCCCTCCGGGTCGTGTTCAACAACCCGATCGCAGCGACGTCCCCTCGGCCGATGATCACACCGAGGGTGCCGGGCCGCTGGGTGATGCTGGCGCCCGACGAGCTCTCCTTCCGCGCCACCGCGCCCATGGCGCCGGGCCAGTCCTACCTGCTCACGATCCCCGCGGCGACGCGCACGACCGCCAACACCACCCTGGGCCACAACGTGCTGCGCCGCTTCGGGATCTCGATCGGCTCGACCGTGCGGCTCAACCAGCTGCTCGCACAGCTGGGCTACCTGCCGCTGCGCTTCGTGCCGACTGGCTCGTTCCACCCGGCGTCGACCGCAGTGCAGCGCGGCACGTTCGCCTGGCGCTGGAGCTCGGTGCCCGCGCAGCTGACCGCCCTGTGGCAGCCCGGGGTGTTCAGCGTCATCTCCCAGGGCGCGCTCATGCGCTTCGAGGACGCGAACGGACTCGCGACCGACGGGGTGGCGACCTCACAGGTCTGGGACGCCCTCATCACCGCGGTCGCTGCGGGCCACGTGAACAAGACCGCCTACGCCTACGTCGACGTCGGCACGGGCTCGCCCGAGACGCTCACGCTCTACGTCAACATGCACCCGATCTACAGCACGCTCGTGAACACGGGCATCAGCTCGCGGCCGACCGTGCTCACGACCACGCCGGTCTACGTGCGCTACACCACCACGACGATGAGCGGCACCAACCCTGACGGCTCGCACTACAGCGACCCCGGCATCCCGTGGGTGAGCTACTTCCTCGGCGGCGAGGCCCTGCACGGCTACATCCGCTCCACCTACGGCTGGCCGCAGAGCCTTGGCTGCGTCGAGATGCCCTACGACCACGCCGCGGTGGTCTGGCCCTACACACCGATCGGGACGCTCGTCACCGTCCACTGACTCGCACCGTGGCGGCCGCCACGGTCAGCGTGCCGAGATCCGAACGTGACCACTCAGCGTCGAAGCCCCGCGCCCTCGGGGTCGTCGAGCTTCGGGCCCCAGGCGTCCTCGCGGCGTCGCGGCTCCACGACGATGCCGGACTCGGACAGCTCTGCGGCGGTCGCGACCGCCGACGGCCCGTGGCGGCGTCGCAGCTCATCGACCGCCGCACGCAGCGCGACGAGGTCGCCCTGGCGGTGGCGCGCGGTGACGTCGACGGCACGGCGCACCGCGACGGGGTCGGACAGCTCGAAGGCGAGCTGGACGGCGGACTCCCCTGACTCGAGCGACGAGCACGAGACGCCGAGCAGGCGCACGCCGCCGCGCTGGGGCACGTCGGCGACAAGCATCGCCGCGATGCCCGCGACTGCGTCGTCGTCATCGATGCCGAAGTCCACGGTGTGGCTCCGCGAGCAGATCGAGAAGTCGTCGAACTTCACCTTGAGCGTCACGCACCTCGCCCGGAGCTGTGCACCGCGCAGCCCTCGAGCCACCGCACCGCTCATGCGGCGCGCGTGACGGACGAGCTCGGCGCGGACGGTCACCGAGACCGCGAAGGTCTCTTCGTGCCCGATCGACTTGGTCTGGGAGCCGGCGATCACGGGCCGGTCGTCGACGCCGCGCGCGAGCTCGGTCAGCCGCTCCGCTGAGGCACGCCCGAGGTGCCCGGCGAGCAGGTCAGCGTCGAGGTCGGCGAGCTCGGCGACGGACCCGATGCCCAGTCGCTCGAGTCGTGCGGCGGTCGCCGGTCCCACCCCCCAGAGGTCGCGGAGCCGCAGCGACGCGAGCACGGCACCTTCGTCTCCGGGCATGGTCACGACCACGCCCTTGCCGTCCTCGACACGCGTCGGCGTCGCGAGTGGCTTCGCGCGCCGGCTGGCGATCTTGGCGAACAGCTTGTTGCGCGCGATCCCGATGCAGCACGACAGGGACAGCTCGGCTGCCACGCGCTCACGGAGCGCCCAGGCGATCTCAGAGGGACTGCCGAGCAACGCCATGGACCCGGTGACGTCGCAGAACGCCTCGTCAAGGCCGAGCGGCTCCACGAGCGGCGTCGCCGCCACGAGGAGCTCGAAGAATCGCGTGGAGACCTCCTCGTAGCGCGAGAAATGGCCGTGGACGAACACGGCATCGGGGCACCGGCGCTTCGCCTCGATCGATGACATCGCCGAGTGCACGCCGCGCTGCCGAGCCTCATAGGTGCAGCTCGCGACCACGCCTCGCGCGCCGTCGCCACCGACGATCACGGGCCGCCCTCGCAGCGAGGGGTCGTCGAGCACCTCGACGGAGGCGAAGAACGCGTCAAGGTCGACGTGCAGGATCGCCGGGCGAAGCGATGCGGAACGGTCGGCGTCAGCCGTCGAGCGCGACGTGGCGGAAGGCCTCTCCGTGGGCGAGTCCGACGAGGCGCCCTGCCTGGACCGCGCGGGCGACGACAGCGGTTCGCGCCCATTCGTCGTCCCCGTGCAGCTGGGAGCGATGCGACAGCACAGCGGCGAGCTTGGCGTCCAGGGTGCCGTCGATGTCGACGACCACGTCCGGCTCGAGGGTGCCCGAGAGCAACAGCCCCTCGACGTGGTGAGGGGGCCCGGCCGCGGGGAAGTACAGGGGCATGTCCGCAGCAGGGGCCACGGCGTCCAAGACGGCCCAGCCGGTCTCGCGGTGGTCGTGGTGGTTCACGTAGACGCCGCCGAAGAACGTGGCCGTCGGGTCCGGGGCCAGCACCGCGGTCGGGCGGAGCCGGCGAATCGCCTCGACGATCGCCCCACGCGTCGTGAGCGAGTTCTCCACCTCGCCGTCGGCGATGCCCAGCTGCTCGACCCCGGCGATCCCGAGTGCGCCTGCGGCATCGTGCAGCTCTCCCGCTCGACGCGCCGCGATCGAGACGACGTCGCCAGCGGGGTCCGTCGTCCCCTTCGCACCGTCTGCGAGCACGAGCAGCCAGACCTTCGACCCGAACTTGGACCACGCAGCCAGCGTCCCGCCGCACGCGACGTCGGCATCATCGGGATGGGCGTAGACCGCGAGGGCGCGCTCCGGCACCGTCGCGAAGAGCTGGGCCATGTCAGCCTCGCGTCTTGGGGGCAGTGGTCTTGATGAGCAGGCCGACCTCGCGCTCGAAGTCGCCGAGGCCCTCGAAGCCCTTGTAGACCGACGCGAAGCGCACATAGCCGACCTCGTCGACGTCGCGGAGACGCTCGAGCACCGCGCGCCCGACCTCCTCGCTCGAGATGTCCTCGGGCCGGAGGCGAAGCGACTCTTCGACCGTGTCACACAGCTCGTCGAGGGCCTCGTCTGAGACCGGTCGGTTCTTGCAGGCTGCTCGCAGGCCCGCGATCAGCTTGGTCCTGTCGAAGGGCTCGCGTGTGCCGGAGCGCTTGACCACGATCAACGGCACCTCTTCGATGCGCTCGAAGGTGGTGAATCGCTGCGCGCACGAGACGCACTCTCGGCGCCTGCGGATGGCCGCGCCGTCCTCTGCGAGGCGCGAATCGACGACCTTGTCGTCGTCGCTCGAGCAGAAGGGGCACCGCACACGTGCACGCTAGACCCTGCCTGTTGCCGCGGTCGCTCAGGGAATGACCACGTGCTCGCCCGGCACGAGCGTGGCCGAGCCGACCTCGGCCGCGAGCGCACGGGCGATCGCCGCGACGTCACCAGGGTTCACGCGCATGGCCAACGAGTGGATCGTGTCGCCCGACTGCACCACCACGGTCGAGCCCGGCGCGAGCCCCGCCGGTGCGCCACCGGGTGTGTCTTGTCCAGCGACGGTGACCGCACCGAGCGCCCGGATCGGCAGCGCCAGCAGGACGACGGCCGCGACCGCCACAGCGACTCCTGCCGCGCGCCGGCGACGGACCGCGACGCTGGCCGTGACCCGTGGCGACCGCTCGGCACTTGGCGGCGCCAGCAGCTGCACGGCGCGCTCGGGCCGGGGCCGCGCCGCGAGTCGCTGGGCGCTCGGGTGGGCTTCCCTCGAGCGCCAGGGCACCTCGCGGGTCTCGGGCGCCGCGTGGGCCGCCGCACGCCGAGGAGCAGCGCCGGAGGGGCGTCCGCCCCTGATCACCCGCAGGGAGGGCGCTGCCTTTGGCCCCGTCGTCGCTCTGGTCGGCTCGTACGGTGCGATCGCCATCTGGTGCCTCCTCGTCCTGCCTGACCGAACAGGTGTTCGTACCATTAGAGCACGAACGTCTGTTCGGGTCAAACCCTTTCTACGGGGGGGCTGTGACGGGCGCGCCGACTCGGCCCAGCAGGCGGACACCGCCCAGCGGCGCCCGCCTGGCACCGAGGATGCCCAGCGCGTCCTCGACGGACGGCACCATCCGGATGCCGTGGCGCACGACCAGCCGAGCGCACTCCGCGGCCAGGGCCTCGTCGGCGTGGTCGCCTGAGTCCGTGACCTGCCCGTCGCAGATCCAGACAACGCCGTCGCCCTTGCGACGCCGCGACAGGGCGAACCGCAGCGCCGGTCCGTCCACGCCGTTGCCGACGTTCCCCGCGCGGACCACGGAGGCGGCGCGGCCCTGCTCGGCGAGCACCCAGGCGTTGGGGACACCCGTCGAGCCCGGCGCGTGCGAGTAGCCCAGCACGAAGGCGCCCGGCGCCGCGGCCAGGAGTCGCTCAAGATCGACGTCCGACAGCGCCATCGACCCCGACTGGTCCACGATGACGACGCCACCGGTCCCCCTCGACGCGCGCTGGAACAGCCGACGCGACGGGTCCGTGACGAGTCGATCGGGGCGCACGACCCGGCGGCCGGTGGCAGACGGCGACCGCCTCGGGGCGATCGCGCCGCAGACGCGCTTGTCGAGCGTCACGGTGGCGTCGAGCACGAGCGGCGCGAAGGCCCCGGTCGCCGCGGGCCGCTGACCGCGCCGCGTGCGCGATCGTCCGGCCCCGCGCTCACCGTGCTCGACGTGCTCGACGTGCGACGAGATGAGCTCGGCGAACGCGCGCGTGTGCTCGGCATAGCCGCGAGGGAGCGCCTCGTCATCAAGGCTCGTCGCGGCGATCGAGGCCGTGGACGCGAGCCGTGCCCTCGCCAGCAGCGCTCGCTCCAGTGCGCGGCACGCGTCCGCCCATGCGGGCCGCACGCGTCGCACGCCGGTCACGACGTCGCGCAGCGCTCGTGTCCCGCTCACCGCTGCGGCGAACCAGATGGTCTCGTCCCACTCGCCTGCCTCGGCGAGCCGGATGCCGGTCAGGCGCTCTGAGCCGTCGCGCAGCTCAGCCAGGTCGAAGCCCAGCCGCCCGAGCAGGTGATTGACCCGGAACTCCTCGGCACACTCGACCGACCTCGCCGGGAGCGGCCACACGTCGAAGGCTCCCGGCGACAGGGGGCTGACCCGTGCGTGCATGAGCTCGTGTGCCCGCACCAGCCGGCCGTGCTCGCCCCCGTCGAAGGGGACGCGCATCGCGCATCCTGCGACGTCGGTCCACGCCTCGCCGCGACGTGGCGCGCCACGCTCGACGCGCCAGCGCACCGGCCCTCGCCGGTCCGCTCGCGAGGTGAGGAACTCAGGGGCAGGCCCGCCCGTCACGCTCGAAGCTCAGCCGCGTCGATCGCGAGGGCGTCGGTGATCTCTCGGCCCCGCGCGACGCCGAATGCGAGCCGCGCGGCTCGCTCGGGCTCGATGGCCTCGCGAAGACGGGCGAAGGCGTAGAACGCGCGCAGCGACGCGCGTCGCGACTCGTGAGCGACCGCCGTTGCGGTCGCGGCATCGCGCAGGTCCTCGGGGAGCAGCTCGATCGCATCGGGATGCGGCGCATCGATCTCGATGGCGACGGGGAAGCGGTCTCGAAGCGCGCTCGGCAGCTCCTCGGGTCGCTCGAGGTTGGTCGTCATCACGACCGAGAAGCCCGGGAGCGGCGTGACCGCTGCGCCGGTCGCAGGATGGTCGAATCGCGCCGACCCGTCGGTGTCGCACACGGCGAGCAGCAGAGCGAGCACGTCACCGGCGGCTCGATCCGCCTCGTCGATCACCAGGCGGCCGCCTCGCTCGCCGTCGCCCCGCCACGCCCGGAGCGCCGCGCCGTCGAGCCACTCGAACTGCCCGCCTGCGGTGGGCATCCAGCAGCCGGTCACGTCCGCGGCGGTCATGTCCTCGGTGCACACGAGTCGGTGCGCGCCCGAGCCCGTGACACCCTCGCGGAGCGCCGCGTAGGTCTTGCCGGTGCCCGAGGGGCCGTAGAGCACGATCCGGTCGATCCCCGCGTCGAGCGCGTCGGCGAAGTCCCTCCAGCAACCAGGCAGCGAGTCGAGTCCCATTGCCACCTCCTTCGGACCACAACGGGCGCAGCCAGGCCCGATAGTTCCGAGACGAACAGATGTTTGTACTGGACGTCCCGTGCAGGTAGGCTGACGAACGCGCGTTCGCCCACCACTGGAGGCAGCATGGCTGAGGTCCTGACCGAGAAGCGGCGCCGGATCCTCGATTTCATCATCTCGTTCCAGCGTGAGCACGGCTATCCGCCCTCGGTGCGCGAGATCGGGCGCTCGGTGGGGCTCACGTCGTCCGCCACGGTCCACGACCACATCGACCGGCTCGCAGAGGGCGGCTTCCTCGTAAAGGACCCCACCAAGCCCCGTGCCCTGCAGGTCCGCTACGAGCCCACCTCGCCCACCGCGGTGAGCGCCGAACGGGTGCGCAACGTGCCACTGATCGGTGACGTGGCAGCCGGCACCGGCCTGCTCGCCGGCCAGGAGCTCGAAGAGCTGCTCCCCTTGCCCGAGCGGTTCGCGGGCACCGAGCAGAGCTTCATGCTGCGGGTCCGGGGTGACTCGATGATCGACGCGGCGATCCTGGACGGTGACTTCGTCGTGGTGCGCCGTCAGCCCGATGCCGAGATCGGCGACACGGTCGTGGCCGGCATCCCCGGCGAGGAGGCGACCGTCAAGCGACTGAAGCAAAAGGGCCCGAAGGTCATCTTGGAGCCCGCGAACCCAGCCTATGAGAACCTCGTCTTTGACCCCGAGGACGTCGCCATCTACGGCAAGGTCCTCTCGGTGCTCCGCCGCCTCTAGGCGCTGTCATCCGGCGAGCAGCCGGCCCAGCACGTCCAGGCACCGCGACAGGTCACTGCCCGTCACGTACTCCCCCGCGTGGTGCGCGAGCTCGGGATCACCCGCGCCGAAGTTCACCGCGGGCACCCCCAGCGACGCGAACGTCGCCACGTCGGTGTAGCCGAGCTTTGCGCGCGGCGCAGCCCCGCTCAGCTCGACGAGCCGGGCAATGACCGGGTGTGCGAGCTGCGGCGCAGCGGGCTCCGCGGCGTCGACCACCTCGAACGAGTCGCCCGCCTCGAGGAACGGCGCGAGCTGTGCCTTGAGCTCGCTGACCGCCTCGTTCGTCGAGCGATCTGGTGCGATCCGCTGGTTGATCGTGAGGATCGCCTCGTCGGGCACGACGTTGCCGCTCACACCCCCGCGGATCCCGACTGCCTGGCGCTGCTCGGTGTAGGTCACGCCGTCGATCGTGGCCACTCTCGGCTCATACGCGCGAACCAGCTCGAGGGGGGCTGCGAGTCGGTGGATGGCGTTGCGCCCGCGCCAGGGCCGCGCCGTGTGCGCGCGCGCGCCGCGGAGGACCACGTCGACGCGCACCGTCCCCTGGCAGCCGGCCTCGACCACGCAGGCGGTCGGCTCCAAGAGGATCGCCGCGTCCGCGACGAGGAGCTCGGGGTCGGCCGCGTTGATCTCGAGGAGCCCGCTGTGGGCCCGGCTGATCTCCTCACGGGCGAAGAAGCACCAGGTCACCTCTGCAGCGAGGTCGACGTCGCCTCGGAGCGCGAGCGCCACCATGACAGCGAGCGAGCCCTTCATGTCGCAGGCGCCGAGCCCGACGACCGCGTCGTCGCGCACCTCGTGGCTGCCCGCGTCGCCGGGGACCGTGTCGAGGTGCCCTGCGAGCATGATGCGGCGGTCACGCGAGCCCCTCGTCCGCGCCACCAGGTTGTCACCGATGCGAACGACCTCAAGGCCCTCCACCGCCCGCAGGGCCCCTTCGACCTCGTCGGCGAGCGCTTGCTCCTCCCCGCTCACCGACGGGATCGCGACGTACCGCGCGGTGCGCGCGAGCAGGTCGCTCACGTGGCGACGTCGTGCGCGCGGAGCACGTCGTTGAGCGCTGCGCGCTCGTGTCGCTGGCCGGGCTCGAGGCGCCGGACGACAAGGACGCACTGCAGGTAGAAGTCCCCTCCGGCGTAGGTGCGCTTCCTTGACGCGCCGACCGCGACGCAGTTGTCGGGCACGCGTCCGCGGGAGAGCTCCTCGCCGGTGGCCGCGTCGATGACCGGGATGGAGCCCGTCAGGATCGTCCCCGCCCCGAGCACCGAGTCGCGCCCGACTCGGGCACCCTCGACGACCATGGAACGGCTGCCGATGAGCGCGCCGTCTTCGATCACGACGGGCACGGCGTTGATGGGTTCGAGCACGCCGCCGATCCCGACGCCGCCAGAGAGGTGGACCCCCTCGCCGACCTGCGCGCAGCTGCCCACCGTCGCCCAGGTGTCGACCAGGGTGCGCGCGCCGACCCGCGCGCCGATGTTCACGTAGCTCGGCATCAAGATGACGCCGGGGCCGAGGTAGCTGCCCCACCGTGCTGCGGCACCCGGCACGACCCGCACGCCCGCGGCCTCGTAGCCGTGCTTGAGCGGCAGGCGGTCCGCGTACTCGAAGGGCCCGGCCGTCTCGGTCGTGATGCCCCGCAGGCGGAACAGGCACAGCACCGCGCGCTTCAGCCACTCGTGGACGACGACCTCGCCCGACGCGTCGATCTCGGCAACCCGAGCGGACCCGTCGTCCAGCATCCCGATCGCTGTCTCCACGATCGCGCGGGCCTCGCTGTCGGCGTCGGTCAGCTCGCTCAGGTGCGCGAAGAGCTCGTCCACGCGCTGTTCGAGCGAGCTCACCGGGCGATGGTACCAACGAGTCGTCGCCGCTCACCGACTCTGCGTACGCTCGTCGACGTGCAGCACCCAGGGCCCTCGACGACCGCGCGGCGTGTCGCCGCGCACCGCGTCACTCTCACGCGCCTCGCGTCGAGCTCCGGTCGCCCTTTTGACGACGACGCGCTGGGGCGCGACGTCGCTGGTGATGCGATCGTCGAGGACGGCCGCATGCACCGCTACCTCGAGGCCCGCACCGCGTTCTTCGACGCGGTGGTCGTCGAGGCGCTCGACGCCGGACTGCGGCAGGTCGTCGTCCTCGGCGCCGGCTACGACGCTCGGTCCCTGCGCTACGCGCGCGACGGCGTGCGCTTCTTCGAGGTGGACCTGGCGCGCACCCAGGACGACAAGCTCGACCGCCTCGCCCGCCTCAAGGCACAGAGCGCCGAGGTTGCCTACCTGGCCGCGGACTTCGCCACCGACCCGATCGACGGGCTGCTCACGCACGCAGGGCTCGACGCCGGCTCCCCGACGCTCTTCGTCCTCGAAGGCGTCGTCCCCTACCTCGACTGCGACGTCCTCTCGGCGCTGCTGGTCATGCTCCGCGGTGTGGCCGCCGACGGCTCTCGCTTCGCGCTCAGCGTGGGCGTCGAGCGCAGCGACGACGACGTCGGGGCCGCCGAGCGCGCTCGCGAGTTCCGGGCTCGCGTGGGCTCGGTCGGCGAGCCGGTCCTCACGAGCCTCGGCCCGAGCGAGGGCTGCGCGCTGCTCGGTCGGTGCGGCTGGGAGGTCGACGACACGCTCGCGGTGCGCATCGACGAGGCGCTGGCGTCGCGTCGGCGCACCCTCGGGCTCCTCCTCGCGCGGGCCGGGGCGGCCAGGTGACGGTTCGCTAGCCGAGCGAGCCCGCGGCAGCCAGCCGGCGGCACACGAGCTCGAGCCGCTCGTCGGGCTGGACCGCGGCTATGCGGACATGGCGCCGTGCGTCATCGCCGAAGAGCTCGCCTGGGCTCACGAGCACGCCAGCGGCGCGGGCGAGCACAGCTGCGAGCGCCCAGCCGTCGTCCTCGCCGACCTTGGTGGCCCACAGGTAAAAGGAACCCTCGGGCGCCGGCACCTCGCAGCCCGCCGCGGTAAGCGCGGCGCGCAGCATGGCGAGGCGGCGCTCGTAGCGGGCGCGCTGGGCGTCCACGTGGTCGTCGTCGCCCCACGCGACGGCCGCGCCCGCCTGGACCGGACCGGCGACGAGCAGCCCGGCGTGCTGGCGCACGAGCCGAAGGTACGCGACGACGTCGGCGTCGCCCGCGTAGAACCCCGCGCGCACGCCGGCGAGGTTCGAGCGCTTGGACAGCGAGTGCACCGCGAGCACGCCGTCGTGGCCCTGCTGCAGCACGGTCGAGCGCGGCGCGGCCCAGGTGTAGTCCGCGTAGCACTCGTCGGAGCACACGAGCACGCCGTGTCGGCGCCCGAACTCGGCGGCTCGAGCGAGGTCGTCGAGCCGGCCCGTCGGGTTGGACGGCGAGTTCACCCACAGCACGAGGGCGCGACGGGCCGTGTCGGCATCGACGCCGCCCAGGTCGAGGCGCCCGTCGAGCACGGGGACCGGGACCCCGCGGAGCCCGGCCAGCTGGGCGGACACGGCGTAGGTCGGATACGCGATCGCGGGGTACAGCACCGTGTCGCGGCTCGGGTCGCGCAGCGCGAGGAAGCCCGCGAGCGAGGCCACGAACTCCTTAGTGCCGACGCACGCCGCGAGCTCGCTCGTCGACACGTCGACCTCGAAGCAGCGCGCCAGCATCTCGCACGCCGACGAGCGGTAGGCCTCCGAGCCCGCCGAGGCCGGGTAGCCGTGCTCGGCGGCGCTCGTCGCCATGGCGTCGAGCACCTCGGGCGGCGCGGCGTCGCACGGCGTGCCGACCGAGCAGTCGACCGCCCCACCGTCGTGGCGCGCGCACGCCTCGCGCAGCTCGACCAGCCGGTCGTAGGGGTACGGGGGCGGGACGAAGCCGGCCGCCACTTACGACGCCACCCACTCGCTGAAGCGAGCTCGGCCGGTCGGGTCAAGGACGACGCGGAGCTTTGCGAAGTCGCCGTCGTCGGTGGTCTCGAGCACCTCGCCCTCGCGGTGCGCGGCCGCCAGCACGTCCCCGCGCGCCCACGGGACACGCAGCGCGACCACGCGGTCGGACTGCTGGAGGCGCGCTGCCACGGCGTTGACCAGCTCGGACAGGTTCTCTCCGGTGGCGACCGAGATCGCCACGGCGCCAGGGTTCGCGAGCGCGAGCCGCGCCGCGGCGATCGGGGCGAGGTCGGACTTGTTGATCGCGAGCACCTCGTCGACGTCGCCCGCCCCGATCACGTCGAGCACGGTCCGGACCGCGTCGATCTGCCCGACGGGGTCGGGGGCCGACGCGTCCACGACGTGCACGAGCACGTCCGCCAGGCGCAGCGAGTCGAGGGTGGAGCGGAAGGCCTCCACCAGCTCGTGCGGGAGGTTGCGCACGAAGCCGACGGTGTCGGTCACGAGGATCGTCTCGCCGCCGTCCAGGCGGTGCTGGCGGGTCCGCGGGTCGAGCGTCACGAAGAGGCGGTCCTCGACATCGGCATTGGCGACCGTCAGGGCGTTGAGCAGCGACGACTTGCCGGCGTTGGTGTAGCCGACGAGCGCGACCTCTCGATGACGCCCCCGACCGCGCGCGGCCCGCTGGATTGAGCGATGCTTCTCCAGGTCCTTCAGCTCTGCTTCGAGCCGGTGCATCCGGCGCACGAGGCGCCGTCGGTCGACCTCGAGCTGGGTCTCGCCTGGCCCGCGCCGCCCGATGCCACCGGCCTGCTGGCTGAGCGCGACGCCACGGCCCCGGAGCCGCGGCAGCCGGTAGCGCAGGAGCGCGAGCTCGACCTGCGCCTTGCCCTCGGGGCTGCGGGCGTTCTGCGCGAAGATGTCGAGGATCACCGCGGTCCGGTCGATCGCGGTGCGGCCGAGCAGCTTCTCGAGGTTGCGCTGCTGGGCGGGTGTGAGCGACTGGTCGAACACCACCGTGTCGGCGTCGACGGCCAGGCAGAGCTCCAAGAGCTCTTGGACCTTGCCCTTGCCGAGGTAGGTCGCGGGGTCGGGCGCGTCGCGTCGCTGGACGAGCCTCGCCGCGACATCCGCCCCGGCAGTGTCGACCAGCAGCGCGAGCTCGTCGAGCCCTGCGTCGACGTCGTCGGGGTCGACGCCCGCCAAGGTGACGCCGACGAGCACGATCCGCTCTCGGATCGTGCGCTCGATGAGCGAGGTGGGGACGTACGTCACCAGGGCTCGTTCAGGGTGATCGACGCGATGCGGGCAGCTGGTCCTGCGAGCACGGCGACCCCGTCGAGGAGCGCGACCTCGAGGTCGCCGCCGGGATTCGTCACCAGCACTCGCGAGCCGACGAGCCCGAGGTCGTGGGCGACCGCGGCCACGGCGCACGAGCCGGTGCCGCACGCGAGCGTGAGCCCCGCGCCGCGCTCGACGACCCGGATCGAGACGTGGTCCTCCCCAACGACGGTGACGAACTCGACGTTGGCCCCCGACGCGAGCGGTCCGGCGAGGTCCCGTGCTCGCTCGATCAGCTCGGAGTCCGGGGACCCGACGTCGGCGACGACCACGTGGGGGTTCCCCACGACGGCGAGCACCCCGTCGTCGAGCGTCCCGCCCTTCAGCTCCACGGCCCCCATGTCAACGGAGCCCCAGGCACGCCAGCCGCTTGGGTCGAGCGCGATCGTGACGCGCCTCGGCCCCGCGTCGGTCATCACGTCGAGCGTGCCCTCGGCCACGATGCCATGGGCCGCAGCGGCTGCGACGAGGCAGCGCAGCCCGTTGCCCGACAGCTCGGCTTCGGACCCGTCGGCGTTGTGCAGGCGCATGGCCAAGCCCTCTTGGCCCACGTACCCCTCGATCAGCCCGTCGGCACCGATGCCCGTGTGCCGGTCGCACCACGCGAGCGCGGTGGCGCCGTCGAGGCGCGCGGGCCCGCGGGCGCGGAGCGCGACGACGAAGTCGTTGCCCGCACCGTGCCACTTCTCGAGGATCTGGAGCCCTGCGTTGTCACCCATTGACTCGCCAGTCTTCCAGTTCACCCGCTGGATCGTGCCGCGAGCACCTTGACGATGGCGCTCGTCGCCTCGTCGGGACCGTCGACCCAGCGGATCCGCGGGTCGCGGCGGAACCACCGCCACTGCCGTCTCGCGAGGCGCCGGGTCGCGGCGATCGCCTGGTCCACGGCGTCGTCGAGCGGTGTCGCTCCTTCCAGGTGCTCCAGCAGCTGGCGGTAGCCGGCCGCCTGGCGCGCGGTCCGAGACAGCCCCCCTGGGGCAGCCAGGAGCCCGTGCAGCTCGTCGAGCAGGCCGAGGCCCAGCCACTCGTGGAAGCGCGTGGCGATGGCCGCATCGGCGCGCTCGGGGTCAAAGCGGATCCCGATCTGGTCGACGCCGTGGTCCTCGTAGCGGTTGAGCCCGTCACCGAACGACGAGAACGGCAGCGCCGTGATGCGGATCACCTCTAAGGCGCGGACGACGCGCCGCTCGTTGCGCGGCTCGATCCGTGACGCCGCGAGTGCGTCGAGCGCTGCGAGCTCTGCGTAGAGGGCGGCGAGACCCCCTGGTCGCGACGCAGCGGCCACGAGCTCGTGGCGCACGGCGTCGTCGTGAGGAGGTATCCGAAGCGCGTCGACGATCGCTCGGTGATAGAGGCCCGAGCCGCCGACGAGCAGCGCCGCGTGGCCGCGGGCAGCGATCCCTGCCATGGCCTCGGTCCCGAAGAACTGGTAGCGCCGAACCGAGAGCTCCTCGCTCGCGTCCAGCACGTCGATCAGGTGGTAGGGCAACTCTGCGCGCTCGGCGGTGGTCGGCTTGGCGGTGCCGAGGTCCATGCCGCGATACGCCGTGAGCGCATCGAGCGCCACGATCTCGACGTTGCCGACCTCGAGCGCGGCGCGGTGCGCGGCGGTCGACTTGCCCGAAGCGGTCGCTCCGACGAGCGCGACCACCGGCGCGGTCATCGTGCGGCGATCGGGATCCTCGAGCGGTGCCTCGGTCGGGCCGTCACCTCGACGAGGTCGCCGAGCAGGTGGTGCGGCGCGCCGTGGGTGATCGCGACGCGCGCGAAGGACCCTGGCTCCACGTCCTGGCTCGTCGCGTCGAAGTGCACCGGCTTTCCCTGTCGGGTCCTCGCGGTCAGGCGGCGAGGGTCCTTCTTGCTCGGGCCCTCGACGAGCACGGCTTCGACGAGCCCGACTCGTGCCTCGTTGTGGCGGAGCGCCGAGCGCTCGATGACCGCCACCAGGCGCGCGAAGCGCTCCTTCACGACCTCGGCGGGGACGAAGTCCTCGGCCATGGCCGCAGCACGCGTCCCGGGACGCGGGGAAAAGACGAAGGTGAAGGCGCTGTCGAACGCCGCGGCGGCCACGACCTCGAGGGTGTCGTCGAAGTCGCGGTCGGTCTCGCCGGGGAATCCCACGATCAGGTCCGTGGTCACCGCTAGGTCGGGGATCGCGGCCCTCGCCGCGGCCAGGCGCGAGAGGTAGCGCTCGGAGCGGTACCCGCGCCGCATGGCCGCCAGGACCCGGTCGCTCCCTGACTGCAGCGGCAGGTGCAGCTGCTCGCAGACGGCGTCGGTCTCGGCCATGGCCGCAATGGTCTCGTCGCGGAGGTCCTTCGGGTGCGGGCTCGTGAAGCGCAGCCGCTCGATCCCCTCGATGGCCCCGAGCTCGCGCAGGAGCGCGGCGAACAGCGGGCGGCGCCGCGTCAGGTCCCGCCCGTAGGAGTTGACGTTCTGGCCGAGCACGGTGAGCTCGACGACGCCGCGGCGCGCGAGCCCGCGAGCCTCGCCCAAGAGCGCCTCTAAGGGGCGGCTCACCTCCTTGCCGCGGACCGAGGGAACGATGCAGAACGCACACGAGTTGTCACAGCCCGTCTGGATGGTCATCCACGCCGCCCACGGCAGGTCGCGCACCGCCGTGAGCGCCGGGGCCTGGTCGCCCGACGCCGCCGGCTCGGGCGCGTCGAGGATCTCGACGATCGGCCCCTCGGTGCGCGCGCGCCGCAGGAGGCCAGGGGCCGCGGCGAGGTTGTGGGTGCCGAAGACGACGTCGACGTGGTCCGCGCGGTCGAGCACGAGCGAGCGGTCCTTTTGTGCGAGGCACCCGCCGACGGCGATCTGCAGGTCGGGATTGCGCTCTCGCAGCGCCTTGAGGTCGCCCAGGTGCCCGTAGAGGCGGTTGTCCGCGTTCTCGCGGATGCAGCACGTGTTGAGCACGACGAGGTCCGCGGTCTCGACAGAGTCGGCCGGCACCATCCCGTCTGCGACGAGCAGGCCCGCGAGCCGCTCGGAGTCGTGCTCGTTCATCTGGCAGCCGTAGGTCTTGATCACGAAGGACCGCTCGGCCGTCATTGGCACGAGTCTAGAAGTCGCCCCATCAGCCCTTAGGCGGGAGGCAGCACGCTCGCCTGCCGCCTCGCGTCGCCCGTGACCGCGATGCCCGCGCCCACGACGCAGAGCCCGCCCAATAGGGCGGTCAGCTGGACGTGCTGTCCGAGCACGAGCCAGCCGATGGCGAACGCGATCGCCGGGTTGAGGCTGAAGAGGACCGCGACGTGCGCGGCCGCCAGCCGCCGCAGCGCCGCCAGCTCCAAGGAGAAGCCCACGACCACGCCCAGCACGCCCATCGAGACGACGCGCGCCACGAGCGCCCAGGTGAGCGACGACAACGCGGGGACGCTGAGGCCAACCGTCAGCACCGCGGCGATGCAGATGGCGAGCGCGAGCCCGTCGATGCCCTGGGTGACCGCTCCCAGGCGCTGTGACGCGAGCGTGTAGGACGCCCAGCCCACCGCGGCGCCAAGGGCGAAGAGGGCGCCGACGAGCGTGACACCGCCGCCGGGCCGTGCGAGCAGCACGACGCCGACGAGCCCGAGCGCGGCGAACAGACCGTGGCGTCGACCCGTGCCCGTGATCACCGCCAGCGTGAACGGCCCGAGGAACTCGATCGAGACAGCTGTGCCGAGCGGCAGCCGCGCGACCGCCTGGAAGAAGCACAGGTTCATTGCCGCCACCGCGACGCCGAAGGCGATGATGCCGAGCCATCCTGCTCGCGTGCGGCCACGCAGGCTCGGCCTCGCGACCGTCGTGAGGACGACCGCGCCGACCAAGAAGCGCAACCCGCTCGTCGCGGCCGCGCCGATGGCCGCGAAGCACGGGACGCCGATGGCCGCCGAGGACTGGATCGCCGTCGCGCCGCCCAGCACACAGGCGGCGCCGAGCGTGGTCTCGTGGCCCCCGAGCTCGCTCACCCCCAGACGAGCCCTCGGTGGTCCGGCGCGAGCTCGAGGACCATGCCGGTGAGGCCGGTCGCTCGCAGCGCACGACGCCCTGCGTCGGCCACCTGACTCGACGTCGTCGGGGTCACGACCGCGAGCATGCTCGGCCCTGCGCCCGACCAGCACGCCCCGATGGCGCCAGCGCCCCGGAGGTGGTCTGCGATCGCCGTGGCCTGGGGGAACAGCTCGGTGCGTCGCTGCTGGTGGAGCTGGTCGTCCATCGCATGGGCGTCGAAGGCACCGAGGTCAGACAGCCCCGCCAAGAGCAGCGCGAGGTGCTGGAGGTTGAAGACCGCCTCGCTGCGCGAGATCGTGTCGGGCAGCACGTCGCGCGCGTCGCCGGTCGCGAGCTCGGCGTCGGGGACGACCACCACGACGCGCAGGGCGGGGTCGAGCGCGAGCATGGCGGTGCGCACCTCGCCCCCGCACACCGTGGCCGCGACGAGGCCGCCTCGAAACGACGCCGCGGCGTTCTCGGGATGCCCCTCGACGGCGATGGCCACCGCGAGCGGGTCCTCGGCGCCAGCGGCAGCGGCCGCTGCCAGCGCCACGGCGCCGGACGAGCCGAGGCCCCGCGCGGGCGGGATGTCGGAGCGAACCGAGATCGACAGCCGGTCGTGCCCCGCCACCTTGCACGCAACCGCGACGGCGAGGTTCGACGCGTCCGCAGGCAGCGAGGCGCCCTCGCCGTCGAGGGTCACGCGGAGCGAGGGTGCGTCCGTGACCTCGACTTCGACGTAGAGCGAGAGTGCGAGCGCGACGGCGTCGAACCCGGGCCCGAGGTTCGCGCTGGATGCAGGAGCGCGTGCCAGCACCGCGTCAGCGTAGGCGTTGCCAGAGCGACGCCCTGGTGAGCGACGCGGCCGCCACGAGGGTCGTGACCTCTCGATAGGCACCACTGGTGACGAAGACCGTCGCAAGGATCCGTCCCCGGCCCACCCTGCTCGTCGGCCACGGCTCGTCGATGATCACGGTGCGCGCCTCGACGCTCGAGAAGGCCGGCACGATGATCGTGGAGGTCGCGAGCACGGGCACACTTCGAGATCCCCAGCCAATCGAGCCGACGGCGCGGCGGGCGGTCGTCACCCGCCACCCGTGCAGGTGGTTGGCCGCCCCGATCGACAGCACGAGCGCCGCGTGGCCCGCCGCACCGAGGTCCAGGCCCTCATCGTTCTTGACGTGTTGGCCGAGCACGACGGACAGCACCTGGACGTCGTGGCGGCCGACGGTCGTGTCGTAGGCCATCACGTCGCAGCCACCCGCCTCCGAGGTGATGCCGCTCTTGATGCCCACCACCCCGGGCGTGACCGGAAAGCCAGGGACCGAGCCGATGCCCGGCGTGTAGGACGTCACGATGCCCGCGACAGGGAGCCAGACCGACTGCAGGTGAACGATCCGCGCGAACGTCGCGTCGCGCATGAGCAGCTCGGCGAGGTGCAGCTGGTCGACCGCGTCCGAGGTGGTGGCAGGGTCGAACCCAGAGACGTCCGCGTAGGTCGTCGAGCGAAGGCCGAGGGTGACCGCCGTCGCGTTCATGTCGCTCACCATCGCGGACTCCGAGCCCGCCACGAGCTCGGCGAGCAGCACGGCGAAGTTGTTGGCAGAGTGCACGAGGAGGCCCTCGAGCAGCTGGCGCTCGGTCATGACCTCCCCGTAGGCCACCTTCACGTTCGACTGGCCTGTGTGCACGTCGGCTCGGTACACCGCGACGTCCGACGAGCTCACCTGGATGCTCGGCCCCGACGCCGTCGTGTCGAGCGGCAGGTGCTGCAAGGTCACGTAGGTGGTCATGAGCTTGGTCAGGCTCGCGATCGCCTGGGGCTGCTGGTCGGGGGTGTTCGCCTCGAAGCTGAACGTGGGGATCGCGACGGCGGACTCCCCCTGTGAGGGGAAGGGCAGGTCGACCGCCGGCCCCGTCGAGCTCGCCAGCACTAGTCGCAGGTGCAGCTGTGGCGAACCGGTAGGCAGCGGCACCGCGGCCGCGGCGATGAGCGCGCCGCCGAGCACGAGCCCCACGGCCGCGCCAGCCACCATGGCGATACGATGCGACGGAGTCCGTCGTGACCGGCGATGCCTCGCCACGTCAGCGCGTGCTGTCGAGCTCGTCGGGATGCAACAGCACCGCGCGAGCCTTGGAGCCCTCGGAGGGCCCGACGGTGCCCTCGCGCTCGAGGAGGTCCATCAGACGACCCGCCCTCGCGAAGCCCACACGGAGCTTGCGCTGCAGCATGGACGTGGAGCCGAGCTGGCTCCGCACGACGAGGTCCCTCGCCTGGCGCAGCAGCTCGTCGTCGTCCTCGTCGCCCGTCGCGACCCGGTACTCCGACGTCGCCGCGATGTCCGCGGCGACAACCGGCTCGTTGACGCGCCCCTGTCGGCGCCACGCCGTGACCACCGAGCGGACCTCGTCCTCGGACACCCACGGCGACTGGATCCGCCGGGTGACGTTGGAGTTCGCGGTGAGCAGCAGCATGTCGCCCTTGCCGATGAGGCGCTCTGCACCCTGCTGGTCGAGGATGACTCGGCTGTCGGCGAGTGACGACACGGCGAACGCCATGCGGCTCGGGATGTTCGCCTTGATGACGCCGGTTATCACGTCGACGCTCGGCCGCTGGGTCGCGAGCACGAGGTGGATCCCGACGGCCCGCGCCATCTGAGCGATGCGGACAACGGACTCCTCCACGTCGCGGGCCGCGACCATCATGAGGTCGTTGAGCTCGTCGACGACGATCACGATGAAGGGCAGCGACTCGGGCTGCCACTCGGTCTCGGCGTCCTCTGGCACACCGGACGTGCTCGCGACGAGCTCGGCGACCACCTCTTTGACCGGCGCTCGTCCAGGGCGAGTGAGGTCGCCTCTCGCGAGCGCCTCGTTGTAGCCGGCCAGGTCGCGCACACCGTGCTCGGCGAGCAGGTCGTAGCGGCGCTCCATCTCGTGGACGGCCCAGTTGAGCGCGCCGGCCGCCTTCTTGGGGTCGATCACCACCGGGCTCAGCAGGTGCGGCAGGTCGTTGTAGTTGCCGAGCTCCACGCGCTTGGGGTCGACGAGGATCAGGCGGACCTGGTCGGGCGTCGCGCGCATGACGAGCGAGGTGACCAGCGCGTTGATGCACGAGCTCTTCCCGGCCCCCGTCGCACCAGAGATGAGCACGTGTGGCATCTCGGCGAGGTTCACGAAGACGGGGCGTCCGGCGATGTCGCGCCCGAGCGCGACGTCGAGCGGGTGCGCCGCCGCCGCCGCCTCGGGCGTCGTGAGCAGGTCGCCGAGCGTGACCAGCGCGCGGCGCTGGTTCGGGACCTCCACCCCGATCGCCGAGCGGCCGGGGATGGGGGCGAGGATGCGAACGTCGGGCGACGCCATGGCGTAGGCGATGTCCTTCGCGAGCGACGTGACGCGTGCGACCTTGACCCCGGCGCCCAGCTCGATCTCGAAGCGCGTCACGGTCGGGCCGACCGTGTAGCCGACGAGCTGGGTGTCGACACCGTGGGCGGCGAGGGCGTCGACGAGGTCGGCCCCGGCAGCCTCGACTGCGCGCTGGTCCAGCCGGAGGGTCTTGGTTCGCGCGAGCAGCGACAGCTCCGGGAGGATCCAGTCCCCCACGTGGACCTCCCCGGTCGGCGGCAGGGGGCGCGCGCGGCGTGAGGTGGCGACCCGCACCTCGCCCGTCGGCGGCACCTCGTCGACCTCGTCTTCGTACTCCTCGGCCGCCACCGGGCCGTCGTCGTCCTCGTACTCCTCGTCACCGCCGTCGAACTCGTCTTCGTCGGCGCCGACCTCGTCGTCGGCGTCTTGGCGCGACGGACGGCGAAACAGTGTGCCGCCCGCCCACCACCGTGCGAAGTGCCGCGCGCCCCCGATCGTGCCGGACGTCACGCCGTGGTACAGCGCGCGAAGCGTGAGGCCAGTGAGCAGCACGACGCCCAGCACCCCGGCAGCGAGAAGGACGACTGTCGCACCCGCCGGCCCGACCGCGCTCGCGAGCCCGCCGCCGATCGCGACGCCGAGCCAGCCCCCGCCCGAGGCCAGGGCGGCGTGGGACGCGCCGATGCCGGGACGCGCGGCTGCGACGTCGCACAGCCCGCACACCGACGCCAGCACGAGGCTCCCGCCGACCACGACGCGAAGCCGATCGAGCTCCGTTCGGCCGACGAGCAGGACACCCGCGAACGCCAGCAGCCCGAGCGGGACGAGGAACCGTGCCCATCCGATCAGGTACCCGAGCGCGGTGTCCGCGCCGCGCCCTAGTAGGCCGAGCGCGTCGAACCAGACCCCGAGGGCGAGGAGGGCCCCGATCGTGGCGACTCCCACGATCCAGACGTCTCGCCGGTGCCTCGCAAAGAGGCCGCTTTCGCCGTCGCCACGTGCGTCCCGGCGCCGCGTCCCCTTCGAGGGTGGATCGGGGCGTCTGCGAGCGGCGCTGCGCGTGCGCTTCGAGGTCGCCACAACCTGACCAACCTACCGGCGCGGACCGTTCCGATCGTGCCACCGTCGTATGCTCGCGGCCCTATGGCACCGCGATCTGAGCGAGCGACCTCGGTCGCCGCACGCCTCGAGGGGGCCGTCGCGCTCGACCTCGTCGTCCAGGAGACCTACGAGGTGACGAAGGGGATCCGCGAGCTCACCTTGGAAGGCGACCTCGCCGGCTTCTCGCCGTGGCCCGGCCAGGACGTGATGGTGTCGGTCCCGCCGGGCGCTCCCGAGGCTCGCTGGCGCCGTTACACCGTCCGCCGGATCGACAGCGCCGCCTCGAGCATCGACATCTGGGTGACCACTGACACCGACGGCCCTGGCGCGGCGTGGGCCAGCGACGCCGCCGTCGGCGACCGCGTCGAGGCAGTGGGCCCGCGCGGCAAGATCGCCCTCGACACCGACGCGGCGAGCCACCTCTTCGTGGTCGACCTCTCGGGGGTCGCCGCGATGTGCGCGATGGCCGAGGCACTCGAGGCCCCCGCGCTTGTCGCCACCGCCGTTCGCATGCCGCCCGTGCTCGGCGACGAGCACACCTCGGCGATCGCGCCCACGGTCGCCGACGACGTGGTGCTGCGCCACCACGTGCTCCTGGATGACGACGAGCCGTGGCTCTACAAGGTGCTCGGGGCCACCATCGGCCAGCTCGACATCGACTCGCTCGCGGCCTACGTCTTCGGGGAGCTCGCCTTCACCCGCGGCGTGGCTGCTGACCTGGCGGCTCGAGGCGTCGCTGCGGACCACGTCTTGGCCAAGCCCTACTGGCGCCGGGGCCGGGCCAACGAGTCCAACGGCGAGCCGATGCGCGAGGAGCCCGCCGGCTCAGAGTGAGACGACCGCGCAGAGGATCACGGGCTTGCGCCGCGTGGACTGCCCGATGAACCGCCCGACGGTCCGCTTCGCGACGCGGTTGAGCGAGTCCGCGTCTCGCATCCCGTCGGCGAGCGCGTCTTCGATCGCCTTGGCGACGAGCTCGGCGCATCGCTGTCGGAGCGTCGCTTCCTGCTCACCGTCGAACCAGCCGCGCGTCGAGACCGTCGGCCACGCGACGAGCTTCCCGTTCTCGGCGTCAACGCCGGCGGCGACGAGGACGACGCCCTCGTTGGCGAGCATGCGGCGGTCCTCGAGCGGGCGCTCGTCGACGTCACCGGTGTGCCCGTCGACATAGTGGAATCCCGCCGGCACCTCGGGGCCGCGACGCAGACCCGCCTCGTCCAGCACGACCGAGTCGCCGTCCTCGCAGAGCAGCACGCCCGCGTCGGGCACGCCCATGCGCCGCGCGATAGCCGCGTGGTGGACGAGGTGCCGGTACTCGCCGTGCACCGGGATGAATGCCGCGGGTCGGATGAGCTGCAGGAACGTGCGCAGCTCGCCCTGGCGCGCGTGGCCCGAGACGTGCACCCGCTCGTGCGCTGAGTGCAGCACCTCTGCGCCGCGCCGGTGCAGGTCGTCGATGACCCGGCCGACGGAGAACTCGTTGCCCGGGATCGGGTGCGAGGACAAGATCACCGTGTCGTCGGGCCCGAGGTCGAGGGACCGCATGTCGCCCGCGGCCAGTCGCGAGAGCGCCGAGAGCGGCTCGCCCTGCGAGCCGGTGCACACGACGAGCACCTCGGAGGGCGCGAGGCGGTCGAGCGCGGCGGCGTCGGCGAACTTGGCCCCCTCGACGCGCAGCACGCCGAGGCGGCGACCGAGCTCGACGTTCTTCAGCATGGAGCGCCCGAGCAGCACGACGGTGCGGCCCTGGGCGCTCGCGGCGTCGATCACCTGCTGGATGCGGTGCAGGTGCGACGCGAAGCACGCGACGATGAGGCGGCGCTCGGGCCGCTCGAGGAACAGGCGCCGCAGCGACGGCCCGATCGTCGACTCAGAGTCGGTGAACCCCGGCTCCTCGGCGTTGGTGGAGTCCGACAGCAGCAGCGACACGCCCTCGTCGCCGAGCGCCGCCAGCCTCGAGAGATTCGTCCGGCGCCCGTCGATCGGCAGCTGGTCGAGCTTGAAGTCGCCCGAGTGCACGACGATCCCCTGGGGGGTGTGCAGCGCGAGCGCGAACGCGCTCGGCACCGAGTGCGTGACCGGGATGAACTCGACGTCGCACGGGCCGATCCGGCGACGCTCGTTGTCGGCGACCTCGATGAACTCCGTGTCCTTCGCGAGCCCCGCCTCGTCCAGTCGGTGCGTGGCGAATCCGAGCGTCAGCGCAGAGCCGTAGACGGGGACGCGCAGGTCGCCGAGCAGGTAGCGCAGCGCGCCGGTGTGGTCCTCGTGACCGTGGGTGAGCAGGATCGCGTCGACGCGGTCGCGGTTCTCGAGCAGCCAGGTGAACTCCGGCAGGATGATGTCGACGCCGTACATGTCGGGCTCGGGGAACATGAGCCCCACGTCGATCACGAGCAGCCTGCCGTTCACCTCGACGGCGCAGCAGTTCCTCCCGATCTCACCGAGCCCGCCAAGGAACGTGACGCGGACAGGCGTCTCAGGCATGGAGCGCGGGGAAGCCCGCAGCGAGCTCGCGCGCGGCGGCGTCGAGCTCCTCGTCAGAGCGCCCAAGCGGCAGGCGGCACTGGCCGACCGCCAGCCCGATCGCGCGGAGCACGGCCTTGGCCGGCAGCGGATTCGGCCAGCGCTCGGTGCTGAGGAAGCCGAATGAGCCGAGCAGCGGCGCCTGGTGCGAGATGGCGGCGTCGTGGTCGCCCTTCTCGAACAGGGCGATCACGTTCGCGAGCTCGATGCCGCACCAGTGCGACGCGACCGAGATCAGGCCGACCGCCCCGATCGACAGGTACGGGAGCACGAGCGCGTCGTCGCCCGAGTAGACCTCGAAGCCCGCAGGGGCCTCCGCCACGATGCGCGCGGCACCCACGAGGTCCACTGTCGAGTCCTTGACGGCCACGACGTTGCGCTGCGATCGCGCCACGCCGAGGAGCGTCGCGGGATCGATCCGGCGCCCGGTGCGCACCGGGATGTCGTAGACCATGACGGGCAGCGATGTCGCCTGGGCGATCGCGGCGAGGTGACTGGCGATGCCGGCCTGGGAGGGGCGCGAGTAGTACGGGCACAGAGCGAGGATCCCCGCGACGCCGGTGTCGGACGCCTTCGCGGTCATCTCGACGTCGTGGGCGGTGTTGTTGGAGGTCGTCCCCGCGATGACCGGCACCGACACGGCCTCGGCCACCGCCGCGAACAGGTCGAGCTTCTCGCGGTCTGACAGGACCGGGCCCTCGCCGGTGGTGCCCGCCACGACGAGTCCGTCCGAGCCGTGCTCGCAGAGCCAGCGTGCGAGGTCGCGTGCTGCGTCCAGGTCGAGGCCGCCCGCGTCGTCGAACGGGGTCACCATGGCGGTCAGCAGCCGGCCGAACCGCGCCTCGCTCATGTTCGGAACCTACCAGCGGCTACAGGTCGTCCCTCGTCGCAGGGCTGCCGTCGGCGGACTGGTCGATCTCGAGGGTGGTGTCGACGTAGTTCTCGAAGGCGATGACGCCCATCTCGGTGAACTTGGTCCGCAGCCAGCCGTCGGCTGCGTCGAGGAGCCCGAGCTTCTTGCAGTTGGGGACGATCTTGGAGAACAGCACCGTCGAGAACTCGGCGCGCTGAGGGTCCTGGGCGGCGATCTTGGCGGCCTCGCCCGGCGAGACCCCCAGCCGGTCCCAGACCTCCTGGCCCGCCATGCGGTCTCGCATGCGCACCGCCGCCTCGTAGGCGAACTCCTGGCGCTCGCGGATCTCCGTGGCGCTCAGCTGCTCGTAGACCTCCGAGAGGCTGAGGACGCCGAAGGCGACGTGGCGTGCCTCGTCGGCCATGACGTAGCGCAGCAGCTTCTTGAGCAGGGGCTCAGGGGTGAGCTGGTGCATGAAGCTGAACGCAGCGAGCGCGAGGCCCTCCACCATCACCTGCATGCCGAGGTAGGTCATGTCCCAGCGCTCGTCGCGGATGATGTCGTCCAAGAGCAAAGAGAGGTGTCCGTTCACCTGGTAGTGGCCCGAGCACTTCTCCTGCAGGTAGCGGCTGAAGACCTCGACGTGGCGGGCCTCGTCGACCACCTGGGTCGCCGCGTAGTACTTGGCGTCGATCCACGGGACGGTCTCGACGATCTTGGCCGTGCACATGAGCGCGCCCTGCTCGCCGTGCATGAACTGGCTGAGCGTCCAGTTCTGCTGCTCGATGTTGAACCGCACCCACTCCTCCTCGCCCCACTTCTCGATGCAGGTGCCCGTGAGGTCCGGGTTGGCCATGTTGCCCTTCCCGCCCTCCTTGTAGATCTCGTAGGCGAGCCGCTCTTGGTCGACCTCGGTCTCCCAGGGCAGGTCCGTCCGGCCGTTCCACTGGGCGCCCTTGGCCTTCTCGTAGAGCTTGTCGAGCTTCGGGCGCGCGCCCTTCGTGTAGTCCCAGGTGAACTCGGCCTTGCAGTTGTCCTCGACGGCGTGGCGCTTGTTTTCCTCTTCGGTGCCGATCAGCGAGTAGATCTGGAACCCGTCGTTCACCTCGTCGCGGCCGATGAGCTCGAGGTTGGTCTTCCTCGTGTCGGAGCTGTCGGTGACGGTCATGGTCCCTCCTCGGATTCGGAGCAGTCTTGCAGGTCTAAGACAGAACTGTCGAGATTGTCTCAGACCGAAGCTTGCGAATGCATGACGGCCACGGCGGGCAGCATGTGGCGCTCGACGAGCGCCGCCGCCCCCGCCGGTTCGCTCAGGTCGATCTCGTCAGAGGGGAACAAGAGGTACGAGACGACGAGTCGCGTCACCCACTCGCCGACGCGCTCGGCCGCGTCGGCGTCGAGGAAGCGGAGGAGCAGGGGCGCGAGCCGGGCGCTCGAGACTGCCAGGGTCCGGTCCATCTGCTCGAACTCGAGGTGGGTGAGGAGCACCGCGGGCTCGTCGAACATGAGCGTGGCGATCGCCTCGTTGGCGGTGAGCCAGACCGTCGCGACCCGCAGCGTCCGCGCCAGGGCCCCGCCCAGGTCCGACGCTGCGGCGACCTCGGACTCGATGGCGTCGCTCAGCCGGTCGAGCTCGGCGTCGAGCACCGCCGCGACGATCGTGTCGCGCCCACCGGGGAAGGCGCGGTACAGCGTCGCTCGCGAGATGCCCGACTCCACGGCGACGTCATCGACGGTCGTGCGCCGCAGGCCCTGGGCGGCGAGGCACCGAAGCGTCGCGGTGACGACGCGCTCGCGCGTGCTCGGGGCGACCGCGTCGTGCGAGTCGCTCATGCCGCGTGGACCTGGAGGCCCGCGAGCAGCTCGCGTCGCACGAGGTCGCGGACCTGGTCGGCGTCAGTGAGGTCGAACCTGCCAGGTGCGGACATATAGCTCATAACCATGCGCGCGAGGTAGTCCGCGTGGCTTGCGCGCGTGGCCTGGTCAGCGACGCCGTACGCCTCGAGGTACGGCGTGAGGAAGTCGGCGACGAGGCGCAGCGTCGGCTGGCTCGCGCGCACGAGCGTGGGCTCGAGCAGCTCGGGCTGCTCTCGCAGCACGATCTGGAGGACCTCGAGCTCGACGAGCGCTCGGTGCGCGACCATGAGCCCGCGCTCGACGACCTCTTCGAGCGTCGTCGCGCTCTCCACGGCCTGGGCGAGCCGGACGAAGAAGCGCCGGTGCTCGAACGCGACGAGCGCCTCGAGCAGCTCGTCTCGCCCCCCGGGGAAGTGCCGGTAGATCGTGGCCCGCGAGCAGCCCGACGCCCGAGCGATGTCCGTGAGCGAGGTCTGGCGCACCCCGCCCGCGCAGATGGCGCGGCTCGTGCCCTCCAAGATCCGCTCGCGCACCTCGAGGCGCGGGGGCGTCGTCACTCGCCGAGCACGTGCTCGAGGCCCACCTGCAGGCCCTCGATCCGGTCGATCCGCTCCAGCGCGAGGACGAGCCCGTGCATGAAGCTCGACCGGTCGTAGCTGTCGTGGCGCAGCACGAGCCCCTCGCCAGGCGAGCCGAAGTGGACCTCTTGGTGTGCCAAGAGCCCGGGGAGCCGCACGCTGTGCACCCGTATGCCACCAGGCCCGACCGCGCCGCGCGACCCGGGGAGCGTCTCGGTCGCCGTCGGATCGGTGACCTCGGGCATGCCGCTCGCGCGTCGGGCCTCGGCGAGCGCTCGTGCCGTCGCAATCGAGGTGCCCGAGGGGGCGTCGCGCTTGTGGTCGTGGTGCAGCTCGATCACCTCGACGCTCTCGAAGTAGCGGGCGGCTTGTGCGGCGAACCGAGACAGCAGCACCGCGCCGATCGAGAAGTTCGGGACGACGAGGATCCGTGAGGTCAAGAGCGCCCCGCTCGCCTCGACCAGGTCCTCGTCGGTGAGACCGCTCGTGCCGATGACGGCGTCGATGCCGTGCTCGCACGCCCAGCGGATGCTCCGCCGCGCAACCGCTGCGATCGTGAGGTCGACGAGGACGTCCACGGCGTCGGCGTCGAGCGCCTCGATCGTGGCGGACCGGATGACCCCGGGCAGCTGCAGCGTGTCGTCTCGCGTCACGACCGCTGCGAGCTCGAGGTCCTCAGCGGCGAGGACGGCCGCGACTGCCGCGGTCCCCATCTTCCCCGCGGCGCCCACCACCCCCACGCGTCGCACGGTCGGACACTACCGAACCGCGCCGTGACGCCACGGTGCCGAGCACCCCGGCGCTCAGCGCCAGCCTGCTCCCTCGAGGCGCACGCCGTCGGCGACGTCGTCGAACGGCCCCACGACGACGAGGGTCCTCGGGCTCGCCGCCACGTGCTGGGCGACCCGCTCGACGTCGGCCCGCGTCACCGACGCGATGCGCTCGAGCGAGTCCTCGATCGTGCGAACCTCGCCGTCCAAGACGAGCGACGCGCCGAGGCGGGACATCACGTGGCTCGAGTCCTCGACGGCCAGCAGCGCGTCGGCACGGAGCGACTGGCGCGCGATGTCGACCTCCCGGGTGGTCGCACCACCGCCCGCGAGGTCGTCGACCTCGATGCCGACGAGCTCCACCACGCGCTCGGCGTGCTCGGGCGCGGTCCCCGCCGCCACGCACAGGCACCCCGCGTCGGTGAACTGGGCGCGCTCGGAGTACACCTGGTAGGCGAGGCCGTGGCGCTCCCGGATCGACGTGAAGAGGCGCGACGACAGCCCCCCGCCCAGCAATTGGTCATAGACCCGGTACGCGTCGCGCGAGGGGTCGCTGCGCGGGGGGATACGCACGCCGATGACGATCTGGGACTGCTCGGTCGAGGCCCGCACGACGTCGCGCCGGCCCGGCGAGGCGCTCGGGGCGTCGCCTTGCTCTTGCTGGGCGGCAGCCCGCGTCGGCCACATGGACACGGCCTTGGTGACCGCGGCGTGGTCGACGTCGCCTGCGGCGGCGACCACGAGGTTCGAAGGGCCGTAGTGGGTGGCGAAGAAATGCCGCACGTCATCAGGCTCGATCCGTCGAACCGTCTCGAGCGAGCCAAGCGGGTCACGGCCGAGCGGGTGCTCGGGGAAGACGAGCTCGAAGAACCGCTCGGCCGCCACGCTCGCGGGGTCGTCGTGCGCCCCGAGGATCTCGTCTTCGATGACCGTGCGCTCGGCGATGATGTCGGCGCTGCGCAGCGCGGGGTCGCTCACGATGTCGCCGAGGATCGAGAGGCCCACCGCGATGTCCTCGCCGAGCAGGCGGATCCAAAAGCACGTCTGCTCGCGCGCCGTGAACGCGTTCGACAGGCCGCCGACGCGATCGAGCGACTCGGCGATGGTCACCGCGTCGAGGCGGTCGGTCCCTTTGAAGAGCAGGTGCTCGAGGAAGTGCGACGAGCCCGAGAGCGCAGCGGGCTCATGGCGCGAGCCGACACCCACGAACACGCCCAGCGACGCGGAGCGCGCGCCGTCGACCACCTCGGTGACGACCCGGCACCCGTTGTCGAGCCGCTCTGCGACTGCACCGCCTGGGGCGCCCACGCGACGGGCTACCTGCGGCGGCGGGGATTCCTCGGGCGCCGAGCCCCGTCGTCCTCGCTGAACGGCTGGCTCGCGGGACCGAGGTCGCCGAGCTCGCCCGAGATCTGCGCCTCGAAGCTCTCCTCGAAGGACGCCGCGCGCGGCGCGTCGCTCGACGGGCCGGCGTTGCTCGAGCCCTCGGGCCTCGAGGAGGACCGTGGCTCGGGGCGCGACTCAGAGCGCGGCTCAGAGCGCGGGCTCGACGACCTCGGCGCGGACGGTGCTGCGTCGGACCCAGCCTCGCCGGCGATCGAGAGCGAGACCTTGCCCTGCGGGTCGATGTCGTCAACGCGGACCTCGATCGACTGGCCGAGCTCCAAGACGTCCTCGACCTGGTTCACGCGCTTGCCGCCCGAGAGCGACGAGAGCTTGGAGATGTGCAGCAGCCCGTCGCGCCCCGGGAGGATGTTGACGAAGGCGCCGAACTTGGTCAGGTTCACCACACGGCCCGCGTACACCGCGCCGACGTCGGCGGTCGGCGGGTCCAGGATCATCTCGATGCGGCGCTTCGCCTCGGCGACGGAACCGCCGTCCTTGGAGCCGATCGTCACGGTCCCGACCATCCCGTCGTCGTCGACGGCGATGTCCGCGCCCGTCTCTTGCTGCAAGGTGTTGATGACCTTGCCCTTCGGGCCGATGACCTCGCCGATCTTGTCGATCGGGATCTCGAAGCTGATGATCTTGGGTGCGCCGTCGGCGACTTGCTCGCGGGGCCCTGGGATCGCCGCGTTGATGACGTCCAGGATCCGCAGACGCGCCACCTTGGCCTGATTGAGTGCTGTGGCAAGCACCTCGGAGGGCAGCCCGTCGATCTTCGTGTCGAGCTGGAGGGCGGTCACGGTGTCGGCGGTGCCGGCGACCTTGAAGTCCATGTCGCCGAACGCGTCCTCGGCACCGAGGATGTCGGTCAGGGTGACGTAGCGGCCCTGCTCGAACACGAGGCCCATCGCGATGCCCGCGACCGCTGCTTTGATCGGGACGCCCGCTGCCATCAGCGAGAGGCTCGAGCCGCACACCGACGCCATCGAGGTGGAGCCGTTGGAGGCCATCACGTCGGAGACCACCCGAAGCGTGTACGGGAAGTCCTCTTGGGACGGCAGCACCGGGATGAGCGCGCGCTCGGCGAGCATGCCGTGGCCGACCTCGCGGCGCTTGGGCGCCCCGACCCGGCCGGTCTCGCCCGTCGAGTACGGCGGGAAGTTGTAGTGGTGCATGTAGCGCTTGTTCGGGGCCGGCGTGATCGAGTCGATCAGCTGGTTCATCCGCGGCATGCCCAGCGTCGTGACGTTCACGACCTGGGTCTCGCCGCGCTGGAACAGCGCTGAGCCGTGGACCGTCGGGAACAGGTCGATCTCAGCGGTGAGCGCCCGGATCTCCTCGGTCGTGCGGCCGTCAATGCGCACGCCCTCAGTGACGATCCTCGCACGCACGACCTTCTTTGTCAGCGAGCGGATCGCGGGCTTGAGCTCGCTCGCGCGGTCGGGGAACTCACCGGTGAGCTGTTCGATGATCGACTTGGTCGCCGCGTCGGTCGCCGCTGCGCGATCGGCCTTGCCCGCCACCGCGTTCGCCTTGGCGAGGGGGTCTGCGCCCAGGGCCTCGACGCGGGCGTAGACGTCGTCGCCGTAGTCGGCCTTCGCGTCGAACTCGATGTCGACGATCGGGCCGCGCTGGGCGACGAAGGAGTCGACGAGGTCGCGCTGCAGGTTGATGGACTCGAGGATCCAGGTCTTGGCTGCCTCGAGGCCCTCGGTGAGGACCTCTTCGGTCACCTTCGGCGCGCCGTCGGCGAACTTCTCGAAGCTGCCCGCGGTGCCGCCCGCCTCGACCATCATGATCGCGATGTCGGCATCGCGGTCCTCGGACAGCGCGCGGCCCGCGACGACGAGCTCGAAGGTCGACTCGTCGCCTTCCTGGTAGGTCGGGTGCGGCAGCCAGGTGCCCTCGGTCGTGAACGCGACGCGCACCGCGCCGATGGGGCCGGTGAAGGGGATCGGCGAGATCATGAGCGCGGCGGAGGCCGCGTTGATGATGAGCACGTCGTGGGGGTTCACCTGGTCCACGGAGAACACGGTGCCGACGACCTGGGTCTCGTTGCGGAAGCCCTTGGGGAAGCTCGGCCGCAGCGGGCGGTCAGTCAGCCGGCAGATCAGGATCGCCTGGTCCGAGGCCTTGCCCTCGCGGCGGAAGAAGGCGCCGGGGATCTTGCCGGCCGCGTAGGCCCGCTCTTCGATGTCGACGGTGAGCGGGAAGAAGTCGACACCCTCGCGCACGGTTCGCGCGGCGGTCGCCGTGACGAGCACGACGGTGTCGCCGATCTGGGCGACGACGGCGCCGTCGGCCAGTTGTGCAAGCTTGCCGGCCTCGAAGGACAGGCTTCGGTCGGTCCCGGTGATGGGGCCGCTGACGCGGATCGCGTCGGACATGGTGCTCCTTATGTTGTGGGCACCACGCCGCCGGATCCCAGTGGCGGACCTCCGAGGACCCGGGAGCCCGCCACTGGCAGCCGACAAGGTCGGGTGCCGTCTAGTGCGCCGGACGTTCCGGCGCTGTAGCCGCGCCTAGCGGCGGATGCCGAGCTTCCCGATGATCGTGCGGTACCGCTCGACGTCGTTGCGCTGCACGTAGTTGAGCAGGCGTCGACGCTGGCCGATGATCATCATGAGGCCACGACGGGTGTGGTGATCGCCCTTGTGCGCCTTCAGATGCTCGGTTAGGTGGTTGATCCGCTCGGAGAGCAGCGCGATCTGGACCTCGGGCGAGCCCGTGTCCGTCTCGTGCTTTCTGTGCTCCTCGATGATCGCAGCCTTCTCAGCCATGACGTGGTGGTACCTCAGTGAGAGCCCGACTTCGCGCCTCTTGCGCGCGGGGGACGGCGTCAGCCGTCCGGACCAACATGCTAGCAGGGACCATCTTCGAGGCGCGTCGCGATGCCGGCGTGGTCAGGGGCGCTCGGCGCTCCTGGCGGGTTCAGGCCGAGACTGCGGCCCTCGTCGCTGCGACGTCCAGGGTGATCTGGCGGACCAGCGCGTCGACGGACTCGAAGCGCTCCTCGCCTCGCAGGCGCGAGACGAACGAGACCCGCCCCACCTCGCCGTAGAGGTCGTCGTCGAAGTCGAGCAGGTACGCCTCGACGAGCACGTCGGCGTCGTCGTAGAACGTCGGGCGCCGCCCTATGGAGATCGCTGCTGGGCAACGCGTGCCGTCCGGGCGCGTCCAGCTCCCCGCGTAGATCCCCACCGACGGGACCGCGAGGCTCGCTCGGGTCTCGAGGTTGGCCGTGGGGAACCCGAGGTCCCGCCCACGCCCGTCGCCCCTGATCACCGTGCCCTCGAGCTCATGGGGCCGGCCGAGCATCGAGGCGGCCGCCGCAACGTCCCCTCGCGCCACGAGCTCGCGGATCCTCGACGACGAGATCGGCGCGCCGTCCGCACCGTCGAGCGCAACGGGCTCGACGCTGAAGCCGCACGTGGGCGCGAGCGACTGGAGCAGGCCGACGTCACCGCGCCGACCGCGGCCGAATCGAAAGTTCTCCCCCACGACGACCGTCGCTGCGCGGAGCTCGCCGACGAGGACCTCTTCGACGAACGAGGCGGGCTCTTGGGTGGCTCGCTGCTCGTTGAACGCGACGACCACGACGCGGTCGACGCCGAGGTCGCCGAGCAGCTCGAGTCGCCGGGCCACGGTCGTGAGGAGCCTCGGCGCGTGCTCGGGGGCCACGATCGAGGCGGGGTGCGGGTCGAACGTGACGACCGTGGTGGCGAGGCCCTGGTCCGCGGCGATCGCACCGAGGCGCGCGAGCACGTGTCGGTGCCCGAGGTGCACCCCGTCGTACACGCCGACGGTCACCGCAGACGCCGACGCGTCCCGCGGCACCGCGCCAGCCGCGTACACCTCCACAGCGGCGAACCTAGTCCTCGTCGCCATGCGTGCCGGTCGCGATGACGACCTCGGGGCGCAGCAGACCGTCGGGGCCGAGGACCGCGACCGCGACGAGGTCGCCCGCCTCGTCGCACACGGCGACCTGCCCCGCGCGAGGGACTGCCCCTGTGATCCGTGGCTTCCCGCCCCGGACGAGCGCGACCGCTGCGTCGTGGTCGACGGTGACGACGCCCAGGTGCTCGACCATCGAGCGCGGCGAGCGCAGCAGCTCGCGCGGGCTGTGCGAGCCGTCGCAGATCGCGTCGAGCCCGTGGGCCTCGTCGATCGAGAACTCCCCGACGCGCGTGCGCCGCAGCGACGTGAGGTGCGCCCCGCCGCCCAGCGCACGGCCGAGGTCGTCGACGAGCGACCGCACGTAGGTCCCCGCAGAGCACTCGACGCGAAACGACCACCTGCCCGACCCGACGGGCGCGACCTCGAAGTGCTCGACGTGGACAGGACGCGGCGTCCGCACGACCTCGACGCCCTGGCGCGCGAGCTCGTGCAGCCGCTTGCCCTCGTGGTGGATGGCCGACACCATCGGGGGCACCTGGTCGAGGTGCCCGACCAGCTCGTGGGCGGCCGCGATGACCCGATCCTCGGTGACCGCGGCCATGTCAAAGGTCGCGGTCACGTCCCCGGTCGCGTCGAGCGTGGACGTCGTGGCGCCGAGCAGGAACGTGCCGTCGTAGTGCTTGGTCGTCGCCTCGAGGAACCGGAGCAGCCGCGTCGCGCGACCCACGCCGACGAGCAGGACCCCCGTCGCGGGCGGGTCGAGTGTGCCGGCGTGCCCGACACGGCGCAGGCCGAAAGCACGCCGGATCGCGCCGACGACGTCGTGGCTCGTCGGGCCGGCTGGCTTGTCGACGACGACGAGCCCGAGCAGCTCGTCGGTCACTGCTCGGTGTCCGCCAGCCGACGCAGCGCGTCGTCGATCACCGCGCCGTGCACGACCGCGGGGTCGACGCTGAAGGAGAGCTTCGGCGTGCGCTTCATGCGCACCTGGGTCGCGACGTGGCGCTGCAGCTGGGCGCGGCGCTCTTCGAGCACCTCGCCGGCCTCATCGCTGAGGGAGGAGAGGTACACGACCGCGGTGCGCAGGTCCTGGGCGCAGTCGACACCGGTCACCGTCAGCATGCCGAGGGACTCCTCTTTGTCAGCCAGGCGCTCGAGCGAGTCGGCCACGACCTCGCGCAGCACCTCGTTGATGCGCGCGACGCGCGGGTAGCCGTGTGCGCCGCCCCTCGAGCCCGACGCGCCGGCCACTAGAGCGTCCTTGGGATCTCGCGCTCCTCGAAGGTCTCGATGAGGTCGCCCTCTTTGAGGTCCTGGTAGTCGCTGAGCCCGATGCCGCACTCGAAGCCTGCGGCGACCTCGCGCACGTCGTCTTTGAAGCGCCGCAGTGAGGTCACGGTGCCCTTCCAGATGATCACGCCGTCGCGCAGGAAGCGGACCTTGGAGCCCCTCGTGATCACGCCGTTGCGGACCGAGCACCCCGCGATGGCCCCGATCCTCGGGACACGGAAGACCTCGCGCACCTCGGCCTCGCCGGTGACGATCTCTTCGAACTCGGGCGCGAGCAGTCCGAGCATCGCGGCCTGGATGTCCTCGAGCAGCTTGTAGATGATCTCGTAGGTCCGGATCTCGACGTCCTGGTCATCGGCGAGCTCCCTCGAGCGCCGGTCTGGACGCACGTTGAAGCCGATGATCGTGGCGTTGGTGGCCTTTGCGAGCTGGACGTCGTTCTCGGTGATCCCGCCCACGCCGCGGTGAACGAAGGCGAGCTTCACGTCGTCACGCTCGAGCTTGCGCAGGCTCTCGGTGACCGCCTCGAGCGAGCCCTGGACGTCGGCTTTGAGCACGAGGTTGAGGGTCGCGGTCTCGCCACGCTGCAGCTGCTCGAAGAGGTCCTCGAGCTTGGCGCCCCCGGTGGCCACGATGGGCTGGTGGCCAGTGAGCCGAACGCGCTGGGCGCGGGCGTCTGCAAGCGTCCGCGCGTGGGCGAGGTCGGTCGACACACGCACCTCGTCACCCGCCTGGGGCGCCTCTGAGAAGCCGAGCAGCTGCACGGGCGTGGATGGCCCGACGACCTTCACGTTCTCGCCGAGGTCGTTCACGAGGGCCTTCACCTTGCCCCAGGCGGCGCCGGCAACCACGGTGTCGCCCACCTCCAAGAGGCCCTCTTGGACCATGACCGTCGCCACGGGCCCGCGTCCGACCTCGAGGTTCGCCTCGAGGACGACGCCCGTCGCGCGACCGCTGGGTCGCGCGACCAGCTCTTCGACCTCGGCGACGACGAGGATCTGCTCCAAGAGCTCGTCGATGCCGGTGCTCTGCAGAGCGGAGATCTCGACGACGACGGTGTCGCCGCCCCACTTCTCCGGCACAAGCCCGAGCTGGCTCAGCTGCTCGAGCACGCGATCGGGGTTGGCGTCGGGCCGGTCCATCTTGTTGATCGCGACGATGATCGGGACATCGGCAGCCTTCGCGTGGTTCACTGCCTCGACGGTCTGGGGCATGACGCCGTCGTCGGCAGCGACGACGAGCACCACGATGTCGGTGACGTTCGCACCTCGGGCGCGCATCGAGGTGAACGCCTCGTGGCCGGGCGTGTCGATGAACGCGATCGGGTGGTCGCGCCACTCGACGCGGTACGCGCCGATGTGCTGGGTGATGCCCCCCGCCTCGCCCGCGATGACGTTGGACGAGCGGATCTTGTCCAAGAGCAGCGTCTTGCCGTGGTCCACGTGGCCCATGATCGTGACGACCGGCGGGCGCGCAGCGACCTCGATCGCGTCGAGCTCCTCGTCCTCTTCGAAGTACTTGGCGAGCAGCTCGGCCTCCTGCTCCTCGCCGGGGTCGACGAGCCGCACGGTCGCGCCGAGCTCGGCGGCGAACAGCTCCACCATGTCGTCGCTCAGGGCCTGTGTGCCCGTCACGATCTCGCCCTGGAGGAACAGGAACCGTATGACGTCGCCCGTGGTGCGGTTGAGCTTGGGGCCGAGGTCCTTCGCCGTCGATCCCCGCTCGACGATGATCTCGCCCTCAGGAACCGGGGCATTGGACGGCACGTAGGTCGTGAGCTGGGTCGGCTCGAGCTCTTCGAGGTTCCGCCGACGCCGGCCCGACCGACGACGCTGCGGGGCACGGCCGCGGGGGGCTCCTCGGCCAGCGCCGGGCGCGCCCGGACGCCCTGGCGGCCCGCCGGGCCCGCCGCCGACACCGGGGCGCCCGCCGAAGCTCGCACCGCCCGAACGCGGCGGCCCACCCGCTCGCGGCGCACCGGGTCGCGAGCCCGCAGGGGTCCGCGGCGCGACGGTGCGTCCTGCGGGTCCGGCACCTCGCGGCGCGGTCGGCCGAGCGCCGCTCGGGGTGCCTGGACGGCGAAGGCCACCTGGAGGCGGGGGGATTGGCTTCCCGGACGCGCTGAGCGGACGGCCGGGGGGCGGCGGGATCGGCTTGCCCGAGGAGCTGAGCGGCGGGCGGGGGGGTCGCGTGGCGCCCGGCCCCGGACCGACCGGCGGGCCGCCGCGAGTTGTCGCGGGACGAGTGGGGACGACCGTGCCGGATGCTGCAGCCGCCGCAGCCGCCGCCGCGTCGCGCTCTATCGAAGGGGTCGCCACCCGGGGAGGTGCCGGCAGAGCGGTCGGCTCTACGGGGAGCGTCCGTGTGGAGGCCGCGGCAGTGCGCTGTGAGGAGATGACCCTGGTCGCAGCCGGCGGCCGGGACGCGGGGAGCACGGTCGGTGGCGCAGCGGCTGGTGCGGGCGCCTCGCTGCGAGCCGGAGCCGCCTCGTCGGGGTGCTCAGGTGAGACGGGGCGCCGCAGCCCCTCGGCGTCTGCCTTGCGGCGGACCCGGTCGGCCTGTGCGTCCTCGATCGACGAGGAGTGGCTCTTCACGCCGATGCCGAGGGAGATGGAGAGGTCCAAGGCCTCCTTGTTTGTCAGACCAAGCTCTCTCGCGAGCTCGTAGACACGAATCTTCTTCGGCAAACTGTCCCTCGTCGTTCTCCGTCGCGACGCGCCGCCGGCGCGCGACCCCCTCAGTCTCCCACACCACTCGTCCCGCCCGAATGCCGCTCGCCGTGCGGCGCGAGCGCGAGCGTCGACGCGACAGGCTAGGCCGTCGTCCCGTCGGTCACGACGGCGGCATCGGCCTTCGCGTGCGCGTCGTCGGCGAGCTCGCCTGCACCGTCGGGCACCGCGACGGGCGCAGCGCCCACCGCGGGAGGCCCGGGCACGGGGGCGGCGCCGGTCGGCCCCGCAACATCGCCCGCGCCGTTTGCGCCCATCGCCTCGGGGGCGGCGCCGGTCGGCCCCGCAACATCGCCCGCGCCGTTTGCGCCCATCGCCTCGGGGGCGGCGCCGGTCGGCCCCGCAACCTCGCCCGCGCCGGTTGCGCCCGTTGCCTCGGGGGCGGCTCCGGTCGGCCCCGCAACCTCGCCCGCGCCGGTTGCGCCCGTTGCCTCGGGAGCGGCGCCGGTCGACGCCGCAATCTCGCCCGCGCCGGTTGCGCCCGTTGCCTCGGGAGCGGCCGCCGCGTCCTCGTCTTCGGGGGCCGGGTGCCACACCATCTGGCCGTCCTCTTCGACCCACTCCCCCGCGGCGTACTCGATCTCGGCCTCCTCGGCATCCTGGGTCTCCGAGCGGATGTCGATGCGCCAGCCTGTGAGGCGCGCTGCGAGCCGCGCGTTCTGGCCCTCCTTGCCGATCGCGAGCGAGAGCTGCGCGTCGTTCACGATGACCGTCGCGTTGCCCTCCTCGTCGAGGCGCACCTCGCGCACCCGCGCGGGCTGGAGCGCGGACTGGATGAAGTCGACCGGGTCCTCTGAGAACGGCACGACGTCCACGCGCTCGCTCTTGAGCTCGTTGGTCACCATGCGCACCCGCGAGCCGCGGGCGCCGACGCACGCGCCGACAGGGTCGACGTTGTGGTCGTTCGACCACACCGCGATCTTCGTGCGGTGACCAGGCTCGCGCGCGAGCGCCTTGATCTCGACGATGCCCGAGGCGATCTCGGGGACCTCGAGCTCGAAGAGCCGCTTGACGAGCCCAGGGTGCGTGCGGCTCACGACGATCTGCGGGCCCTTGGTCGTCTTGCGGACCTCGACGATGTACGCCTTCACCCGCGCCCCGTGGTCGTAGCGCTCGTAGGCGATCTGCTCGGCCTGGGGCAGGAGCGCCTCGACCTTGCCGAGGTCGAGCAGCGTGTAGCGGCTGTCGGTCTGCTGGACGATGCCCGTGACGATGTCGCCCTCGCGCCCGGCGTACTCGTCGTACATCTGCTTGCGCTGGATGTCCCGGATGATCTGGAGCAGCACCTGCTTGGCGGTCTGCGCGGCGATCCGGCCGAAGTCGCTGGGGGTCGCGTCCCACTCGCGGGTGACGTTGCCCTCCAAGTCGAGCTCGAGGCCGAAGACCTTGATCTCGCCGGACTCGCGGTCGATCGTGACCTCGGCGTCCTCAGCAGAGTCCGGCAGCCGCTTGTACGCCGCGAGCAGCGCGTTCGCGAGCGCCTCGAGGAGCTCGTCTTCGGCGATGTTCGAGTCGCGCGCGATCTGCGACAGTGCGTCGAGAAATTCGTAGTTCTGCATCAGTGTCCCCTCGCTGCGACGTCGCGCTTCGAAGCGCGTCCCCTGGACGGCGACGGCTTCGGCGCCGCCCCCCAGCTGAACACGGTCCGCGCGCGCTCGATCTGCTCGTAGCGCGCGGTGCGCACTCCGGCGTCGGTCGCGATCTCGATGCCCTCGTCACTGGCAGCGCTGAGCGTGCCGCTCACGCGCTCTGCGGGGGTGCCGGGGATGCTGATCCGCAGCGTCACCGCCTCGCCGATGGCATTGACGAAGTGCGCGGTGGTGCGAAGGCGCCGCTCGAGGCCGGGGCTCGAGACCTCGAGCGTGTAGCGGCCGGGCATGGGGTCGTGCTCGTCGAGGTAGGCCGACAAGAGGCTGTTGGCGGCCGCGAGCGCGTCGAGGTCGACGCCGCCCGAGCGGGTGACCGTGATCCGCAGCGTCCCCGAGCTTACCTCGAGGTCGTAGAGCTCGAGGCCCACCGAGACGAGCAGGGGCGTGATCTGGCCCGCGAGCTCGGTCTCTCCCACCGCACCCTCCTCAACCTTCGTCGTCCATATGAAAAGCGCGGGCCGCGGCCCGCGCCTGACAATTCCAAGCGTCCTTGCGGACTGTGCGAAGCAGTGTAGCAGGAGGGGTCAGAAACCTGCTCTGGACAGGGTCAGCGCGTAGCGCCGCGCACGCGCTCGGCGATGGCCGAGGCCGCTGTGGCCAGCTCGAGTTCCACGACCTCGCCCGAGGTGCGCACGCGCGCCTCGACGATGCCGCGCTCCAGGCCCCGCTTGCCCACGGTCACCCGCAGCGGCGCGCCGAGCAGGTCCGCGTCAGCGAAGGTGATGCCCGCCGAGACGTCGCGGTCGTCGAAGCACACGTCGACCCCCTTGTCCACCAGCTGGTCATAGAGCGCGTCGGCGGCAACGGTCACCTCTGGCGCGCGCCCAGCGCCGAGCGCGCAGAGGTGCACGTCATAGGGCGACGACGCCGACGGCCAGCACAGCCCTGCGTCGTCGCGGAAGGTCTCGGCCAGCACCGCGAGGACGCGGCTCACGCCGAAGCCGTAGCAGCCCATCCAGAACGGCTGCTCGGTGCCGTCCGCGGCGGTGAAGGTGGCGCCAGGCATCGTCAGGGAGTACAGGATGCCCAGCTGGAAGATGTGCGCGGCCTCGACAGAGCGCACGATCTCGAGTGGCGCGCCGCACCTCGCGCACGGATCGCCCTCGCGCGCCGACACGTAGTCGCCCACGTCGGCGACGTCGAAGTCTCGGCCGTAGACGACGTCGACGAGGTGCGCATCGAGCTCGTTGGCACCGACGACCCAGCCATGGCCCGCCGTGGTCACCGAGCTGTCGGCGACCACGCGGGCGGTGAGGCCCACGGGTCCGAGGAAGCCGCGAAGCAGCTCAGGGTGCGCGGCGAAGTCCGCGTCGCCGAACAGCTGCCAGCCGGAGGGCAGCTTCGCCTCGCGGTCGCCGGGGACGAGCACGACGACCGGCGTGCCCGCCTCGTCGATCACCGCGACGGACTTGAGCGTCCTCGACGAGTCGATCGTGTCGTCGCCGAGCACGGCCACGACCTCGTCGATCGTCGTGGCCCCGGGGGTGGCCACGCGGCGGGGCGGGCCGGCCTCGGGGGTGCCGGCTGTGACTGGCCGAGCGCCCACGTCGGCGCGCTCGATGTTCGCTGCGTACCCGCAGCTGTTGCAGCGCACGAAGTGGTCCTCGCCGATCGCGGACTCGACCATGAACTCGTGGTTGACGTCGCCGCCGATCGCCCCCGAGAGCGCCTCGACGGGCGTCGCCGCCAGCCCCAGGCGCTCGAAGATCCGCACGTAGGCGGCCTTCGCGCGGTCATAGGAGACCTGCATCAAGGCCTTGTCCGCGTCAAAGGAGTACGCGTCGCACATGAGGAACTCGCGCCCGCGCAGGAGCCCGTAGCGGGGCCGGGCCTCGTCGCGGAACTTCGTCTGGACCTGGTAGATCGTGACCGGCAGCTGGCGGTACGAGTCGACCTCGGCGCCGACGGTGACCGTGGCCACCTCTTCGTGGGTGAGCCCGAGGACGAACTTGCCGCCGCGCGCCTCGAGGGTCATGGCCGGCAGTGCGTCGCTCCCGAACTTCGCGGCGCGCCCGGACTGCTCCCACAGCTCGTAGGGGCTGAGCGCGGGCATCAGCAGCTCTTGCATGTCCGCGGCGTCGAGCTCGTCTCTGATGAGGTCCGAGACCTTGTGAACGACCTTGAGGCCGAGCGGGAGCAGCGTGTAGACACCCGAGCTCACCCGGCGCACGAAGCCCGCACGCACCAAGAGCGCGTGGCCCGCGGTGTCGGCGTCGGCAGGGTCCTCGCGCAGCGTGCGCAGCAGCATCCTCGACATCCGCATGGGCCGAGAAACTACCGGGTTATTCCTCCAGCCGACTCCTGATCTTCGCGATGCGCGTCGAGGAGTGGTTGACGTCGAGACCCTTTTCGTCGAGGAGCTCTGCACGGTCGGCGGCAGCCTCGGCCTCCGCGGACTCGTCGGCTGCGGCAAGACGCGCCTCGATGCCCTCAGCGACGAGTCGCTCGGCCTCCTCGACGAGCGCGGCGACCATCTGGTCCTCGGGGACCACGCGCACGATCTTGCCCTTGATGAACAGGTGCCCCTTCTTCTTGCCCGCGGCGATGCCCAGGTCCGCGTGGCGCGCCTCGCCGGGCCCGTTCACGACGCAGCCCATGACCGCGACCTGGATCGGCAGGCCCCTGCCTTCGAGCGCTGCCTGGGCTGCGGTCGCCACGGCGATCACGTCGACCTCGGCGCGCCCGCAGCTCGGGCACGCGATCAGGTCGAGGTCCTTGCGCTCGCGCAGCCCCAGTGCCTCGAGCAGCTGGCGCCCAGCGCGCGCTTCTTCGACCGGGTCGGCGGTCAAGGAGTAGCGGATGGTGTCGCCGATCCCCTCGGCGAGCAGCGTGGCGATGCCAGCGGTGCCCTTGAGGAGCCCTGCGGGCGGCGGTCCGGCCTCGGTCACGCCCAGGTGCAGCGGGTGCTCGAAGGTCTCCGACGCGAGTCGGTACGCCGCGATCATGAGCGGCACCGACGAGGCCTTCACCGAGATCTTGACGTCGTCGAAGCCGACGTCAGCGAAGTACGCGAGCTCGAGCCGCGCTGACTCGACGAGCGCCTCTGGCGTGGCGCCGCCGAAGCGCTCGTAGATGTCGGGGTGCAGGGACCCTGCGTTCACCCCGATTCGGATCGGGACCTTGCGGTCCTTCGCCTCTTGTGCGACGAGCTTGATCTCGTGCTCCTTGCGCAGGTTGCCGGGGTTGAGGCGCAGGCCCTGGACGCCCGCGTCGAGGGCGGCGAGGGCCATCTCCACATGGAAGTGGATGTCCGCGATGATCGGCACCGGCGAGCGCGGCACGATCTGGGCGAGGCCCTCGGCCGCGGGTCCCTCGTTGCAGGTGCACCGAACGAGGTCAGCGCCGGCCGCGGCGAGGTCGTAGATCTGGGTGAGCGTGCCCTCGACGTCGGCGGTCTTGGTCGTCGTCATCGACTGGACGCTGATGGGGGCCGAGCCGCCGACAGCGACCGGGCCCACGTGGATCTGGCGGGTCGTGCGCCGGGGTGCCAGCACCGTCTGCGCTACGTCCACGGAGCCATTCTGCCGTGGCGAGGGGCCGAGCCGGTCAACCGAAGGGGTTCGCGGTGCCGTGGGCGATGTCGAGGTACATCTTCCCAGCGACGAACAGCAGCAGGAACCCGAGGAACACGTAGACGACGGGCATCAGCTTGCGGACGTCGGCGCGGTAGCGCGGCTTGCCGCGACGGGTGCGGAGCCGCTCGTAGAGGGCGATCGCCACGTGCCCTCCGTCGAGCGGGAGCATCGGGAGCATGTTGAGCACCCCGAGGGAGATGTTGAGCGAGATCAGGATCCCGAGCAGGGGCTCGGTGCCTGCCTGCGCGGCGTCGGCGATGTAGCGGCCCGCGCCCACGATCGAGACCGACTGGGTCCCGGACTGCTGTGCCTGTTTGGCTGCTGCCGAGCTCGTGACCTGGTGGAACAGGGACAGCAAACCCGATGGCGAGAAGGCCGACGTAAAGACGTGGAAGGTCGCGTCGGTGACGGACCAGACGATCGAGCCGGCCCCGGTGACCGAGCCGCCGAACCCGGGGTGCGTGGTCGGGCCGGCGAGGTAGAGCGCCGTGACGCCGAGCTTCAGGCCGGGGTTCTGGGCCCCGTAGAGGTACCTCGGCGTCGTGTGCAGCGTCAGCAGGTGCCCGTGGCGCCGGACCACGAGCGCGATCGCCTGCCCTTTGGAGGACTGGATCTGGGTCGTGAAGTTGGCGGAATCGGTCTTCACGCCGTCGATCGACACGATGAGGTCACCGGCGTGCAGCCCTGCGAGCTGCGCCGGTGTCACGACGCCCTTCAGGTGCGACAGCGCATCGACCCGCACCGGGCCCGCGTGGCTCTGGCCGATGAAGAGCAGCGCGCTGAAGGCAAGCGCGAGGGCGAGCAGCAGATGGACGAGCGAGCCCGCCGAGGCCACGAGCACGCGCTTGCGCGTCGACTGGTTGACGAAGCTGCGGGGCTCGTCGGTGGGGTCGAGCTCCTCGAGCGAGGTCATGCCGAGGATCTTCACGTAGCCGCCGGCGGGGATCGCCTTGATGCCGTACTCAGTCTCGCCCCGACGGATCGACCACAGCCGCGGGCCGAACCCGACGAAGAACTCCGTCGCCTTCATGCCTGACCACTTCGCGGTCGCGAAGTGCCCCAGCTCGTGCAGCATGATGATGCCGAGGATCGAGACGACGACGACCAGCCACGGCCAGCCGCCGGTCGCGAGGATGAGCAGCGTGACCGCTGTCGTGCCGGCGACCAGCCCGATCAGGCGCGTCACGGTCTCCGAACGCGTCGGCGGTGGCTCCTCGGCATCGTCGTCCACGTCGCGAACCGCGACGATCGTCTCGCTCACGGGCGTGTCGATGCGAGGGCCATGTCCTCAATGATGCCCGACGCGACCTGCCGAGCGGTCAAGTCCGCCCTAAGAAGTGACTCAAAGTCCTCGCAGGGTGTGTCGTCGTAGCGCTCGAGGGTGGCGGCGATCACCTGGGCGATCCCCCGCCAGGGCAGCGTGCCCGCGAGGAACGCGTCGACCGCGCACTCGTCGGCCGCGTTGAGCCACGCGGGCGCGGTGCCAGCGAGGCGCGCTGCCTCATAGGCGAGCCCGAGGCACGGGAACGCGGCGAGGTCCGGGGGCTCGAAGGTGAGCGTGAGCGGTGCGTCAAATGCGAGCCGACCGAACCCGTCGTCGAATCGCGCGGGGAAGCCCAGCGCGTAGGCGATGGGCAGGCGCATGTCCGGATTGCTCAGCTGGGCGAGCGTCGAGCCGTCGACGAGCTCGACCATCGAGTGGACGATCGACTGGGGGTGCACGACGACGTCCACCTTGTCGACACCGACGCCGAAGAGCGCCGCAGCCTCGAGCACCTCGAGGCCCTTGTTCATGAGCGTCGAGGAGTCGATGGTGACCTTGTGGCCCATCTGCCACGTCGGGTGCGCGAGCGCGTCGGCGACGCTCACGTGCTCGAGCTCCTCGGCGCTGCGGCCTCGGAACGGACCCCCCGAGGCTGTGAGCACGATGCGACGGACCGATCGCATCGGCTCGGGGCCAAAGAGCCCCGCCAGGCACTGGTGCACCGCGCAGTGCTCGGAGTCGACGGGCAGGATCGCCGCCCCCGGCGTCGACCGCACAGTGGCGACCAGGTCGGCCGCGACGATCAGCGACTCTTTGTTGGCGAGGGCGAGGTGCCGCCCGGCGCCAAGGGCGGCGAGCGTCGCGGGCACGCCTGCGAAGCCAACGATCGCGTTGAGCACGACGTCGGCTCGGCTCGACGCCTCGGTCAGGCCCGCGGTGCCAACTAGGACCTCGGTTCGCGCTGGCAGGTCGCCCGCGATCGAGGCGGCGGCGGTGTCGTCGGGCACGACCACCGCTCGCGGTCGGTGCGCGCGGGCGAGCGCGGCGAGTTCCTCGAGGCTCCGACGCGCGCTGATCGTGTCGAGGTCGAACTCGCCGGGATGCCGGGCCACCACGTCGAGCGCCTGGGTGCCGATCGAGCCGGTCGCACCGAGAATCGCGAGCGACCTCGTCATCGCGTGGCCTCCTCGGTCATCGGTGCGCCTCGCGCACGGTGCTCAGTGCAGGTGGAACGAGAGCACGACGTAGTACGTCGCGGGCAGGACGAACAAGAGCCCATCCAAGCGGTCGAGGAGCCCACCGTGCCCCGGGAGCGTCCGCCCCATGTCCTTCAGCCCGAGGCTGCGCTTGAACATCGACTCGCACAGGTCACCGAGCGGTGCGAGCACCGCGGCGCACAGCCCGAGGGTCAAGGCCGCCGACATCGTCCACGGCGCCATGGCCGACACGGCCGCCCCGACGACGATCGCGGCCACCGCCCCGCCGACCGCACCCTCCCAGGTCTTGTTCGGGCTGATGCTGGCGGCCATGGCGTGCCGGCCGAGCAGCTTGCCCGCGACCAGGGCGCCGACGTCATAGGCGACGGTCACGAAGATCGCGCCGAGCAAGAAGTGCACGCCGTCATGGTGCGGGAACGTCGAGGGGGCGAGCAGGAGTCCCGCGAACGCCCCGAGCGCTCCGACCCAGATGAACACGAGCATCGTGGTCGCCGCGCCGTCGATCACGTCGGCGCGCTCGACGCCGGCCATGTACCACAGGAACGTGAAGAAGAAGCAGAGCGCCGCCACGAGCGGGAGGGCCGCGATCCCCTTGTTGTACGACGCCACCATCAGCGAGAGGGCCGCGATGAGCCCGAGCGCGCTCGCCGGCCGGTGGCCCGCGAGGCGCATGGCGCTGTAGGCCTCGCCGGCCCCCAAAGTGACCGCGATCGCACAGATGATGGCTGCGAGCACGGTGCTCACGTCGAAGGCGACGATCACCAAGACGAGCAGCACGAGGCCTGTGACCACGGCTGCGGTCATGTCGCGCGAGCCCGAGGCGCGTGCGGCCCGGCCGGCCAGCGGCCCGTCGCTCGGCGCCCGCCGCGCGCGAGCGCGCACCCGTGTCGCACGCGGTGCGGTCGTCGTGGTCGTCGACGCAGCGCCGACGATCGGGACCGCCGTGGTGGGCGGGCCCTCGTGGGGGTCGAACTCCCATGGACGGCGGCCGTCGTCGCCGTGGACGGGGGCGGTCCCACCCTCGTCGCCGAGCATGGCGGGCTCGAAGCCGTGCTCCTGGGCGGTCCAGTCGGTCTCGTCTTGGCGCCAGGTGGGCGCGGGCAGCGACGACCACGGATCGTCGCCCGCGCTCGGGGGCTCTTCTCGCGAGAGCACGGCCGGGACCTGGCCTGTGGGCGCCTCGGTCCAGTGCGGGAGCTCGGCGTCAGGCGAGGTCCCTCGCACGAAGGACCAGTCGTCGAGCGAGGCCTCTGGTGGTGCATCAAGGTCCGGTGGCCGGGTCACGGCCTGGTGCGCGCCGGTGATCGTGACCCCGGACGCCTCCTGCACCACGTCGTCATCAGGGTCCCAGTCGATCGGGCCGCCGCCGTCGTCGTCGCTATACCTCAAGTAGCTCCTGCTCCTTGTGCGTGAGCAGCGCGTCGACCGCCGCCACCTCGTCGTGTGTCATCTTGTCAAGGGCCTTCTCGAAGCGCTCGACCTCGTCGGCGCCGACGCCCTGCTCCTTTTCGGCGTGCTCCAGCTCCTGGCGCGCGTGGCGCCGCATGTTGCGGATCTGGACGCGCCCTTCTTCTGCCTTGTGACGCACGACCTTGACCAGGTCCTTGCGCCGCTCCTCGGTGAGCGGGGGGAAGCCGAGGCGGATCACGATGCCGTCGTTGGTCGGCGAGATCCCGAGGTCAGACGCCGTGATGGCCTTCTCGATGGCGCCGATCACGGTCTTTTCGTACGGCGATATCACAAGCATCTTCGCGTCGGGGACCGAGAACTGGGCGAGCTGCAACAGCGGCACCGTGCTGCCGTAGTACTCGACGCCGAGGTGCTCGACGAGGGCGGGGTTCGCACGTCCGGTGCGCACGGTCGAGAACTCCGCTCGCACGTGCTCGATGGCTTTCGCCATCTTGTCCTTGGTCTCTTCGAGCAGCGACGCCGTGAAGGAGTCGGCCATCACCGCACCAGCGTACCCACGCGCTCCCCGGCGAGGGCGCGGCTGATGTTGCTGGGGCCCATCAGGTCGAACACGTGGATCGGCAGCTTGTTGTCCATGCAGAACGTGATCGCGGTGAGGTCCATCACGCGGAGCTCGCGGCTGAGCACCTCCATGAAGGAGATCTCGTCGTAGCGCACCGCGGTCGGGTCGAGCCTCGGGTCCGCCGAGTAGACGCCGTCGACGCCCTCGTGGGTGCCCTTGAGCAGCATCTCGGCCTCGATCTCTGCGGCTCGCAGCGCCGCAGGCGTGTCCGTCGTGAAGTACGGGTTGCCCATGCCAGCCGCGAAGATGACGACGCGGCCCTTCTCCAGGTGCCGGATCGCCCGGCGGCGGATGTACGGCTCGGCGACCGCGGGCATCTGAAGGGCGCTCAGTACCCTGGTCGGCCGGCCGTGCTTCTCGAGCGCGTCCTGGAAGGCGAGCGCGTTGATCACGGTGCCGAGCATCCCCATTGTGTCGGACGTCGCGCGGTCGATGCCGGCAACCTCGCCGGTCGCGCCGCGCCAGATGTTCCCGCCCCCGATCACGATCGCGAGCTCCAGGTCGTCGTCGGCGCAGGCGAGGGCGATCTCGCTCGCGAGGCGGTCCACCATCGCCACGTCGACGGTCTCGTCGCTCGCCGACGAGGCGAGCGCCTCGCCGGACATCTTGAGAACGAGCCGGCGTGGCGCCACTCAGCTGCCGATCAGGACCTGGGCGAACGACACGATCGAGGCGTCGCCGAGGAGCTGGGCGATCGTCTGCTTTTCGTCCCTGGCGTAGGACTGCTCGAGCAGGACGCGCTCTTTGAACCAGCCTCCGAGCCGGCCCTCGACGATCTTGGGCAGGGCTGCCTCGGGCTTGCCCTCGTTGCGGGAGAGCTCCTCGATCGTCGCGCGCTCCGCGGCGACGTCGGCTTCCGAGACGTCCTCGCGTCGCAGGTACGCAGGCTTTGCGAACGCCACGTGGATCGCGATGTCGTGGGCGAGCGACTCGCTGCCGCCCTCGAGGACGATCGCGACGGCGTTCACCCCGCGCCCGGACTGCTGGTGCAGGTACGTGTCGACGACCTGGTTGTCGCCGGCGGTCAAGCGGACCACGCGGCCGAGCGAGACGTTCTCCTTCAGCGTGGTGGCGAGCTTGGTGATCTGGTCGGCGAACTGGTCGGCACCCGACTCGCCCTCCTCGGCGACTCGAGCCGCGATCTCGTCGACGAGGTCGACGAACTCGGGGGTCTTTGCGACGAAGTCGGTCTCGCAGCGCAGCTCGACGAGCGCTGCGACGTTGCCGTCGCGCACCGCTGCAACCGCCCCCTCGCTCGCGTCGCGGTCGGCCCGCTTGGCTGCGGACGCAAGGCCGTGGACTCGCAGCCACTGGGCGGCTGCCTCCATGTCGCCGTCGCTCTCTTGGAGCGCGCGCTTCGCGTCGAGCATGCCGACCCCGGTCGACTGGCGGAGTATCTGGACGTCCTTTGCGGTGAACGGGCTCATGCCGACGCCTCCTGTGCTGCGACCGCGGCCTCGGGCTCGGGCGTCGCTGCGACCGCGTCGGGCTCGGATACCTCCGAGTCGGGGGCTGGGACCGGGGGGTCCTCGGCGGTCACAGGAGCGGTGGGCTCGGTCACCTCGGCGGTCACAGGAGCGGTGGGTTCGGTCACCTCGGCGGTCACAGGAGCGGTGGGTTCGGTCGCCTCGGCGGTCACAGGAGCGGTGGGCTCGGTCGCCTCGG
>Ga0208219_1000059_pt1 | contig 51965 bp, 54 predicted proteins | sample NGESurshal072012_7_FD_184469 | JGI IMG/M metagenome (GOLD analysis project Ga0208219, IMG submission 184469) | Arctic peat soil microbial communities from Barrow, Alaska - NGEE Surface sample 53-2 shallow-072012 (SPAdes) | ecosystem: Environmental > Terrestrial > Soil > Wetlands > Peat ... | reverse complement strand
CCAGGGGCAGCGCTGCGCGGTGCCCGAGGCACCCTGCGGGTTCATCCGGCTAGGCGCCCGATCTCTGCGTTGCCGGCTCCGCTACTCGCTTACAGGTCTATCGACATGCGCGCTCCGTTGCTCGCCGTCGCCTTGACCTAGGGCGCCGATCCGGCGACTTTCTGGCCGATCCCCCGGAGCGGGACCCTATTCGACCTTTGCTGGAGAGACCGGCACCGAAGCCGACGGCGTCATCCCGGCTGCCGGTCTCGCGCTGCGTGGTTGCCGGTAGGCGGTGGGCGGGTCGGACACCGGGGGCACCAGCTTGGCTCGCTGGGGATAGAGGGCAATCAGCAGCAGGCTGCACGCGATTCCGAAGATCACCGGGCCGAAGTAAAACCTCGAACCGATGATGTAATGCGCTCCCAGCTCGTAGAAGACCGTGACGAGCCCGTACAGGATCCCCGCGCGCACCCAGGCAATGTTGTTGGCCGGGTGGATCGCGGCTGCCATCAGCCCGATGCCCAGCACCGCTGCCGCCGCCGAAGAGTTGCTTCCGATCTCGAGGTCGAGGGGCAGGAGTGCGTTGCCGAACAGGGCCCGGGCGGAGCCGGCCACCATCGCCGCCCCCATGAGGACCATGACCAGCGTCAGCATCAGCCGTCTCATGCGGCGACTTTATACGGCCGCGCACCCAACCGCTACCTCTTATCGCTCTTGCAGCGCTGCCCCAGGCATTTCGGTCGAGCCTCCCGGAGCAGGACCCTTAGACTCGACTTGATGACAAACGACGTCCACATCACGCCGGAGGGCCTGGAGACCGTGCGCAAGGAGCTCGACGAGCTGGTGACCGTCCGGCGCCCCGCGGTCGTCGCCAAGATCAAGGCGGCGCGCGAGTTCGGCGACCTTTCGGAGAACTTCGAGTACCACGCCGCCAAGAACGACCAGGGCTTCATGGAAGCCCGGATCAAGGAGCTCGAGGCGATCATCAAGAACCACGTGTTGATCGAGACGTCCAAGCCGTCCGGCGTCGTGAGTATGGGCAGCACGGTGCGGTTCAGCGAGGACGGCGGGAGCGACGAGGCCTACCGGATAGTCGGCCCAGCCGAGGCCAACCCCAAGGCCGGCACCGTCAGCTACGAATCGGCGATGGGCAAGGCCCTGCTCGGGCACCGCGTGGGTGATGAGGTCGAGGTCAAGACCCCCAACGACTCATACCGTGTCCGAATCGTCGGCATTGAGTAGCACGAAGGCTGCAGCCCCTCCGCCCCGAGGCTCGCAAAGCGATCCTGGGGACACCTCCCCACTTCGTGGGAAGGAGCGGCTGTCCGATCTACGCGCCTGGATGGCGCACCAGGATCTCGAGGCGGTCTACATCACAAGTCCGGTGTCGATCGCTTACCTGACCGGATTTCGCGCCGACCCTCACGAACGGTTGATGGCCCTGGCGGTGCGGCCCGACAGCGCGACCCTGGTGGTGCCTGCGCTGGAACGAGAACGGGCAGGCGCGAACCCGGAACAGGCGCCGGTGCTTGCGTGGCGTGATGGCGAAGATCCATACGCGCTGGTGCGCGAAGCGCTCGGAGAATGCGCTCGGCTGGGCGTCGAGAAGGAGCACCTCACCGTGTTGGCGGCTGAATCGCTGAGGTCGGCGGTCGGAGCGCGCGAGCTCGTCGATGTCACTCCAGAGATTCGCCGACTTCGCCGCACCAAGACTGCGGCAGAGATGGAGAAGATGGCCCGCGCCTGTGCCATCACCGACTCGGTCGCCGAGGAGGTCATGCAGGGGCTGCGCCCAGGGCAATCGGAGCTCGAGCTGGCGATGAGAATTGGCGCTGCGATCAGCGCGTGCGACGCTGCACCGTCCTTTGACACCTCCGTTCAGTCCGGAGCCAACTCCGCGATCCCGCATCACGATCCGTCAGGTCGCAAGCTCGAGGTCGGCGACCTGGTGCTGTTTGACTTTGGCGCCGCGTTCGAAGGCTATCGCGGCGACCTGACGCGAATGGCGGTTGTGGGCGAGCCGACCGCTCGCCAGCGCGAGATCTACGCCGTGGTCTTGCGAGCGCACGACGCTGCGATCGAGGCGGTACGCCCTGGAGTCACGACCGGCCACGTGGACGCGGCGGCGCGACACGTTATAGAAGCGGCAGGATTCGGCGAGTACTTTTTTCATCGCGTTGGCCATGGCCTAGGTCTCGAGGTGCACGAGGACCCGAGCCTCGACCCGCGGTCGAACACGGTGCTCGAGCCCGGCATGGTGTTCACCATCGAGCCGGGCATCTATCTCGCGGGTTGGGGCGGCGTGCGGATCGAAGACGACGTCGTGGTCGAGACCGGCGGCTGCCGGGTCCTGTCGAAGGCCGATCTGAGCCTGCATGTGGTGCGGTCCGCCTGATGCTTGCACCGGGAATGCGGCGCACCGCTCAACGGACGATGGTTTACAACGCCATCGTGCGGCTCGGCGGCCACTGCACGGCTGAAGAGATCGCCGCCGAGCTGCACAAAACAAAGCCTGGATTTCCGCGCAGCACCGTCTACCGGTCGCTCGAAGCGCTAACCGCATCAGGGTCGGTTTATGCCGCGCATCTCGGCGAAGGACCCACTCACTATGAGCTCGCCACCGGCGACCACCACCATGCGGTCTGCCAGGTTTGCGGAGGTGTGCTGCACATCCAGGAAGAGCTCGTGAACTCGCTCGAGCGCCACCTCGAAGAGTCACATCGTTTCCGGCCGGTGCGCACCGAGGTCCTGGTCGTCGGCGTTTGCGATGCGTGCTCGCGCAATCCTGGTCGTAAGGCCGCCCGCAGGCACACGCTCGAGCATGTGCACCATGAGGGAACCGGGCCAGCCTCCTGATACAGTGGTCGCCGACGCGACCGCTTCCGTCTTTCAAGGGGGGGAACCGTTGGAGCCAAAGATTCTCGGCACCGTGATGCCGGTGCTCGAGCTGAGCATGCAGCCCGGCGACAAAGTCTTCGCCGAGTCGGGTCAGCTGGCCTGGATGTCGATGGCTATCCAGATGCAGACATCGACCTCCGCAGGCGGCCAGCAAGGCGGCTTCATGGGCGCCCTTGGGCGCGCCGTCGCCGGCGGCACGCTGTTCATGACCGAGTACACGGCCGCCGGCGGTCCGGGACTCCTCTCCTTTGCGGCCAAGCTGCCCGGCCAGATCCTGGCCATGGACGTGGCTCCTGGCGCGGGCTACCTGGTGCACCGCCACGGATTCATGTGCGCCACGCCCGGCGTGCAGTTCTCAATGGGCTTCCAGCAGCGGCTGGGCACAGGGTTGCTCGGCGGCACCGGCTTTCGCATGCAGCGCCTGGCCGGCCAGGGCAAAGCCTGGGTCGAGCTGAGCGGCGAGGTCGTGCCCTACGACCTCCAGCCGGGCAATGCGCTGCGCGTCCACCCGGGCCATGTGGGGATGTACCAGGAGTCCGTGCAGCTCAGCATCACCACGGTGCCGGGAATCAAGAACGCTTTCTTCGGCGGTGACGGCATCTTTCTGGCGTCGCTCACCGGCCCAGGCCGAGTGTGGCTGCAGTCAATGACGATCCAGCACCTCGCCCATGCGATCCAGGAATATCTGCCTCACAAAGAGGCCGGCGCCGGCGGCGTCATAAACATATTGAGTGGGGGCTAGAAAGTGGAAACCAAGATCATCGGCACGGTGATGCCCGTTCTGGAGCTCAATATGCAGCCGGGCGACAAAGTCTTTGCCGAGTCAGGTCAGCTGTCGTGGATGTCGATGGCGATCCAGATGATGACCTCGACGTCGGCCGGCGGTCAGCAGGGAGGCCTTTTCAGCGCGATCGGGCGAATGGCTGCCGGTGGCACGCTCTTCATGACCGAGTACACGGCGGGTGGCGGCCCCGGACTGCTGGCGTTCGCCGCCAAGCTTCCGGGTCAGGTTCTCCCGATGGAGATCGCTCCCGGCCACGGCTACCTCGTGCATCGCCACGGCTTTATGTGCGCGACTCCCGGCGTGCAGTTCTCGATTGGTTTCCAGCAGCGGCTTGGCGCCGGCGTTTTCGGCGGCACCGGCTTTCGCATGCAACGCCTGCAGGGGCAGGGACAGGCATGGGTGGAGCTGCACGGCGAGGTGGTGACGTACGACCTGCAGGCGGGAAACACGCTGCGGGTCCACCCTGGCCACGTGGGCATGTACGAGGAATCCGTGCAGTTCAACATCACCACGGTCCCGGGCATCAAGAACGCCTTCTTCGGCGGCGACGGCATATTCCTTGCCGCACTCACGGGTCCGGGGAAGGTCTGGCTGCAGTCGATGACGATGCAGCACCTCGCGCATGCGATCCAGGAGTATCTGCCGAAGGCGGGGTGATAGGGTCCCCGGCGCCGTCCACCGTTTGTTCAGGGAGGTCCGAGTTATGCCCAAGTATCTGATCGAAGCCTCGTACTCGCACGAGGGCCTAAAGGGCCTGGTCAAGGAAGGCGGTGGCGGCCGTAAAACCGCGGTCGACGCTGCGGTCAAGGCACTTGGTGGCAGGCTCGAATCGTTCTACTACGCGTTTGGTACCAGCGACGTGTACGGCGTCGCCGATATGCCGGACAACGTCTCGGCGGCAGCTTTTGCGTTGGCCGTCGGGACGACCGGCGCGCTCGCGCACCTGAAGACGGTTGTCCTGCTCACGACCGATGAGGTGGACCAGGCGGTCAAGAAGGCCAGCGGCGCCTCGTACCGGGCGCCCGGCCACTAGTCGGTCAGTCGGTCTGACCTCGAGGCGCTACATACCATTCGCGAAAGGAGCGGCACCGGCCATCTTTGTCGAAGTCGATGACAAAGATGTTGTCCCACTCCTTGGTGGGCTCGGAGCGGGAGGAGTCCTTGAAGTAATGGCTCCTCCCGTTGACTACCGCCACGTCGCCATCGACGGCGATGGGTGCGTAATCTGCACTGAAAGTTCCGGGCGCGTCAGGGTCCTTGAGCCATGCGTCGACGATGGCCCTCCGGCCGGTCACCGGCTCGTCGTATGGATGAAACGAGTAGGTCGCGTCCTCGGTGAACAGGTCGCCGATCGCCTCAGGCGAGTAGCTTTCCCAGGCATGCATGTAGGCCTTCAGCCAGTTGACGACGTCAGCGCGGTCCACCAGGACGATTCTCCGACATGGGGGCTTCCGTGGCAGACCGCTGGCTGACGTTTGACTGCTTCGGCACGCTGATCGACTGGCGCCACGGGATAAGGACCACAGGCGAGCTTCTGTTTCCCGGACGCGGAGAGGATTTTCTGAACTCGTACATCACCGTCGAAGCCGAGGTCGAGACCGAGGGCTCGTTCCGACGCTACCGCGCGGTGCTGACGGAGGCCGTGAGGCGTGTCGCCCAAAGGCTCTCGCTTGAGCTGAAGCCCGACGATGCGACGGCGTTGGTCTCGACCATTCCATACTGGCCGGCATTCGCAGACGTGGGCCCGGCCTTGACCGAGCTCCGGCGCGAAGGCTGGCGCCTCGCGCTCCTCACCAACTGTGACCGCGACATCATTGCGCTCACGCAGCGCCGCCTACCTGTTTCCTTTGACGCGGTGGTCACGGCCGAAGACGTCGCTGCCTACAAACCCAGCCCTGCGCACTTCCTGCTGTTCAAGTCGACATTCGGCGCTTCCGCCGATGCCTGGATTCACGTTGCGCAGAGCTATTTCCACGACATCCGCCCGGCCAGCGAGCTCGGCATTCGCCGGATCTGGGTCAACCGTCAGGGCGAATCCGACGACCCGAGTCTCGCGGACGCGGTCGTCAAAGGGTTGGCCGACCTTCCCGACGCGGTCAAGCGCCTATCGACCTCGGCCCGCGCTTCTATGTGAAGTCGGACAGGTCGGCGCTGGCCCGGTAGACGCGGCGAGCGGGACCGGACTGGATCAGGTTCCCGGCCTTGCCGCGCTGAACCTCCAGGTTCCCGCCGGGCATTTGAATTGTGACTCGGTCATCGACCAACCCTGCACGCATGCACGCGGCTGCCACTGCGCTGGCGCTGGTGCCTGACGTGAGCGTATAGCCTGCCCCTCTTTCCCAAATCTCCACGCGCGCGCGCGCGCGATCAATGACCTCGAACAGCTGCACGTTGGTCCTCTCCGGAAAGGCCTCGTGGTTCTCGATGAGCGGCCCCAGCTCGAGACAGCGTTCCCTGGTGACGGGCTCACCGAAGACCACGCAATGAGGATTGCCGACTGAGACGAGCATGGCTTCGACTCGCCCCGCCGCGGTGTCCAACGTGACGCGGTCGGGCTCTCCCTCGAACCGCGCCGGGAGGTCTGCGGCGCGGAACGACGGCCGTCCGATGTCCAGCTCACTGACAATCTCGGCCCCGTTCTTCGCCAGTATTCGGACCTGGTTGGCGCGGTCGCGGGTGGTCAGCTCGAACCTGTCGCCGGCGCCATGCTCCAGGACGGCATGGGCGGCTGTGATGCGGAGCCCGTTGCCGCTCTTCTGGGCCTCGGAGCTGTCCGGGTTGAAGATCCTGACGCTCATCTTCGCCGGGTCAAAAGCGAGCAGGCCGTCCGAGCCAAGGCCGTGATTCCGGTCGCACAAAAGGGGCAGCAGCGGGATCAGCCGGTCGAGGTCGCCAGGCAGGTCATAAACGAGGTAATCGTTGCCCAGCGCCTGGTACTTGATGAGATCAATTCGCATTAGCCCCTCAATCATCGGGGAATCGCCGTCGTCGCTCACCGGTTGTCATAAGATGTCGTGTCTATGCGGGACCTCGTGTGGCCTGCCCAGCGCTTGGTGCAAATCCCAGCCTGCTTCTGTAGCTAGGCCCGGCCGTAGGCTCGCGCCTCGAAAGGCGCGCCCTTTCGACCGTTTCGTTCGAAATCCACATTCAATCGGCCATTTGTATTCCCGGGAGGTTTGGAATTGAGCTCATCGACGACAACCAAGGCTTTGGTCTCCACGGACTGGATATCCGAGCACGCGAAGGACAAGGGTCTCCGCGTGGTCGAGGTCGACGTCGACCCGTCCGTTTATGAGAAGGGGCACATCGAAGGCGCCGTCGGCTGGAACTGGCGGAAGGATCTCCAGGACCAGCTAAACCGCGACGTCGCCACCAAGGAAGCGCTTTCGAACCTGCTGGGCAAGAGCGGCATCACTTCCGACACGACGATCGTGCTTTACGGCGACAACAACAACTGGTTCGCGGCGTACGCCTACTGGGCGCTGAAGTACTACGGGCACGACAAGGTCCAGCTGATCGACGGCGGGCGGGTCAAGTGGGAGAAGGAAGGTCGCGAGTACAGCACCGACGCCCCCGACTATCCCGCCACGGACTACAAGTTCCACGGTTCTCCAAAAGAGGACATTCGCGCCTACCGCGACCACGTGCAGTCGAAGCTCGGCAAGGCCGGCCTCGTCGACGTGCGCTCGCCCAAGGAGTACTCCGGCGAACTGCTCGCCCCTGAGAACCTTCCACAGGAAGGCGCCCAGCGTGGGGGTCATATCCCGACCGCGGTCAGCATCCCTTGGGGCACCGCAGTCAACACCGAGGACGGCACCTTCAAGAGCACCGAGGAGCTGAAGGAGATATACGGCGGCAAGGGCATCACCTCTAACAAAGAGGTCATCGCCTACTGCCGCATCGGCGAGCGCTCCGCGCACACGTGGTTCGTCCTGAAGGAGCTCCTCGGTTACCCCGACGTCCGCAACTACGACGGCTCGTGGACTGAGTGGGGGAGCTCGATCAAGGCCCCAATCGAGAAGTAGGGATGGCAACCTCGCCCCGTGGCGTCGTCGATCACTCTGCGCTGAAGGTCAACCAGACCGGGATCGTGGCGATCGTGCTCGTCGCGTTCATCGGCTCTGCATTCTTCGAGCCGGCGCTCGTTCTGATTCCGCTGCTCGCGGTGGTGCTGCTGCTGGGCACCTTCGCACCGCAGCTCGCGCTATTCAAGCAGCTCTACTTCAAGGTCCTGAAGCCGCGCGGCATCGTCCGGCCGAGAGTCGTGCAAGATCGGCCGGAACCGCACAACTTCGCGCAGGGGCTGGGCGGCGTGTTCCTGCTGGTCTCGTCAGCTTTCTTGCTGCCGCTTCCGGTGGTGGGGCTGGCGCTCGCGCTCCTGGTCGCCGTACTTGCGTTCATCAACCTGGCGTTCGGCTACTGCGTCGGCTGCCAGATCTACTTCCAGCTGGGCCGGGCGGGCTTTATCAAGGCCACGCCGGGGACGACCGGCACCGTCTGATGGCGACTCAACTCTGGGCTCTGGCCGCGGCGAGTGCTGTGGTGCTCGCTGCGGCCGGCCTGGAGCTCTGGCGGTCGCGCCACGCGCGCGCTCGCGCGGTCGGATTGACCGCGACCACAACGGCAGGCGATATCGAGCCGTACATCCTGTACTTCACAGGCGAGAACTGCTCGGTGTGCCGCACCCACCAGGAGCCGGCGCTCGCGAAGCTGGCGGGCGTGCGAATCGACAAGGTCGACGCGATCGCCGAGCGCGAGCTGGCCGACCGCTTCCACGTGTACACCCTCCCGACGACGGTGGTCATGTCGGGTGAGGGCAAGTCTCTGAATGTGAACTACGGCTATGCGCCGGCGACCAAGCTGGAGCGCCAGCTCGCGGACGCCCGCGGCGCCAACCTGAGGGTGAGCGCGACCGCCTGAAAAATAAGAGGGAACCCAGATGGTTCCCTCTCATCGCGCGTGCGGCTCCGCCGCATGCGCTGCTCTCTTTCCGGTTATTGGATGGGACCTATTTTGGGAATTGGTCTCTCCCTGCCATGCTGGATGTCGAAAGAGACAAAGTCATGGCCGGGGGGACCCCGGCCAACCCTGCAACGCTAGGGAGCCAGCCGGAGCCGATATCCTGACCGGTATGCGCCGTCTTCTTGCCCTCGCTTGTTTTGCGTTGCTGGTCGCCGTCGCATGCGGGCAGCAGTCGCAGGCAACCCAGAGCCACGACCTCGTGTTGGGCGCGATCTATCCCCTCAGCGGTCCCCAGGCAGAGGGAGGCAAGGAGGAGCTCGCCGGCGTCAAGGCGGCTCTTCAGCTGGCGCAGTCGACCGGTGCATTAAAAGCCCAGGTTCGCTTGCAGGTCGTGGACGCGACCACTCCACAAGCCGCAAGCGCCGCGGTTGACGAGCTCGTCCGCGACTATCACGTGCCGGCGATTCTCGGTACCTACGGGAGCACGCTTTCGGCAGCGGCGTCGGCCAGGGCTGAGGCGTTGAAAACCATCTACTGGGAGACGGGGGCTGTGGCCGATCCCATCACCGCCCAGCGTCAATACGTGTTCAGGACCGTAGCGACCGGGAGCTCCCTCGGCCGGATGGCGGTCACGTTCACGCATGACGTGCTCGTCCCACAAATGAAACCGGCGACTCCGCGGGTCGTGATCGTGCGCGTGAACGACATCTACGGTCGATCGGTGGGCGGAGGCGAGGAGGCCCTAGCGCACAGCCTCGGCATGAACGTCGTCGATGTGATCGAGTACAACCCGAACGTTTACGACGCGGACATCATCGCCACGCGTGTCGCGTCCGACCGGGCGGACGTGCTGTGGGATGTCAGCTATCTCGACGATGGAGTCGCGATCTGGCAAGCCCTCCTCCGCAACGGGGTCAAGCTAAAGGCCGCAATCGGCACCAGCTCCGCGTTCTGCATGCTCGCCTTCAGCCAGCGACTTGGCGCGGGCTCGGTTGGTGTCTACGCCGCAGACAAGCCCGACGCCGACATCAGCCCTGCCGCACTGTCGCCTGTCGGCAAGGCGCTGCTCGCCCAGGCGCAATCGACCTACGCGGCGGCCAACGGCGCCGCGAGCATGACGATTCCCGCTGTGGCCGGCTTCGTCGGTGGCTGGACCTTCTTCACCAACGTGCTCGACCAGCTGTCGGCGTCCGTTACGGCCGAGTCGATTCGGACGGCGGCACTCAACGTCGACGTGCCTGTGGGCGACAGCATCAACGGGGGAGGCGTCAAGTTCGGCGCCGCGGGTGCGCTGGACGAGGGTCAGAACACCAGGTCGGCCGCGGTCGTCGGGCAGTGGCAGGGAGTCGGCGACATGAAGATCGTGTATCCGCCTGCGTATGCCACCGGGATCCCGATCGGGATGACGGCTTCGCCCTAAGCGCTACCGGGCGCGCCTTTCGGCCATGCGCCGATCCACGGGAGCGACCGTTTGACGCCGAGGGCTGCTTTGGTCCCGCCTCTCGCCGGACCGCCGTTCGGCGTCGGCTCGAATGGCGTTTGCCCGCTGCTCAGCTCGTTGAGGCGCGGAGAGCGCCAGGTCGTCAATGAACTGCTGGATCGCCAGGTTCACCAGCTTTGGGTGCGTGAGGTTGCTGGCGTGGCCGGCGCCCTCGATGGCGACCATCTGGCGGCAGTTCGCCAGCTCAGAGCACAGCCGATGGGCCATTTCGATGTCGATCGCTGCGTCTGCGGTGCCGTGAATCACCAGCGCGGGCGCTGTGATCTCGCCGAGCCGGTGCTGAATGTCGTCACGGCTCACCAGCGTCTGAAACGCCTGGCGAAGAAGCGATCGCGGTTTTTGACGCCACTTTGCGATCCAGGGCGCGCGACCCTTCCATTCGTTGCCGAGGATGATCGCGGCGATGGTCTCGGCGAGCTGATCGTTGAGGCCGTCGACTTCCCAGACATCAAGCATCACCTGATAGGTGGCGACCTTCTCAGGGTCCTCGACCCCGGCTTGTGTTCCGATCAGTACCAGGCCAGAAACACGCTCGGGGTACTTGAGCGCGAAACGAAGCGCGACGAAACCGCCCTGGCTCATCCCTCCGACGACCGCTCTCTCGATTCCGAGATGGTCGAGGAGCCCTTTCAGATCGTCGGCGAGGTCCCAGTAGCTGAACGGGTCATCGGTGTTCTCTGTCTCGCCGTGGCAGCGCGCGTCCCACGTGATGAACCGGCTGCCGACCTTGGCGGCTTCGATCTGGGGCGCGAACATCTCTCGGTCCATGAGCAGCCCGTGTGCAAGCACGATGGGCACGAGGTCGCCGCCTGTGTCTTCGTAGTTGATCCACTGGCCGTTGACCTGGTGTAGGGGCATGCCGGTGGTCAGCCCCGCCCTTCAAGCGCCAGCTGCACGAGCGTGATGTCCATCCACCTGTCGAACTTGTGGGCCGCGTCGCGGATGGTCCCGACCACCTCGAACCCGAGCTTCGAGTGAAGCTCGAGGCCGGCCCGGTTGTCGGTCGCGATACTGGCCACGATCGTGCGATAGCCGAGGCCGCGGGCCTCAGTTATGAGCTCCGCAAGCAACGCCCGGCCGATACCGCGTCCGTGGTGGACAGGATCGACGTACACGAGATCCTCCACTATGTCGAAGCCGCGCTGGTTCCAAGGGAACAGGCGCGCCCAGCCATTTACCCCGCCTTCGTCAGTCGACACTATCAGCTTGGAGCGCTTTTCGTGCGCCGCCCACCAGGCGGCGGCCTCCTCAGTCCCCAGGGGCTCGGAATCGATGGTGGCGAACGTCTGGTTCACCGCCCAGTTATAGATACCCACAACCGCCTTCAGGTCCTCCCGGGTCGCCGGCCGGATGCTGAAAGTGGTCTTAGCCCCCGTTGCCAAGACCCCATTGGAGCACAACCGGGCCCTCTTGTCTCAGCGAGGCCTGGCCTCCGACCGAACCTCGTCGGGTCTGATACCTTCGCCAGGATGACTTTGTCCGGCGGGCCCCAGCCTTGGTGAAGACCGCGCGTCGAACCCCCCAGATGAAAACCGCGCTCCCAGGTCCCAAGGCCGCCGAGCTGATCGCCCGCGACGCCAGGGCGATGTCTCCCAGCTTCACCCGTGCCTACCCCTTTGTGATGGAGCGAGGCGAGGGGTGCTGGGCCACGGACGTCGACGGCAACACCTTCCTGGACTTCACGGCCGGGATCGCGGTCAACACCACAGGCTTTTCCCATCCCAGGGTCGTCGCAGCGATCGAGGAGCAGGCAAAGCGATTCCTGCACATGTCCGGCACCGACTTCTACTACCGCTCCGAGATCGAGCTGGCCGAGCGCCTGGAGGCCAAGATCCTGCCGGGCACCCCGGCCAAAGTGTTCTTTACCAACTCGGGGGCCGAGGCGATCGAAGGTGCTATGAAGCTCGCGCGCTACGCCACGGGCAGGCCGAGTTATGTGGCGTTCATCGGAGGGTTCCACGGCCGCACCTTCGGCGCGCTGTCGCTGACGGCCTCCAAGGCCAGCCAGCGCCGCCGCTTCGCCCCCCTTCTCTCGTCGGTCTTCCACGCCCCGTACCCGTCCGCTTCGCGAGGAGTGACCACCGACGATTCGATGGCGCGGCTCGAAGAGCTGTTCAGCACCGTCGCTCCCCCCGAGAGCGTGGCTGCCGTCTTCGTGGAGCCGATCCAGGGCGAGGGCGGCTACCTGGTGCCACCCGACGATTTCCTTCCACGCCTCAGGGAGCTCACCCTCAAGCACGGAATCCTTCTGGTCGCGGATGAGGTGCAATCGGGCATGGGCCGGACGGGGCAGTTCCTCGCGGTCGAGCACTGGGGCGTCGAGCCCGACATCGTGTGCCTGGCCAAGGGCATCGCCTCAGGGCTCCCGCTGGGCGCCTTTATCGCGCGGGCTGAACAGATGAGCTGGCCTCCCGGCTCGCACGGCAGCACCTTCGGTGGCAACCCGCTGGCCTGCTCCGCCGGCCTGGCCACACTCGACCTGCTCGAGGAGGGACTGATGACCAATGCCTCGAAGGTTGGCGCGCAGCTTCAAGATGGGCTGCGCGAGATCGCGCAAACGCACGACCAAGTCGCCGACGTGCGAGGCCTCGGGCTGATGGTCGCGCTGGAGATGAAGACCGCGGAGCAAGCTGGGCAGCTCGTCCAGAACGCCTTCGAGCGCGGGTTGTTGCTGCTGACCGCGGGCGCGCGCGCCGTCCGCATCTGCCCGCCGCTGATCCTCGACCACGAGGAGGCCGCGACGGGCCTGGAGATCATCGCCTCAGCCCTCGACTAGCCAAATCTCGCGTGGAGCTTGGCGATCGCTGCTGCTGCGATGACATCCGCGACCACCTCGGTTGACGCTGCTGCGGACCTATCGTCTGCCGCCAGCCTCGACCACGACCTCGCACGCTGATCGTCGATGACGGTGACGACCGCCTGGAGCTCTGACTCGAGCACCAGGCTCGACGCATCAGTCCCGGGGTCAGTGGTGTCCGCCAGCCAGGCTGAGAGCTGCGTGACGGAGGCATCGTTCATCTGGCCCAACGCACTCTGCTTCGATGCCTCGGTAGGCGCCGATGCATAGGCGATCATGGCCGCGTTCCCGGCAGCCCAGGCATGGTCGAACCCAGCGGCAGTGGACGCACCGAACAGGTCGGTGAACACAGCGTCGAGCGCGCTCGCGTTCTCAACCAGGGCGCCGGCCGCGGCCACCTGCTCCGCTGATCGGCGCCCGGCGATGGCGTCGGTTCGCATCGTCGCGAGGTACGAGTGCTCCTGTAACCGGACGTTCAGTGACGCGCGCAGATCCACGGCTGGACTCGATAGATTGCCTGGAAACTTGTCGGGAAACCTCCCTGCAATCCTCGCCGCGATCGAGTCGCCGATCTGGGTCGCATGTGCGTACGACGTTCTTAGATCGGCGTAAAGCCGTGGATAGTTTTTCGCCAGCTGGTCGTCCAGCATTGCCATCATCTCGAGCATGTGCTGGCTTACGAGCGGCCTGATCAGGCTGGACGGGATCTGGGTCACATCGTTCAAGAATTGCGAGAACTGCGGTACGAACGTGCCGGAGAGGCCCGAATATGCCGCGTCCGATTTGGCCTTGTTGTGAGTAACCAGGCCGATCGTGTAATTCACGAGGTAGTTGTTCTGCGCGTTCCAGATTTGCTCGAAGTGACCGGCCACGCTGTCGCCCATAGCCGATCGCACCAGCTCCGTGAGGTCGGTGCTATTGGTGGTGAGCAGGAGTAGGTAGCTGGTGTACTCGGCCTGCCTGGCCGGAGCCGAAGACTGCTTGGCGATGATGAGCACGTGCTCACCGAGAAGAAGATCGAGTCGAATGCGAAAGTCCGCGGCTTTGGATTCAGCCGGGTTTGACGCAATGGGACTGGCGGACGTGACGGGAGAGGGAGGCGTGTGCGATTGCGACGAAGCCGAACAGCTGACAACCACCACCGCCGCAAGCGCTGCCAGGGTCCTCAAAGCACCGCCATCCTAAGCGGCTAGGATCAGGCCACCTTGCCTGAGTGGTTGCTGGTTGATGGGTCGAGCTTGATCTTCAGAGCTTTCTACGGCGTGCCGCAGACGACGCGGGCGCCAGACGGCACGCTGACGAATGCGATCCGCGGAACCCTGGAAACCCTCGCCCGCCTGATCACCGACCGCAGGCCGAAACGGCTGGCGCTGACCACCGATGAGGACTGGCGTCCGGACTGGCGCGTCGAGCTGCTTCCCAGCTACAAGGAGCACCGGACAGCGGAGCCCGTGCCGCCGTTGCTGGAGCCGCAGATGCCCGTGGTCATGGAGTGCCTCGCGGCGGTTGGTATCGACGCGCTGGGCGTGCCGGACTACGAGGCGGAGGACGTCATCGCCTCCCTGGTCGCGCGAGTGGAGACTCCAGTTGAGATCTACAGCGGCGACCGAGACCTCTTCAGCCTTATTAGGGACCGCGAGGTCATCGTTCTGTATCCCGAGAAGACAGGCCTGGCCGAGGTCGATGAGGCCGAGGTCGCGCGACGGTACTCGATTCCCGGCCGGGGCTACGCCGACTTCGCCACTCTGCGCGGTGATCCCTCGGATGGACTGCCCGGCGTCGCCGGTATCGGCGCCAAGAAAGCGGCTGACCTCGTGCGGCGCTACGGGTCGGTGGGCGCGATGCTCGAAGCCGGCATTTTCCGGGCGGCGGATGCGGAGTACCTGAGAAAGGCGAGCCGCATCGTGCAGCCCGTCACCGACCTCGAGATCGAGGTGCCGCCCGGCCGGCGCGATCGATATCCCGACGACCCGAACCGGGTGGAGGAGCTCGGCAAGCGATATGGCGTCACGAGCTCGTTTCAGAGGTTGTTGAACGCCCTGGCGCTGATCTAGGCCACGCCGCTTGGAACCTGGCCTGTGTACATCGTGCAAGCATTCGCGAACGGTGACTGCGGCGCGCAGCACTTTCTGGATGTGCGAGCGGTCCAAGACTGACGCGTCGTTTCCACGATACCCACGCCTGCCGGTGCTGCAGTGCCGCGGCTACGAACCGCTCGCCGTCAAGGAGCCTGAGCCGCCTCCACCCTGATCAAACCCATCGGCTGGCCGGCGGCTCCTGCGAACGTGGACGCCGCGTGCGCGCCGGTCATCGATATCTCGGCGATCATGCCTCCGTCGCTGACCGCGTAGAGCTGGTCGCCGTTCGGGCTCAACGCAAGGCCCCAGATCGTCCAGTCAGTGAGCTGCCGGCCGGTGGGGCGGAAGGAGGCGATATCGATCCACGTCACGCCCTTGGTGCCGATTGTCACCAGCGTTCGTCCGTCTGGGCTGAGGACAGCGCCGTTGCCACCGAACTCTTTGGCCTTCACGCCCTGGATGAGACCGGCGGACTGGGCCAGAGTGTCGATGTGGCCGGTCCGAAGGAGGCTCGGGCCAGCGTTGCTCGCATCGAGCTCGGCGACCAACCCCAGAGCCCCGTTGGCCGCGTAAAGGCGAGAGCCGTTGGCGCTCAGAGCAACCGACCAGTCAAACGCGGCCAGGCTCGCTGCGTAACCCGGTCCCGGCAGGTCGAGGCAGAACGCGATGGTTCCGTCGAGGCTGAGCGCGTGGATGAACGCGCCCTGGTTCTTGCGGATGTAAACGCTGTACAGCCAGTGACCGTCATGCGAGGCAACCCCCGCGATTCTCAATCCGGCCATCGCGGCGCTGCCATCGGTCTTGTCGACGATGATCGTCGGGTCCAGCTGTGCGGTGACGACGTTGAAGACACGCACGTGGTAGCTGTCGCTCGAGAGGTACTGGATCATATAAATGCGCTGGCCGTCGTTGCTGACCGCGTCGAACTGGAAGTAGCCAGGCAAATCGATTCGCTTCGCCGCAGTCGCGTACGACGTGTCCACCAGCAGGAAATGCGTGGCGGTCGGGGGAGCGTTGACCGGTGAGTCGAAGGCTTCGAGGACCAGCCACCGGCCGTCCTGAGAGAGGCCTCCAGGCAGCCCGCTCATGGTCGCCATCGGGAGCTGAAATGCGCTGGATAGCTGCAGGGTATGTAGCGCCGCCCCGGTGCTTGGATCGAGGTCGACGAGGGCGTTGCCCTGCACCGAATAGAGATGAGTCCAGTCAGGCGATGGCGTCCCAAGGGGCAGGCTGCGGTCCACCCTGTGCGAGCGGGTGTCGATCACGCTGATCTGCTGAGAGCTCTGCGACGAGGTCGCGGTGTACAGCTTGTAGTCAGCGCCGAGGGGCCCTGGTCCAGTGTTGGAGGAGCCGCAGCTTGCCACCAGAAACGCCGCCGCCACCGTGGTTAGAAGGGCTCGCGTGATTCTCACCTCGCCTTCCATACACCGCCCACACGATGCGGGTTCCCCTCAGGAGAGCGATGCAGCGATTGCGAGGGCCTGGGCCTTGGTCAGGTTGCCTTCGATCCTGACCACGGTCCCGCCGACATTGATCAGAAGCGTATTGGTGGCAAGCCGGAGAGTCTCGAGCCGCACGTTGCCAGAGCTGTCGACGAACACGAACACGTGCGGGGCGCCGGCGACCCAGTATCCGGAGCTGCCTCCGACCGTCACCGGCTCGATCGTGGTTCCCGGCCCGATCATCTTGCCGAAGTACTCGCTGTCGATGGCGCCACGGGCCTCGGTGACCAAGACACCAACGCCGGTCTCACCGGCGGCCGGAATTCCCGGTCGAGTGGTGTACACCAGCGTCACCTCGCCACCCGACGGGCGATCGGGTGGCGGCTGGAGATAAACCTCATCCGGCTGACCAAGCGTGGCGGGAACGAGCAATGGCCATTTCACTGCAGCCCGGGCCGCCGCCAGCGTGGTCTGTTCGCCGAGGCCCAGTTGCCGGCCTAGAGGACCAGAAGCCAGCGGGGTTGGGGTCGCCAGGTGGGGCACGGTGCGAAAGAAGGTATGAAGGTTGACCCAGCCTGCAATGGCGTCGCGGCTGGGGGGATAGGCGCCGAGCGCCGCCAGGGCCAGAATCAGGGCGGCCGCAGCCATCGCCCAGCGATTGTCGAACCGGGGTTGCCGTGTTGCGATTTGCCGGCTGACGGCAGGCGCCAGGTTCGGGGTGGCCGGCCATTCGAGCTCCGCGCCTAAGCGGGTCAGCTGCTGTTCCAATTCGATCAGCTCAGGCAAGTGAGGCCTCCTCGACGCGCGCCCGCAGCCTGCCCAGAGCTCGTGCAAGGCGCGACTTTACGGTGCCTTCCGGGATCGCTAGCGCCGCGGCCGTCTCTTCGCTGCTCAGCTCCAGGAAGTAGCGGCTGGCGATCACGAGGCGGTCGTCCTCGCCGAGCTCGCTGACGAGATCGAACAGGCGCTTGCTGTCCTCGGCAGCGACGGCTGCCGCCTCGGGGGATGGGGCCGCACCCCCCGGGCGGTAGCTGCCGGCCAGGCGAACCTCGACCTGTTGGCGGCGCCCGCTCGACCGCACGCGGTTGCGCGCCTCGTTGGCGACGATCCGGAGGAGCCAGGGGCGTGGCTCGGCGCCTGGCCGGAAGCTCGCCAGCGCCCTGTACGCCTTGACGAAGGCTTCCTGGGTCGCATCCTCGGCATCAGCCGCAGAGCCGGTGATCACGTATGCGGTTCGAAACGCCAACTGCTGGTATGTCTGCACGATCTCCTCATAGGCGGCCGTATCGCCGCGCTGAGCGCGCGCGAACAGCTCGGCATCGTCCGTTGGTCGGCCCTCCATCGGATCGCATGTATTACACCGATCGCCGCATCATGGTTCCGGCTGAGTTGCAACCGACGGGCCGGTTGGTGTGTTTGGGAGAGTGATGGAAGGCGTCGAGCGGATGTTTGAACGGATGGTGCGTGAGCACCAGCACCGCGTCTACGCGGTCGGGTTTGCGCTCACCGGCAACCGTCATGATGCCGAGGAGGTGGCGCAGGACACGTTCCTGCGGGCATATCGAGCGCTCTCAACCTACCCCGCAGAGAGAATCCGCGACCTCAAGCAGAGTCCGTGGCTGCATCGCATCGCCGTCAACGTCGTCAGGAATCGTGCCCGCGGCGCCAAACCGCGAACGGCCGAGCTGAACGGCAGCGAGCCCGACGACGCGCCTGGGCCGGAATCGCGGACGCTGCTGCGGGCCGAGATGGACGACCTGGCCTGCCGCCTCGCCGGCCTTCCGCCGCGGTATCGCGAAGCCGTCGTCCTGCGGCACGTGCACGAGATGTCATACGAAGAAGTCGCGGAAGCGCTGGAACAGCCGGTCGGAACTGTCAAATCCAACGTGCACCGCGGCCTGCAACTACTTAGAGGAGAGGACCATGACCGCGTTGTTGACTGACCTGAAGCGAATGGGCTCGATCAAGGCGCCAGATGGATTCGCCGAGCGAGTCCTGACCGAGGTCGGAATGGCTGATTCGTTCGCCGTTTTCAAGACCGTCCTGGGCGAGGTCTACGTTGCCTGGAATCGATTCGGGGTTTCGGCGGCGGCCCGGTGCGCTTCAGCCAGCGAGTTCGAGAAGATGTTCAAGCGTGAGGTCGGCCGTCCGTTGACGCCCGCACCGGCGCCGGCTGAGCTTGCCGCCAAGATCGAGGACGAGCTGAGCGGCAAGCGCACGATGCGGTTCGACCTGCGGGGGCTCACCGAGTTCGAGCAGGCCGTTCTGCGCAAGACGTACGAGATTCCGAGAGGAGAGGTCCGGCCGTACGGGTGGGTCGCCAAGGAGATCCGTAGGCCGGCCGCGGTCAGGGCGGTGGGCACTGCGCTTGCCAACAACCCGATCCCCTACTTCATCCCGTGCCACCGCGTGGTTCGCACGGATGGCCATATCGGCAACTACGGAGGCGGGGGGCCGGAGGCGAAGAAGGCGATCCTGACTATGGAAGGGGTTCGCGTGAATCGGCTCCAGGAGCTGGCGCGCGGCGGGGTTCGGTACCAGGGGGTCAAGACGACAAAGATTTATTGCTACCCCACGTGCCATGCGGCACAGCGGGCGCTCGAAAAGAACGTGGTTTGGCTGCACGACGAGAAAAGCGCACGAGCCGCGGGCTTCCGGCCGTGCAAGGTGTGCCGGCCCGCCGCGTAGCGGTCCAGTAGCCGCCGCGGGGATACGACCATTTGTGCCCTTTTAGCTGTAGCCAGCCGTCCGGATTCCAACGATTTGTGCCCGAATGGCTGGGTTGCGGGGCGGCTGCCTAGCCCAGCGAGTAGATCCCGGGGAGCTCTCTATAAAGACCCGCGTAGTCCAGGCCATAGCCGATGACGAAGCGATCCGGGATGACGAAGCCCTTGAAGTGGATGTTGACCTTGACCGCCCGGCGCGCGGGCCGGTCGAGGAGGGCCGCCAGGCGCAGCGACCCGGGCTTCATCCTGCGAACGCGGCGCGTGATGGCTTCGACAGTGTGGCCGGAGTCGACGATGTCCTCCACGAGCAGCACGTGGCGGTCGACGAGGGGTCCGTCGATCATGTGCGCGAGGCGGAGCTCGCCTCGACTCGTGCCTGAGCCGTAGCTCGCGGCGCGCACGAACTCGAGCTCGGCCGGGATGCTGAGGCTGCGCAGGAGGTCGGCTGCGAAGACCGTGGCGCCCTTGAGGATCACCACCAGCACCAGGGGAGTTTCGATGTCGGCATAGACCCGGGAGATCTCGCGGCCCATCGCGTGCACTCGGCGCGCGATCTGAGCCGCAGTGATCATGGCCTTGCCGGTACTTTCCACTCTGGCCGGCGCGGTCTGGGTCAGGACCTCAGGCATGCGCTGTACAGATTACCGGTCCAGGGGAGCGACGGTGGCACTCATTGGGGAGGCTCGCCGGTACTTGCGATGGCCGCGGCTGAAGCCACCATCGAAGTTGATGGCGCGGCCCTCGTGATAGCGCTGTGGAGACGAGGCTCCGTGCGGCTTGTGGCCGAAGACAACTCGGCGTGCGCTGGTCATTTCGAGCCATCGTTCGAGTCGCATCGGCTGGGTCTCAAAGATGTTCGGACCGCTGAGCAGATCCCACAACGTCGACTGGCCTTCATGAAGCAGAAGGTCTCGCACGCGAGTGTTGATCGCGGCAATGGGGTCGGTATCAGTGGGCTCGGTGAGCACCGCGTAGGCGTCGCTACCGCAGTGCTGCGCCAGGGTTCTGTCCGCCAAATGCACGAGGGTCGGACGCTCGCGCATCCATGTCTGCAGAGCCGGATCACGAGCCAGCTCGTCGAGGTCATGGCGCTGTCCACCGAGCCCCATCCACCAGCCGATACGCGTGGGGTCGCGCAGCGCCCACAGCATCGCGACCTCGTGGTTGCCAAGAAGCACCGTGGTGTTCGCGCGGTCACGGGCGTAGCGCAGAGCTCCGACGCCGAACATGCCGTAGTCGACGAGGTCGCCGAGAAAAACCGTCTGCCATTCGGCCGCGGGGTAAGGCTTCAGCGCCTCGAAGAGCCGCTCGAGGTCCCCGTGCACGTCGCCCACCACCAGAACCGGCCGATCAGCCACAAACGGATGCTAGTTGGGAGGTGGGGTAAAATTTGCGCTCGGCCGTAGGCGCGTAGCTCAGCCTGGTCAGAGCATCGGTCTCCAAAACCGAGGGCCGAGGGTTCGAATCCTTCCGCGCCTGCCACTCACTTTAGTCGGCCGTACTCAGATTCAAATCGACGGTGCCGGGGCCCCACGCCTCACTGGAGGACGCGCAAAAAACGTCTACCGCGTCCTGATCTCACTAATGGTCGTGTCACCGATCCCCATGAACCACGGCCCTGGACCGCGTGTCGCGATGATCCGCTCGATCTCGTTCCAGGTAGAGACGAGGCGAACCAGGTAGCCCCAGCTCGTGCTGTCCCGCTTTCCAGCTAGCCAGAAGACACGGAGGCCATGGTCGCGAAATATGGCGAGTTCGGCCGGCTTAGTGCGGATATGCCGATCACGGGCGAGGACCACCAGTCCCCGAGCCGCAACTGCTGGCATCCAGTCGATATCGAGGGTGCCCAGCGGAACTTCGGACAACAACGCGTGGCCAGGGTGAACCAGGTCGCGCCGAGCAATAGCGAGGGCTTTGCCGACGCCAAGGATGTTCTCATCGGCGTAGAAGCGGAGATTGGACCGGTCCGGTGGCATGCCGGCGTCCTCGCTAAGCCGCGGAGGGAGCCTGGGCCTTGACGCTCTCGCGTTCGTATCTAAGAGCCGCTTCGACCTCATGCCGACTGAGGTCATATAGCTCGGCGATTGACTCGATGCTATCGCCAGCATCGAATTGCTCGGCGATCACCTTGGTCGGGACGCTTCGAACAACGGGCTCGCCGAACTGGCGCAGCGGATCCACAACGACAACCGGGTTGCCCGTCAACGGATGAAGGCGCACCGCAATACCGTCCATCGGCACACTGAACTCGACAGACTGAAGAAAGTTCTCGACGGGGGGAGTTAGAAGGATTTGACCACTCCGAACGACAACCATCAACAGGGCCTTTTCAAGGCCGACTTTCTCTTGCACTTGGAGTACAAGCTCCTTGCCTGCGGCGAACGGGCGAGCTGTTGCAAGGGGGTACTTGGTGCCGAATCGCTCTCGCAGCAGTTCGATTGCAGGCCGCATCCTAACGACGGGCACGCCCTTGTCCCGGTATTCCGCCAAGAAGCGACTCTCAACGAATTCACCCCAGGTGACAATCTCGGTGCCCGTCGGTTCAACCCGGACGACTGGAGGGTATGACTTGCCACGACGCTCATAGCCCTCGAGCCAGCGTCGGGCCGTGCCCGAGTGAAGGGCTAAGAGTCGGTCGACCTGCACCAGGCTGTAGACAGGCCTCTCTAGGAGATCAATGACAGTTGCCATTTCATGTTGAATCATGGCAGCGCCGTCCAGATCCTGCGACGTTGCCCATGAATCGACTGCGAGAACCTTTCCGGTGTGTCCGCTGCAGTATCTTGACCGTCATCGACGCGAAGTGGATGGCGGTCGCGCGGGGGGACGAGCCTGCCGAGCTCGTGCTCGCCGGAGGGCGGGTCTTTTCGGTCTTCACCAAGGAATGGCTTGACGTCGACGTCGCCATCCAGGACGGCCACGTCGTCGGCCTGGGCCGCTATGACGGACGCGAGCGGCTGAACGTCGAGGGCGCCTACCTCGTCCCCGGCTTCATCGACGCCCACATGCACATCGAGTCCTCCAAGCTCACTGTGGACGAGTTCGCAAGAGCGGTTTTGCCGCACGGCACAACGGCTGTCATCGCCGACCCTCACGAGATCGCCAACGTGCTCGGCTCCGACGGCATCCACTGGCTGCTCGACTGCTGCGCCGACCTGCCCCTCGACGTCTACGTGATGGCCTCCTCGTGCGTGCCCGCGTCGCGATTTGAGTCGCCGAGGCGACCCTTCACGACAGGCGACATCGAGAGCCTGCTGCGCAGGCATCGCACGATCGGGGTGGCCGAGATGATGAACTTCCCTGGCGTGATCGCGGGCGACGCAGCGGAGATGGCGAAGTTGAGCACCGGCCTTACCGACCACGTCGACGGGCATGCCCCTGGGGTGCGGGGACCGGCGCTGAACGCCTATGTCGCGGCCGGCATCCGCTCCGACCACGAAGCGACCACGTACGAAGAAGCCCTGGAGAAGCGGCGTCTCGGGATGTGGGTGATGCTGCGCGAGGCGTCGATCGCCCGCAACCTTCGCGACCTGCTGCCGCTCGTCAAGAAATTCGGCAGCCAGTGGTGCATGTTCTGCACCGACGACCGCGAGCCCGGCTTCATCGTCGAAGAGGGCCACATCAACCAGATGGTCCGTGTGGCGGTTGCCGAGGGCATCAGCCCGGAGGATGCTCTCGTCATGGCCACCATCAACCCCGCCACCTATCACCGGCTGTGGCACCTCGGCGCCATCGCCCCGGGCTACCAGGCCGACATCCTCATCCTCGACGACCTCAAATCGTTCGAGCCTCGGCAGGTACTGAAGCGCGGCGCGGCGCCGCGGTTCACCAAGCTCGAGGCTCCCGAATGGGTGCGGCAGACCATGCACCTGGCCCCAGTCAACGCGGCATCGTTTCGCGTGCCGGCCGGCCCGAAGAGAATTCGTGTCATCCGTGTCATCCCGTCCCAGCTGCTGACCGGCACCGAGGTCGTCGAGCCGTCGGTGCGAGATGGTGCGATCGTCGCCGACCCTGCTCGTGACCTCGCCAAGATCGCGGTGCTCGAGCGGCATCACGCCACGGGTCGAATCGGCCTCGGCTTCGCGACCAACATCGGCCTGAAACGAGGCGCCTACGCATCGACCGTCGCGCACGACGCGCACAACGTGGTGGTCATCGGGGTCGACGATGCCGACATGGCCGCGTGCGCCTGCCGGCTGGCCGACATCGGGGGCGGCATCGTCGTCGCCGAAGGCGGGCGGGTGGTCGAGGAGCTTCCGTTACCCGTCGCGGGGCTGATGAGCGACCAGCCACTCACGGCCGTTTACGACCGCCTGGCGTCGATGGAGCGAAGGCTTGCCACGATGGGCGTGACGATGACCGCGCCCTTCATGACGCTGAGCTTCCTTGCCCTTTCGGTCATCCCCGAGCTGAAGATCACGGACCGCGGCCTCGTCGACGTCGCGCGTTTCGAGCTGGTGCCGCTCGGGATTGAGTGAAACCCTTGCCTCGTTCAATCGCTTGTCTCGCGGCGAGGCGGAGCGCCGCCTGGTGGCCTGTTGTGGGTCACGTGCCTGGGCTTCGGCAGTTGCGACCGGCAGGCCGTACGCGAGCGTGGCCGCGGTGATGCTGGCCGCCGATAGCGTCTGGGCTAAGCTGTCGCCGTCCGATTGGCTGGAGGCATTCACAGCCCACCCCAGAATCGGTGAGAGGGGCGGACGTTCTCCAGCCTCTTCCAATCGTGAGCAGAAAGCGGTCATGAGCGCCAAGGAGGACACCCTGGCCGTGCTCGCTGAGGGGAATCGCCTATACGAGGAACGGTTCGGCCACGTCTTCCTGATATCTGCAGCCGGTCGCAGCGCCCAGGACGTGGTGGCGGTCCTGCGCCAGCGAATCGAGAACGATCCGGCGACCGAGCTCAACGTGGCCGCCGAGGAACAGAGCAAGATCACCCGGCTTCGCCTCAAGAGCATGCTGAGCTCGTGAGCGTTTCGACTCACGTGCTCGACACGGCGCGAGGCCGGCCCGCGAAAGGGGTTCCGGTCACTCTCAGCCACCGCGGGACAGACAGGCGGTGGACAGTTGTAGGCCGGGGCAAGACCGACGCCGACGGCCGCGTCCGAGAGCTGGCGGAGGGTGGGCTCGCTGCCGGCGAGTACAGGTTGGATTTCGACACCGCTCACTACTTCCAGGAGCAAGGAGATACCGAGTTTTACCCCGAGGTGTCGGTGGTGTTCGCGGTTGCCGACTCCCGAGGCCACCTCCACATACCGCTCTTGCTGAGCCCGTTCGGCTACAGCACATATAAAGGAACGTGAGCTCATGACGATTCGGCTGGGACCGAACCAGTACGGCAAGTCCGAGACCCACATGCTTCGCGTGACGAAGGGAGGGCCATTCGGCTCGGTGCACGCGATCAAGGACATCACCATCAGCGTCGCTTTGGCAGGCGATTTTGCCGGCAGCCACCTCACGGGCGACAACAGCAACATCGTGCCTACCGATACCCAAAAGAACACTATCTTTGCGTTCGCCAAGGACGAGCCCATCGGCGAGATTGAGGAGTTCGCCTTGCGACTGGGGCGACATTTCGCGCATGACTTTCCTGCGGTGCAGCGGTCGCGCGTGTCGATCGAGGAATACCCGTGGTCGCGAATCGAGGTGAACGGGCAACCCCATCCGCACTCCTTCGTCCGCACCGGAACCGAGAAGCGCCTCGCGACCGTCACCTGCGCCGGCGATGCCGAGTATGTGGTCGCAGGCCTCAGCGACCTGGTCGTCCTCAAGTCGACCGGGTCCGAGTTCTTCGGTTACCCCCGAGACCAATACACGACGCTCGCTGAGACCCACGACAGGGTGCTGGCGACGGCCGTCGTCGCGCGGTGGCGTTACGGCCAGCCGAGCATCGATTGGGCCGACGCGTTCGTGGCCACACGCAAGCAGCTGATTGAGACGTTCGCCTCCAAGCACAGCCTTGCACTGCAGCAGACGCTGTACGCAATGGGCGAGGCGGCGCTGACGGCGCGGCCCGAGATCGCAGAGATCCGCTTGTCGATGCAGAACAAGCATCACTATTCGGTCGACCTTGCCCCATTCGGAATGGACAACCAGAACGAGATCTTCTACGCCTCCGACCGGCCCTACGGGCTGATCGAGGGCACCATCACCCGCGACGACGACTCCGCCGACGCGGCGTGGTGATGGAGTTTCTCCAACCATCGACCTGGACCGAGGCCCTGCACATGAAATCCGCGCACCCCGAGGCGATGCCGATCGCGGGGGGCACGGACGTGATGGTGGAGATCAACCTCGACCGCCATCGACCGGCATCGATCCTCGACCTGACGCGCGTGACCGAGCTCAACCAGTGGGGCGCTGACGGCGAATTCCTGCGCATCGGAGCCGGCGTCACCTACACGCAGATCATCGGCGAGCTTGGCGATCGCCTCCCGGGGTTGGCGATGGCGTCACGCACGGTCGGATCGCCGCAGATAAGAAATCGCGGCACAGTAGGGGGGAACCTCGGGTCGGCTTCGCCCGCGGGTGACGCTCACCCGCCCCTGCTGGCCACCGACGCCGTGGTCGAGCTGGCGTCGATGGGCGGGACCCGCCGGCTTCCAGTGCGCGAGTTCTTCACCGGCCCAAAGCGGAACGCGATGAAACAGGACGAGCTCATCGCGGCCTTCCTCGTGTCGCCCGCCAAGGGCCCGCAGCAGTTCAGCAAGGTCGGCACGCGGAACGCGATGGTGATTGCCGTTTGCTCGTTTGCCCTCTCGCTCGACCCTGAGCGCCGGCGCATTGGCACCGGCATCGGTTCAGCCGCGCCGACACCGGTGATCGCGGATGAGGCCGAGCGCTTCCTGGAGGGCGTGCTCGACGAAGGTGGGCTGTGGGATAAGCCGGCACCGGTGGACGCGAGCGCGCTCGCCCGTTTCGGCGAGCTGGTCGCGGCGGCCGCCAAGCCAATCGACGATGTTCGCGGCACGGCTGCCTACCGCCGCCATGCCCTCGCGGTCATGGCCCGTCGCTCCTTTGGCTGGGCGTGGGACGAGTACCGGACAAGGGCGTCGGAATGAAGATCGCCTTCACCGTCAACGGCCGCGCGCGCACAGTCGACGGTGCTTGGGAAGGAGAGAGCTTGCTCTCCGTTCTACGCGACAGGATGCAGCTTCCGGGCTCGAAGAATGCCTGCGAGCAGGGCGAATGCGGATCGTGCTCCGTCTACATGGACGGAGTCCTGGTGTGCGCGTGCCTGGTCCTCGGCGGCCAGGCGAACGACCGGACGATAGTGACGATTGAAGGCCTGGCGACAGGGACTGCGCTGCATGCGGTGCAACAAGCTTTCGTCGAGGCCGGCGCTGTGCAGTGTGGCTTTTGCACGCCCGGTCTGGTCGTGGCGACGCACGACCTCCTTGCCCGTGTCCCCGAGCCGAGCGTGATGCAGATTCGTGAGGCGCTCGCGGGGAACATCTGTCGCTGCACCGGTTACGCGAAGATCATCGACGCGGTCCAGCTCGCGGCCCGGCGCATCGCTGTGGACGAGCACAGCGCCAGATGACCGAACACCCGCGCCTCGCACCTCGCACGCCGGTAACTGGCCGCGTCGGAGACTCCGTACAGAGACCCGATGCGGTCCTCAAGGTGAAGGGCGACTTCCCTTATTCGTCCGACCTGCAGGTGGAGGGAATGCTGTGGGGCGCGACCGTGCGCAGCCCGCATCCCTACGCGCGAATCGGGTCGATCGACGCGAGCGAGGCACTCGCCTCACCGGGAGTTCGAGCGGTGCTCACGCACGAGGACGTGCCCGGTCGCAAGGTTTACGGCCTCGAGATACCCGACCAGCCGGTGCTCGCTTTCGACGTAGCGCGTTATTGGGGCGAGGCCGTCGCGCTGGTGGCGGCGGACAGCCCTGAGGAGGCTCGCCGCGCGGCGCACAAGGTTCAAGTCGACTATCAGGTGCTCGTTCCTCTAACCGATCCCGAGCTCGCGCTGACTCCGGGTGCTCCGTCGCTGCACGAAGGCGGCAACGTCACTCGCCAGGTGAGGATCAGGCACGGAGACCAGAACGCGCGCGCCGAAGTGGTCGTGACCGGCGAGTACGAGATCGGCATGCAGGACCAGGCGCCTCTTGGTCCGGAGTCCGGCCTTGCGATCCCGGACGGCGAGGGCGGCGTCGACCTCTACATTGCGACGCAGTGGCTGCACATCGACCGCGACCAGCTCGCCGAGTGCCTGGCTCTGTCACCCGAAAAAGTCCGGTTGACGCTGGCCGGCGTCGGCGGAGCGTTCGGCGCTCGCGAGGACCTTTCGATGCAAGCCCACGCATGCATGCTCGCGTTGCGCACCGGACGGCCCGTGAAGATCGCCTACTCTCGCCCCGAGTCGTTTGTCGGCCACGTCCACCGTCATCCCGGGCGGCTCCGCTACGAGCACGGCGCGACGCGCGACGGCAAGCTTGTCTACGTCAAGGCGCGAATCCTCCTCGATGGCGGCGCCTACGCATCGAGCTCGACCGCGGTGATCGCCAACGCATGCTGCTTCGCGGTCGGCCCCTACGAATGTCCGAACGCGACGATCGACGGCTGGGTCGTCTACACGAACAATCCGCCATGCGGCGCGATGCGGGGGTTCGGCTCGGTCCAGAACTGCTACGCACACGAGGCTCAGATGGACAAGCTTGCGGCTGCCCTGAGCATGGACCCGGTCGAGCTCCGCATCCGCAATGCGATGAAGACTGGCAGCTCGATGGTGACAGGGCAGGTGGTGGAGGGCCCCGTCCCGGTGGCGGACCTGCTGCGCCGGGTGCGTGATGTTGCGCTGCCGCCCGCAACCACGAGCGACCCTGTTGATTTGACCGAGATGCCGGGTGGCGTCTCGAACACGACTCACGGGGAAGGGGTGAAGCGCGGCGTCGGCTACGCGGTCGGCTTCAAGAACATCGGCTACTCGGAGGGCTTCAACGACTACTCGACCGCAAGGGTCAGGCTGTCTGTGGTCGGCGGGCGGCCGCGGGTCGAGGTGCACACAGCCAGCGCCGAAGTGGGGCAAGGGCTCGTGACGGTGCAGGCGCAGATCGCGGGCACTGAGCTCGGGGTCAGCGATGTGGTGGTGCTCGACGCTGATACCGCGGTCGGTTCCGCCGGATCATCGTCCGCCTCCCGCCAAACCTATGTCACCGGAGGCGCTGTGAAAGCCGCGTGCGAAGCGGTGCGAGAGCGCGTTCTCGGCCTCGCGCAGTCGGAGATGGGAGGCCTGTCCGCTGAGGCCGGCCATGGTCTCCGACTGGAAAACGACGCCATCGTCTCAGCCGATGGCGCGGTCGTCGTCCACCTCGCGACATTGCTGGGAGAGGAGGTGATCGAGGAGACGCGCGAGTTCCACCCGAGGCGGACGGCCCCCCTGGATCCGGAAACCGGCCAGGCCGATGCCCACCTTCAATACGCGTTCGCCGCACACCGCGCCATCGTCGACGTCGACATCGAGCTCGGGCTCGTCAAAGTCGTGGAGCTGGCGACTGCGCAGGACGTCGGGAAGGCCATCAACCCGCAGGCGGTCGAGGGTCAGCTGGAGGGGGGAGCCGCGCAGGGCCTGGGCCTGGCCCTAATGGAGGAGATCCAGGTCAAGGACGGGGTCATCCGCAATGCCTCGTTCACCGACTACCTGCTGCCGACCATCCTCGATATGCCGCCGTTGCGCATGCAGATCCTGGAGCTGGGCGACCCGCACTCGCCTTACGGGCTCAAAGGCGTTGGCGAGCCGCCGACGATCTCGTCCGGCCCTGCGATCGTCGCGGCCATCCGCGCAGCGACGGGACGGCCGTTGTCGCGCGCACCGGTCCGTCCCCACGACATCGTCGACACAACGACCAGGGGGGTCCGCCCGGAGCTGGCTCCGCCAGGCCGGCCGGCTCAAGGGGGGACGTCCCCCCTTCAGACTTGACGACACTCGCCCTGAGGGCCGGGCTGCTGTTTACCGGAGCCGCAGAGCTGGAGGGTGGCTGGCTGCTGGCGCGCGACGGCGTGATCGAGGAGATAGGGTCGGGCACGCCTCCGGTCGCCGACGAGACCCTTGACCTGCGCAACTGCGTCGCCATGCCTGGGCTCGTCAACGCGCACGACCACATGTACCAGTGGGCGACCCGTGGCTATGAGCCCGACGGCACACTGTTCGAATGGTTGCGCGCCCTGTACCCCGTGTGGGCACGCATCGACGCGGAAATCGTACGAGCCGCCGCAAGGGCGGCGATGGCGAAGCTCTTGCTGTCGGGGTGCACCCTGTCGGCGGACCACCACTATGTCTTTCCCGCCGGCGCGACCGGCATCTTCGAGACTCTTGTGGGCTGCGCATCCGAGCTGGGCCTGCGCTTCCATCCGTGTCGCGGATCGATGTCGCTCGGCGAATCGAAAGGTGGTCTGCCGCCTGACAGCGTCGTCGAGGACGAGGACCGCATCCTCGCCGACACCGAGGAAATGATCAAGCGTTTTCACGACGCAAGCGCCGGCTCGATGTGCCGCGTCGCAGTGGCGCCTTGCTCACCCTTCTCGGTCACGCCTCAACTGATGCGCGACTCTGCTGAGCTTGCCCGCAAGCACGGCGTGCGTCTGCACACGCACGTGGCCGAGACGCTGGACGAAGAGAAGTTCTGCGTCGAGCGATTCGGACGCCGTCCGATGGAGCTGATGGAGGACCTCGGTTGGTCCGGCGACGATGTCTGGTACGCGCACGGGATCCACCTGAGCGACGCCGAGGTCGACCGCGTGGCGGAGTCGAGGACCGGGATTGCCCACTGCCCGTCGAGCAACATGCGCCTGGGGGCAGGCGCCTGTCGCGTCGAGGATTTGGTGAAGGCCGGTGCTCGGGTCGGCCTCGGCGTCGACGGGTCGGCCAGCAACGAGGATGCCAACCTCGCGATGGAGGTGCACCAGGCGATTTACCTGGCGCGGGCGCGAGCCGCGATGATGGGCCGCGCCGACGCTCCCACCGCCCTCGACACGCGCGCCGCGTGGCGGCTGGCGACGGCTGGAGGCGCCGCGTGCCTCGGGCGCGACGACTGCGGCACGCTCGAGGTCGGGAAGTGCGCGGACGTCGCATTTTTCCGCGTGGACGACCTGGAACATGCTGGCGTGCGCGACGCTCTCGCCGGCCTTGCGCTGGCGCCTCCTGCTCGTGCCGCGGCCGTCGTGGTGAACGGAGCGGTGGTCGTGCGCGACGGCCGCCTGCTGTCGGCAGACGAGGACGAGATCGCGCGCGAGCTCAGCGCGGCAGCGCGGCGTCTCCTGAAGGCCTGAGCAAGCGCCCGATCGGCGCCGTCGCCGGCTTGCCGTCGACGAAGACGGTCTGGCCGCGAACCAGCGTGCGGACGGTGCGGCCCCGGATGGGCTGGCCTTCGTGCGCGCTGAACGGATTGCGGTAGAGCAGGTCGACGGCGTTCAACGTGCTGCTCATTTCCAGGTCCACCAGCCATAGATCGGCGTCGTATGCGCTCGCGATATCGCCTTTGCCTTCCAGGCCGAGGCGGCGCGCGATGTTGGTCGCCGTCACCGCGGCCACGCCGGCGAGGTCGAGACGGTTTTGGGCCAGGAGCAGCTGCCGCGTCGACTGGCAGCCCGAGATCCCGCCCCAGATCATCGAGAAGTCGTCACCGCGTTTCAGGTCGAGAGTGCTCGGCGAGTGGTCCGACACGACCATCGGCGCCGTCCAGAGCGCCTCGCGATCGGCGGCAGTCCGAAATGGAGGCGCGCATTTGGCGACGCCTCCAAGCCGCTGAAGGTCCTCCTCTGTGTATAGGAGGTAGTGGGGGCAGGTCTCGCCGCTGACGTCGAGACCTTTTTCCTGCGCCTCGCGGATCAGATCCAACCCGCGAGCGGTGCTCACGTGCACCACGTGCAGCCGGCAACCGGTCGAGTCCGCCAGGTCGATCGCTTGGGCGATCGCCGACCACTCCGCGTCGGGAGGCCGCGAGCGGATGAAATCGAGGGCTTCGGTCCCCGTGGGCTCGAGGAGGTGCGCGGGGTCCTCCGCGTGGACCAGGAGGATCGAGTCGAGGGCCTCGATTCGCTTCATGCCCTCGCGGAGGGTGTTGAGGTCGCTCGCGGGAAACTCGTCGATCCCGCTCGGGCACATGAACGCCTTGAAGCCCATGACCCCAAGCCGCACCAGCGGTTCCAGCTGGTCGAGATTGCCGGGCACGAGCCCTGCCCACAGTCCGAAGTCGACTTTCGACGAGCGTTTCATCGCCTCGAGCTTGAGGTCGAACGCCGCGACATCGGTTGTCACGGGCAAGTTGTTGAGAGGCATGTCGATGAAGCTCGTATAGCCGCCGGCAGTGAGCGCCGCCGACCCGTGCACGATGTCCTCCCACTGCGTCCGACCAGGCTCATTGAAGTGGACGTGCGAATCGATGCCGCCTGGAAACACATGCAGGCCTGATGCGTCGATCTCTTCGCCGTCATCGGCGAGGTTTCGTCCCACTGCCTTGATCTGCTCTCCGTCGATTGCAATGTCGGCTTTCTCAACCCCGCGAGAGGTGACGACGGTGCCGCCGCGAATGATCATGCTTTGGCGAGCAGCCCCAGGAAGCGGCTCAGCACGTTGATCGACACTGACACGTCCTCGCTGGTGACCGACTCCGCCGGGTTGTGGCTGATGCCGCCCTTGCAGCGCACGAAGAGCATCGCCACGTCGGTCAGCGCCGACATCGGGACGCCATCGTGGCCGGCGCCGCTTGGCAGAAGTTCCGGTGTCACTCCCTCCGCTTCGACGGCTTTTGCCAGCAACGCCAGCAAGCGAGGTGAGCAAGGCACTGACGAGTGTTCGCTCAGCTGCTCGGTGCGCGTTGTGACACCGCGGCGAGCCGCGATCTCACGCGCGCGCTCGAGAATCCGGCGGGTGCTCTCGACGCGGACGCCCTCGTCGGGATGCCTCAGGTCGAGGCTGAGCGCAACTTCACCCGGAATGACGTTGGATGCACCCGGATAAACGCTGAGCTGGCCGACGGTGGCGACGACGCCATCGTGTGACTCGGCGTCGCGTTCGACCGCGAGCACGAACTCCGCCGCTGCGGCCAGCGCGTCGTGGCGACCCCGCATCGGGACGGTGCCTGCGTGCCCGGCCTCGCCCGTGTACGTGATCTCGTAACGAGCCTGCCCCGCGATCGCTGTCACGACGCCCAAAGGCACGCCAAGGCGTTCGAGCACAGGCCCCTGCTCGATGTGAACCTCGACGTAGCCGAGAAGCGTGCCGCCCTGCCACGCGTCTTCCCCAATTCGCGACGGGTCACCGCCGAAGGTGGCGATCGCTTCGGCCATCGTTGTGCCTGCCGCGTCGGTTCGGTCCAGGTCGGCGCGGTCGAACGTGCCTGCCATCGCCCGGCTCCCCAGGTACGTCGAGCTGAACCGCAGCCCCTCCTCGTCTGCGAAGGCGACGACCTCGATTGCGAACGGCAGCCGTTTCTCGAGATCGTGCAGCCGGTGCACCGCGGCGATGCCGACCATCACTCCGAGCGGTCCGTCATATCTGCCGGCGTCGCGGACGGTGTCGAGGTGCGAGCCGATGATGAGCGTGTGCGTGCCGGCGGCGTCGCTCTCGTAGCGCCCGCGCAGGTTGCCGATGTGGTCGTGCCGCACGACCATGCCCGCCTGCCGCATCCATTCCGCCACCTCGTCGTGCGCGCGCTGCATCGCCTCGCCTGCGAACTGACGGGTCAGCCTGCCCGGTTCCTCGCTGATCGCACCGAGGATGTCGAGCCGCTTCATGGCCGCCTCGGCTGATGAATCCTGCATCCGGCGATCAGTCGCCGCCGCGTTCCTCGAACGTGACGTCCTGTACGCCCTCCCAGACGACCAGGTGCCCGAGCGCGGCGAGCTGATCGTTGCCTTCGTAGATCGTGGCGAAGTGATTGCCGGCCAGCTGGCCGGCCTTGCTCGCGAACATGGTCGAGCCATAAGGAAAGAGGATCTCGGTCTCGCTCACCCCGCCTGGATACAAGAGCAGGTGGCCGGGAGCGGGGTAGCTGGTGTGGTTCTCAAAGCCGAGGTCGAGTTTGAGATCGCCGAAGGGTATCCAGGCCGCCTCTCCGCTCCATCGCGCCTGGAGCATCTTTGCTTTGAGCGGCAGCATCGCGCGGAACCTGGCGGTGGTCTTTGGCGCTTTCTCAGTCTCCAGGCGAGCGAGGAACCGAAGGTCCGCGACAACGATTGCGATCATGTCGAGGCAGACGGTTTGAGGAAGTTGACCGCTTCCTCGCGACCGTCCCAGACCACCGTCGTCTGGGCGGGTTCGGTGCGCGCCACGATCTTCCCGCCGCGCAGCACGAGCTTGCGTGGTGCGACCAGCCGGATGGCGTCCATCTCAGTCGGCGCCGCAAAGACGCAGAGGTCGGCCCGGCAGCCCGGCTCGAGCCCGTAACCCTCCAGGCCGAGGGCGCTGGCAGGGTTCTTGGTGATCATGTCGATCAGCGTGGTCAGCTCGTCGTGGCCGGACATCTGCCCATAGTGGGCGAGCACGAAGGCAGCCTGCAGCGGATCGCCATAGCCGAGCGGGTACCACGGATCCATGACCGAGTCATGGCCGATGCAGGTGTTGACGCCGGCCGCCAGGAGCTCCTTGAATCGGGTGTGGCCGCGGCGGATGGGATAGCCGTCAAAGCGGCCCTGCAGCGTCGAGTTGTCCAACGGGTTGGTGACCATGTGCATCTTCGCTCGCTTCAGGTTGTTGATCACCTTGTTGGCGTAGGAGTTGTTGTAGGAGTGCATGGCCGTGGTGTGGCTCGCGGTGACGCGGCCGCCCATCCCGAGCCGGATGGTCTCCGCGGCCATCACCTCGACGAACCGCGAGTGATCGTCGTCCGTCTCGTCGCAGTGGATGTCGACTCGCAATCCTTTGTCGGCCGCGAGTGCCATTGCGAACTTGACAGAGCGTTCGCCGTACTCGCGCGTCAGCTCGAAGTGTGGGATGGCGCCCACCACGTCGACCCCCATGTCGACGGCGCGCCGCATCAAATCTTCGCCGCCGTCGAACGACATGATGCCCTGCTGCGGAAAGGCCACGAGCTGCAGCTCCATCTGGTCGCCGATCTCTTCACGCAGCTCGATCAGCGCGCGAACCGCGCGCAGCTCCGGGTCGCAGACGTCCACGTGGCTGCGGACGAACTGGACGCCGTTCGCCAGCTGCCAGCGCAGCACAGTGCGGACGCGGCGCTTGACGTCATCGACGCTGAGTAGCGGCCTTCGCTCGGCCCAGATGGCGATGCCCTCGACCAGAGAGCCAGAAAGGTTGTGGCGCGGCTCCCCGACGGTGAGCACCGCATCGAGGTGGATGTGGGGCTCGACGAGGGCCGGCGTGACCAGGGCGCCGCCGAGATCCATGACCTGGCGGGCCTCAGCCTCGGGTTCAGCTATCAGCCCGTCCCGAATCCCGATCTGCCGAGTTGCAGTCTGCCCTGGGAGGCGGGCGCCGGTCAGGAGCAAATCGAGCATCGACAGGAGGCTAACAGAGACCTAAACTTCGGAACGAACACGGCCGGTTTGTCTAAGGGGGGATGGTCTGTGCAGACGAGTGAAGAAGTAGAAAAGCACGTCCCGGTTCGTGAGGGCGACTACGGGGAGAAGGTCGCCACCATCGAGCCGGGCGGGGTCGAATACATCGCCTTGAAGGAGAGGCACGGCAAGCCGATCCAGATGTTCTGGACCTGGCTCTCGCCAAACCTTGAGTTCGCAACCGTATTCATCGGCGTCATCGCCGTTGCATTCCTGGGCTTGAACCTCTGGCAGGCGGCGACCGCCATCATCATCGGCACCGCGCTCGGGTCAATCTCGCACGCAGTCCTGTCGTCGTGGGGCCCGAAGTTCGGAGTCCCGATGATGGTCGAAAGCCGTGGGGCCTTTGGCTTTCTGGGCAACATCCTGCCTGCCGCGCTGAACGGCCTCACTGCATCTTTCGGCTGGTTCATCGTCAACAGCGTCAGCGGCGCCTTCGCCTTGCAGGCGCTGCTCCCCTCCCTGAGCCTGCCTTTCTGGCTAGCCTTCCTGGTGATCGTCGTCGTTCAGGTGACCATCGCCACTCTCGGGCACAATCTGATCCACGTTTTCGAGCGCGTCGCCCTGCCGCTGCTGGGGATCGTTTTCATCGTCGCCTGTTTCTTCATCTTCATACATGGCAACTACGGCTTCAGCCCGACGCCGATACCGGGTGGGTGGCTGCTCGCTTTCACCGCCGCCTTCGGCTACGCGGTCGGCTGGAACCCGTTCGCGGCTGACTACACGCGCTACATGGCGCCCGGGTCGAACCGGAGGATGGTGGGGTTCTGGGCGGGCTTCGGCGTCTTCCTTTCGTGCGTCGTCCTCGAGATTGCAGGCGCGGTGTTGGTGACAGTCCCCGGCACCGATTGGAGTGGCATCCCCACCGCTCAGCTGCAGCGCGCGATGCCCGACGTCGTCTACTATCCGACCTTGCTGTGCATCGCGATCGGGGCGGTGGCCGCGAACGCGATCAACATCTACAGCGGCACCATGTCGCTCGTCTCCCTTGGCATCAAGGAGATGGGGATGAACCTGCGACAGCGCCGCGCGGCGCTGGCAATCATCGTCGGAGTGATCGGGTTCATCGGCGGCATCGCCTTCCAGGCGCAGGTCGCGCCAGGCAGCAAGTACGAGACCTTCCTGCTATTGATCAGCTACTGGATCGCGCCCTGGCTGGCGGTGGTCTTCGTGGACTACTGGCTGCGCCGCGGCAACTATGGCGACGAGAGCATGTTCTACAACACGGGGTACAACCGCTGGCAGGGTGTCGTGGCCATGGCCGCCGGACTCGTGATTCCGGTGTGGCTCTTCGCCAATGTCTACCCTCTGTATGTCGGCCCCATACCGACCAACAACCCGGACTTCGGTGACATCACCTTCATCGTCGGGTTCGTGATCACCGCCGTCCTTTACTACGTTTTCAACCTCGGCCTGCGTAAGAAGACCGGCGCAACCAGCGCGGCGGTCGGGTCACGTAACTGAGAACCCGTTCATCAGAGGCGCCGCTGCCACGCATCGGCAGCGGCGCTTAGCACAATGAGATTTCTGGACCTGACGCAGGACTTTTCTCTGCACACGCCGGCTTTCGCCGGCTATGCAGGGCCCGCGATCCGATGGATCAAGAGGCTCGCGTTCGACAAAGCCGGTGGGCAGGAGATAACGATGACGCTCCATGTCAGCACGCACCTCGACGCTCCTGCGCACTTCCTGTCCGGCGGCAAGTTCATCGGCGACCTCGGGCTCGACTTTCTCATCGGCCCTGCCTGCGTGGTCGATCTGGAACGGATGGGCATCGGTGATTACGAGCTTTATGGTCCGGAGCATTTCGAGAGGTGGGAGAAAGACACAGGCCACCGCATCGAGCGCGGAGACATCCTCGTCATCCACACGGGCTACCACCGTTATTACCCGGAGAACTGGACCGATAGGTCGCAGGTGGACGAAACCAAATACTTCATCCGGCATCCCGGACCCACTCGCGCTTTCGCCGAGTGGGTGCTCGGGCGTGGCGTGCGCTGGATCGCGGTTGACGCCGGCAGCGCGGATCACCCGATGAACACTGTCATCCGGCGGATCCGTGCTGACGAGGCGGAGGAGGCCGAGAAGAAGCTCGGTCGCAGCCTGGACGAGGTCTTTCCCAAGGCTGACTACCAGATCATGCACACGCTGCTTTTTCCGCACGACATCATTCACATCGAGAATCTCGGCGGCCAGATCGACGATGTTCTGGACCAGAAGATCACCCTCGGATGCTTTCCGTGGCGGTTCCAGGGCGGCGAGGCGTCGCCCTGTCGGGCGGTCGCGATCCTGGAGTGAAGCCGCCTCGCTTCGAATACCACGCTCCGTCGACCGTCGAGGAGGCGTGCGAGCTGCTCGGCTCGTTGGAGGACGCCAAAGTGCTGGCGGGCGGTCAGTCCCTGATCCCACTGCTCAACTTTCGGCTCGCTCAGCCCGCGCACCTGGTCGACATCAACCGGCTTTCTGGCCTTGACGCGATTTACGAGCGGGACGGCGGCGTGGCAGTTCAGGCGCTCGCTCGGCAGGCAGCTGTCGAGGACTCGGAGGTGGCGGCTCGCGTCTGCCCGCTTCTGACTGCGGCGGTGCGGCTGGTCGCGCACCGCGTGATTCGCAACCGCGGCACCGTGTGCGGAAGCATCGCCCACGCCGATCCCGCATCGGAGCTCCCGGCTGTTCTGCTGGCGCTTGGTGGCCATGTAATCGGGCGTTCTGCGCGTGGCGACCGGATCATCGACGCCGGCGACCTCTTCAAAGGAGTGTTTGAAACTGCCCTGGAGGCTGACGAGCTTCTGGTCGAGGCCTGGTTCCCCGCCTCATCCGGGGCATTCGCGATCGTCGAAGAATCGCGTCGCCATGGCGACTTTGCCCTCGCCGGAGCCGTGCGGGCCTTGGGCCGGCTGGCATTGTTCGGGGTGGCTCCGACACCAGTGCTCGCCGACGCGGCGAATCCTGGCCGAGGCCTGCAGCCGAGCGGCGACCTGGAGGCGACGCCGGAATTTCGCCTTCACCTGGTGCGGGTCCTGACTGAGAGGGTCTTCGCGGCGTGAAGGTCAATGGGAGCTTGCACGCGCCTCCGCTCGATCCGCGGCGTCTGCTTTCTGACCACCTCCGTCACGATCTCGGCCTGACCGGGACCCACGTCGGTTGCGAGCACGGCGTGTGTGGGTGCTGCACGGTCCTGCTGGACGGCGAGCCGGTGCGGTCTTGCCTGATGCTGGCAGTCCAGGCCGAGGGCCACGAGGTATCGACAGTCGAGGGACTGGCGGCGGCGGGCGCTCCGCTGCACCCCGTTCAGCAGGCGTTTCACGAGTGCCAGGGCTTGCAGTGCGGCTTCTGCACGCCAGGGTTCTTGATGTCGGTTGTGGGCTTGCTCGCCCAGCATCCCGACCCGACGCCTGAGCAGGTCGAAGAGGGGATCGCCGGGAATCTCTGCCGGTGCACTGGCTACGCGTCGATCCGGCGTGCTGTCCATCGCGCGGCCGAGCTGTCGGGCAAATGACAACGAAATGGTTCGGTGAGCGCGTCCAGAGAGTCGAGGACGACCGGCTGCTTCGCGGGCATGGGCGCTTTACGGACGATATCGACGATGGCGCGCTGGAGTCTTGCCTTGTGCGATCGCCATACGCGCACGCGCGCATCACCTCCATCGACGTGGCTGCCGCGCGCGCTCTGCCCGGCGTGGTCGCCGTCTATGTCGCCACAGACCTTCCATTCGGCAACATCGACCTACCGATCCTGATCCCGCACCCCAATCTCACCCACGGCCGCACGCAGCGGTGCCTGGCGTCCGAGATCGTGCGCTACGCGGGGGAAGCGGTCGCCTTCGTGGTCGCTGAGAGCCGCAACATCGCCGAGGACGCGGCCGACCTCGTTCGGGTCGATTACGAACCTCTGCCGGTCGTCATCACTCCGGAGGCGGGAGCCGCCGCGAAGCACCTCGTCCACGACGACGTCCCCGGCAACGTGGCCGCGGAGATGCTCCAGGAGGTCGGCGACGTCGACCGGGCGATGGCTGCGGCGCCGCACCGGAAGAAACTGCATTTCCGTTTCGAGCGCGGCGCCGCCTGCCCGATGGAGGGCCGCGCCGTGTGGGCGAGGTGGTCGGAGTCGGAGCGCAAGCTCACCGTTTACGACTCGACCCAGTCGCCGACCTCAATACGGGGCGGCTTGGCGGTGCTGTTCGGCCTGCCCGAGTCGAACGTCGAGGTGATCGCGCCGGACGTGGGCGGCGGCTTTGGGCCGAAGATCATGCTTTTCTACCCAGACGAGCTGCTCGTGCCTTTCGCCGCCATGCAGCTGGGCCGGCCGGTCAAATGGACCGAGGACCGGCAGGAGCATTTCACAGCGGTCAACCAGGAGCGGGGCCAGGTCCACGAGGTCGAGGTCGGCTTCGACGAAATGGGACGCCTCCTTGCGCTGAGCGACGATTTCATCCACGACGCCGGGGCCTATACCCCCTACGGGATCATCCTTCCCATCATCACGGCGGCACAGGTGCCGGGACCGTACAGGGTGCCCAACTACCGCGTTCGATTCCGTGCCGTCTACACCAATGCAACTCCAACATCGCCATATCGGGGCGCCGGCCGCCCGCACGCGTGTTTTGCGATGGAGAGGACCCTCGACTCGATCGCCAAGGAGCTCGGCATCGATCGTGCCGAAATTCGCCGGCGAAACTTCATCCAGCCCGATCAGTTTCCTTACCACCTCGGCGTGGCGTGGCAGGACGGCAACTCGGTGGTTTACGACAGCGGCAACTACCCGGCATTGCTGGAGAAGGCGCTGGCCATGCTCGGCCCCAGACCTGCCGGCGACCACATTGGCATGGGGCTGGGCGTTTACGTCGAGGGCACTGGGGTCGGTCCGTACGAAGGCGCGCACGTCCAGGTGCTGGTCTCAGGCAAGGTGGTGGCGGCCACCGGCATTCCCAGCCAGGGGCAGGCCCATGCGACGGTGTTTGCACAGGTGGTGGCGGACGAGCTCGGCGTCGCGGTGGCCGACGTCGAGGTGACGGGCGGCGACACCCGCCGATTTCCATGGGGTGTGGGCACCTTCGCGTCGCGGGGCGCGGTCACGGCCGGTAACGCGATGGCGGTCAGCGCCCGAATGGTGGCGGACAAGGCAAAGCTCATCGCGGGGGAGCAGCTCGAGGTGGATCCGGCCGACCTTGAGCTCGTTGGCGGACGCGTCAGGGTCAAGGGCTCACCCGATCGCGGAATCAGCCTGGCCGCCCTCTCGGTCCTGGCAAACCCTGTTCGCTACGCCTTCGGAGGCGGCACCGAGGCAGCAACGCAGTTCGCATCGAAACGCCGTCCCGGACCACCGCTCGCAGATGGCGAGCAGCCAGGTCTCGAGGCCACCGGTTACTACAGCCCGCCGGGGTCAACCTGGGCCTCGGGGTGCCATGCCGCTTACGTTCGGGTCGACCCCATGACGTTCCGGCTCGAGGTGCTCAAGTACGTGGTGGTCCACGATTGCGGCCGCCTGATCAACCCCTTTGTTGTGGAAGGGCAGATTGAAGGTGGCGTTGCGCAGGGCATCGGCGGGGCTTTCTACGAGCGACTTGCCTACGACGCCGAGGGCCAGCTCCGAAACGCTTCGTTCATGGAGTACCTCATTCCATATTCGACCGAGGTGCCTGAGATCGAGATCGGACACATTGAGACGCCCTCGCCGCTCAACCCGCTCGGCGTCAAGGGCGCGGGTGAGGCCGGCGTCATTCCCGTCGGCGCCGTCATCGGCTCCGCCATCGAGGACGCGCTCGGCGTGCCGATCACCGAGATGCCACTGTCGCCGCTAAAGCTGTTCGAGCTGAGCCGGCCTCAGCCCGGGCGACTCTAAGGGTTCAACCCTCCGCCCTTACAACCGCGGCCACGATGTTTCCGCCTGGGGGTCCCTGGTGAGAGTTGCGCTCGCCGCCACTCACGTAGTTGGTGGTGCGGCCGGTGACCGACGCGACGAGCATGCCTCCCAGCGCCTTGCCGATCTGATAGGCGTCGGCGTCGTCCAGCAGGGTGATCCTCTGACCGCGGATCCGATCGCTGCCTGGTATCACCGACTTGGCGAAGACATGAACCAGAGGTGCAAGCTCCTCTGCCGACGGTGTGCCGTTGCTGAAGCTGAGGCCCGCCGAGCGCAGTGCATCGCGAATGCCCTCGGCATCAATGAAGTCGCGGGTCACGGCGTGGCCGATCCGCACCGCGCTTCGCGACGAGGCCGCGTTGCCGAAAACGACCACCTCGCCATGGCGCTTCTCACCACCGGAGGAGGTCATCGCCACCTCCGAGTACAGGTCCCAGTCACGACGCACAACATCGTCAGACAATTTCGATTCCGGAACCTCGCCGAGGGCCATCGCCACTCCAAGCGCCGCGGCGTCGTTCGCGTATGCGCCGGCGCCCTCGGGGCCGAAAGTGAGGTCATGCGAGACCACGGTCTTGCGTCGGGATTCCGCATCGCTGATGCTCGATGTCGTCAGACCCGGCACCTTGACCATCACCAGGTGGACGTCTTTCGGATCGGTGAGGCCGGCATCGGTCATCGCATGGCGCGTGGCTTCGGCGACCTTGCGGATCTGTCCCATGCGACCGACCTCCTCGGGAGCGATCGGATCGGAGCCGGCTCTGCCGACGACCATCCGCTTGTCTTTACCGGCCTCGACATCTTTATCTGGAACTTCGATCCATTCACGGGTGATCGCCACGATGTGCGGCGTGATGACTCCGGGGCACCCGCCCGACAGCACGAAGATGACGTGCTTGGCGACCTCGTCTACAGGAACCCCGAGAAACTTGCTCGTCCAGTCGCGCAAAGCCACATCCGCCCACACGCGCCCCCAGTCATCGTGGAAGCCGGTCCCTTCCGTCTTTCCCACCAAAGCGACGAGCGTGTCGGGTTTGATCTTTCCCGAGTCGACCAGCTTTTGCAACCCGGCAGTGTCCGCGGGTGTGGCCGTTGGGCACACGAACAGTTCGACTCGTTGAGCTCTCACGCGACTACCTCCTCACAACTCTCGTTCAAGACCTGGCGGGCGTTGAAAACCGAAGCCGGGCATCGCCTCCAGCTGCTCGGCGAGGCCCAGCAGCGGCCATTCCTGTCCCGACTTTGCGACCAGCTGTACGCCGACCGGCAGCCCGTCGTGCAGGCCGGCCGGTACCGACACCGCCGGCGTGCGCGCGAAGCTGACCGGAAGAACGAACTGGATATAGCGACCGTATGGCTCGCTGAGAAATGCCGGCACGGCCTCAATCGCCATTGGGACCAGGCCCAGGGTGGGCGTGAGCAGGAAGTCGAAATCGGCCAGCAGCGGTTGCACCACGACCTGGTAGGCGGCGGCGCTGGCTTTTTCGAATGCCGAGAAATAGTCGAGCGCTGACAGCGCGCGCCCCTGCTCCACCAGCTTGCGGATGCCCGGGGCGAACAACTGGGGGTCGGCTGGAAACGACGCCATGCTGGCCCGCCGCACCACGCCGTAGCCTTCAGCCACCGACTCTGACTCCCAGGCGATGCGCTCGACGTGATGGCCCGCCGATTCAAGCGCATCGCCTGCACGGCGGCAGGCTTCGGCGCATGCATCGTCCATCCCCAGTGCAGTCGCGTCGGCGAGCCCAATTCGGAAGCCCTTTGAGGCCGGCGCCGGCTGCGGCGCAAAAGACTGCGTCATGGCCGAGAACAGCAGCGTCACGTCGGCCACTGTTCTTCCGATCGGGCCGATGACCGACAGCCCTGCAGGGTCGATGCTTTCGCTCGGCACTCGATTCGGCGATGGGCGCAGGCCGACGACGCCACAACATGAGGCGGGTATCCGGATCGAACCGCCCATGTCGGTACCCATCCCGACAGATGCCATTCCCGCACAGACTGCCGCGGCGCTGCCACCGGTGGAGCCACCCGGAGTGATGCCTGCGCGCCACGGGTTGTTGGTGGGTGGAAAGATGGCGTTGGTCGTGCCGACAGCAGCCGCGAGCTCCGGGAGGTTGGTCTTGCCGAGGATGGCGGTTCCTGCCGCGCGAGCCCGGGCCACCGGAACCGTGTCCTCGGCGGGGATGCGGTCGCGCCAGACAGCGCTGCCGTCGGTCCAGGGCATGCCTGCGACCGGCAGGTTGTCCTTGACCGCCAAGGTAACTCCCGACAGAGGGCCCGCCGAGGCACTGGCAGCGCGGTCCACGTATACGTAGGCGTGAATTCGCGGATCGCGCCGGTCTATTGCCGCCAGATGAGAGCGCACAACCGCCTGAGCGTCGAGGCCCCCAGCGGTGACCTTGCGAACTGTCTCGGCCGCCGAAAGCCATGTGTATGAATCGTCATTCATCGGGAGCGGATCTCTCGTCCATCGCGACTTTCATCAGCGAGAGTCTAGGTCCCTCGTTTGCGAAAGCTGAGCGCGCGACTTCGAATCAGGACCATTGAGGTCGGCCGGCACGTAACTCTGGGTTAGAGAATCGCCGCGCCGGTTGTTGGCTCGAACAGGTGCAGCCGGCGCCTGTCGATGCCCAGGCGCACCCGGTCGCCTGGGTCGACCTTCAGCTGAGGATCGACGCGCGCAGTGATCGCATCGCCGCCCACCTGTCCATAGATGAACTGATCGGGGCCGAGCACCTCGGCCACGTCGACCTTGAGCTCGAGGCCCGGATGATCGGGGCGAGGAATCTCCGTCATGGCTTCCGGGCGGATTCCGAGGACGGCCTTCTCGACCCCAGGTGCGCTTGGGAGCTCGAGGTCGAACCCTGAAGCTTTAGCCGTCGTGCCCTGGATCGTCACCGGGATGAAATTCATGGTCGGGATGCCGATGAAGCCGGCGACGTACATATTCGCCGGGTTGTCGTAGATCTCTCGCGGCCGCGCCACCTGCTGGAGAACGCCATCTTTCATGACCGCAATCCTGTCGCCCATCGTCATCGCCTCGACCTGGTCGTGGGTGACGTAGATGAAGGTTGCGTGCAGTAGGCGATGCTGCTTCTGAAGCTCGATGCGCGTCTGCACGCGCAGCTTGGCGTCGAGGTTGGAAAGCGGCTCATCCAGGAGGAAAGCCTGCGGCTCGCGGACGATGGCGCGGCCCAGTGCGACGCGCTGCCGCTGGCCGCCTGACAGGTGGCGAGGTTTTCGCTTCAGCAAGGGCCCGAGCTCAAGGATGTTCGCGGCGTTGTTGACCCGCCGCTCGATCTCGGAGCCCTCCATCCCGCGCATCCGCAGGCCGAAGGCCATGTTGTCGTACACCGTCATGTGCGGGTAGAGCGCGTATGACTGGAACATCATCGCGATGTCGCGGTCGCGCGGGGCCATGTCGTTGACGACGGTGTCGCCGATGCGGATCTCGCCGTCGGTGATCTCTTCCAGCCCGGCCAGCATTCGCAGCGCTGTGGACTTTCCACAGCCCGATGGGCCGACCAGGACCATGAACTCCGTGTCGTTGATCTCGAGGCTGAGGTCGTTGACAGCAAGGATGCCGCCTGCGAAACGCTTCGTCACGTGGTCGAAGGTGACGGATGCCATTCTCGTAATCCTAATTCAAGGTTTTGGCGGCGCCGGTGGTCCTGGCCGGTGTGGTCTCGGGTCTCTTCCGGGCAGCACGACGCAGCTGCGCTGCGGTGTCTTCGGGCTTGGTGTCGTTCACGAAAGTGCCCGCCCCGAGCTCGACGCCTGCCAGATGCTTGAGGCGGTCAGCACGACGATATGGAGGGTAGAACTCGATGTGCAGGTGGGCCTCGGGCCACGTCTGACCGTCGGTCGGCGCCTGGTGCATCGCCATCACGTAAGGCGTGGAGAAGCCGAAGTGCTTGTCATAGGTGCCAGCCACTCTGAGCAACGCAGAAGCGAGGTCCGCTCGTTCCGCCGCATCCAGGTCGGCGATCGAGCCGACATGCCTGCGCGGATACACGTGCACCTCGTACGGCCAGCGCGCAGCGTTCGGCACGAATGCGGCCATCGAATCGTCCGCGAAGAGCAGGCGAGGCCCGTCGAGCTCAGATGAGAGCTCATCGCAATGCAAGCACCGGTCGGTGCTCTTGCGATGATCGCGTGCGGCTTGCAGCTCGGCCGCCGCAAAGGGCGGGACGAAAGGCATTGCGTAGATCTGGCCGTGCGGGTGATGCAGGGTGACCCCGATCTCCTCGCCCTTGTTCTCGAAGATGTAGACATACGCAACGTCCGCGCGAGTGCCGAGCTCCTGGTAGCGGTCAGCCCAGACGTCGATCAAGAGGCGCACTCTGTCGACAGGCAGCTGGGCGAGAGTCATCGTGTGCTCGGGTGTGTATACGACCACCTCGCAGCCGGTGCTGGGGGGCCGCACGACACGGTCACTATTTCGGTCGGGACCGAATGCGGGAAACCGATTCTCGAACACGACGACCTCGAAGGTGTCGAGCTGAACCTCTGATGCGCCGCCGGTCCCGCTCGGGCACAGCGGGCAGAAGTCGGTCGGCAGGAATGTGCGGTCGTTGCGCTCGGTCGCGTAGGCGACCCATTCCCTACGGATCGGATCAAAACGCAGGTCAGGCATCGTCGCCAGAGGTCGTGCGGCTGTAGGCCAAGAGGTAGCGGCCGTCGCGCAGCTCGTGCTCAATCCTGGCGAGGCCCGACGACGCCGCGGGGCGTGCGGCAACCAAGCGCGCTGGTGTCGCTCTAGGTTTGGGGTCAGGCGGTCGTGTCGGGGATCTGCTCACGTCTGCCCACCTCTGCGACGCGTACGTCAACGCCTGCTTCGCGAATCGCCTCCAGCGCGCCGGGTTGCGCCTTCGAGTCGGTGATCAGTGTGTGAATGCGGGCGGTCGGCACCGTCTGGCACATGGTCTCCTGGCCGATCTTCGTGTAGTCGGCGAGGACAACCACTTGTTGGGCGGCGCCCGCCAGCGCGCGATCGGTTGCCGCGACCAACGGGCTCGGAGTGCTCAGGCCTCGCTCGGCCGAGAAGCCGTTGCCGGAGATGAAAGCCTGTGACGCCCGCAGAGCGCGGACCGAATCCTCGGTGGCGGGCCCGACCAGCGCGTGGATCGACCGGCGCAAGGTGCCGCCGGTCAGGATTACCTCGACCCGGGGAGCCTCCATCAAGGCCTGCGCGACCAGGAGCGAGTTGGTGACCACCGTCAGCTCGGGGCAAGTCACCAGCAGGCGCGCGAGCGCCAGCGTGGTCGTGCCCGGGCCGAGCAGGATCGAGTCGCCCGGCCGGATCATGCCGAAGGCGAGGCGTGCGATTGCCGCCTTCTCCGTCGCCGCCTGTCCGGACTTTTCGTAGTAGCTGGGCTCGTGCCCCAGAGTTGCCGGCTGCACCGCTCCGCCGTGGGTTCGCACGAGCAAGCCGTCCTTGGCCATGGCCCGCAGGTCTCGCCGCAGAGTGATCTCGGTAGTGCCGAGTGTTTCGGCCATCTCCGCCACGGAGACGACCCCGCGAGAGCGGACGCTCTCCGCGATGAGCCTTCGACGCTCGACCGCTAGCATTCGAGAGATCGTACCGTATCGATCATTTCCAATCAATAGCGAGCACAATTAAGACTCCTAATTGACAAAACTGACCGAATCTGTATCTTTTCGGTAAAGCGTGACCGGAAAGTGACCCTGGTCGCGGCGCTCTTACAACCGAATGTCGGAGGCGACTGAGGCAATCGGAGGCGACTGAGTAAGACCTGCTGCCGGCGCACTCTCGCCCCGGTCCACACGTGAGCCGGGAAGAAGGCTGCAGGTGACGTCCTGGTCTGAACGATGCAGGAGGAGGAGTCGTATGGGTGATTCGCGCGACGCTATGAAAGTTCGACGAGCGCTGGAGGCCCGAAAGCTCGAGCTTCCATTTCTCGAGACCGACCTTCCGCTCAACCTCGACCTGTCCCGGCGCGACATTCTGAAGATCGCGGGCTACGGCAGCCTGGCGGCGTTCATCGCGGCCTGCGGCGGTAGCCCCACGACGACCACCGGTTCCACCACCGGCGGCACCATGTCGATCGGGAGCTATCAGTCCGACCCCGGGGTCAAGGCCGGCCTGGCCGACATCGTCAACGCGTTCACCACGGCCAACGGCGGCACCAAGGTGACGGTCAACACGGTCAGCCACAACATTTTCCAGGACACGATCAACGCGTACCTGCAGGGCACCCCTGAGGACGTCTTCACCTGGTTCTCCGGACACCGCATGCGGTTCTTCGCCGACAAGGGCCTGGCCACGCCGATCGACGACGTGTGGGATGCAGTGAAGTCCAACTACACCGGCGCATTCGCGACTGCGGTCAAGGGCAACGACGGACACGTGTACGCGGTGCCGACCGACTACTACCCGTGGGCGGTCTTCTATCGCAAGGACGTCTTCGCCGCCAAGGGTTACACGGTGCCGACGAACTGGGACGACTTCAAGGCTCTGTGCGCAAAGATGAAGACTGACGGCCTGTCCCCAGTCGCGATGGGGCAGAACGACGGCTGGCCCGCGCAGGGCACTTTCGACATCATCAACCTCCGGCTCAACGGCTACGACTTCCACACGCGGCTCCTGGTCGGTCAGGAGAAGTGGACTGACCCGAAGGTGACGGCGGTCTTCAAGAAGTGGGCCGAGATCACCCAGTACTACTCGCCGGCCCCCAACGGGACGACCTGGCAGCAGGCCGCGGACAAGCTCCTGCGCAAGCAGGCTGGCATGTACGTGCTCGGCCTGTTCGTGTCGGACGAGTTCAAGGCATCAGGCAGCCAGGCGGACGTCGACCAGCTCGACTTCTTCCCCTTCCCAGACCTGGGCACCCAGTTCGACGCCGAGAAAGCGCTCGATGCGCCGATCGACGTGTACATGATGAGCAAGAAATCGCCAACGCTCAGCAAGGATTCCGGGCAGGCCAAGGCCTTCCTTCAGTTCATGGCCAAAGGCCCAGCCCAGGGTCTCTTCTTCAAGAAGTCGCCAGGGTCGATCCCGACTGCGAACGACGCCGACACCAGCACTTACACACCGCTGCAGAAGAAGGCGCAGCAGATCGTGAGCGCAGCCGGGAAGATCACCCAGTTCTTCGACCGCGACTCGCGGCCTGACTTCGCCGGTGCGAACGGCATGCAGAGCTTCTTGAAGACTTTCATTGCCAACCCGCAAGCCGACCCGACCTCGTTGCAAGGCAAGATGCAGCAGTTCTGGGACTCGCTACCGGCCGAGGTTTAGCGCGAACATAATCTAGATCGTGGCAAATCCCGCGACCAGCGCGGTTCCCGCCCGGGCGTCCAAAGCGCCCGAGGCGGGAGCCGTGGTTGCCACTCGGCGCAGGCGCCGCTACAGCCTGCTCACGCGACGCGACAAGGTGCTGATCATCTTGATGGTCGGCATCCCGCTCACCCTCGACGTACTCCTCATCTGGGGACCCACGCTGGCTTCGGTCCTGCTGTCATTCACGGACTGGCAGGGCATCGGCACGGTGACCGCACAAAACATTGTTGGCCTCAAGAACTACAAGACGCTGTTCACCGGCTACGCGTTCTTCTGGCCCGCCGTCGAGCACAACCTGATCTGGCTGGCCTTCCTCGCCTTTATCGCCACGCCTCTGGGCATGCTCCTCGCGGTTCTATTGGACCGCGAGCTTCACGGAAAGCGCATCTACCAGAGCGTGTTCTTCCTCCCAGTAGTGCTCCCTCTCGTGGTCGTCGGCTTCATCTGGGAGCTGCAGTACGCGCCCAGTGACGGCTTCATCAACAACGCATTCGGCCTGGTCAAGAGCGGCAAGATCATCGATTGGCTCGGCAACCCAAGCATCAATATCTACTCGGCCCTCATCGCCACCAGCTGGCGGCACATCGGCTACATCATGGTGCTGTACCTGGCCGGCCTGAAGAGCGTCGACCCGTCCCTGCGCGAGGCCGCGAAGGTGGATGGCGCCACCGAGGTCCAGACCTTCTTCAACGTCGTGCTACCGGTGATGGCGCCGATCAACGTCATCATCGTCGTCGTAACCGCGATCGAGGCCCTGCGTGCGTTCGACCTCGCGTATATCTTCAACCACGGCACGAACGGCCTCGAGCTGTTGTCCATCTTGATCACGAACAACAGCATCAGCGAGGCCAGCCTGATCGGATTCGGCTCCGCGATCGCCGTCGTCCTTCTGGTGATCTCGCTCGTCCCGATCATCGTGTTTCTGTCTCGGGCGATGAGGGCCCAGGCATGAGCACGGTGGCCGCGGCTCCGAGAGCTCTCAGAACCCGGCGCACCCCCCGGCCGCGGCGCATCCGGCCGGCACGAATCGCCCTTCACGCATTCCTGATCGCGACCGTCGCCCTGTGGTTGTTCCCTTTGCTCTGGGCCATTTATGCGGCGCTGCGACCGGTAAGCGAAACCATAATCAATGGCTACCTTTCCTGGCCGAAAACCTTGAACTTCAACAACTTCACGACCTTTTGGACCGAGGCAGACCTGCCGTACTTCTACCTCAACACTCTGGTGATCGTCGTGCCGGCCGTGATTCTCACGCTGCTGCTCGCCTCGATGGTCGCCTTCTGCTGCACGCAGTTCAGCTGGAAGTTCAATCTTGTCGTCCTGATGCTCTTCATCGCCGGCAACCTGCTCCCGCCGCAGGTGATCATCGTCCCGCTGTACTGGGTTTACCTGCACACGCCGATCGCGTCGTTCGGCTCCATCGACGTCGGCAGGTTCTCATTCGCCCTCTTCAGCGACAACGGGCTGCTTTACGACCAGTACATCGGCATCATCCTCATCCACGTCGTCTTTCAGACAGGCTTCGCCACGTTCGTGCTCAGCAACTACATGAAGACGATCACCAAGGAGATCACCGAGTCGGCGCTCGTCGATGGCGCCAACGTGCTGCGCATCTGGTGGAGCGTCATCCTCCCGCTGTGCCGCCCGGCACTTGCCGCCATGGCGACGCTGCTGTTCACCTTCATCTACAACGACTTCTTCTGGGCGCTGCTGCTGCTGAAGTCTGGTGACAAGCGGCCCATCACCAGCGCTCTCAGCAATCTGTCGGGCGAGTTCTTCGTCAACAACAACCTGATCGCTGCCGGCGCGTTGCTTGCGGCAATACCCCCGATCATCGTCTTCATCGCGCTGCAGAAACACTTCGTTGCCGGCCTCACCCTCGGCTCGACCAAGGGCTGATCTCCGATCGACAAGCCTCGCGACGGTACGCTGCTAGGAGACAGGCTTCCGCACGTCCTCTACGGCGGGGACTACAACCCCGACCAGTGGCCTGAGGACGTTTGGCCCGAGGACGTGCGCCTGATGCGTGAGGCCGGCGTCAACCTGGTTTCGCTCGGCATCTTCTCGTGGTCGCGCCTGGAGCCGCAGGAAGGCAAGTTCGACTTCGCGTGGCTCGACCGGATCATGAACCTGCTTCACGAAGGCGGGATCTCGGTCGACCTGGCCACCGCGACCGCTTCGCCGCCGCCGTGGATGTCGCATGCCCACCCGGAGATGCTGCCTGTGCTTGCCGACGGCGTGCGGCTGTGGCCCGGCGGGCGGCAGCACTACTGTCCAAGCAGCTCGATTTACCGAGATGGAACCCGTCGTCTCGTCGATGCGCTCGCGACCCGTTATGCCGAGCACCCGGCGCTGGTGATGTGGCACGTCGGCAACGAGTACGGATGCCATGTGCCCGCATGTTTCTGCGACGTATCGGCCAGAGCATTTCGCAAATGGCTGACGGAGCGATATGGCGACATCGCAGGCCTCAACCGGGCCTGGGGCACCGACTTCTGGTCGCAGCGTTACTCCTCGTGGGACGAGGTGCTGCCGCCGCGCCGCACACCGACCTGGCCGAACCCAACCCAGCAGCTGGACTTCATGCGGTTCTCCTCGGATGAGCTGCTCGAGTGCTACGAGATCGAGCACAGGATCCTGACGGAGCGCACTCCGAACATTCCGGTGACCACCAACTTCATGCGCTTCTTCAAGCCGCTCGACTACTGGAAGTGGGCGGAGCGCGAGGACATCGTCACCGACGACGTCTACCAGGATCCGCTGGACCCGGAGGCCGGTATGCGCGCGGCGATGGCGGGCGACCTCATGCGGTCTTTGGGCCACGGCAAGCCATGGCTCTTGCTGGAGCAATCGCCGAATCGCGTCAACTGGCGAGAGGTCAACGCGCCCAAACTGCCGGGCCAAATGCGGTTGTGGAGCCTGCAGGCCCTGGCACGGGGCGCAGACGGAGTGATGTTTTTCCAGTGGCGGCAGTCGCGCGCGGGAGCGGAGAAGTTTCACAGCGCGATGGTTCCGCACGGCCCCACGCAATCGTCACCGACATGGCGCGAGGTGGTCCAGCTCGGCGCAGAGCTGCGTGGCCTCGACGCATTGCGCGGCAGCCGCGTGCCCGCGGACGTGGCGATCCTTTTCGATTGGGAATCCTGGTGGGCCCTCGAGCTGCCGTCCAAACCTTCAAATCGAATCCAGCAGGTCGCTCAGCTCGAGGCTTTCTACCGCCCGCTGTTCGAAGCCAACATGACAGCGGACTTCGCGCGGCCGACCGACGATCTTTCTCGCTACAAGCTGGTCGTCGCTCCGAGCCTTTACATGGTGAGCGATGCGGGCGCCGCCAACCTGGCCGCGTACGTGGAAAAGGGCGGCAACCTGCTTATGTCGTTCTTCAGCGGCATCGTGGACGTCAACGAGCACATAAGGCTGGGGGGTTACCCGCAGCCATTTGTTCGCGTCCTCGGTCTGCAGGTGCTCGACTGGGTGCCACTGGGCGATTCGGAGAAAGTGGCGATCGAGTTTGCGGACGCCGGCAAGGGCAGCAATTACAGGGCGACCGGCGACATATGGGCAGAGTTGATCGAGGTTCATGGGGCAGAGGTGATCGCGACGTTCGCCTCCTCTCACTTGAATGGAAGTGCGGCGGTCACGCTGAATCGCTTTGGCGCTGGGACCGCACAGTACGTGAGCACACAGCTGGACCCGATCGCACTGGCGAACCTGGTGCGATCGGCATGCGCGCGGGCCGGCGTGAGCCCGGTCATGAACGTGCCGGCGGGCGTTGAGGCGGTGCAGCGCGACATGGCAGATGGCTCGCTCCTGTTCTTGCTGAACCACGGCGCCGCCACCGTCGAGATCGCGGTACCGGGCGACGCGGTGTCGCTCAATGGAGGCAAGGCGATGAGGGAAGGGCGATTGCACCTGGAGCCGCGCGACGTGGCGATCCTGCGCCGGAGCGAGGCTGGCGCCCCGGCTTAGGACTCAGGCGTTCCGGCGGGCGTGGCGGGGTCCTGGCCAAGAACGAAGAAGACAGCAAGGAGCACGCAGGCGAGAGCCGGCGGCCCGAAGTCGGTGACCGGCCCATCGGGGAAAAAGGCGCGCAGCGCCGCGGAGCCGATCACGTAGAC
>Ga0208219_1000058_pt1 | contig 52178 bp, 43 predicted proteins | sample NGESurshal072012_7_FD_184469 | JGI IMG/M metagenome (GOLD analysis project Ga0208219, IMG submission 184469) | Arctic peat soil microbial communities from Barrow, Alaska - NGEE Surface sample 53-2 shallow-072012 (SPAdes) | ecosystem: Environmental > Terrestrial > Soil > Wetlands > Peat ... | reverse complement strand
CCGGGGAGCGGCCAGCGGCGATGACGGTCGACGGCAGTGGCGGTGGCGGGAGTGGCGGTGGCGGGAGTGGCGGTGGCGGGAGTGGCGGTTGCAGCACCGGACCCGGGCCGGGGCCGGGTATCGGGGCTAGCGCCGCGCCGGCCGGCGGCACCCCGGCCAGCGGGCCGAGTGCCGCGCCCGCGCTGGCCATGACCAGGCGGAGCGGATATCGGCTGTCCAGGACCCCGCTGATGTCGGCCAGCCGCGGCGCGGTGATCCGGGTGATGCCGGTGCCTGCCGCGCCTACGGTGGTGACCGACTGGCCTGCCGCCGTACCGGTGGCGGTGCCCACCGCGGCGACGGTGAGCAGTGCGTCGAGGCGGAGCGGGTGCGCGGTGGTGTCGACCGCCACGGGCGGGGGCGGCGCGACTGCGGGCGGGACGATCGGGGCGGGTCCCGGGTCGATGGCCATGCGATGGGTCAGCGGGACCAGCTGCGGGGGCGCGGTGCGGTTGCCGGCGAAGACCGCCGCGGCCAGCGGGCTGAGCGGGCCGCCCTGGGCGCCGCCGGCCAGGTAGGCGCGGGCCTTGTCCAGCACCGCTCCGACCGCGGACGGCTCGGCGGCCGCCAGCGCGTCGGCCGCGGCCACGTCGGCGGCCCGCTGGCCGCGCACCGCGGCTTCCGCCAGGAACGGCAGCTGGTGCCGGGGACCGATCTCGACCTGGTGGGCGTCGATCGGGACGGTGCCGGGGGAGATCTGGGCCACCGCGTTCAGGGTCAGGCCGTTGACGCCGGCGATGGTGTCACCGGTCGGTACCGGCTTGGGCTCGGTCTGCGGCAGTGGTGCCCACACGCCCTTGGGGAACTGGCCGAGCGACGCGGTGGACGTCAGCAGGGCGGCATGGTCGGTGCCGTCCTCGTCGCTGACAACCCTGACGGTGAGCGCGGAGGTCACGCTGGCCAGCTGCATCGGCCCGATGGCCAGCACCACGGTCGCGGGCAGCGGGACCGGGTTCCCGGCGGTGACGCTCGAGCCGGCGGCTGCCGTGGTCACGGTGAGGGTGAACTCGGGCAGCACCAGGAACGGATCGGCGGCTCCGCCGGTCGGGACGGACTTGCTGGTCGTCGGATCCGGCGGCATCACGCCGGCGCCCGGCATCACGGTCAGCGGGCTCGCGCCGGCCGTGCGGATGTACTTGGCCTCGAAGTCGCTCCAGCCGAGGGCCGGGGTGGAGCGGTCGCTCCAGTCGCCGAAGGAGATCGTCGCGCTGGTGACGTCCAGGTCGACGGAAGCCTTGCCGCGGAATTCCGGGCCCTCGAGCAGGACCATCGCCGACAGGCTGACCGAGATCGTGATGCGCACGTCGCCGAACCAGCCGAGGTCGATGTCGATGGTGATGCCGGCCCCGATCTCAGCGAACGCGCTGACCGAGAAACGGAACGGGTCGAAGTAGACGATGCCGTCGGCGCCCATCCGCAGATACGCCCACAGCGGCCCGAGGGTGAGGGAGGCCTCGAATCTGGTCCCCGCCATGATCGCCTCGGAGCACAGCGCGAAGTAGCTCTCGCCCTTGATGACCAGGACGTCGGCGACATTCCAGATGTAGCCCAGACGCGGGACCACCGGGTAGCCGTCGTGGTGGAAGGACGGGTGGTAGCCGCCCAGGGTGAGCACGAACTGGCCGGCGTTCGGCCCTGTGAACCACATGACGTAGGCGAAGCCGCCGGTGAGCCGGCAGTCCCTGGTCAGCAGGAAGGAGTTGTCGGTGAGCTGCGCCTGCACCCACAGCACGCCGTCCTTGCTGGAGAAGCGCACCACCAGCGCGACCTCGATCTGGGCCAGCGGGAACGCCGGCGTGGGCAGGGCCGCGCGCGCCAGGCCGAGCAGGTTGATGTCCAGGCCGTCACCAATCTCGATGCCGAGCACTGCGATTCCCTCGACCAGCGCGAATGACGTGAAGGACAAGCCCGCGGCGAACCAGAAGACCCCGCGTGCGGGCGGGAAGTAGGCGCGCAGCTGGGTCAGCGCGGTGTCGGGGTCGGCGAGCTGGGAGTTGGGGTCCAGCGCTTGCAGCAGCGGATAGGACGGGAACTGGTTGAGGTCGGTGGGCAGCAGCAGCTGCCGGTTGACACCCACGCCCGCGCCGATGCCGGTGACGAAGAACGCCGGCGGCCCGCCGATCGGCGCGACCAGCGCTCCGAAAAGGAACAGGGAGGTGAACTGACCCCCCGCGTCGGTGACGACCGAGTAACCGCCGTAGGCCGAGATCCCGTAGACGCTGAACTTGATGCTGATCATGCCGACGTAGTCGGGCACCGAGCCCGGCGCCTTGCGCAGTCCGCCGGAAATCTGCACACCGCCGGTATCGGCGGCTACCGCCAGGCCGTCCAGGCCGACGCGCCAGGCAGCAGGCGAGTAGAGCGGCGGGTCGCCGGGCTGCTGCGGCCAGGCCGCGCCGATCGCCAGGTCCTCCACCGCCACGATCAGGCCGAGCAGCGAGACCTTCCCGTCCACCATGACGCTGGCCGCGACGATCTTGTCGCCGGCCTTGGTGACCCCGAAGCCGACCTGCTCGATGTAGACGGGCCCGAAGGAACGCTGGATGCCGATCCACCAGGGCCCGTCGCCGGGGCCGGCGCGAAGGTTCAGCTCCAGGTGGCCGCCACCATGGCGCTGCAGCGCCAAGGCCGGGCTGAAGGCCGGATGCGGTGGCTCGCCGCTGCTGGCACTGTCGCGCAGCACCCCGCTGGCCACCTGGTTGCTCCCGTCGTCGGCCGAGCCGACCGGGATCCGGAGGCCGGTCAGCTCCAGCTGGCCGCCGGCGTCGGTCACCCCGGCGGCTGCGTCGACAGCGATGAGGCTGTGCAGCGCGACGGAGTCGACCGTCATGAAGGTGTCGAGCAGCGGGCCGCTGGAGCGCCCGACCCGTATTCCGACCCCCCGCACATCCATGCCGAAGAACGGCTGCGGGATGCCGCCGGCCACCCGCAACAGCTCCACCACCAGGCCGTCAGCTCCCGGCGGGCCGGTGATCCACGACGAGTCGACCTCGATATCGACAGTGACGTCACCGGAGGCCAGGTTGAACCGCTGGCCGGGCGGCAGCGATACCGCGATGCCGTAGACGGCGCTTCCGTCGCCTGGGCTGCGCTCCGACAGCTTGACGGTAAGCGGGGCGACCGGCAGGGCGGGGGCGTGCGCGGCGATGTTGGCGGCCAAGCGCAGTAGCCGGGTTAGCAGCTGGGTCGGGTCCAGGGCCCCTGGGTCGAAGTTGTTGCTGGTGAACACCACCTGGTCCAGCAGCGCCATGATGCTGGTGCCGCCGAGGACGTTCGTGGCCAGCAGGTCCTTGGCCGCTGTCGTGGACAGCACCAGGTCGACCGCCGGCGGCAGCACCAGGTCGGCCAGGACCTCCGCCAGCGGACCGCCGGCGGCCTCCAGCCCGAAGGTGGCCGACGGCGACAGGTGCAGCACCCCGCGGACCGCGCGAGTGGCGTCGGCGGACAGGCCCACGGCCACCCGCGCGCCCCCGGTCGGAGCGCTGCCGATGGCGATCTCGGCCAGCGGCGCGAGCTTGAGCGGGCCGAGTGCGATCGCGTCGGCAAAGGGGACGGCGAAGCTGAGGCTCGCCTCGGTCAGGCCCGACGGATCGATCACGAGCGTTCCGCCCAGGGTGGCGCCGGGGAACGGCGTGGCGCTCGAGACGGTAGCGCTGACGTGCATGCCCGTCGGGACGCCGCCGCCGGGCACCGTCAGGTGCAGCGCGAACGGGACGGTCCCGGCGGTGTGGCTGAACACCAGGTCGCTGCCGCTGACACCCAGGGTGTATCCGGCGGGCAGGGCCTCGGCGAGCAGGCTCGCCAGCGCGGCCAGCGCCTGCGGCAGGCTGGCGGCCAGCCTCCGGGCCAGTTCCGGGCCGGGATTGGCGGCCAGCGCCTGCAGCTCGGTGCCGGAGAATTTGCCGCCCTGGCGCAGCGCGGTGAGATCCCCGAAGTCGCCGAGCGCTACCGCGACCGCATGGGCGGCGTTGGACGGATCCAGGCCCGCGATCGCGTCCAGGACGAGCGGCAGTGCGTACTGGACCGCCGCGGTCCCAAGCGCTGCCAGGCCCGGGCAGGTCGGCAGCAACTGCAGGTTGATCCCGCTCCCGGGCATGATCAGGTGCGCCCCAAGACCCGAGCTGTCCACGGTCAGCTCGACCCGGCCGGCCGAGGTGAGCGGGGACCCGTCCGGCAGCGCAAGGGTCAGCTCCGCCGTCGGGGCGGGCGGCTTCCCGCCGCCCAGCTGCAGCCCGACGGCGCCCGCCACCCGCAGCGCCGTGCCGGGCACCGGCTCGGTGAGGCTGAGGGCGAGGCTGGGCCGCCCACCGGTCACCCCGGCTGCCAGGCCCAGGCCGTAGGGGAGGGTCACCTGCCCGGGGCCGGGCTGGGTGAGCCCGAACACCGCCGCGATGACGTCGATCAACGGGCCCAGCTTGGCTGCGTTGATACCGCCCGAGCCGTCGCCGAGCACAGCCGGATGAGTGATCCAGTGGCCGGGGTCGGCGAGCAGGCCGATCGGCACTATCACGCGGGCGCTGTCGCCGGTCCCGTCCAGCAGGCCGAGCAGCCGCAGCACCGGGTCGACCAGCGCCACCGCGCCGGGCTGCAGCGACCGCAGGAAGGTGATCCCCGCCCATAGCACCTGGGCCGGCACGACCGTGGTGAGCAGGTGCGCCAGGCCTGCGACGTCGGGCGCCGGGGCCAGCTGGCAGGCAGCGGGCAGGCCGCCGGCGCCGGGGAACCCGGCGTTCACCTGCAGCGGCGGTCCGCTCACGGTCAGCACCAGCCGGCCGTTGGGGCCGGTGCCGGCGCCGAAGCCCACCGTCAGCGCGCCAGACACGCTCGGGCCGGCCTGCACCTCGATCTGCCCGCTGAGCTGGATCCCGGCGTCAGTCGTCACTGCTGCGGCCTGGACGGACAGGGTGCGGGCGGCCAGGTCCATCGTGACCGCCACGGTCCCGGTCCCGCCTGCCCCGAACGTGGCGATGACCTGGCTCGGCGTCGCCTCGGCCGGTTGCGGGGCGCCGATCAGGTCGGCCAGCGCCCCGGCTAGGGTGGCCGGCGTGACCGCGGCGAGCAGGCCACGCGGGTCGATCAGCAGCCGGCGGATCCCGTCAGCCGACAGGCCCAGCGTCGCACCGGTCCCGGTGGTCCCCGGATCGGCCAGGCCGAGCGCACCCAGCAGATCGGCCAGCGAGCGGACCGGGCCGGTGGCCGCGAGCGGGCCGAGACCGGCGGCCAGGCGCCCGGCAAGAAGCCTCGCCTCGGGCTGCAGCGGCACGTCGTCCGGGCTGACCACCCACCGCACCTTCGCCACGCCGAGCGCGGAAGCTTCATGAAAGGTCAGGCGCGCGGTGGCGGTGCCCGTGAGCGGGACGTCCAGTTCCAGGGTGGCGCGGCGCAGCGACGGGTGCCGGGACGTCGTGACCGGTCGGGTCGGATCCGGTCCGCCGGCCAGCCAGCCACCGGCCCGGCCGATTCCGATCCGGGCACGTAGCGCCGGGGTGGCCGGGCCGCCAAGCAGCTGCGAGGTGACGGCCAGGTCGACCGAGAGGGACAGGGCGCCCGGCGCTGCGGGCGGCGCGACCGCGACGTTAAGGCCGACGCCCAGGGTCTGCGGCGGCACGCCGGCCGGCGGCGGTGGCGCGGCCTGCTGCGCCGCGGCCAGGCCGGTGACGACGATCGCGCAGATCGCCCGGGACACCGCGACGTCGTCGCACCGGCCCCGCACGCAGTGCACGGCGACTGTGTCCGGGATCACCGGCGCGGTCGCCGGCGGGGTCAGGTCGGCCAGCGGCGCCGTCGCGTCGTAGGCGGCCAGCAGCGGCGCGAGCAGGCCACGGCCGCGTGCGGTGTCGGGATCGTCGGGGTTGTCGGGATCGGCGGGCGGCAACAGCCCGGCCAGCAGCTGCAGGGTGCCGGCGGCGGGCTGGGATTCCAGGATGTCGAGGCCGAGACCCCCGTGCGGCGTCGCGACGGTGACCACCGTGGTGACACCGGTCTGCCCGGCGACGGCGGCGGCGGCGTGACCGGCGGCGGCGTAGCCGATCACGCTGACGGGGCCCGCGCCCGCGACCCTGGTCACGACGGCGTCGACCACCCGGCCGAGGCGCTCGGCCTGTCGCGCGGCACCGTCGTCGCCAGTGGTGACGGCCGCGTCGGCGCGGGTGGGCAGCAGCACCAGCCACGGGCCGTCCTGGGCGGCGACATTGCCGAGGTCAAATGACTGCGGGGTCAGCCCGGCGGCCCGCAGGTCCAGGACGTGGTCATCAGCCACCCCAGGCCAGCTCGCGGGACCAAGCGGCCCGGTCACGACGACCGCGCCGGCGTCCAGCTCCACGCCCGCGAGCACGCTGAGGTCGGCGTCGGCCGGAAGGCCGGAGTGGGTCACGCCGGGCAGGTCGTGGACGGTGGCCCCGGGCAGCGCGGCGCTGGCGGCTGGCACCATGCCGTCGGTGTCGCTCCAGCGGGCCGCAAGGCCGGTGAACCCGGCCGCGAGATCGGCCCGGTCGGCCATCAGGTCGGCGACGGCGGCGTCCACCCAGGCCGCGCTCTGCAGCGCCGCGGCGATCCGGGCGGCCGGGGGCGGGGATCCGGCGCCGTCCGCGGGGCTGTTCAGCCAGGCCAGCAGGTCACCGGGCTGGTAGGCGGCGCCGGGGTCAGGACTGGTGCCGGCGGCCCAGGCCAGCAGCTCGATGCGCAGCGCCGCGTCTGCGGCCGCGCCGACCAGCGGGATGGCGATCGGTGCGGCGGCGTCGCCTCGGCCGCGCAGCACGCCGCCGGGCAGGCCTGTGCCCGCCGCGCCGGTGATGAGCAGCGCGACGCGTCGCATCAGGTCGGCGATCAGGCCGCCGCGGATCAGCTCGCCCAGGAACACGCCCAGCGCCGCCACCGGGTCGCCGGTCAGGCTCTGCAGCGACAGGTACGGCCGAGTCGCCGCCTCACCGGGCAGCCAGCCGACCAGGTCCACGAGCTCGTCGGCCCAGCTCAGCCCGAGCCTTCGCAGTAGGTTGCCGGTCAGCAGCTCTAGCGCCCGCCACGGTATGTCGCCTGACAGGCCGCCGCCGGAGGTGGTCGGCAGCGTTATCGGCACATCCGCGCCGTCGATCTCGGCCGCCAGCCCGGGGACGAGGAGCCCGCTGCCGAACCCGCCGCCAGGCGACCAGGTCAGCTCGACCCCGGCGGAGTCGGCGATGATCGCCGCGCTGAGGTCGCCGAGGCGCAGCGGCGCCCCGCCGCGCGCGCCGAAGACCAGGGCGATGCGTACCCCCGACAGCAGATGGCACGCGCTCCCGTCGAGGCCGATCGACACGAGCTGAGCCGAGAGCTCCAGCGTGACCCGCGGGCAGCCACCACCCAGGTCCACGACCTCCCGATCGACCGCCACCCCGATTTCCAGGCGCTGCCCGGCGGTCCAGGCCAGGATCGCCACGCCGTCGGACAGCGGAAGGCGCCACGGGTCGGCGGCCGTCCCGGTGCCGCCGACCGGCAGCGTCGTGCCGGGAGCGACCAGCAGTTGCCGCAGCGAGTCCAGCACGAACGCGTAACCGGCGGCGTCGGTAGCGATGACGGCGATGTGGTAGCCACGGATGGCCTTGACCGGGTCGGCCAGCAGGTTAGGCAGCGTCGTCAGCGGGACCGCCCATGCGGCCTGACCGGGCGGGGCGGCGAGGCCGAGCAGCACCTGGATCGTCTGCCCGGCGGTGCCGAGCTTGGCCAGGATCTGGTTCATCAGGTCGTTCAGCGCCGAGCCTGCCACATCGGCCAGGACGTGGGCATTGGTGAGATCCAGCACCGGGTACTGATGGGAGCCCACCACCACGTCGACGGCCGCCAGGACGAGGCTGGCCTGGCGGTCGGGGCCCAGGCTGACGCCAGCGCGCAGCGCCCCGATCTTGGGGGCCGGACTGGGCAGGTCGAATAGCCGGCTAGCGGGCGCGACCGTCCCGCCGGGCTGCAGCGGCGGGCCGATCCGGCCACTGGCCGAAAAGCTCGGCAAGCCAGTGATGGTGGGGGTGGCGCCCAGGGTGACGCGCATCAGGGTCGCCGAGATCTCCAGCCCGCCCGGCAGCGTTCCGGCACCGGTCATGCTCCCCTCGACGCCGAGCTCCAGCAACGGGTCGCCGGCCTGGGTGCGGTCGATGCGGATCACCGCGGCCAGGTCCAGCCCGCTAGCCAGCGACCACGTCACCCGGTAGGTACCTGCGGCCGGCGGGGCGACCGCCGCGCTGTGTCCGATCAGGCCGGCCAGGTGACCGAGCCAGGCCTGCACGGCGTTCGGGTCGGCCAGCAGCGCGCCGAGCCACTGTCGCCAGGCCGGCATCGGGTCCCGCAGCAGGTCGGCGATGGGCAGCGCGGGGATCGCGGCGCCCGCGCCGATTCCGAGCAGCGCCAGCAGCTCGGCCAGGTCCCCGGAGGCGGTGGCCGCGGCCTGCTGGACGAGGCCGAGCAGCAGGCGCATCCCCTGATCGGCCAGCTGGGCCGGCTCGCCGGACAGGCTGAGGTCCTCGGGCGCCTGCTGGCCGGGGAGCTGCAGACCGCGCAGGGTGATGCCGATGACCGGGTTGGTCCCTGTGAGACCGACCGCGCAGGTGACAGCGAGGCCGGCCAGGGCGGCCTGGCCGGGCGGCGGGGCAGCGTCGCCGAAGGAGACCTCGGCGTCGAGGCTGAGCGTGCCAGTGCCGTCGGTGAGCGCGACCGTAACCGGCCCGGTCTGCGGGATGTGCAGGATCGGGACGTAGGCGGTGACCTGGCTGGCGGGGGTGCTGGTCGACAGGCGGGCGCCGACGCCAAGCTCGGTGGCGCCGCCCGAGACGCTGAGCACGGCGGCCAGCGAGACGCCACCGTGGGCGGCCAGCTCGATCCAGCGCCGGCCCGCCGCGTCGGTGGTGGCCTCGGCGTCCTGGCCGAGCAGGTCGGCGGCCACGCGAAGAAGGGCTTCGCGCTGGCCGGGGTCGCGCAGCATCTTGCCGACATGGCCGCCCGGATCGGTGAACCAGGAGGCGTCCAGGTGCTGGTCGGGGCCCACCAGCCCGATCGCGCTGGCCAGGTCCAGCACCGGGCCGAGCCCCTGGACGTCGATGGTCATCGCGGGGCTCCGGGGCCGGCCGGCTTTCCGGGCGGTACTGCCGCGATCGGGGCCGCCTGCGGCAGCACGGTCAGCCCGCCGGGGTCGGCGGTGAGCGACACCGGGATGAGCGGAGCCCCGCCGGTGTCGGTGCCAGCCGCGGCCGCCACGCCGGCGGCCAGGTTCAGCAGGGCATGCCAGGCGGCGGCGATCAGCTGATCACCCCACCTCTCGGCTAGCAGCGCCGGTCCGCGCGGTACCGGCTCAGTCGCGATCATGAGGCCGGTCGGCGCCGACGGGCGCCCGACGGCGAAGGGGACGGCGATCTCGACTGCACCGGTCTGCTCGGCGTAGACGGAGATGCCCACCAGCGCGAAGCCGTCCTGGAGCAGCAGGCGCGCCCGCCCTGGGTAGATCAGCAGCTCATGCTCGCCGTCGCGCCATACCACGGCCGGTGGCGCGCCCGCCGGGCTGGCCGGCGCCGGGGCGCCCATCGTGGCGGCGAACGATGTGGCGAACATCGCGCCGGACTGCTGCGGGGAAAGCTGAACCGGCGGCGCGGTCGCGCCCGGAGGAAGCGGCTTGCCTCCCGGGACGGTCGCCAGTCCCCTGACCTGCTCAGTGACCGCAGAGGTAGCGTGCCGGGCCGCGCCCTTGAGACGCGTGAACTCGCTATCGCTCATGAGAGGCTCCCCTACGACCGCCCCGGTACCCGCCGCACTGCGCCGGACCATCAGCCGCTGGCATATTCGTACACCCGGCCGTGAGCTCCGTCCAGCGCTCGACATTCGGACTGAGTGTTCGGGTAGTCCTACGGTGCCGGTTTGGAGATGCGTGAGCAGTAACGGCAGATACGGTCGATGATCTGGTCGGGGTTCTGGTCCAGGTGAAGGGGCGGGCGGCTTCGTTCCAGAGCTTGATCCACTCTTCGAGCGCGGCCGTGAGCTCGTCAAGCGAGCAGAACACCCCGCGTTCCAGGCATCGCCTCTGCAATTCGGCGAACCATCGCTCGACCTCGACCGTGTCACCCGCTCCACACCAGGAGCCCAGGTCAGGGACGATCCCAGACCTGGGCTCCGATCTTTGTCAAGGCAGTTATGGATCTCCTGCGCCATCAACTCGCGGAAACCGGGACCCCGATCGTGCCGTCGTCGCCAGCCTCGTTGACGGTCTGTGCGTCAACTGGGCGCCGCCGCAGGTATGCGGCTGTGCCGATTGACATCACGATCAGCACGGCGAGGGCGAAAAGCGTGCGCACGGCGATGCTGGCAGGGTTGGTGATCGACAGCCCGGCCACTATCGCGCCGATGCCTTGGAGTATCCCTATTGCCAGCAGAACCACGCCCCACACGGTGGTGATGCGGGACAGGGCCGACCGGATCCGCGGTGACTCCTGATCAAGGGGACCGCCGCTGAGCGAAGGCCAGCGGCGGGCGAGCATCGCCACGAGGGGCCGGTGAATCACGACGGACACGAGGAACGCGGCACCGAAGACGACGGGCAGGAGGGAGGCAACGATGCCCGCGGCCAGGGCGGCGACCGTCATCGATGCAGTGGGGCGGCTGGGGGGCCTGGCGGGGGCACCGGTGGTGATCATGGGGTTCTCCTTGGTGGGTGATGCCGGATGTGCGGTCAGAGCTGCGAGCGGCGGACGGAACCCGTCGCTGGGATGAGGCCGGTCAGGGGCGGCCGTTGCCGGTGCCCTCATGGCTTGACGGGTCTTCCCGCGTGCCATGCGGGGAGGTCTCGCCGAGGACAACGAGGCGGGCGACGGCCTGGTCGACCATGTCCTCGAGCGGAGCCGGCCAGGGGAAGCGGGGCACGTTCATCCGTAGCAGCACCATCCCGTGCAGGGCGGCCCAGACCTGGGCGGCCAGGTGCACCGGGTCCTCAGGGGCGTGGGCGACTCCGGCGTCCTGGCAGCGGCGGATGGAGCTGGCCAGGCCCTGGAAGGCGGCCGTGCCGGCCGGGGTCTGAGTACCGTCGGCGGGGGGTGTCTCGTGGCTGAACATGAACCGGTACGGGCCGGGGTGGTCAAGGGCGAACTGGCAGTAGGCCCGGCAGCCGGCCAGCAATGCCTCGGCCGGGCTTGTGAGGTCCTGCCTGGCACTGTCCCTGGCGTTACCGAAGGAGGTGAAGCTGCGCTCGACCACCGCCATCTTCAGGTGCTCGACGTCAGGGAAGTGCCGGTAGATGGATGGGGCGGCGATGCCGACCCTCTTGGCCACTCCCCGCAGGGTCAGCTGGCTGGCATCGCCGGCGTCGGCGATCATCACGCTGGCCGCGGAGATGAGCTCTTCCCGCAGCCGGCTGCCTTCGCCCCTGGGGTTGCGGCGCCGCCCTCTCGTCCGCGCCTGGCTAGCGGCGGTCATGGCCTCGATCCTCCCGGCCAGGTCGTGGTTCAGCACTCTTTGCTTTACGGCGTAAGCTTAGAGCTTAAGCTTAAGACGTTACCTTAACGAAAGTCAAGCGAACCCCGGCGATGCAAACGCGGTGGTGTAGCCGAGTCGCATGACCCAGCAGGGCAAGGTCGCCACCGGCCTCGCTGCGCCGTCCGTCCGGTTGACGGCAGCCCGGATGGCATACAGCTCGGCGGCCAGGCCTGCGATGAGGGTCCGGGGGACATGGCGGGTTTCCCCTTGCTGGCGTGCGGATGATCTTGGCTGCCCGGTATCAGGCACCGCTGGTCACGGGTTGCGGGAGCCGGGATGACTCCCCGGGCCGGGTGGCTGGCTGCGGGGGGTGTTGCTCAGGTGTGGGCCTGCCGAGGATGGCGGCGATGGTGCGCCCGGAAGGATCGTCGTGCCAATCGAGGCGCCCGGCGAGCTGGCCTGCCAGGTACAGGCCGTTTCCGCTCTCGGCGGGCTCGCCGCAGGCGGCGGGGCCGCGGATGACGGGCTGGCTGGGTGATCCCTGGTCGGTCACGGCTATCCGCACACCGAGCCGCCACCGGCTGACCTGGACAATGACAAGCCCGCCAGGCTTGCCGGAACCGGTGTGCAGCACCGCGTTGGTGAACAGCTCGGAGACCACCACGAGCGCGTCATCACGCAACGGCGACCCTTCCAGCAGGCCCGCGACGAACCGGCGCGCGGCGCCAGCGTGCCGGGGGGTGCCCGGAAAGGCCCGCGCCCACGACAGCTGGGCACTCACCAGCCCTTCCCCGCCGCCACGGTGCGCTCCGCTCATGTCATCCCGCCCCGAGGGCCGACGCCGCCAGGTGCGCCGCATCGCATGGCCATGGGCGTGGCACAGGGCACATCGTCGGCCAGCGCGGACGTGCTCGCGGAGGGTCCGAATAGCTGTGGCGCGCAGCGTGTCCATCGCGGCGCCGGCTTGCCCGGGACCAGGGCCGGGTGCCCCGGGTGGCCTGAGAGATGCCGTCAGGTGCCGCGGGCGATGGCCAGGCAGGCGGCCAGTGCGCGCTGATCGCCAGCGCGGGATATCGGTGACGGTGAGAATGGTGGGCTTCATGGCAGTCATGGCGCCGCGCATCTCCTGGGTGCTCATGGTCTTCCTGTGTGCTGATGGTGACCGGCCCGCCTGCCGCCCGTGCGATCGGTGGCTCCCGGAAGGCGGGCCGGCGGCCCGGGTTTGTGCAGGGGGGTGGGGGTGGGTGCGCCCGCCGGTTTATTTCTCGCGCGGGGGCGGGTAGTTGGCGTTGCTGTTGCCGTTGGGGCGCTGGCCCGGATGGCGCAGGATGTAGCCGATAGCGAAGCTGCGGCCGGGGTTGGGCGGATTGGCCGCGATGGTGCCGTCGAAGATCAGCCGCAGGATCGGCTGGGACACCTTCCGCAGCCGGGCCGGCTCGGTCGCTCGGGGCACCCCAGGCTCAGACGGGGGACCTAGGCGGTCTTGTGGCTGGTCCATGCGGGGCTTCCTCCAGGCGTGCCAATGGGAGTGGCGCGTGCGGGCGTCAGGGGCTCCAGCCTGGTATCTCCCACAACCCCAGCAGACCGCATTCGCCAGCCAGGCCGACAGCTCCAGGCCCGGAACTGGGACACAACACCACTCACGTGGTGACAGGAAAACTCAGGACCGGCTCACTGCGCCAACGCACGGGCAGCGGGGCCGATCGGTTTCTCAGGAGGTGAGTCGCAGCAGGGGTGATGTGTCGAACACGCTAATCCCGCCGTTGGGATGAGCCGCCGCCACGCGCTGGCCATGCCGGTCGACAGCGAGCCGGTCTACCGGCTGCCCCAGCAACGCGACGGCGAGAGTACGGCCACTGCCGCGGTTCCAGACGTGCACGCTCCCGTCGCCTGCTCCGGAGACGATGAGCTGGTCGTCCAGCGCGCCGAGGGCACTCACGTCCGCGGTGTGCTCGCGGTATACCTGGAGGCATTGACCGGTTGCTGCCGACCATACCCGGGCGGTGCAGTCTGATCCACCGCTCAGAATGGTCGACGAGGGGCCCGCAGCCACCGCGTAGACGGATATCTCGTGCCCGCTCAGCTGGCGCGCGGTTCCGGTATTGACGTCTAGGACGGTAATCTCGCTGGCCCCATGAGCGAGTGCTACTTGGTGCGTTCCCACTACGGCCATGCTGTTGACGTTGCCAGGGATGACCGGCGCACCGATCTGGCTGGCCTGCCAGCTGCGACGTCGGCGCTCCCAGACGATGACGGCCCCTGACTTATCCGCGGACAGGACGCGCCCGTCTGCCAGCGTGACGACTGCCTTGGCCTCGTCTGTGTGCCCGGACAGGACCTCAATGCCGCGTTGAAGATGGCCCAGTACCACCCTGCCGGCCTGAGTCGCGGCAGCGAACGTTCCGTTGGGCCCGTGGCTCAGGTACCAGATCTGCCCGCTCTGCAAGTCCCGCGCCTCACGCTGATCGCCACCAGGGCCCCAGAACCTGAGCGTTCCGTCGGCGGAGCCAGACATGAGGCCGTCTTCGGTGAACAGCAGCGCGGTTACAGGGCCGTCATGACCCGACGGAGAGGCGGAGGGCCGCTCGTCGGCAAGATCCCAGACGCGAATGGTGCGGTCTTTGGAGGCAGATACTAGTGTCTTGGCGGAGAGGCCAACCGCAGCCGTGATCTGGTCACCGTGCCCACGTAGGGAAGCGCGGAATGTCATGTCCGCATCGAGTACCCAGATCCGGCGGTTCATAAAGCCGATGAACGCCCAGCCTTGCGGGTTCGCGCCGACGGCGGTTGCCGGGCCGAGCGTGACCCCGCTCTTGCTCATGCTGGCGATATCGCTGGCCTCGATCAAGTCGGAGCCGCCGTCCCAGCGTATCGCCAGGACACGCTTCCTGGTCAGAACAGTCAGAGCGGTATAGGGGCAGGGAGCGCTGGCTATCACAGAGTCGGATATCAGGTTAGTCCGGCGGACTGTGCCGTCGTGGCTGCACGCCACTATTGAGTCACCGGAGAAGTGCAAGCCGGTAATGACCTGCGCGTGCAGAGGATACCCGGCAGCGAATTCGGTGAAGCCCGGATGGATGACCAATACGGCGCCTTGACGGGTGCCGATGGCGATCTCGCCATCCGCTTCCCGGACGGCTATAGCATGGACACTGCCTGGCCCGCCGGTGAACCAGGTCGGCTCTTGTCGATTCAGCGCGGTCATAGCGATCATCGGGCTGTAGGTAGTGAACGATTGCGGCGCACCCGAGACCCCCGGGACGCGTAGCTCATGCACCTTCTCGGTATCGGGACGCCAGCAGCCCACTAGCCCGCCTGCGCTGCCCCAGACAATGCCGTACTGGGGGGACCAGCCCACCGCCAGGATCTCGCTGTCCGTGACGCCACGCCGGGCGAGCAGCTTTCCGCTGGACGCCTCGTACATCCCCAGGCTCCCGTCGCCGCATCCGGCGACGAACCGGTTGTCGTCCACCCTGGCCAGCGCGTTCGCGTGCGCGCCGATGGTTACGGTCCGCAGCAGCGCGCGGGCGTCATTGCCCACCGACCAGACGAGCATCAAGGCTGCGGCACTTGGGCTCAGCGCCGCCGCGGCGATTCTCGCCACGTCCGTCCATCGTTGGCTGACCGCCTCGTTATACAGTTGCTGGGCCAGGAATCCGGGCGGTCGCCACTCGCTCTGACCGGAGCGCAGATTATGGCGCTGCCGGTCCAGGCTCCTGCCCAGGTCCTCAGCGACCCGAGCCTCTGTCTCCAGCAGCGGGGCGGCATCCCGCACCTCGTCGGTCAGTACATCCACGCCGACGGCTTCCATCCGTGCCATCAGGACATCCAGCCGGTTCAGGCTGGCGAGCATCGCCCGGCCTGCAGGGTCCGGTGATGTCGCCGTGACGGCCCGGATCAGGTGGGCGCAGGCATGCGCCCGCCCGTAGGCGGCAGTGCTGCCGTCACCTGGTGCCTCGAGCACGGCCCGCCCGCCGGCCAGGCCGGCTGATAGGTGCCACTCGGCGGGATCGAGGTAACAGCCTGGCGTCTCCCGCTCTGTGCGCGGATCTGTCAGGAAATCCGCGAAGCTGCGATGGTGCAGGCGGTAGGTGCCGTCGCGGGCGTCGAGGAAGTGCAGCATGTCAGTGAGGACATCCCGGACCCGGCTGCTCCGAGCCCGTATCCCGGCCAGCACGGTCAGCTCCGCAGCCGACACGGGCTGGCGCACAACCGCCAGGGTTCCTAGCGCGGGAGCGTACAGGTCATCCCAGGCCGACCCAGCCGTACCGTCGTCTAGTCGCACCGACTGTGGCCGGTAGAGATTGCGCAAGTTGGTGATGAGCAGGGTGTAGAGAGCGCGGAGGCCAGGCGGGACCGCACCAAGCGCAGACAGCGCGCGCGTGGTCCCGGTGTCCCCGCTGCGCACCGAGGCCCGCAGCGCGCTCATCAGCGTCGCCGCGAACTGAAAGTTTCCCGCGGCGGCGGCCGCCCACTCCGTGACCAGTTGTTCGCGCCCCTGGGTGCTCACGCCGGACAGGTCGAGCGTTTGCGACGCTGCGGTCAGGAAGCCGGACACGTCAGCCTGTGCCTGGCTGTCCACGGTGTCTATGCGCAACTCCCGGAGCTGGCCACTCTGCTTAAGCCGTATTGTCTGCAGGTACTCGCCGTCCCGGGCCGTCACAACGACGCGGAGATTCGCCGGCAGGGAGGGACAAGATGCTAGCCATTCGCCCAGGCCAGTTGCCGACTCGTCCAAGGCGTCGATGAGCAGCAGCACGTAGTCGTGATGCGGCCGGCGCGAGCTCATCGCACGCAGCGGCCCAAGCAAGGCGAGATGCTCGACATCCCGCCAGTCCATAGCCCGCAGGTCGATCACCAGCCGCCCAACCTCAAGGCCGCTGGCTCCGCCCTCCACCGAACCCAGGGTCTGCCGGACCTTGATGGCTGTGCGGCGGAACGGCGAGGCCCAGACCTCTTCAGCGCGGACACCCACGACCCGGCCGGTCGGGCCTACCTGCTGCACGGATTGTTCGACCTCGACGACGAGGTCTGCGTCCAGCTGCAATTCCGGGAATCGTGCGGCCAGCTGGTGACCTACCGCCTCGAGAAATGAATGCACATCCCCGGCGCGGCGAGGATGGACGCTGTCCCAGCGCAGGAAATACCGCAGGGAGTCGGGGTGGGCGGCGGCCAGGCCTGCCAGCAGCACAGACTTTCCGGCGCCGGGATCGGCAGTGATCAGGACGATCCGGCAGTCAGGGTCGCGCAGCAGGCTGGTGACCCGTTGCTCCAGCCAGGGCCTGGGCCGATGGTGCGAAACGTCAAGGAGACGTTCGACGACGTGGTCATCGAACATGTCGGGCTCGAAACCGGCGCCGTCGCTCTGGGAATACGTCATCAGGTCCCCCATGGACTTGCCTGCCCGCCAGCCGGCCCTACAGACCGCCGATGTTGCCCTGATGGCCGGTTATCTTGCCGCCTTCTCGAACCGTGTCGGCTTGCTGCGTGACCTCTAGATGTCCGCCCGCCGCAACATTCCCCTCTGAGCCGATAACCGTCCCCTCAATATCGGCTAGCACCTGCCGCACCGTGACGACGGAACCAGTTGGCTCACGCTGTTCATTGAAAAACGTCAGTCTTTGACCGTAGATAGCCTCAAGGATGGCGCGTAGGGTTCCGGCGTCCTGGCCCAGCTCAGTGTTTCCGCCCTCGATGTCGGCATGGCCGAGGGCATACGGCGCCAGCGCGCCGGTTAGCCTCAGCAAGGCCTGGTACTTGGCCTCGAGAACGTCGGGATTTATCGTGGCGGCTACAACCGAGCCGTCCAGCACCTCGTTGGCCACCATCGGAACCTGAGGGCCGGGCCCGCCGACGTCTTCGGCGCCGCGCCGTTCGCGCCGTGCCTTCAGTACCTCGGCGGCCTGCGCGTACAGGAAGCTGATGGTCTGGCTGGCGGCCGAGCCCAGCACGGAAATGCTAATCGGATCGGTCATCGAGAAGACCCCCATCCGTAGCCGCGCAGGTGATTACCCCCGCTCACGGCGGCGAGCAGCCCGACCATGCTGGCCATTCCATAAAAGCCAGATCAGCGCGATAAGTCAACCGAAGCGCGGCCACCTTCCGCCGGGCTCGCCGAGTTCTAGTCCGAGAGCCCGGAAGGTCCGCTAGGTGCATGCCGAGGTGGCGGCCGGGGTACCGGCGGCCAGGCAGGCGTCTCCCAGGCGGACGAGGGTCTCGACGCCGATCTCACCCGCTTCGGGCTGGGCCAGCGAGCTGGGCGTGCAGATCATCGTGGAGGCCGAGTAGAACAGCCGGCCCAGCGGGTACTGGTGGTTGACCTCGGCGCGGTCGAAGGCTATCGGCTCGACGATCATCAGCGTGCCGTCCTCGGCGAGGGACTCGCGGATGTGCCGCAGCGCGGCCACCGGATCACCCATGTCGTGCAGGCAGTCGAACAGGCATACCAGGTCGTACTGTCCGGGGTAGTCGGTCGAGGTGCGGTCTCGAACTGCACGTTGCTCAGGCCCGTGTCCGCAGCCCGGGAGCGCGCCGCGGCGATCGAGGCGTCGTGGTAGTCGAAGCCGTGCACCTGGGCGTTCGGGAACGCCTGGGCGAGCAGGATGGTCGCGGCGCCGTGGCCGCAGCCCACGTCGGCGATCCGGCCCCCGGCGGCCAGCTTGTCCGTCACGCCGTCCAGCGCGGACAGCCAGGAGGCAACGAGGTTCATCTTGTACCCGGCCCCGAAGAACCGTTCGGTTCCCATGAACAGTCGCTTGTCGTGCTGATGCCAGCCGATGCCCGCGCCGCTGCGGAATGCTTCCTCCAGGGTGTCCGCGTCGGCCCAGAAGGAGGGGATCCAGTCGAACCCGCCCAGCAGGAAGGTAGGCGCGTCCGGATCGGCTATCAGGGCCGCGTGCTCGGCCGGCAGCGTGAAGGTGGTGGTACCCGGATCGTAGGTGACCCAGCCGCCGGCCGCCTGGGCGTGCAGCCACTCCCGGACGTATCGCTCCGCTAGTTCGGTCCGCTCGGCTAGCTCGGTCGAGGTGACCGGCTTGCCGTCGGCCATGGCCCGGTAGAGCCCGAGCCGGTCGCCGAGGCGGATCAGTACCGCGGCGGTGCATGCGCTGAGGTCTCCGATGATCTGGTGCATGAAGTGCTCGACCTTGGCCATGTCCACTCGACCGGCCGCTCTGGCCGGTAGACGCATCAGATGCCGGTGTCCACCGCACGGTCGAGATGCCGGCAGAGGTCGACGGCGTCCTCACGGCTGGTCAGCGGCAGGCCACCGGGCGAGTGCCGGGCCAGCTCGGCAGCCGGCGCGGGACTGCGACCGTCCCGCAGCACCGCCAGCGCGCTGGCGTTTATGTCTAGCCGACGCCGGGCCCCCAGACCGTCCACGACCGCGTCACGTACCAGTGCGTGCACGAACCGCCATCGCCCGGCGCCCGCGTCGGCTAGCAGCCCGCTCGTCACGGCCGGTTCCAGATCGCCGAGCACCCCGCCCAGATCCCGGCCGGCGGTGGCGGCCAGGGTCTCCACCGCCCCGGCGGCGCCCAGCACCGCGGCCACCTCGAGCAGGCCTGCGGTCGCCGCCGGCAGTCGGGCCAGGCGCCGCCGGACTACCTCCACCACATGGACAGGGACTTCAACCGCGAGTACCTGCGGAGCGTTGGCCGCGTTCGCGGCGAGCATCTGCAGCAGCTGAGTGGCGAAGAACGGGTTGCCGCCGGTACGCCGGGACAGCTGGGCAACGAGGTCGGCTGTGGCGGTCAGGCCGACCGCCTGGGTCAGGGCGGTCAGTGCCGCATCGTCGAGCCTGGTCAGCGGCAAGGTGAGCCGCGCGAGCCGGGGCAGTTCGCCCAGAGCCTCGGCTACCCGGCCAGCCACCGGATCACCGGGGCGCAGCGTGGCCACCACGGCCATGCGGTGCCCGGCCAACCGCCCAGCCATCTCGATGAGCAGCAGCACCGTGCCCAGATCGGCCCAATGCAGGTCGTCCAGCGCCAGCAGCAGGCCGCCGGGGGCGGCGTCGGCGGCGCGCTGCCATACCTCGGCCAGCTGGCGCAGGAGGCGGTGCCGGCCACCCTGACCCATACCGCCGCGTGCTTCGGTGCCCCGGCGGCGTCGCCGAGACCCAGGAGGGTCAGGGCTGCGCCGGCCGGTCCGACGACGCGTCGTGCTGCTCCGGCGTCCAGCTCGCGGAGATGCTCCTCGAACAGCTGCACCCACGGCGAGAAGGCGGCTCGGTCCGGGTCAGCCGGCGTGCCGGCGATCCGGACCATCAGGCCGCGGCGGCGTGCATCGGCCGCGATCGCGTGCAGCATGGTGGTCTTGCCGATGCCCGCCTCGCCGGCCAGCAGCAGCAGGCCACCGTGGCCGGACGCGGCTTCCTCCAGTAGGCCGGCAGCAGCGGTCCGCTCGGCTGATCGGCCCAGCACGGTGGCCCGGTACTGTCCGGCTGCACCGAATCATTCTGCGCCTGCCAAGCCGCCCGCAGGTTCCGATCATGCCGAGTGCGTGAGGTCGGCGCTTGGTCCGGGCCGAGTCACGATTCGCATCGGAGCGCCGATGCATCATCGCCTGGCTCCTGCTGTTCGAGGAAGCATCAGCGCTGTTCGAGGAGGCACCCGGGCGGCGATAGTCTCACCGGGGGTGAGGACCTGATGGGCGAGCAGGAGCAGTGGCAGCTCGACGCCAGCGCGCCAGAGCCGTACCAGCGTTACCTGGTGCCTGCGATGACGGCCCAGTGGGCCGCCGACCTGGTCGGTCGGGCAGCGCTGCTGCCGGGCCATCGGGTACTGGATGTGGCCTGCGGCACGGGAGCGGCGCTCGCGTAGCGGCTGAAAGGGTGAGCGGCACGGGCCGGGTTGCCGCGCTGGACATTAATCCCGGCATGCTGGCGGTCGCCCGGTCCCTCCCCGTCGTGGGCGCCCCGGTCGCGCGGCAGCGCGCTTGCGCTGCCCTACTCGGCTGCGGCGTTCGACGTGGTCCTCTGCCAGCTGGGGCTGCAGTTCATTCCGGATCGGCCAGCCGCGCTGCGGGAATTCCGGCGCGTGCTGGTTCCCGGCGGGCGGCTGGCCCTGAACGTCTTCGGCCCGATCGAGCGCAACCCGGCTACCTGCGCACTCGCCGGCGCGCTGGATCGCCACATGCGGCCGGGCGCGTCCGCGGCCAAGCGCACCGAGCATGCCCTCGCGGACGCCGCCGAACTCCGCGCGCTGGTAGCCGCAGCGGCCTTCGAAAACATCGAGATCCGCACGGCCACCAAGATGGTCCGGTTCTCCTCAGCCGCTGACTACTTCCGGATCCAGCTGGCGGCCACTCCGCTGGCCACCCTGATCACCGGCTATGACGCCGCGAGGATAAACCATCTGATCGACGCCCTCGCCGAGGATGTCGGCGCGGACCTGGCGCCCTATGCCGGAGCCGACGGCGGGCTGGCCGTCCCTCAGGAGGTCCAGGTGGTTCTCGCCAGAAGGGGCACAGGGCGTTGATCAAGCTGCCAGGAAGGGTGCGGCCGCCGACGACGATCTTTGCGCCTGCTTAGCGGCGGTCCTACAGTGCCGGGATGGAGCGCTATGTGATCCGCGGCGGCAAGCAGGGCTACGAGCGGCTTCGGGTGCTGGCCCGCACGTGGCTGCCGACAACGTCCGCGTTGCTGGACCGGGTCCAGCTCGGGCCGGGGATGAGGTGCCTGGATCTGGGCTGCGGTGGGGGGGACGTCACCTTCGAGCTTGCTCGGCGCGTCGGGCCCCGCGGGTGGGCTGTCGGTATCGACATGGACGAGGTGAAGATCGGACTGGCCCGGCAGGCCGCTGTTTCGCAGGGCCTGCCAGGTGTGGAGTTCCGGGTGAGGAACGTGTACGGGTGGGCCGAGCCGAACACTTACGACCTGGTCTACTGCCGGAACTTGCTGCAGCACCTCAGCCGCCCCGTCGAGGTTTTGCGGACCATGTGGGAGGCGGTCAGGGAGGGCGGGGTGATTGTTGTAGAGGATGCTGACTTCGAAGGTTCTTTCTGCGATCCGCCCAGCGAAGGCTTCGCCTTCTGGGTCGAGGCATACCAGCGCGTCCTCGAGCGACATGGCGGTGATCCGCTGGTCGGCCGCAAGCTGTACCGGCATTTCTCCACTGCGGGTATTCCCGCGCCCGAGCTGAGTGTCGTCCAGCGGGCGGACGTCGTGGGCGAGGCCAAGACATTGCCTTACTCCACGGTGCAGGCAACCGCAGAGTCGATTATCGAGGAAGGGATCGCGTCCGCCGATCAGCTACGCGCAGCGCTGGACAGCCTGGACGATTTCGCCGCGGATCCGGCTTCGGTCTGCGGATCACCTCGCCTCTTTCAGGCCTGGTCCCGGCGCGCCAAAGAATGACCAGGGCCACCGCCACGGCCGTGCCCACCGAGCGCCCACGGCATTCCGTTAGCGCCATCGGCGTGGTCGCCGATCCTGCGGGCCGGGTCCTCTTGCAGCGGCGCCGGGACAACGGCGCCTGGGAGCCGCCGGGCGGCGTACTCGAGCTGGACGAGCGCATCACCGACGGGCTGATCCGCGAGGTCCGGGAGGAGACCGGGATCCGCGTCGAGCCGGTCGTCTTGACCGGTGTGTACAAGAGCATGACGCACGCGGTGATCGAGATGGTCTTCCTGTGCCGGATGACCGGCGGGACCCTGGCCGCCTCGGCAGAGAGCAGCGAGCTTGCCTGGGCGGACCGTGACCTGATCACCTCCCTGACCACGGAGGCGTTCACCGCGCGGATCCTCGACGCGCTGTCCTACGCCGGCCGCCCCGCGATCAGGGAGCACGACGGATTCCGCCTGCTTTAGGCAGCGGGCGGCTCACTGCCCTTCGCCGGCCCAGGGGTTGAACTGGTGCAGTACAAGGATCCCGATGGCCCACCTGGCCGGGATCACGGTGACGGCGCCGAGCACGACGGGGGGCGCGGCCCACTGGTAGAGACGGGCCGTCCCGGTGGCGACCAGCAGCTGGCCGTAGGCCACCACCGTGGTGATCACGAGACTCCGGATGATAACGGAATCGGTGGTGAAGGCCGCGAGCACGGCCGCGCCCCACGGGGCCACCATGCTGGCCGGATCCAGCCAGCGGCCCATGTGCGACAGGCGGCCGGTCCGTAGCGGATCGCGCAGCAGCGACTCCTCGCCGGCCGGGTCGCTGCCCGGGCGCGCCGTCAGGCCGCGCACGATCGGGGCGAGCAGGCCGAGCAGGCCCAGCGGGTTCCACGCGTAGCAGGCGGCGAAGACCGGGCCGGTCTCCTTGATGCTCCCGGCCACGAGCGAGCCGAGAATGCCCAGGTACCACAGGTGATGCTGGAAGAGGATGGCCGCGCAGAGGCTCCAGGTCATCGCCGGGGCGTCGACGAGCACCGGCCGGCGCAGGTTACTGCGCCAGATGCCGGCGAAGCCGCAGACGAGGAGTCCAGCGGTTACCCGCAGCCGGTCGTCGGCGACCCACGGCTCTATCCAGAGTGTTATCAGCGGCGGCAGGAACACCAGGTGCGTCATGGTGCACAGCTGCCACCTGCGCACCGATGCCCCGCATAGCAGGGGCAGCAGCCAGCGCAGCGCGAACGGGAACGGGACGGGCTGCCGGGTCCCGGCGTGCAGGTACCGCTGCCCGTCCATGCTGACGGACATGCTCGGGAGGTTGATGTAGCCCAGCCAGAGCAGAGCGACGCTACCCGCGAGGGACCAGGCGACCGCGGCCACCCCTGGTTCCTCCGTCACACATGGGTAGCCTTCTCGGCCCGGAGCACCCAGGCGCCGGCGCCGACCCGGCGCAGCACCTCCAGCGCGCCGCTCAGCGCGGACTGGGCCCGCTCGGCCAGGCCGGCCCGAAGGTAGGTCTCGCCGAGCAGGCATCGCGAGATACCTTCGTCCAGCGCATCGCTGCGCGCCTGGAAGGCGGGGATGACTTCCTCCAGGATGGTGGCCGCGGCGTCCGTCTCCCCTTGCGAGCGGTAGGCATCGGCCATGATCATGAGGGCGCTCGACTCCCCGCGTCCCTCGGACAGCTCGCGGAAGTCAGCGATCGCGCTGTTCAGCAGCTGGAGAGCGGCGTCGGGGCGCTGCTGTCCCAGCCTGGTCCAGGCGAGATCCGTTCGCACCCAGGCCTGCCCGGCCGTGTCACCGAACTCAGCGAACAGATCGGCGCTGCGGGCCAGCAGCTGCTCTGCCTGTTCGTATTGCCCGCGCTCCCGGGCCACGATCCCGCGGCAGCGGAACGCGTGCGCCTCGCCCCAGCGGTCGTCCAGGTCCCGGAACCTGGCTAGCGATCGATCGAAGTAACTGTCGGCCTCGGGCAGCTCGCCCTTCTGCAGGCTCACCCAGCCGAGGTGGTTGGTCACGTAAGCCACGCCCACCTCGTCCCCGACGTCTGCCCAGGCCACGATGCAGCGCTCGAAGTAAGCCTCCGCGTCGTTGAGCTGCCCCCGGTCCATGGCCAGCTCGCCGAGGTTGTTCAGTGCGGCGGCCTGCCCCAGGCTGTTGCCGAGCTCCCGGAAGGCGTCGAGGCACTGGGCGAAGCAGCCTGCTGCCTGGTCCAGGAGGCCCAGGTCGCGATAGGCGTTTCCGAGATTGCGCAGTGTCCACGCCTCTCCGCGGCGGTTGCCCGCGCGTCGCGCCCCGTCCAGCGCGAGCTCATGAGTCGCCCGCCAGTCCTGCAGCCTGGCCCGCACCCGGAAGAAGTAGTGCATCGAGTCGGCCAGTTCCCACGTGCACTCCCACAGGGCCGCATCATGGGCCTGGCTGATGGCGGCGATGAGGTTGGGGTACTCGGCCGAGAACCAGTCGTAGGGCTGGTCGGTCAGTCGGTCGAGGAGGTCAGCGGGGAGCGGCCAGATCAGCGCGCGCGGCGGATCCGGGTCCCGCTTGCTGTGCCGTGACATCTCGAACAGCGCCCGCTTGGCCAGGCCGAGCAGGGCACCCAGCCCGCGCTCGACGGCGGCCGACCGGTCCTGCGCGGAATCGGCCTGATCGGCCTGCTCCCGAGCGAAGAGCTGGAGCAGGTCGTGGTAGCGGTACCGTATCTCGCCGGTCTCGTCCTCGCCGACCACGTCAAGCAGCTGGAGGTCAACGAGCTGCTCAGCCACGTCCTCGGCCTCCGCCGGCGCGATATCCAGCAGCGCGGCCAGGACCCAGGACGTGAAGCTCTGGAAAGCCAGCAGGCTGGGCAGGCGGAACGCCCGCTGAAGCCCAGGCTCAAGCTCCTGATAACTCAGCATGATCACTCCACGGACATCGAGGTCCCCGAAGGAGAGCTCGGCCAGTCGGGTCCGCTCGCTTCGCAGCCGGTCGGCCATGCGGCCGACCCGCCAGTGCGGCTTAGCCGCCAGCTTCGCCCCGACGATCCTGATAGCGAGGGGAAGGTGCCCGCTCAGCCGGACGATCTGCCGGGCTGCCTCCAGCTCGGCGTCCACGCGCTGCGCCCCGGCGATCTTCGCCAGGAGCGCCACTCCGTCGTCGAGGCTCAGCGTCTCCAAGTCGATCGGGAGCGCGCCTTCCAGCACGGTCAGCTGCCGGCGGCTGGTAACGATGACCGCGCAGCTGGAGGCGCCCGGGATCAGCGGGCGTACCTGGTGCTCGTGCGAGGCATTGTCGAGCAGGACGAGGTTACGGCCCTGGCTCATGACCGCCCGGTACATGAGCTCACGGTCGGCGCTGCCCGCGGGAATGCGCCCGCCGGTCACGCCCTTCGCCCGGAGGAAGCCGTCCAGCACGTCCTCGGGATCCAGCCCTTGGCCGCTATGGCCGCGCAGGTCCACGTACAGCTGCGCATCGGGGAAATGCTGCGCAAGCAGGGTCGAGATCCGGATGGCCAGCGCACTCTTGCCGACGCCGCCGGGCCCGGAGATCGCCACGACCGGCGTCCCGGTTCCGGGCGTCTCGGGCCACAGGAACTGGCACGCCTCCTCAGCCTGTCGCACCCGGTCGGTGAAATCGCGTGTCGCGTTCGGCAGCTGCGCGGGCGCCTGGTGATCGGGCGGCAGGCTGATGTTCACGACGTCCGCGTGCGCGATGTTCGCCAGCTTTCCGACGTAGCCGCCGGTCACCATCGTCGCGACGGTAGGCGTCCCGGCGCGAGTCAGCCATTGCGCAAGGTCGGCGGCCGACTGATCAGGCGCCTGCGCGATCCGCTCGGAGATCTCGCGGCCGCTCTCGTCCGCCTGCAGCCGCCTGGCCAGTAGCGGCAGCACGGCCGAAACAGCCGCGGCTCCTGCCGTCTCGCCATTATCCGCATTGCCGGTCGCGGACACTAGAAGGTGACGTCGCCGGTCACGGTGCCGATATTGGTAATCTTGCCGATCCGCGCATTGCCGGAGACGGTCGTTACGAACCGCCCTACATCGGGGTCCGAGCGCAGCGCGTTCACCAGCTCCTCGAGCTGGCTGCGGAATTCACTGTCGCTCTTGACGGCCGCATCCAGGGACTCGGCCAGCACGTCCGTGCTCGCCGGCCCCTGCGCAGACTCCGCGGCGGCGGCCAGGGCGGCCTGGGCCGGGTCATTTCCGCTGAGCTTGCGGCGCACGAGGCCGATGAGTTTTTTCAGGCCCGAGGCGGCCGACTGGCCGATCTCGCCGCCGAATGCCTGCGCGGCATATGTGGCGATCAGGGTCGCGACCGTGACCGATAGCGGTTCCATCTGCCCCCTCCTGAGCCATTCCCGCGACCGCGGGGCGCCAATGAAACTGCACCGGCGATTCGGCTAGGTTTAGAGTTCCGACTTTGGTGTAAATCCCGCGGACTGTCAACAGACCGGCAGCCGACGAACAGGTAGCCGTTCCGGGTGACCTGCGCGTCGCCCTGGGACGCCGCCGACAGGGCCTCCGGCTGGTTGTCCGCGGCGACCAGCGTGGCGATCCGGCTGCGGTAGCTCAGCCAGACCGTGACCGCACGGCTGTAGGACAGCAGCGGGGTGCCCGTGGAGTCGTTGTCGAAGAAGGTGAACGTGTCGCGCCCGACCTGCTCGGGGTCGTGCTGCCAGGCGAAGATCTTCCCGGCGCTGTCGAGCACCTGGCCGCGGGCGGCCTGGAGCCGGAAGCTGCTGTCCCTTGCCGCGAAGCCGCCAGATGATCTTGCCGGTGTGCCGGTTCACCTTGTACGCCGTCCGGGTGTTCCGGGCGTCGATCAGCAGGTTGCCGTCCCGGGCCAGGTGGACCGCATTGACGTGGAACCAGTCCCATGGCGTGCTCGCCGATGTCGGCAGCGGCTGCTCGCTGTGGCTGTAGGGGACGTGACCGGCACTGTTCCACTGGAACAAGACTCTGCCGGTCCGGATGCTGATCTCCTGCACGATGCCGTCGATCACGGTCTGGCTGGCCGGCCCGCTGATGGCGGTGAGGTCGGTGGTGGTGGTCTTGCAGGCCAGGATGAGCGCGGTGTTCCAGGGCGTGAATCAGGAACTCATGGCCGTCCGCGCTGAGCCCGTTACCGGCCCGGACCACGGCGACGCGGTGGAAGTGCTCGTTGTAGATGTAGTCGACGCCCGCTGACTGACCGGGCCGGCCGCCGCGGGAATCGGGGACGACCCGACGTCCGGCAGACAATCTGCGCATGTTCAGCCTCACGCCTTCCAGGAGTAACGGGCGCCTGCCGCCGATCTGGCCCGCCGGGACTCGCGCGTCTCGCTAATTCCTAGTAATACAGGTGTTTTTACCGGAAACCCAGTGCAAGATCATATTGCCTGCCGCGGCGCGGTCAGCAAGTAGTGCGGCGGCAGGCTCGTGGACGGTGGCAGGGTCAGGGACGGCGCCCGGACCTGGCCGGCCGCCCGACCACGCGTGGGGTGCCAGAACTCTGCGTGTTGCCTGGCCCCGCTGGCCATCCATGAGCCGGGAGACGAGCTGGCCCGGGCCGTCGGCGGCGGAGCGCAGGAACGCGCGGTTGGCCCGGGCGGTGGCAGAAAATCCCGTCATTCGCGTGGACCTCATCGCGAAGATTTCCTGATCGTCCCCATAGAGATAGGCAGGCACGTCACGCTGAGTCGCGAGTCGTTATTGCGGTATCGCGGCCGGGACCACCATGCTACTCCAATGCTACAAGGATGCTACGGCGTCCGGCAACACTTGCCTTGATGGCGCGGAACCGCGGCAATAGTGGCAGCAGGTGCTTTGCTAGATGATTAATACGACCCTCCTGGAAAAATGGCAAGGCCGATGTCAGTTGCTATTACACAGGCAACCCTGGCCAGTGCGGCACGGGTGAGCATCGGGGTGGTACGCGATCTGGAACAGGGCCGTACTACCCGGCTGCACGCCGAGTCGGCTCGGCGGCTGGCGCAGGCCCTCGGCCTGGATCACGGGCAGACCGCGAAACTCGCCGGCCCCGCAGGGGTCAGTTCCGGCTCTGCCGCCCCTGGCCGGCAGGCCAGGCTGCGGATCAGTGTGCTGGGATCCCTGCGCGTCTGGCGGGACGGAGCCGACATCGCTATTGGTGGCGTGATGCCGCGGGCGGTGCTGGGGCTGCTGGTGCTACACCCGGAGACCGGACAGCGCCGCGAGTCTCTCATCGACGCCCTGGGGGGGACGGGGGACGACCCGCCGGCCACGGCAGTGGCCATGATCCAGTCGTACGTCAGCCGGCTCCGCCGCTGGCTGGATCCAGGTGCCATGGGCGCCAGGTCCGGCGGGTTGCTAGCGGCGGCGGTCGGCGGTTACCGGCTCCGGGATGCGGCCTGCGAGCTTGATCACGTCACCTTTGCCGCACTGGCCGACCACGCCCAGACGGCGCGGTCCGCAGGCGACCTCGCGGCGGCGTGCGATGCCTACGCCCGCGCGCTTGCCCTGTGGCGGGGCGAGCCCCTGGCGGCCGCCCTCGGCGTCTATGAGCAGCTGCGCCGCCGTCTCGATGACCAGCTCGGGGTCCTCCCCGGCCCCGAGCTGGCCGCCGCGCACAGCCGGGTGCTGCGCCAGCACATTCCGCAGGTCCCTCCCCGGTGGCGGGGGTCGCCCTGGTGCACCGGCCCGGCGCCCCCTCAAGGTCGGGCCGCCCCGAGTCGGCGACGCCCCGGCAGCTACCTGGTGCCGCAGCGCATTTCGTCGGCCGGGAAGTTGAGCTGCAGGCGCTGACGCGCCTGCTTGGCCAGGGTCCGGTCACGACCAGGAAGCTGGTGATCAGCGTGATTAGCGGCACCGCCGGAGTGGGGAAGACGGCCCTCGCACTGCGATGGGCGCACCAAGTCGCCGACCAGTTCCCGGACGGGCAGCTGAACATGAACCTGCGCGGCTTCGACCCTGGCGGTGTGCCGGTCCCCGCACAGCAGGCCGTCCAGGCCTTCCTCGTCGCACTGGGAGTTCCGGCCGAGCGTATCCCGGCCGGGTCCGACGCGCGGGCCGCCCTGTACCGCAGCCAGCTGGCCGGCCAGCGGGTGCTGATCGTCCTGGACAACTGCCGGGATGCCGACCAGGTCCGGCCGCTGCTGCCGGGTGCCCCGGGCTGCCTGGTCCTGGTCACGAGCCGCAGCCAGCTCACGGGGCTGGCCGCGACCGAGGACGCCCGGCTGCTCGCGCTGGACGTGATGTCCGAGGACGAGGCCAGCGAGCTGCTGGCTAGCCGGCTGGGGGCCGAGCGGACGGCAGCCGACCCCGCAGCGCTCGCCGGGCTGATCAGCGCCTGCGCCCGGCTGCCGTTAGCGCTGGGCATTTCTGCCGCCCGGGCCGCAGGGCGCCCCAGCTTCCCGCTGGCCGTCCTGGCCGCCGAACTGAGGGACGCCTCAGGCCGGCTGGATGCTCTCGAGGTCAGCGAGCCGCCGGCCAGCATCCGGGCCGTGTTCTCCTGGTCCCGCCGGTACCTGAGCAGGCCAGCGGCCCAGATGTTCTGGCTCCAGGGCGTCCATCCGGGCCCTGAGGTCACCGTTTCAGCGGCCGCTGCCCTGGCCGGCGTTACGACCCGCGCAGCCCGTCGGGCACTGGACGAGCTCACCGCGGCGAGCCTGCTGGCCGAGCGCGTGCCGGGCCGGTACGCCTGCCATGACCTGCTCCGCGCCTACGCCGCCGAACTGGCCGACGCGCAGGGCCGCGCCGCGCGCCGCGCGCCGCGCGGCCAGCCGCCGGATGCTGGATCACTACCTGTACACCGCGCATGCCGCGGACCGGCTGCTGGATCCGGCCCGTGACCCGATCATGCTGGTCCCGCGCGCGGCCGGGGTGGCCCCCGAGCCCCTGGCCGATCGCCGTGCTGGCCCTGGCCTGGTTCCAGGCCGAGCACCGCGTGCTGCTGGCGGTCATCGCGCGGGCCGCCGAGGCCGGGTTCGACATGCATGCCTGCCAGCTCCCCCGGATCCTGGTGACCTTTCTTGATCCGCAGGGCCCGCGGAGGCCCACGCGCACTTGTCCCGTGCCTCCTCCCTCTGCGACGGCCTCGGTGACAAGTGCGGGGCGGCGCACGTCCATGTCTATCTAGCCGAGCTGGCCGAGACCGAGGGCGGAGACGGCCCGGACACCTGCCGCGCTTCCTGTACTGCTGTAGCCGTTTCCTGTACCTCCCCGTGGCCGCGTCACTGACGGTGCCGTCCTGACCAGGCGGCATGCCGGAGTCGCCCGTAACGGCGTGCCGTCAGCAAGAGAACAGCTGCTGGCCAGTTGCTGCCGGGATGCTTGAGGCATGCGCAGGCGAGAAGCAGCCAGCTTTCGGGGTGCGGGCGCAGAATTAATGACGATGGGAGAATGGCCATGAAGAAGGTCCGCTACGCGGCGGCCGCTGCTGTGGGCATGGTACCCGCTCTCGGCCTGATGGTCCCGGCGGCGAACGCCGCTACCGTGGTAACACATGCTCCCGGGGAGCCCGGGCAAGACCGTCTCGCTGAGACACCGGGCAATTCGATGGTCAACTGCAATGCCTCTCATACAAAATCGGCAGACAACAATGCAGGGAGCCGATCTCACTCATAGCCAGAAAGGCCTGACCGAGCGAACCCGGTTCTATTCGGGCGGCGGTCGCCTGGAGCACACGACCTGGCAGGCCGGCCACATCTTCCGCGGCTTCACGAGCTGGTACTCACTACCGAACATCTACGCTCATGAGGTATGTCAGGCGCTGGTGGCCAACAGTAACCATACGATGTGAAGTACGGTCCCGTCTGCGAGACGGCCTGATCGGGCAGCGCACACCGACACGCGAAAGGGGAATCCTTAGGTGAAGAGAATCCGCTATGCGATTGGCGCCATCGGCGCGGCGCCCGCGCTCGGCTTGATGATCCCGGCTGCGCATGCGTCGGCCGCGACACAGCATGCTCCGGGCGACGCCCGCAAGACGGTGTCGCTCCGGCACGTCAATATGCCCCTGGTATCCTGCGGCCACAGGCATACGAAATACACCCAGCACGGACTTCTCGGCGGGCAGATCGGCTATTCCGGTACCACGTGTATTCACAGCCAGTGGGCCGATCTCGATAGGCATCAAACCGGCCTGACCGAGCGCATCAGGTTCTATTCGGCGGGTGGGAGCATGCTCGCCACGCGCTGGCAGGCCGGGAAGTTTCCTGCCAGCCAGACGACATACTTCTCGTCGGTGCCGAACTTGAACGCTCACGAGGTATGTGAGGCTCTCGTCGCCAACGGTAACCATAACGACGTGAAGTATGGTCCCGTCTGCGAGACGGCCTGATACCGCGGGCTGAGGACGTCCAGGCCGGCCCGCGCGGGCCGGCCTGGACGTCATGATCAGGCGAGATCGAACCGGTCGAGGTTCATCACCTTGTCCCACGCCGCGACGAAGTCGTGCACGAACTTCTCCTTCGCGTCATCGCTCGCGTAGACCTCCGCGAGCGCGCGCAGCCCGGAGTTCGACCCGAAGACGAGGTCGGCACGGCTGCCGGTCCACGTGACCTCGCCCGTGGCGGCGTCGCGGCCCTCGAACGTGTTCGCGTCCTGCGACGTCGCTTTCCACGTCGTGCCCAGGTCGAGCAGGTTGACGAAGAAGTCGTTGGTCAGGGACCCGGGGGTCGTGGTGAAGACGCCGAGCGGCGACTGCTGGTAGGTCGCGCCCAGGACACGGAGGCCACCCATGAGGACGGTCATCTCGGGGGCGCTCAGGGTCAGCAGGTTCGCCCGGTCGAGGAGCAGGTACTCAGCCGGCAGCCGGCTGCCCTTCCCGAGGTAGTTGCGGAACCCGTCGGCGGCCGGCTCGAGCGCGGCAAACGATTCCACGTCGGTCTGCTCCTGTGACGCGTCCGCGCGGCCCGGCGTGAAGGGGACCTCGACGGCGACGCCGGCGTCCCGGGCGGCCTGCTCGACGGCCGCGCCGCCGGCGAGCACGATCAGGTCAGCGAGCGAGACCTGCCTGCCGCCGGAGTGGGCGGCGTTGAAGGCCTCCTGGATCCCCTCCAGGGTGCCCAGCACCGTCGCCAGCTGATCGGGGTTGTTGACCTCCCACCCGTTCTGCGGCTCGAGGCGGACGCGCGCGCCGTTGGCGCCGCCACGCTTGTCACCGCCGCGGAAGGTGGAGGCTGACGCCCATGCGGTGGCGACGAGCTGGGATACCGGCAGGCCCGAGGCGGCGATCTGGCCCTTGAGGGAGACGATGTCCTCGGCATCGATGAGCTCGTGCGTCACCGCGGGGATGGGATCCTGCCACAGCAGCGTCTCGGTCGGGACCTCCGGGCCGAGGTAGCGGGCGATCGGGCCCATGTCGCGGTGGGTCAGCTTGAACCACGCCCGGGCGAAGGCATCCGCGAACTCGGCGGGGTTCTCCAGGAAGCGCCGCGAGATCTGGTCGTAGACCGGGTCCATGCGGAGCGAGAGGTCGGTCGTCAGCATCGTCGGGGCGTGGCTCTTCGACGGGTCATGGGCGTCGGGGACGGTCCCTGCCCCGGCGCCGTCCTTCGGCTGCCACTGGTAGGCGCCGGCGGGGCTCTTGGTCAGCTTCCACTCGAAGCCGTACAGGGTCTCGAGGAAGCTGTTGTCCCACGTTACCGGGGTAGGAGTCCACGTAACCTCCAGGCCGCTGGTGATCGTGTCGCCGCCCTTGCCGGTGCCGTAGGTGCTCTTCCAGCCGAGGCCCTGCTGCTCGAGCGGGGCAGCCTCAGGGTCGGGGCCGACGTTCTCCGCCGGGCCCGCACCGTGGGTCTTGCCGAACGTGTGACCGCCCGCGATCAGGGCGACCGTCTCCTCATCGTTCATCGCCATCCGGCGGAACGTCTCGCGGATGTCGCGGGCCGCGGCGAGCGGGTCCGGGTTGCCGTTCGGGCCCTCCGGGTTGACGTAGATGAGGCCCATCTGGACCGCGGCGAGGGGGGTCTCGAGCTCTCGGTCGCCGGTGTAGCGCTCGTCTGCGAGCCAGGTGGTCTCGGGTCCCCAGTAGACGTCCTCGTCGGGCTCCCAGACGTCCTCACGACCGCCGGCGAAGCCGAAGGTCGTGAAGCCCATCGACTCCAGGGCAACGTTACCGGTGAGGATCATGAGGTCGGCCCACGAGATCTTCTGGCCGTACTTCTTCTTGACCGGCCACAGCAGCCGGCGGGCCTTGTCGAGGCTGACGTTGTCCGGCCAGCTGTTGAGCGGCGCGAAGCGCTGCTGACCGGAGCCCGCGCCACCGCGGCCGTCGCTGATCCGGTAGGTGCCCGCGCTGTGCCACGCCATCCGGATCATGAGCGGGCCGTAGTTGCCGAAGTCAGCGGGCCACCAGTCCTGCGAGGTCGTCAGCACCTCCGCGATGTCCTGTTTCACGGCCGCGAGGTCCAGGGTCGTGAACGCCCCGGCGTAGCTGAACTCCTCGCCGAGGGGGTTGGCCACGGCGGGGTTCTTGGCCAGGATCTTCAGGTTGAGCTTGCTGGGCCACCAGTCATGGTTGGCGTCACCCTCGGTGGGATGCGTGAGGCCGTGCACGACGGGACATCCCCCGCTCTCCGGGGTCGCGTCTTCGACGACTACTGGATCATGGTTATCGGACATCGGAATCCCTCCGGACTCGGCGGACAGTGCTCAGGAACTGCGGGCGGTGGAGCAGCCGGGGCACAGGCCCCAGTAGATGACCTCGGCCTCGCCGATCGAGAAGCCGCGGTCGTCGGACGCGGTCAGGCAGGGCACTTCGCCGACCGCGCAGTCGACGTCAGCGACAACACCGCACGACCGGCACACGACGTGATGATGGTTGTCACCGACGCGTCCCTCGAACCGGGCCGGGCTGCCGGCCGGCTCGATGCGGCGGACGAGCCCGGCCGCGGTGAGCGAGTGGAGCGCCTCATACACGGCTTGCAGGGAGACGTGGCCTACCCGGTCGCGCACCCCGGCGGCGATCGCCTCGACGCCCAGGTGGTCACCGTCCCGGACGGTCGTGAGCAGCGCGACGCGGGCGGCCGTCACCCGCAGGCCGGCACCGCGCAGCTCCTCGGCGGTGGTCGGAGCCCGGGATGCGGTCACGTACCCAACTTACCTTCATAAACACAAACGATTCAAGACAACGAATAATTCAGGTCTAGCCCGAGTCGGGTGACGGCGCGGGACTCTGGTCATGGCTGAGGACTGGGATTCCGGACGCGTTCACGACACCATCGCCGGCGACTTCGGCATGGTCACCAGGGATGCCCTCGGCCAGGACCAGACCAGGATCCTCAGCGACCCGTCCTGGATACCGAGCGCCACCGGCAGGGATTCTGGCTCAGCGTTTGACGAAGAAGTCGCGGATTCTCGCGAGCAGCAAGGCGACGGCGGCCAGGATAAGTAGAGCGGCTGCGGCCGCCCGCCAGTGGCCGAGGGCGGCCCATACCGCCAGCCAGGCTGCCGTGGCGACGACGGCAACGGCGAGCAGTCCTGCGATGAACCGCGCTAGGTGGCCTCTGGCGAAAGCTTCGGTGCACAGCATGACCACCGTCACGGCGCCGATGGCCGGTATCAGCTCACCGAGATGGCCGAGGATGACCACGGCGAGCCCGGCGAGGAGAAAGGATGCCGACACGGCGGACCACACCCGCAGCACCCGGCGGCGCGTGCGCACCGGGTCGACATTGGGCAGCGCCCGGTGCCGTAGGTGCGCGTGCGGTTCCTGCCGCGGAAGGCCGTGGAGGGCGGCCCGGGCAAGCGCCTCCCGCTCGTCGGCAAGCGCCTGGCGGCGGGCGCGCGCCTCCTGGACGGAGGTTTCCAGAGCGGCCAGCACAGCCTGGTCACCGCCGGGCCCGGTGCTTCCGAGCGCCTGGAGGCCGACGCGGGCCCGGCGCAGCGCATTGCCGCGGTCGCCGAGTTCCGCCGCGGCGGCGGAGAGCTGAGCGTCTAGCTCAGTGATCCGGTCATCGATGGCCTGCTTTTCCGCTGCGGGGCAGGGTGGCTCCTTATCCAGGCCCGCCCACCCCACCGGGTCAGACCAGCACAGGCGCACTGATCCGCCGCGCTCGTAGCGCGGCCCGGCTGGCGCGCGCTCCCCGCCGAACGGGTCACCGCTGTCTAGCCCCCACAGGCCCCGGTAATCGCGCAGCCAGGGCGTATCGTCATCGACGATCACCGGCCGCCACTTTTTCGCCTCCCCGGGCCCCACGCCGGCGCCGTCACCGCGGCGGTAGTCGATGAACGGGATGCCGAACGCGGTGCCACCGTCCCCGCGCGTCCAGGGCAGGAGCAGCCGGCTCAGGCGGCGCGGCGCGGCGAGCAGCCGTCCGAGCGCGGGCGGCTCGACGGTGACCAGGTAATCTCCTGGCAGGCAAGCGCCCGAGTGCGAGCCGGCGCCGGCGAAGACGACCGGGTGGATGCCCTGCCACTGCAGGTCCGGATCGTCTGCCCGGCGCCGCAGGTCATCGCCGACCTCGTCGTGACTGGAGAACGCGACCCAGGCTGGCCGGGCGGATGGGTCCGGGGGGTCTGGCAGGAAGACAGTGACTTGCTCCCAGTCGGCCTCGTGGTCGTTGACGCCGCCGAAGGTCGACCGCCAGTCGTTCATCGCGTAGAAGAACCAGTACTGCAAGGCGAGGAACCCCCGGTCGCGGGTGACCCGACCGTAGTACGGGCAGTCGTCCGGATCTCCGTGCGCCCGGTACTGCTGGTCGGCTGCGGCCGCCGTGCCGCCAGGCACTCGTCCGCGCGCCAGCAGGGACAGCCGCAGCACCGCGTCGATGAGCCGGCCCAGCAGGCCGACGGCGGCGAACCGGCTGGTCCCGGCCGCCAGCCGCGGCCTCTCCGTAGCGCTCCGCCACGCGCGGAGCTCGCGCCGACGGGGCCCTCGCTCCACGAAACGAAGCGAGAGGTCTTGTCCCGACGAGGCGCCTAGCTGGGCCAGCCGAGCGGGTGTGAGCTCTCCCGGCGCGCACAGCCGCTCCGCAGCGCCGCGTCGGGCCATCGCGCGCCTGGGGCCAGCCGCCCGCCAGAGACTGCAACTCTCCAGATAGTTCTCGACTGGCATCGGCAGGAACAGCTCGCCCTGCGTAAAGCGCAGCACCGGCTCGTATTGCTGGAGCAGCCATGCATCATCTTCCCTAGCCGCCCCAGCGGCGGGTGCGGTCGCGGCCGCCGGGAAAAGCTCGTCATTCGCCATCACGACGCGCGCACGCTGCCCAGGAGAATTCAGGGGATCCGCCCGGAAGTTTCCTGCATAGGGCCTACTTTCGCGGCTTCAGAAGCGGCGCGTCAAGGCGCCGGGCGGGTCCGTCGGGCTCCCGCGCGATGGACCCACGCGCGAACACAGATGCCGTCATCGTATTTTGCCCGGGTCGCTGCCCGCCTCGGGCCGCTCGCCGGGAGCGACCTGACCGGGAGTCCGCGGTGTGTCGTTGGCTGCGATGGCCTTAGCTGGCCAGTCATAAAACGAGACTTCCACATGCTCCTCGTCCCGCCGCTGGTTCTGGAGGGCCTGAGCCGCCAAGACGACTTGGTCAGCTGGGGTCAGGGGCGGCTGGACGATCGAGCGCGGCCATAGCCGACGGGACAGCACCACGTTCAGCTCAGCTGCATACACGGTGACCTGGAGGCTCAGGGAGATCCAGGCGAGGAGTCCGAGGGCCGTGGCGAACACGCCGTATACGGAATTGCTGTCCACGAAACGGCGCGTGAAGTAGCCCCCGAGCGCCTGCAGTACCGTCCACGCCAGGCCCCCGGCGACTGTGCCCGCCAGCAGATGGCGGGCCGGGACCACCTTGGGAGTGAGAACGCGGAACGCGAGCAGGTACATCACGATGTTGACGGCCGCTGCGAGTGCCTCCAGGAGCACGACGACGGTGATCGCGTTGCGACCGTCGGTGCTCAAGCCGGTCACCAGCGTCGTGGCGGACACGCCGAGGCCGAGGATGCCAAGGAAGACCAGCGACCGGCCGAGGCGCGGGATGTAACCGGGGCGGGCAGGACCAGGCAGGTTCCACACCTGCGCCATCGTGTACTGGGCAGCGTCGGCCAGTCCTGTCGTTCCCCAGACCAGGCCAACGAGCCCGATTACCAGGCCAATCTCGCTGGAACGCCGCAGCTCTCCTACGTTGCTTTCCAGCTCGTGGCCGATCACGGGGAGCTGCTTGGCGATGGCGTTGAACGCATGCTGGCGCAACGCGGCGTCGCCCGAAGCCACCAAGCCAAGGATCGTCATCAGGACAAGAAGCAGGGGGAACAGGGAGACGAAGGATGAGTGGGCGAGGTTGGCAACCAGCATGCCGCCGTTGTCATCCCCGTACTTCTTGATGACTCCGAACACGAATGCGGGCGCCCTATGCCGCTGCTGCTCGGCGTCGAGCCTTCGAATTACTCGTTCGACCAAGTTCACCCGTTCAGGATCCGGGCCTTCTGCTGCTGGAACTCCGCCTCGGTCAGCACGCCGGCCTTCATCAGCTCGCCGAGCTGGGTCAGCTGGGCAATCCGCTGCCCCATGTCGGCTGACTGAGCCGGTGCCGCGGGGACTTGCGGCGGTGCTGGCGGGGCGGGTGTGCCCGGCGGTCCGGGAACAGCTGCTGGCCCGCCCTGGTCCTGAGCCGCCCAGCGGGCCTGCTGCCTGCGCTGTACCCGTCCGTGCACGGAGCTGGCAACGGCGACCGTAGCGGCGGTTTTCAGTAGGCCCACCGTGATCTCCTCGTCTTTCCTAGGATGGCTCGGTCGCGTCGAGGGCGGCGACGAGGTCGCTGGCTGAGATTCCGCCATCGGCGATAAAGCGTGCGCCGTCGCGCCGCCAGGCGTCCACCAGGCCAAGAACCCACCGGTTCTCGTAGACGATGACGACGGCGGCACTGCCGGGCTGGATCGCTGCGGCGATCTCCTCGACATCGCTGTTATCGAGCAGTCCTGACGACGCACCCGCCCAGGCGCTCAGGTCGACGCCGCCCGGGTCCTCGAGTTCGCGAACATCGATTTTGCGGACGTTGCCTGCAGAATCCCTGGTGATGAATTCGAGGTCCAGGATGTCGATAACGCCCTGATCAGCGAGAGAGAGCAATCGTTCAAAACCCGGTGCGGTGATACGCGCACCGGGAAACTCGATCGCGAGGAAATCGATCGGGCCCAGCTCATCTTGCTCCGAACCAGGCGCGGTTGGTGCCGACATTGGCTCTCCTGCTGGAACGCTGGCAGCCCGCACGCAGCGGCCAGCGTGCCGGTTACGAGGGTACCTGCCGGTCCAAATCTACTTCCTCACCGGGAAAATGTCAGGACGGGACGTGATCAGTTTCGGTGGCTACACTGCGTGATATGCGTGCGATCACGGTGGTACCGCAGCATAAGGATTCCGTCGGGCTCACCGATGTGCCCGAGCCACCCGAGACGGACGGCCCGCTTCTCGTCGAGACCCGCGCGGTTGGTGTCTGCGGTACCGACCTGGAGATCATCAACGGCGAGTACGGCCTGGCTCCTCCCGGCGCCGACCGGCTAGTGATCGGTCACGAATCGCTGGGGCGGGTCATCGAGGCGCCCGCCGACAGCGGCCTGCACCCCGGGGACCTGGTGGTGGGCATCGTCCGCCGTCGTGACCCTGTTCCGTGCCCGCAGTGCGCCGCCGGGGACTGGGACATGTGCACCAACGGGCGTTACACCGAGCGGGGCATCAAGGGCCGTCATGGGTTCGCCTCCGAGCGTTTCCGGACCCATCCTGAGCATGTGGTCCAGGTGGACCCTTCTCTCGGGGATCTCGCCGTTCTCCTTGAGCCGACGACCGTCGTAGCCAAGGCATGGGATCACATTGAACGGATCGGGCGACGCGCCACATGGACTCCAGGAACGGCCCTGATCACCGGGGCAGGGCCGATCGGGCTGCTGGCTGCCCTGCTCTCTGTTCAGCGCGGTTTCGACACCCATGTCTTCGACCGGGCCGCCAAGGGCCGCAAGCCCGACATGGTGGCCCGGCTCGGCGCGACCTACCACCATGGCGACGTGGCGGAGCTGCCCGTCGACCCGGATGTCGTCATCGAATGCACCGGCTTTCCCCAGCTGCTCGTCGACGCCGGCGAGCATGACGTCCACCACCGGATCACCTGCCTGACCGGCGTTTCCGCCGCAGGAGCGGAGTCCAGCGTCGACATCGGGCTCCTTAACCGCCAGATGGTCCTGCAAAACGGCGTGGTATTCGGCTCCGTCAACGCCAATCGCCGCCACTACGAACTGGGCGCCGAGGCCCTCGCCAGCGCCGACCCGGGCTGGCTGGCGGGGCTCCTGACCCGCCGTGTGGCTCTCGACCAGTGGCCCGAGGCGTACGCCCGCGACCCGGAGGACATCAAGACTGTCCTGCAGTTCGGGCCAGCGGACTGAGGCTGGGAAGGGCACCCAGGCCACCGGCAACCTGACGCTGGCGGTGCTGCGGGGATGGCGGTCTGGGCGATACCTGGCAGTTTCACGTCCGGGCCAGGGCGAATAGGAAGCTGGCGAGGAGCAGGAGGCTTCCCACGATGACGACCAGTCGGGTGGCCCAGGCCTGACGCAAGGTGCCTCCCTCAGACCATGTCGAAGCGCTCGGTGCTGACCTGCCGGGCCGGTACTCCCACCTTGGTCAGCGCTGCCTCCATGGCGTCCATCATGGCGGAGGACCCGCAGATGAGGTACTCGTAGCGGCGGTACTGCGCGGGGAGGTGACGTCGCAGCATGTCTGGCGTGATGTGGCCGGACTCGCCCGTCCAGCCTTCCGGCGGCCGGTCAAGCACGTGGACGACCTGGAGACTGGGCATCGTTTCGCTCAGTTTCGCCAGCTCTTCCCGGAAGACCGCGTCGTCCCAGGTTGGGCTGGCGTAGAAAAGCGTGACTGGCCGGACATCCTCGCGCTCCCGCATGGTCAGCACCATGCTATAGAGCGGGGTCACGCCGACGCCGCCGGCGATGAACACGTATCCCGGCGCCTGGCGGCGGTCCATCGAGAAAACTCCGTGCGGGCCGTCGAGATAAACGCGGGTTCCTGGAGTCACGTCGGGGACTGTTCGGGTGAAATCTCCGGCCGCTTTGATGGTCATGGCGACTGGTCCGCCGGGCGGAGTGTCGCCGGCGGAGGAAAATGAGAAAGGGTGCTGGGTCATGGAGAACGGCGACCGGCCTACGGCGATCCACCCGAACTGTCCCGGGTCGAACCCGAACCCTTCGTGGCCGACTGGCTCGATCACCATTGTGCTGGTGCCGCCGCGCTCGGCGGCCACCCGCACGACGCGCCACGGGTGCCGCAGCCTGATCAGCGGGCTGACGAGGCGGATCCACGCGAGCAGGAAGATGAGGCCGCCGATATACCCGTCATAGACCACGTGACGAAGCAGGCCCGTAACGTAGAAGCCGACCAGGCTGGCGTGCAGCAGCGCAAAAAGCACGACGATGACGGCGAGGAGCCCGTGCGTCGCCTGCCACCACTCGTAGCCGATGCGAAGGGCGCGCCGCCAGACGGAAAGCCCGGCGAGCACGAGAAGTGCGATGACGCTCGTGACTGCGAACCGGGCCCGCCACGGTGCCGTCAGCAGATTCAGCAGGGCAAGGTATTTGGAGTCGGCGACGAACAGCAAGATGGGGTGCGCCAGGGCGAACGCCAGCCCGACGAACGTAATCTCCACGTGATACTGCAGCAGCGCGTCGATCCCGAACGGTGCGGCGACTGTCTTGAAGCGCGCGATCAGCGCGAACTGCAGCGCCAGGATGGATAGGCCCACGAAGCCAAGCGCCACCGAGAACTCAACCAGGAACGGGCGTCCCGGCGGCCTGTCCTGGCCCACTGCCAGTACCAGCGGTACGAGGCAGAAGAACAGGTAGAGGAACACCCAGGCGAGCCCGCTCAGCGTGTTCCTCACTGCGTGATCACGCGGTGGTCTGCACGTCGATCCACCGCTCGCCCCCCTCAAGGGTCATGACGGGCCGTCCGCAGCCGCCGCATCCCGGCTCAGCTGCTCGTCCGCCCGGATCAGGTGCATGACGGCGTTGATCAGCGCCAGGTGCGAGAAGGCTTGCGGGAAGTTGCCCAGATGGCGGCCGGTGTGCGGGTCGATCTCCTCCGCGTAAAGGTGCAGCGGGCTGGCGAAGGACAGGAGCTTGGCGCACAGTGCCCGGGCCCGGGGGATCTCCCCGATCTCCACGAGCGCCGAGACCAGCCAGAATGAGCAGATCGTGAACGAGCCTTCCTCCCCGCTGAAGCCGTCCTCGGTCTCCTCGACGCGGTAGCGGAGCACGAGCTCGTCCTCGGTCAGCTCGTCCGCGATGGCCAGCACGGTGGCCCGCACCCGCGGGTCGTCTGGCGGCAGGAACCCCACCAGCGGCACCAGCAGCAGTGATGCGTCTAGCGCGGTGGTCTCGTAATGCTGGCAGAACACCCCCCGATCGTCGGTGCCGCGAGCGCAGATGTCGGCGTGCATCTCGTCCGCCGCCTGCCGCCAGCGGGCGGCGTTCTCCTGGTCGGAGCGCAGCTCGGCCAGTCTCGCGCCTCGGTCCGCCGCCACCCAGCACAGCAGCTTGGAGGCAGTGAAGTGCTGAGCCGGGCCGCGAACCTCCCAGAGCCCCTGATCAGGTTCCTGCCAGTGCGCCAGGGCGGCCTCCACCTGCCGCTTGAGCATGGGCCACCGCCGCTCGTCGAGGCCCTCGCGAGAACGGGTGTGCAGGTACACCGAGTCCAGCAGCACTCCCCACACGTCGTGCTGGCGCTGATCCCATGCGCCATTTCCGATGCGGACCGGCCGGGCCCCGTCGTAGCCCGACAGGTGATCGAGGGTTTCCTCGGTCAGCTCCCGCTCGCCGCCGATGCCGTACATGATCTGGAGATCGGCCTCTCCCTCGGCGAGATCCGACAGGAAATAGAAGAAGTCGTTGGCCTCCCGGTCAAAACCCAGCGTGTACAGGCCCCACAGCATGAACGTCGAATCCCGTAGCCAGCTATAGCGATAGTCATAGTTGCGTTCTCCGCCCGGCGTCTCCGGCAGCGATGAGGTTGCCGCCGCCAGTAGTGCCCCGGTGGGGGTATAGATCAAGCCCTTGAGCGTCAACGCGGACCGCTGTAGGTACGGCCGCCATGGATGGTCCGGGAAGCGGCCGCGGCTAATCCATTCGTGCCAGAAGTCCCCGGTAGCCACAAGCCGCTCGTGCGCCGCGGCGAACGTCTCCGGCGGGGAGCCGTCACCCCAGGACAGGGCACAGAACACCTGCTCACCCGCCCGCAGCCGACGCCGAGCGATCGCCCGCGGCCCCTCGAAACCCAAGTTCAGATCGGAGACCAGCCGGATCGCCAGTTCCCCCTCCCCGTCGGTCACTTCTGCCTGCCCGTAGCCCTCTCCGGTATGTCGCCAGACGCCGCGCCGGCGGCCGTAGCCGAAAGCAGGCTCGCACTCCAGGATGAAGTCGATGGAGCCGCTCAGGCACCGGACGGTACGCAGCAGCACCTTCTCCGCCGCGTGATCAGTCGGCACCCGCTGGTAAATGCCCGACCGGCGGGATTCGTGGCGCCATGGCCCGATGAGCAAGACATCCCGGACCACCGCCCAGCCCGTTGGGGTATCCCACGTGGTCTCTAGCACCATCGTCCCGGGCAGATATCGCCGTCCCGCGGGCACGGTGACGTCCGCCGGCCCCACTCGGAATCGTCCAGCCTCCCGGTCCAGCACGGCAGCAAAAATGCTCGGCGCATCCATGCGGGGCAGGCACATCCACTCCACGTTGCCGCCCGGCGCGATGAGCGCGCACACCTCGCAGTCAGAGATGAAGCCATAGTCAGCGATCGGCGGGAACGGGCTCCCCCCTACCGTCGAATGGGACAGGCGGGAAGCCTCGATCAGCTCCTCAGCCACGGGATCCATGCTCGTCACCCCGGTACCTCCTCATGTCCGCGGTGAGGCAGGTCGCCCCGAGCGTGGTTTCATGATCCACCTGGATGGCTGAGGTGACAACACCTCGCAGTGGAACCCTGCGTGAACACGCAGGCTAACTGCTGGCGAGGCCGGCGTCGTGCGCCAGCAGGCCGGCCTGGGTGCGGTTGGCGCAGTCCAGCTTGACCAGCATCCGCGACACGTAGCCCTTGACCGTCGCCTCGGACAGGTACAGCCGGGTCGCAATCTGGGCGTTGGACAATCCCTCGCCGAGACAGGCGAGCACCTCGGCTTCCCGTTCCGTCAGCGAGCCGACGATCTTGCGGGCGTGGTCGCGGGCGGCCTGGCTGTCGGTGGACGCGGCGATCAGCCGCCGGGCCGCTGCCGGGGACAGGACGGTGTGTCCCTCGGCCGCAACGCGCACGAGGCCGATCAGGTCCTCCGGCGGAGTGGACTTGACCAGAAACCCGGCCGCTCCCGCGCGCAGGGCCCGCAGCACGTACTGGTCAGCGTCGAAAGTGGTCAGCACCACGACGACCGGCGGCTCGGCGAGCTTAGAGATCCGCTCGATCGCCGTGATTCCGTCGACGCCAGGCATCCGAAGGTCCATGAGGACCACGTCAGGCCTGCAGCGCACCGCGGCGTCGACTCCCGCTGCGCCGTCGTGGGCCTCGCCGGAGACCTCGATGTCGGCGGCCGAGCCGAGAATCGTGCGCAGGTGCGCGCAGACCATGGGCTCGTCGTCGACCACCACCACCCTGATCATCGCGAGCTCCCGGCCGGCTCGGCGGTCTGGATGTACGCGGGCAGCGTCGCCTCCAGGCAGAACCCGCCGTCCGGGGTAGGGCCTGCTGTGAGCGTGCCGTCCACCAGCTCGATCCGCTGCCGCAGGCTGGCGATGCCGAGGCGGGAGCCAGTCGCGGCCAGATCGCCGCCGTTCCGGCTGGCTGGCGGAGTGTTGCGGATGCTGAGCCGCACCTGCGACTCGCCGTAGCTGACCTGCACGTGCACCTGCGCGCCGGCGGCATGCTTGCGCACGTTCGTGAGGGCCTCCCGCACGATCCGGTAGGCCGTGCGCCCGACCACCGGCGAGGCGAGCGCCGGGTTGCCTTCCTCGATCAGCTCGGCTGGGCTGCCGACCGCTGTCGACTCGGCGACCAGCGCAGCCAGCCCTGAGGTCGACGGCACCTGGTCGCCCTCCGGCGCTGTCCGCAGGATGCCGACCAGATCACGCAGCTCGTCCAGCGCCTGGCAGCCCGCGGCCCGCAATTCCTCCGCGGCCCGGCGGGTGGCGTTATCGGTCGCGGTAATGCCGAGCGCGCCAGCCTGCAGCACCATCAGGCTGACCCGGTGGGGCACGACGTCATGCATCTCACCGGCCAGCCGGGCCCGCTCGTCGGCTCTGGCCTGCTCGGCCAGCAGGTAGCGCTCCTGCTCGGCACGCTCGGCACGTTCCCGCAGGGCCTGCAGCATCTCATGACGGGCGCTGAAGTACAGGGCCAGCAGCGGCCCGGCCGCTGTCCTGAGCACGCCGATCATGATCACCGTCACCGACGGCTCCCAGATCCTGGCCACGATGGCGGTCAGCACGCCGACGGCCGCGAACGCGGTACGCCGGTTCTGGCAGTAGTAGAACGGCCCGTACGCGGCCAGCACGGTTCCGAAGGGCGCCCACACGTTCCCGGCATTCGCGGGTGTCAGAGCGCCAGCCGGCGAGATCAGCAGTGAGAGCGCGAGTGTGTAGCCGCCCAGGATGGCGATGACGACCATGGGAGCGCGCCGCCGGGCGGTCAGTGACAGGTCCGCCAGGGCCTGGGCGGCCAGCATCACCCAGGCCAGCGGGCCGGGGTGCACGGGCCACCAGGAAGCCCCGGTGAGCGTGGCGCCGGTGTCGAGCAGCGCGAAGCAGACCGCGATGAGCGCGTCCACCGCGAGCCGGTGCTGCCGCGACCACCTTGCGACAATCATGCAGCTCACGCTATGCCATGTTGCCCGCTATGCCCGTCTGGGCGAGACCTTCGGCGGGGCCAGGAACCTACGAAAGTCGTGCGCCCCCGAGCCGGAGCACTCCTTCGTCGCGCAGGACCCACCCGACAGCCCTGCCGCGCGGCCTCACCGATGGGCTGCCATGGGGACATGCACACCGAACCAGAGCACACGGCAACCATCCCTCCACTCGGCCACTACGCCATCAGCCCGAGTAAGTCGGCGGTGACGTTCCGAACCCGGCACCTGTTCGGCCTGGCGCCGGTCCGAGGCCGCTTCGCCGTCCGGGCCGGGACCGTGGACGTGGCCGAGCCCATCGCCGCGTCCTCCGTCTACGCCGAGGTCGAGACGGCCAGCTTCCGCACGCCGAACCCCCAGCGGAACCGAAGCGTGCTGTCGGCCCGGTTCCTCGATTCCGGCCGGTATCCGGTCATGACTTTCACGGCCGAGCGGATCGACTGGGAGCGCGGGGAACTAGCCGGGACCCTCACAGTGCGCGAGGCCAGCAGGCCGGTCAGCTTCCGCGTCAGCGAGTTCACCGCGGCTAACGGTCAGTTCGGGGCGCGCGCCACCGCACGGGTCGACCGGACGGAGTTCGGGATCACGGCGGCCCGCGGACTGGCCGCCCGTTACCTCGACGTGGCGGTGGAGGTCACATGCGTGCGCAGCTGAGCGACGATGCCGCCCTGGCCGTAGCCGGCCTGCGGAAGAGCTACGGCCGGGTGCAGGCGGTGCGCGATGTCAGCTTTACCGTCCGGCGGGGCGAGATCGTCGCCTTGCTCGGGCCGAACGGGGCCGGCAAGACCACGACGCTGGAGATTCTGGAGGGATTCCGCGCCCGCGACGGGGGCATGGCGCACGTGCTCGGCCGTGACCCTGGCCAGCAGTCCAGCCTTCGCGAGCTGCGGGAACGGACCGGGCTGGTCCTGCAGGACATCGCGGTCGAGCCGTACCTGACGGTCCGCGAGACCATCGCCCGGCAGGCCGGCTATTACCCGGCACCGCGGGGCGTGGCCGAGGTTATCGGCCAGGTGGGCCTGGCCGGGCTGGAGCGCCGCAAGGTCAGGGCACTGTCCGGCGGGCAGAAGCGCCGCCTCGACCTGGCCCTGGGCCTGATCGGCGACCCGGAGCTGCTGTACCTGGATGAGCCGACGACCGGGTTTGACCCGGCCGCGCGCCGGGACGCCTGGGACCTGGTGCGTCACCTGCGGGCGAGCGGCACCACGGTCCTGCTGACCACTCATGACATGGAGGAGGCGCAGGCGCTGGCCGACCGGGTCGTCCTGCTATCGGGCGGCGCCGTCGTAGCCGCGGGGCCGCCTGGCACGCTTGGCGGGCGCGACGCCGAGCGGGCGCGCATCACGTTCACCCTTCCGGACGGCTATACGACCGCCGACCTGCCGCTGCCTGCGGCGGCCCTGCCGCCGCAGGCCGCGGGGACAGGCGCAGTCGCGGTGGAGACCGACAGCCCGACGCAGGCCCTCTATCAGCTCACCGACTGGGCGCTGCAGAACGGCACCGTACTGGCCGGACTCACCGTTGACCGGCCCAGCCTGGAGGACATCTACCTGGAGCTGACCAGTCAAGGCGCGCCGGACGGCGCGCGGGAGGAGGCGACCCGATGACCACCGCCACTGTCACAGGCCGGCCTGCGCCCCGGCGTCACAACCTCGGGCTGCTGGCTCACCAGGTCAGGTACGAGCAGCTGTCGTTCTGGCGTAACCCGCAGAGCGCGATCTTCACCTTTGTCTTCCCGGTCGTGTTCGTCATCATCATCGGCGCGCTCTTCGGCGGCGTGACCAAGAGCTCGTATTTCGGCGGCCTGTCAGCACTGCAGTACTACGTGCCGACAATTGCGGTGCTGTCCGTCCTGGGCTCCTGCTACGGGCAGCTGGCGGTCGCGCTCGCGGCCCGGCGGCAGAACGGCATCCTCAAGCGCGTCCGGGCCACGCCGCTGCCCGCCTGGGCCTATTTCGGCGGCCTGCTCGCGCACTGCATGCTCGTCAGCGTCATCGACATTGCCCTCATCGTCGGTGTCGGCCGCCTGTATGGCGTTCCGTTCCCGTCGCACTGGCTGGCAATCGCGGCGACCCTGATGCTGGGAGCGGTTAGCTTCTGCGCACTGGGCGTCGCGGTGGCTTCGGTGATCTCCAATGCGGAAGCCGCCCCGGCGGTCGCCCAGCTAGTCCTGTTCCCGCTGCTGTTCGTCTCCGGCACCTACATGCCGATTCACTCCGCGCTGCTCAATCGCATCTCAGGATGGCTTCCGGTACGGCCATTCAACGAGGCGCTGACCGGGCCCTTCGCCCGGCACGCCGGCGCCGACTGGCGGCACCTTGCTGTCCTGGCCGTCTGGGGCGGCGCGGGTGCCGTGGTCGCAGTCCGGCGCTTCCGCTGGGAACCCGGGGCCGGGTAACTGCGGGTCAGTACCGCCAGCGTGTCGCGCCGCCTGGTGAGACCGTCGCGACCGCCGTTGCCGTGCCCGGGATCACGCGGTACACGAACCAGGGCGGCGGCCCGGCCGAGGGAGCGCTGAACTCGGCGGTGAGAGCCGTTCCGGTGTCGTCGACGCGAGCTGGCCATCCCCCGGCGGCCCAGCGCTCAGCCATGGCCGCCACCGTGGGCGGGTCGGTGATCAGGCGGGCAGTGCCTTCGACGACGAGGTCGAAGTCCTGGGTGGCGACACTCAGCGCGCAGCGCGGATCGCGAGCGAGGTTCCGGGCCTTGCGCGTCTGCCCGCCGGTCTCGAACCAGAATGCTTCGTCGGCCCACAGGGCGCCGACGCCCGTCAGGTGAGGGCTGCCGTCCAGGTTGATCGTCGTCAGCCAGCAGGTGTGGCGGTCCGGGCCGCCGGAGCCTGGCGCCTGGCTCATGCCGGCGTTCAGCCGGGCCTGAATGGGTGCCCAGTCGAGAGTCGGCAGCCCGTACAGTCCAGCGAGGTTAGTTACTTGCATGACTGATCTGACGTTCCGGGAGCCGAGGACTCAGCGGCGACGCCCCTCCGGGATCTGCCTTCCCCCGCGTGGCAGACTTGGCGCGACGGCGAGTGGATGGCAACAGCCGCACCACTGCCGCAATCGATTGCAACCGTGAGCGCGAAGGAGGAAGGGTGGCTACTGGCGCAGGGGGCGTCCCGGCCTCACCGGAGCGTCCAGCGGGCGTGCGGCCTCTTGGTGCTCCCGGCCAGATGGGGGTCGACTATGAGGAGCGCGTCGACTTCGGTCGGCTGCGCAGGTACCGCATGGCACGGGCCAGGGCGGCGCTGGAGGCGAGCGAGTGCGGCGCCTTCCTGCTGTTCGACTTCTACAACATCCGCTACACGACGCAGACCTGGATCGGCGGTGCGCTCGGCGACAAGATGATCCGCTACGCCCTGCTGCTCCGGGACCGGGACCCGATCCTGTGGGATTTCGGCTCGGCCGTGCGGCACCACAAGCTGTACTCGAAGTGGCTGCCGGACGAGAACTGGAGGCCCGGGTTCCTCGGCTTCCGCGGCGCGGTCGCCCCCGAGGCGGGCCTCATGCGCGACGCGGTGACCGAGATCAAGTCGCTGCTGACGGAGGCCGGCGTCGCCGACGCCCCGCTCGGCATCGACATCGTCGAGCCCCCGTTCCTGTTCGAGCTGGAGCGGCAGGGCATTGCCGTGCGCGACGCCCAGCAGTCGATGCTCGACGCCCGCGTCATCAAGTCGCAGGACGAGATCATGCTGCTCAACCAGGCGGCGGCGATGGTCGACGGCGTCTATCAGGACATCGTCGACGTGCTCAAGCCGGGCGTGCGCGAGAACGAGATCGTCGCGCTCGCGAACAAGCGCCTCTACGAGCTGGGCAGCGACCAGGTGGAGGCGGTCAACTCCATCTCGGGCGAGCGATGCAACCCGCATCCGCACAACTTCACCGACCGCATTATCCGGCCCGGTGACCAGGCCTTCTTCGACATCATCCACTCCTTCAACGGCTACCGGACCTGCTACTACCGCACATTCGGAGTCGGCAGCGCGACCGAGAGCCAGCACGACGCCTACCAGCAGGCGCGGGAGTGGATGGACGCGGCGATCGCCGCCGTCAAGCCCGGCGTGCCGACCGACGTTGTCGCCCGCGTCCTGCCGAGGGCGGAGGACTTCGGCTTCGAGAACGAGCTCGCCGCCTTCGGCCTGCAATTCGCGCACGGGCTCGGCCTGGGCCTGCACGAGCGGCCGATCATCTCGCGGCTCAACTCCCTGGAGAACCCGATCGAGCTCCAGGCGGGAATGGTCTTCGCGATGGAGACCTACTGCCCCGCCTCCGACGGCATCTCCGCTGCGCGTATCGAGGAAGAGGTCGTCGTCACCGACTATGGCACCGAGATCCTCACGAAGTTCCCGGCCCAGAGTCTGTTCGTCGCGAACAAGTACTGAGCCAGCCTGGCGTGGCCGGGGACGGCGAAAAGATCATCTGTGCGGATAACAACGGCTGGCGGTGGGAACCGGCTTAGCCGGAGCTGGGCTGGCTCCGGCTAGCCACGGCTGAACTTTGCTACCGGCTGGCGGTGAGGTCGTCCGAGTGCCCGGCTGCCAGTCGCGGCCACTGCGCAGTAGGACGTCCGTCGGTACGGAACTGCTCGCCGCTGGTCCCGAAGAGCTGCGGCCAGCCGGCGGGAGAGTCCTCCCAGGTCTCCTGCCGGCCGTAGACGGTCATATCGAGCAGCCCGTAGCTGGGGGCCATCGCCTCGGCGGCGCGGCCGCTGGTCCAGTAAGTCTCGAACACCCGGTCGCCGCGCCGCAGGTAGCACACCTGCATGCCGAACCAGCGTCCGGCGAGCAGCGCGTCGGCGGAGCCCTCGGCCGAGTACCACGGCGTATCCCACCCCATGAAGTCGCGGTAGGCGACACTCTCCTCGTACGGACCCTGGCAGAACGTCGCGTACGTGACGTCACGCGAGTGCAGGTAGGACAGCTCGCGGACCTGCCCGTTGAAGAAGGTACAGCCCTCGCACTGGCCTTCGGCGGGCTGCCCGGCGTGCCACATGTGGAAGTACACGATCAGCTGGCGGCGTCCCTCGAACACCTCCAGCAGCGGAACCGGCCCGTGCCCGCCAGTCAGCGGGATCGCCGGGTCCACCGCCACCATCGGCAGCCGCCGCCGGGCCGCCGCGATCGCGTCACCTTCGCGGGTGTGCGCCTTCTCCCGGGCCAGCAGGTCATCCAGCTGCGACTGCCAGCTAGCACGGTCCGCCACCGCGGGCAGCGCCGCGCTGTCCGGCCCCTCGACCCTCGCCTCGTTCGTCATGATCGCCTCCGTCAGCTTCGTCCTCACCTGGAGTCCAGCTGATAAGTCAGACCGCAGCCAGCCGCGAAACTCATCGCCCAGTTGACCGGTCAGGGGCAGCCGTCAGGCTCGGCGCCGCGGGGCCAGCTTCGACAGCTGCCGGGCGGAGATGGGGGAGGCGCTGCTGAGCGGCCCGGCTGCGCGCATGCCGGCGAGATGGATGTCCAGAAGTCGCTGCCAGGCCGCGGGAGCGATCTCGCCGGTGGCCTGCACCAGGCCTTGCATCGCCAGGACGAGCGCCATCACATCGCCGGTGGCAATATCCGGGTTCACTGTGCCGGCCGCGATGGCGCGCGCGGTGAGCTCGTCGATCGCTGCCCGGATCCGCCCCGAGATGGCTGGGTCGGTGCGGCGCTGGAGGAACAGGATCGCATAGCGCGCATGGTCGGCGAACGACTGCCCGAATGCGCGCAGCAGGTCCTCGAGTCCGTGGCCGTCGGTGCGCGCCAGTGCCCGTTCGATGGCCGCCAGGACCTCCTCCAGCGCCAGCCTCAGCAGCTCGTCGATCAGCGCGTCCTTGCTGGCAAACCGGCGGTACACGGTGCCCACGCCCACCCCGGCGCGCGCGGCGATCTCCTCCATGCCGGCCTCGGCGCCGGACTCGCCGAGCACCTCGCGCGCGGCGGCCAGGATGCGGTGATAGTTGCGCACGGCGTCGCGCCGTGCCGCTGGGGCCGGGTGCTGGACGGCGCCTGGCGCCAGCGACTGACCGCTCACGTTGCTCCTCCTGCGCGCGACTCCGGGCCCGGCCGTGCGTTACTCGCTCTTGTCTCCGACGATTGTGCCGCCGGCGACCATCGCCATCTCGGCGTGCTCCGGTTCGCCGGCCGTCCGCCGCGGCAGCGGGATCAGCAGGCCAGCGAGCGCCGCCAGGACGAGGCCGCCGGCCATCACCGCGAACCCGATGGTGTAGCCGGATTCTTTCGGCAGCCCGGACGGGCCGAGCTGGGAGGTGACGATGCTGGCCATCACCGCCGCGCCTATGCTGCCGCCAATCGTGCGGATGTTGGCGTTCATGCCGCTCGCGACACCGGTCTGCGAGGCCGGGACCGCGGCGACCACCAGCGCGGACATGGCCGAGAAAGCGAGTCCGAACCCGACGCCCATGATGGCGCTCGACAGGTAGATCTCCCACTCCTGGGCGTGCGCGAAGGCGAGGATGGACATGGCCACGGACCCGATCAGGCAGCCGGCGATGACCAGGACCTTGCCTCCGAGCCGCCGGGCGAGCCGGCCCGCGAACATGCCCACGGCGAACATGGTGATCAATGAGGGCAGCAGCATCAGCCCGGACTGGGTGATGCTCGCGCCGAATCCGTATCCGGCGGCGCGCGGCGTCTGCACGAACTCGGGCAGGAAAGCGAACGTCGCGTACATTCCCAGGCCGATCAGCAGCGCGACCAGGTTATTGGTCCACACGGCCGTCTGCCGCATCATCTTCATGTCGATCAGCGGGGTGGCCGCGCGCAGCTCGGCGAGTACCCAGCCCGCTGCCAGTACCGCGGCCGCGGCCAGCAGGCCGATCACCCGGCCGGAGCCCCAGCCCCAGGTTGGCGCCTCGCTCAGCGCGACCAGCAGCGCCACCAGCCACCCGGACAGCAGCACCGCCGGCACCCAGCTGATTCGCCCTGGCGTACGCACCGGCGACTCGGGAACGAACAGCACGGCCAGCATCGCGGCGATGACGGTCAGGATCAGGGGGATCCAGAACAGCCAGTGATAGTTCAGCGAGTTCACGATCGGGCCCGCCAGGACGATACCCAGGCCCGCACCGACCGCCGTTAGCGACGCGAGGATTCCCACCGCCCCGGTGACCTTCCCGGCCGGGAACTCATCCCGGATGATCCCGAACGCGACGGGCACCATCCCGCCCCCGAAGCCCTGGATCACCCGGGCCACGATCAGCACGCCGATCGAGGGCGCCACTGCCGCCAGCAGCGAGCCCGCTGCCAGCGCGATCAGCGTGGCCACGAAGACCCGCTTCTTGCCCGTCATGTCGCCGACCCGGCCCAGGATCGGCGTCATGATCGACGCCGACAGCAGGTAGGCGGTCAGCACCCAGGTCACGGTGCTCTGCGTGGTGTGCAACTCGTGCTGAACCGTCGTCAGCACCGGGATCACCAGCGACTGCAGCAGCGCGAATGCCGCGACGCCCAGCGCCAGCACCGCGAACGTCACCTGATGATGCGCCCGCCGGCTAGCTACGACCACGAGGACCTCCCCGAAACGGAACCATGCTTCCGGTAAAGCCTACACAACCGGAATCGAGATTCCGAAACCCGCCCCCGGGC
>Ga0208219_1000055_pt1 | contig 54198 bp, 51 predicted proteins | sample NGESurshal072012_7_FD_184469 | JGI IMG/M metagenome (GOLD analysis project Ga0208219, IMG submission 184469) | Arctic peat soil microbial communities from Barrow, Alaska - NGEE Surface sample 53-2 shallow-072012 (SPAdes) | ecosystem: Environmental > Terrestrial > Soil > Wetlands > Peat ... | reverse complement strand
CCTCGCTGTAGGCGAGGTAGAACTCCCACATGCGGCGGAAGGTCTCATCGAAGCCCTGGGCGTGGAGGTGGGGCCACTGGTCAAGGAAGCGTTCCCGCCACAGGCGCAGGGTGCGGGCGTAGTGCGGCCGCAGCTCGCGCTGCCGCGTCACGCGCAGGGTGGTGTGGGCCGCGAGGGTTTCGTCGACCGCCTGCAGGGACGGGATGATGCCGCCGGGGAAGATGTGCTTCTGGATCCAGCTGAAACTGCGCCGGGTGGCGAGAAAGCGGTCGTGGGCCATGGTGATGGCCTGGAGGCCGATCCTGCCACCGGGAGCGAGGAGCCGGTCAAGGGTCGTGAAATAGGCAGGCCAGTAGGCCTCTCCGACGGCCTCGATCATCTCGACGCTGACGATTGCGTCGTACTCGCCGTCGACCTCGCGGTAGTCCTGCACGCGCACCTCGACGAGCCCGGAGAGCCCGGCGGCTGCCACCCGCTCGCGGGCCAGCTGCATCTGTTCGTGGGAGAGGGTGATCGTCGTGACGCGGGCACCGCGCTGCGCGGCGCGGATGGCCAGCGACCCCCAGCCTGATCCGATCTCCAGCATGCGGGTGCCTTCCTGGACACCCGCGAGGTCGAGGATGGCGTCGATCTTGCGCAGCTGTGCCTCCTCGAGCCGGTTGGCCGCCGCGGTCAGGCTGCTGTCGTCGAACCAGGCGCAGGAGTAGCTCATCGTCGGGTCCAGGAAAGCGGCGAAGAGGTCGTTGCTGAGGTCGTAATGGGCTGCGATATTGGCTCGCGAGCCGTCGAGGGTGTTCTCCTGGGCTGGCGGGACGCGCCTCTCGGCGAAGACACGCAGCCGCTGCAAGGGTGCCGGAACCAGCGTGGTCAGCCGCGAAGCGAAGGGCGTCAGCAGGTCGGCCAGGTCGGTGCCGGAGCCGGCCCGCCAGTCCCCCGCCACGTAGGCCTCGCCGAATCCGATCTTCGCGTCGCGGCCGAGCCGGGCGAAGAACGTGGCCGGGCGGACGACCTCGAACTCGGGCGACGTCGGTGAGCCGCTACCGAGCACCCGGCCGTCGGGATAGGTGACGCGGACGGGAATCCCGGCGACGGCACGCTCGAAGATCAGCCGGGCGACCGTGGCGCGCATGGGCGCCCGCGGGCGTTTGACGAGTGCGGGCCAGCCGATGGTGGTGGAGATGCTCATGGTCAGATACCTGCCTGACGGATGTGGTTCGGGTGAGAGCGGATGGGCAGGCCACGCAGCCAGAGCCAGATGCCGTGCACTCGGATCAGGGTCGAGACCCGCTGGGTCATCAGGGGCTGGCGGATGAGCAGCCGGGCCAGGGTCCGCCGGGTGGCGGGTTCGGGCCGGCCCCGGAAGGCCGCCGAGAACACGACGGCGCCCTCGTGGCGCAGCGTCACGGCCGTGGACACCTGCCCCGGCGTGAGGGTGAAGCGCAGCCAGTACGTGCCGGTGACGTCAAAGAAGGGGGAGACATGGAAGTCCTTGCCCGTCACGGCGATCCCCGCCTCGTCGGGGCGCAGGAGATAGGCGTGCCGCTCCCCGTAGGTGTTGTGGACCTCCGCGACGATGCAGGCGAGCCGCCCGCTGCTGTCGTAGCACCAGAAGACCGTTAGCGGATCGAAGACATGGCCCAGGACGCGGGCGCTGCCGAGCATGAGGACCCGGCCCCGGTCACCGAGATCGACGCCGTTGAGTGCCAGGTAGTTCTCGATGTTGGCCTTGATCGTCAGATGAGGGGCACCGAGGTGATCCTCGCTGCTGAATTGCGCGAACGGCCTGAGGTATCCGGGCTGCCTGGGCACTGAGTCGAGGTCGATGAGCCACAGGTAGATCCGGTGCCGGAAGGCATGCCGGACTGGTCCGGGGCGCCGGTGCGTGACCTGGCCGGCAACCAGCGCCGGCAGCGCGGGCAGCTGGATCAGTTCGGGGGCCTGTCCGATCGTCTCCGCGACGGTCATCAGGGGACAGGTGCTCACCAGGTCACCCCGAAGTGCCGGGCGGCCTCCACACCGGAGCGGCAGCCGTCCTCGTGGAAGCCCCAGCCGTGGTAGGCCCCCGCATACACCGTGCGGTCCGTGGCGAGGCTACCAAGCCGCGACTGCGCCCGGACCGCCTCGGGCGTGTAGACCGGGTGCTCGTAGTGCATGATCGCGGCAACGGATCGCGGGTCGAGGCGCTCGCGGTCGTTGAGCGTGACGAGGAAGGCCTCCGGCGATTGGTGCCCCTGCAGCCGGTTCATCCAGTAGGTCACCACGGCGGGCTGGCCAGCGTCGTCGCAGGACGCCATCCGGTAGTTCCAGGAGGCGCGGGCCTGCGCGGCGTCCGGCAGGACCGAGCTGTCGGTGTGCAGCACGGTCTCGTTGCTCGAGTAGCCGAACTGCTTGAGGGTGGTGACCTCCGCGTCGCTCGGGTCGGTGAGCAGGCCGAGGGCCTGGTCGGCGTGGGTCGCGATCACGACACGGTCCACCCGGGTGACCTGGCCTGTGACGTCCCGGATCCCGACGCCGTCGGAACGCCGGGTGACCCCGGTGACGGCATGGGCAACGCGCACGTCTTCTAGCAGCCCAGTGAGCCGCTCGACATAGATCCGTGACCCGCCGACGATGCTGTACCACTGAGGTGACCCGGCGACCCGGAGCAGGCCGTGATGGTCGAGGAACCGGAACAGGTACCGCGCCGGGTAGACCAGCGTCGTTTCCCGCCCGGCGGACCACACACATGAGACGACCGGGATGGCGTAGTGGGCGATGAAGTAGCCGCTGAACCCCTCCCGCTCCAGGAACTCGCCATAGGTCGTGAGGTTCTCGTCGCTGGTCGTGCGCAGGAAGGCCAGGGCGCGCCGGTGGAACCGCTTAACCTGCCACAGCATCCGGAGGAACCGGGGGTCGATGAGGCGGCGTGGCTGGGCGAATACTCCGTGTAGCCCGCGGCCGCCGGCATACTCCAGCCCGCACCCCTCGCAGCGGACGCTCATGCTCATCTCGGCGGGACGCACCTCGACGTCCAGCTCGCCGAAGAGCCTGCGCAGCCAGGGGTAGGTCACGTCGTTGTGGACGATGAACCCGCTGTCGACAGCGTGCTGCCGGCCACCGGAATCCGTGACGTCGTGGGTGTGCGCGTGGCCACCGAGCCGCTCCTCCGCCTCGAAGAGGGTGACGTCGTGGGTGCGGGAGAGCAGGTACGCCGCGGTGAGCCCGGAGACCCCGGCGCCGATCACGGCCACAGACGGCCGCCGTGCGTCCGCGGCTGTGCCGTGCTCCCGGGGAACGAAGCCGGTGGCGGCCGCCGGGCCGTTGGCGTGGGAGCCCATGATGTTCAACCTTCGTCTAAGGTTTGTCTAGATATATGTGACAGTAGCTTTCGCGGCCAGCCTTGTCAAATGTCTGTCGAAGTACTGTAGAGTTTTCGGATGGACACTCCCGACGGGCCGCCGGTGCTGCGCATCGGCGAGCTGAGCCGGCGCCTCGGCGTGAGCGACCACGTGCTGCGGGCGTGGGAGAGTCGCTATGGCCTCCTGCAGCCGGTGCGCTCAGAGGGAGGCTTCCGGCTGTACTCCGAGGCGGACGAGCGGCGGGTCCGCCGGATGCAGGCTCACCTCGCCCGCGGGCTGTCGGCCGCTGAGGCGGCGCGAGCGGTGCTCGGGGAGGACAGCGGGGCCGGGACGGGCCCCGGCCGGGCCGCCGGGCCGCACCGCGCCCCGCCGGCGGAGGGTGAGCTGTCCGGTGCCCTCCGGCAGGCCCTCGACGCCTTCGACGAGCCAGCCGCCCAGGCAGTCCTTGACCGGCTCGTGTCCGACCTCTCCCTGACGGCGGTGCTCCGCGACGTTGTGCTGCCGTATCTCACCGAACTCGGAGAGCGCTGGGAGCGCGGTACGGCCAGCATCGCCCAGGAGCACTTCGCCAGCAACCTCATCCGCGGCCGACTCGCCGGGCTGGCCCGGGGCTGGGGGAACGGGCACGGCCCCCGCGCCCTCCTGGCCTGCCCCCCCGGGGAGCTTCACGACCTGGCGCTGATGGTCTTCGGCATCGTGCTCAACCGCAACGGGTGGCGGATCGACTACCTCGGGATGAATACCCCGGTCGAGGAGCTGGCGCGGACGGTCGAGGTGAGGCGCCCGGACCTCATCGTCCTGGCCGCGACCCTGCCGGAGAACCTCGAGCCCCACGCTAACCAGCTCACCGCGCTCGCCCAGCGCGCTCCGCTCGTCCTGGCCGGAGCCGGCGCCACGCCGCAGATCGCGGGCGCCGTGGGCGCCCGGCTGCTCACCGGCGACCCAGTCACCGAGGCCGAGAATATTCAGTGGCCGCGGTGAAGGTGCTTGCGGGCGGCGCCCCGGCTTCATAGACACCCGGCCGTGCGCCGCCCTGGCCGAAACCGGCCACGAGCTGGCCGCGACAACACACCACCCCGGCTGCTGCCACGGCGCCAGTCAAACCATCCACGGTGACGTGCGCGACCCGGCCACCTTCAGCACGGCTCCCGCCGGCGGCGGAGCAGCCTGCTACCTCGTGCAGCCGCTGAGCGACGCAGACTTCGGCGCGACGACGCCGGCCTGACTCGCATCGGCGGGCACGGCGGCATCTCGTCGGAACTGGGCGAGACACCTCGTTGAGCACCTGCCCGTGATGGTCACACCGAAGTCGGTCAGCACCGCACACAGCCCATGCCGCCGACGACGCCGGGGGGCAACTCGGGTTCGGCCCCACCTTCCAGCGCACCTGGAACCTCTACCTCGTCTACGGCGTACCCTCAGATAATGAACGGGGTGTCGTTCCCGCAGCTGGCGGCCCGTGACCTCAGCGGACGCAAGGTGGCACTGCCAGCCGGGCTGCCCGGTGAGCGGAATGTCGTCCTCATCGCCTTCCGGCGTGACCAGCAAAGGCTGGTCGACTCATGGGTGCCCTGGCTGGAACAGCGGGCGGCCACCGACCCCGGGCTGCGGTTCGTTGAGCTGCCGGCGATCGGCCTGCAGTGGGAACCCGCCCGGCCGGCCATCGACGGCGGCATGGCGGCGGCGATCCGCGACCAGGCGGTTCGGCGGCGGACCCTGACGGTATACACCGACGTCCGCCGGGTGACGATCCCGCTGGGCATCGATGACCGCAGCACGATCTGGCTGTGCCTGGTGGACCGGGCCGGCCGGGTCGCCTGGCGTGGATCAGGTGGCCTGGACCCGGCCACCGCCACCGCTCTGGACACGGCGCTGGCCACCTCACCCGAGCCGGCCGCCGCCCAACCGGCACCAGGAGCCGGGCCGGAGGCCGAGCAGTTCGAGATGGCCTTCGACCCCCGGTTCCGGCTGCCACTGGCCGCGCTCGGGGTGACGCCGGCGACGGCGCACGTGACCGTCGCCGCCGACCGCCTGGTCGCCTGTTTCGGGCCGTGGGTCTGCCGCACGGCCCCGGCGAACGTGCGAGCGGTGCGCCTGACCGGCCCCTACCGCTGGCATCGTGCGATCGGCCCGCGGCTGTCGCTGGCCGACCACGGCCTGACCTTCGGTTCTACGGCTTCCCGCGGGGTCTGCCTGCTCTTCCGGGAACCGGTACCAGGCGTCGGCCCGCTCGGCCTGATCCGCCACCCGGGCCTGACACTGACCGCCGTCGACCCTGAAAGGCTCGCCGCCGCCGTACGCCGCTACGCGGGCCTTCCCAGCTCCTAGACCTAGGACGCTACGTCGGCGTGAACCGCGTCGGCCGGCTCGAGGAGATCCCGCCGGAAAGCCGCGAGGTCTTCGCGAACGGCATCTCAGCCTGCCTCGCGGGCCAGCAGCTGTGGATCACGACGAAACGAGCGGCGCGAGCGCCGATATCCGCGTCAGCGACCTCGCGCGGCCCGGCCCTGGCCGGCGGGCGCTCTCCATCAATGGCCGCATCCGGTGCGGTCGCCGGCCGACGCGATCCGGACCATCTGCGGCCAGGCGACGCGCTCGACTTCTGGCGGGTAGAGGCGATCGAGCCGGGCCACCTGCTGCGGCTGCGCGCCGAGATGAAACTGCCTGGCCTGGCCGGAATTGTCAGTGCGCGAACGTGCCGGGCAGACCTACCGGAAGCGCGCCTCGTTCCATTCACGTGGCCTGGCAGGCCACCTCTACTGGCACGCGTTGCTGTCACGGTATGCCATCGTCTTTGGCGGCATGGCTCGCAACATCACCCGGGCAGCCAGCACACCCGGGCGCTCCCCCTCCGTGCGCAAATGGTCCTTGATAGCGGGCATGGCTGCCGTGGTGCGCCATGCGCAGCGCGGCAATTGCGCGGTCAGGGGGCTGCGCGGCCTGCTAGGAGGGCCCTGAATAAAACGGGCCTGGAACGGCGGCGCGTTTTGCCGGCAGTGTGTTCGATGTCCTGGGATGATTGTCCCTATGCAGGGCAGAGAGCGGGTGGACCGGCAGTTGCTGGATGCGGGGGCGCTGGTCGGGCATCTGGTGCCGGCGGGGAGCATGTTCGCGTTCCTGGCCGGGCACCGCGGTGAGCTGTTCACCGATGAGGATTTCGCGGACCGGTTCCCGTCGCGGCGGGGGCGGCCGTCGGTCCCGGCGAGCGTGATGGCCTCGGTGATGGTCTTGCAGGTGCTGCACGACTATTCCGACTCCGAGGCGGCCGAGGCGGCCCGCTGTGACCTGCGGTGGAAGGCGGCGTGCGGGTTCCCGCTCGATCATGCGGGCTTCGATCCGTCCACGCTGGTGTACTGGCGGCGGCGGCTGGCGAAGTCTGGACGCCCGCACCGGATCAATGACGCGGTCGCGACGGTGATCGCGCAGACCGGGGTGCTGAAGGGCCGGCGGCGGCGGGCGGTGGACTCGACGATCCTGGCCGATGCGGTGGCGACCCAGGACACCATCACCCAGCTGATCGCCGCGGTCCGCCGGGTGGCCCGGGTGGTGCCCGGGGCGGCGGCGCAGATCGCGGCGGTGTGCACCGGGCATGACTACTCGGCGCCGGGGAAGCCGCAGATCGACTGGGATGACCCGCAGGCGAAAGACGGCCTGGTGTCGGCCCTGGTGAACGACGCGAACGCGCTGCTCGCCGTGCTGGGCGACGGTGAGCTGGATGAGCCGGGCAGCTCCGCGGTGGCGCTGCTGGCGCTGGTCGCGGGGCAGGACGTGGAGCCCGCGGAGGGCAGCGACGGGACGGACGGGCGGTGGCGGATCGCCCGGAAGGTCGCTGAGGACCGGGTCATCTCCACGGTGGACCCTGACGCGCGGCATACCCGTAAGTCACCGGAGAACCGCCGCGACGGCTACCGCGCTCACGTGGCCGCGTGCCCGGAGACCGGGATCATCACTGGGGAGCAGCTCACGAAGGCCTCGGGGGAGGAAAACAGCGACGCGGCCGTTGCGGTGGCGCTGCTGGCCGCGGAAGACTCACCCGCCGGGGTCTTCGGCGACACGGCCTACGGCACCGGGGACCTGCGTGCGGCGCTGGAGGAGGCCGGGCATACGGCGGTGATCAAGCCCTGGCCGCTCAAGCCTGCCGTCGAGGGCGGATTCACTCTCGATGACTTCGCCGTCGATGAGGCCGCCGGGACCGTGACCTGCCCGGCCGGTGTCATCCGGCGGATCAGCCCACGCCGGAATGTGACTTTCGGCGTGGCGTGCCGCGGCTGTCCGCTGCGTGCCCGGTGCACTGCGAACAAGACCGGCCGTGCGCTGATCCTGCACCCCCGCGACGCGTTGCTGCGCGCCGCCCGCCGTGACTGGGCCGCCCGGCCGGGGCTGCGTGAGGACTACAGGAAGTTCCGGCCCAACGTGGAGCGGGTGATTTCCCAGGTCGCCAGCCGGGGCGGGCGGCGCCTCAAACTCCGCTACCGCGGCACCGCCCGCAACAACGCCTGGCTGAAGAACCGCACCGCCGCCCTGAACCTGCGCACCCTCATCACCCGCGGCCTGGACCGCGAGAACGGAACATGGGCACTTGGCTGATTGACCACCGCCCGGCAGGCACCTGGCCGCCTTGCGGTCATCCTGCCGAGCCTGCCAGGCTGGGTGCAGGCGGGAAGAGCGACCACGTTGCCGGCCCGCAAGGGCCTGGCTTACCGCCGCATAGACGGCCTTGTCGGCGCTCTTCCCGCCCCCGAAACCCCGTTGTTCAGCGGCCTCCTAGAGGTGGCTGGCGCCGGGCGGGGACCTTTGCCCCTACAGGTCGCCCCGCTGGCCGGGTCAGCCTAGTAGTGGTGCGCTGGCTCTTGGGGGGAACAATGGCGGTCGGCAGCAATCCGGCGGTGGACAAGGTCCCGGCGCAAACAAGGCAGCGTTACCGGCGGCTGCGAGTGCTTAACGTCTTGGCCGGTGTGCTGCTGGCGGCGGAGGCGGCGTTCATGCTTCTGGCCAGCAATAATCTGGCGCTGCCGGTGACCGCGTCGTACCTGCGGAACGACCCGGTCGCTGTCACCGGGCCGACGATGCCGCAGGTGGTGTTCTTGCTGCGGATCGGCCCGGCGGTGGCTTTCTTCCTTGCCCTGGCGGCGCTGGACCATCTGCTGGTCGCGGCGCCGTCGGTGCACCGCTGGTACGAGCGCGGGCTGGCCCGCCGCGCTAACTACGCGCGGTGGATCGAGTACTCCATCAGCGCGTCGGTGATGATCGTGCTGATCGGGCTGTTCGTCGGCATCCGCGACCTGGCTGCCGTGGTCGCTATCTTCACGGCGAACACGGCGATGATCTTGTTCGGCCTGCTGATGGAGCGCCAGCAGCGGCCGGGCGCCGCCGACTGGAGCGCCTTCTGGTTCGGCTCACTCGTGGGCGTCGTGCCGTGGGCATTGATCGCGATCTACGTGGCGCAGCCCGCTCAGGTGCCCGGGTTTGTCTATGTCATCACCATCGTCCAGTTCGTGCTGTTCTTCAGCTTCGCGGTCAACATGGCGCTGCAGTACGCGCAGGTCGGGCGCTGGCGCGACTACCTCCACGGCGAGGTCGTCTACATCGCGTTGAGCCTCACCGCCAAATCGCTGCTCGCGTGGCTCATCTTCGCCAACGTCTTGCGTACATAGGCGCGGCCGGCTGTGATCCGGCGCAGCGCAGCGGGAGGTCAAAGCGGCTGGCTACATGGACCGGGCCTGGGACACAACCCGGCGGTCTCAGCCGGGCTGGAAGACAGGCAGGTCTGGCGGCGTCGCAGTCCAGATCGCATACAGGACCAGCAGACCGAGCACAGAAACCACCGCCGGCGGGACAGTGATCTGCTTGGAGAGCATGACCCGCAGGTGCAGCCACGGCCCACCCGCCACGACCAGTACGAACGAGGTGATGGCGGCCCACAAGATCGGCCCGGTCCCTAGAGCCCCGGTGTAGGTGTAAAAGACGGCGGCGATGGCCAGCCTGCGCTCCATCCCTCAGCGTCGCCTGATCCGATGTGTCCCGCTTCGCCGGCCCGGGCTGGTTTGCTGCCTGCAACGGCACGTGGGCGCTGGCCGTGTCCTCCTGGCCCTTGGCGCGGGACCTCTGCGGCTGCCTCGCAGTTACTCCTCGATGGGTTGCACGACCTCGTTCCGGCGGAGGAGCCAAGGCGTCCAGGGCGGGTTGAAGCGGGCATAACGCACTGGTCCGGCCGGGCGGAGGCCTGCCGCGACGACGGCCTGGTGGAGCACCGCCGCGCGTTCCTCGAACCCGTTACGTGTCCACCGGCCGGAGAACCGCACCGCTGCCGCCAGCTGCTGCGGGATCTCCCGGGTCCGTACCCGGGCATCGTCGGGCGCCGGCAGTGTCTGGGTGGTGAAGTGCGATGGCATCACAAACTGCACCAGGTAGCGGCCGGGCCGGCCGGTGGCCTGCTGCATCACCGGGGCCGTCATGGCGATCTTTTCCGGGCTGGCCTCTTGCTGGGTGACCGGCGCGGTCATCGCGATCTGGCGGCGCGTCCGGTTGGCGCCGTTGATGAACCCCGCCAGTGGGCGGAACGCACGGTTGGGTGCCTCATCAAACGAGTCGTTCACCTCGATTTCGGCCACCAGGTGCGCCGGGTAGCGGCGTAGCTCGAACCCGTCCCGGCGGTCCACCACCTCATACGGCTGCTGCTCGGTCATCGTTGTCCCGTCGCAGGGATGTCCTGCTCATCAGCTGCGCTGTCCCGCCCTGCCTGTGCCAGCCCTGGTGAGTCCGTGGCGGTCCCCGCGGCTAGGTGGTCCCAGAGTTTGCGTGCGGCGGCGGGGTCTTTCTCGCGCGTCCACGGCAGCGGGTGTTCGGGCCGGGCGCGCCGGTCGTGCCAGAACCGGCCGCTGCCCAGCCGCGTGTGAGGCGCGGTGGCCAGCCAGACGATCGTGTCGGCCCCCTGCTCGGGTGAGAGCAGGATCGGCCGGGTGATGCGGTGGAAGCCCGGGAGCGCGGCGGCGACCCCGGGGGTGTCGACCCAGCCGGGGTGCATGGCGTGGAAGGCGACGCCGGTCCCGGCGAGCCGCCGCGCCCATTCCCGGCTCAGCGCCACCTGTGCCCTCTTGGCCCGCGCGTACGCGGTGACACCGCGGTAGCGCGACGCGGGCAGCTGCAGGGTGGCGAGGTCGAGTCGCTGGGTGTACATCCCGCCCGAGGAGACGGTGATCACCCGGGAGGGGGCGGCGGCGAGCAGCGTGGGCATCAGCAGGGTCGTCAGCAGGAACGGCGCGGCCACCTGCCCGAGGATGGTCAGCTCGGTCCCGGCCCCGTCCGTGCGGAACTCGGGATGGACGACGCCGGCGTTATGAATGAGCACGTCGAGCCGGTCATGGGTGGCGCGGAACTGGTGGGCGAAGGCGCGGACCGCATCGAGGTCCTCAAGATCGGCCAGGCCGTAACTGATGGCCGCGCTGCCGGACGCAGCGGCGATGCCGCGCCTCGCCCGCTCCGCCCGGCCGCGCTCCCGGGCGAGGAAGTGGACCGCCGCGCCCCGCCGGGCCAGCGCCACGGCTGCCGCGTACCCGATCCCGGAGGTCGCACCGGTGATGATGATGGTCCGCCCGGCGGCGGGGTAGGCGTCGGTGAACTCAGGCAGCAGCCGGGACCGGGCGGCCAGGCCGATCCGGGAGAAGCCCGGGACGACGCAGGCCTCCAGGGTGGCGTCCACCGCCGTCCTCAAGCTGGTCACGGCGTGCCCCCCGCTATCTTTGCCGCGGCGCCTGACCGGACCGGTGTGCCCGGTGGCGTCGTGGTGCCAGGACCCGGCGGGTGCCCGGACAGTGCTCGGGCCAGCCCGGCAGCCATCCGCTCTGCCGCGCCGCGGAAGCCTGGCCGCAGGATGGGGTCGACCACCTGCAGCGGGCCCCGCAGCCGCACCTCCGCCTCATAGCTGACCGTCGAGCCATCCGCGGCGCCCGTTACCACGATCGGGGTCCGTGGACCGCAGAACGCTATTGGCGGCGTGCGGGCGCACCTCCCGGTCCGGCACGAACCTGATGACCTCGCAGGTCAGGGGCATGCGCCCCCCCAGGAACGGCACCAACAGCCGGAAGCGGGTGCCCGCCCCAGCCGGGCCGGGATCCAGCTGCTCCCCGGCGAGCACACCCACGTCCCGTTCCGCCGCATTGCTGAAGGTCGCCAGGTACCCGAACGTCTCCGTGGCTGAACTCCGCGACTCCACGGCCGCGTGGCAGTGGGCCATCTCTGAACTCCTCTTCTCGCTCCTGGTCAAACGCGCTCCCCCTTGTCAAGCGCGCTTGGATCTGGGGAAGCGGTGGCAGTCACGATTCCCTGCCGGGCTTGGCAGCGGAGTGCGCCACCGTGCAGGCCGGCGGCGGGCTGGCGCTGTGCGAACGCACGTGGCGATCCGCTGCACCAGCCCGCCGCGATCCGTCTGCGGGCCTCAGAACCGCAGCAGCGTCTTTGCGGTGCCCAGTTTGAGTCCGGCGGAGAACAGCTTGGTTCCCAGCGTGGCGTTGAGCGCCTTGGCTGCGGCCGAGGTGAGCTTAAGGCCGATTCCCCTGGCGGTGACGATGTGCTTGCCTGCCGCGAGCTTGGCATGCGACAGGTCAAGGCGGAACAGCGGCACGCGTGCCTTAGGGTTTCCGTTCACGATCCCGGTCAGGTTAGCGTGGGTCAGGTCGATGGTGAAGCGGCTGACCTCGATCTTCTTGCCGTTCTTCAGGTTGATGAACAAGATCCCGCCGCGGTGATCGATCGTGCCGCCGAGCGGGCTCAGGGTCACCCGGCCCCCCGTCACCGGGAACGCGAACCGCACCGCCGGGCCGCTCTTGAGGAACCGCACCGACTGGCTGCCAGGCCAGGTCGCGAGCGGCACGATGCCGTTCTTCAGCAGCACCGGCGCAACACCGGGTGCCGTCGTGACCGTAGTGGCTCCGCCCCGCAGGTGCACGCCCGCAGCGGCCTGAGCCCCCGCACGCTGTGACGTTGCTGCAGACGCCGCCGTGACGGCTGAGCCTGCCAGCAGGCCCGTGATCGCCGTCGCTGCGGGCCAGATACCTAAACCCTCGCATGTCTACTCCCTCCGCCCGCTGATGCTGGCTTGTCTAGATCTTGTCGAGAGTCTGTTCAGGGGTAAGCTAAGCCCGTTCCGGAGGGTTTGTCAACTTGCTGTCGAAGGAATGTATAGTGTTCTCGTGGAGTTTCCCGGCGATCGACTGTAGGTGCCGAGAACCTCGTCCACGTCATGCGACCAGGTGATATTCGTTGATCAGGCCTCCGACGCGAGTCTGTCTTCGGATGCGGTGCTGCCCGAGATCGGCCGGTTCGGGTAGTGGCTTCAGTGGGGCGGCGCCGTGCAGGGAGCGGTGTGGCCGGTGCTGGGTTGTGGTGGGTCCGTACTGGCGCAGGATCTGCCGCAGATGGGCCTGGTTCCAGATCAGGGTGCGGTCCAGGAGTTCGCGGCGGCATCCTCCGATCCAGCGTTCTGCGATCGCGTTCATGCGGGGCGTGCGGACGTTGCAGAGCAGGGTCCGGATCCCGGCGTCCGCAAGGATCGCGTCAAACGCGGCGGTGTAGTTCGGGCCGCGGCCGCGGATCATGAACTTGGCCCGGTGCGCCTCGTCGCCGAGGTCCATCAGGAGGTTGCGGGCTGCTGGACGGTCCATTCCCCGGTGGGATGCAAAGTGACTCCGAGGATGCGGATGCGCCGGGTGGCGTGCTCGATCACGGCCAGGACGTAGGCCCGGGTGCCGTCCAGCAGGCCGGCGGTGAAGAAAGCCGCGCCAGGATTGCCTCCGCCTGGGAGCGCAGGAACTGTGACCAGGGCGGCCCGGTTCGCCGCGGCGCGGGGTCGATGCTGGCATTCTTCAGAATCTCCCACGCCGTTGACGCCGCTGCCTTCACTCCCAGGCCGGCCAGTTCGCCGTGGATTCTGCGGTACCCCCATTCGGGGTTCTCACGGGCCAGCCGGAGGACCAGGACCCTGATGGTCCGGCGGGTCGTCGGCCGGCCGGTCTTGCCGCGCCTGGACCGCGCCGCCCCGCGGCGGCGGGCGATGTCGCGGTGCCAGCGCAGGATCGTGTCGGGGGTGACCAGCAGCCGCAGCCCGTTCCGCCGCGCTTTGGGTATCACGCTGAGCAGGGTCGCGAGCAGGGCCCGGTCCGCCCTGTGGGGTGCCAAGACTGTGCCGCCAGCCTTGACCTGGTCTTTCACGCCGCTCGCTGGTATTCGTTGATGAGGGAGCTGAGGACTGGCCGACGCTTGATCCGGTCGCCGGACGAGGGCGGCTATGGATGGCGGGCCGTGGCGGGAAGAGGCTCATCTGCAGTCGGTGCTGCCTAGCGGTGCTGGGTTGCGGCCCTGGCCGTGCTGGGCAGGTAGGTCGCGTGAACCGAACCGCCAGCAGCTTGCTTCGCCGCGGCCCGGCCCCGGTTCTCACGGGGTTACGCTGAGGCTATGAGCGAGCTGCCAGTGGATGGGACGCCGGGAGTAGCCGGTGCGGCCCGTGATGCCGCGCGCGGGCACGTGGTGTATCTCACCGAGCGCGGGGAGCGGCTGGCTGCCATCGTCCCAGCCGAGTTCGCCGAGGCGCTGGAGGGCATGAGCGAGGAGGATGCCCGCGAGCTGCTGGAGGACCTGGCGGACGCTGCGGCGGCCCGGCAGGCGCTCGCCGAGCCTGGCGAGTCTATTCCGTGGGAGCAGGTCAAGGCTGAGGCCGGGCTGTAGCCGCGGTGAGGTACCGGATCGAGTGGCGGCCGCGTGCCCGGAAGGCGTTCCTGGCCCTGGACAAGCCGGTACGCCGCAGGATCGGCGAGGCAGTCGATGCCCTCGCTGCCGATCCGCGCCCGGCCGCAGCGAAGATGATCACGGGTGCCCACGGCGTGCTGCGGATCAGGGTCGGCGACTACAGGGTGGTCTACACGATCGATGAGGGCGAGTTGATCGTGCTGGTGCTCGACGCGGGGCACCGCAGCGAGATCTACGGCAGGTAATTAATTAACCGGCGCGGTAAAAATTACGCGGGTGCCTGGCTGGTCATTTCTTGCTGCTGTGCGTACTCCACTGGCAGAGTGGTACAGCACGAAAGTACCGCAACAGGCCTGGATTCCGGGGGACTCGTGCGGACGTCCTGGGACGGTGACCTGCACAGATGGACTGCGGTGGACGTCTTGCCACTGGATGGCATGCAAGAGGTCAGCGGTTCGAGCCCGCTTAGCTCCACCCCAGCTCAGATAGACAACTTCGAACACTGAACCGGCGAGTAACTGCCCTGGCGGGGGCAATTCGAGGGGCAAGATCCGCCCCCAGGATGGCTGCATGAGCAGCAGTCGCGTGAAGTTTGACCAGGTCGGGTCCGACGAATAGCGCTTTGTGACGTGTAAGAGGTCACCAGTCGTAGGACGGCAGGTGTCCCGGAGGGCCGAACGCGCTGCATGCAGCGAGATCATCCCTCAGTCGCCCGTGGGCAGGGAGTGGTAGTGGTCGTCTGCGGCTTGGGTCGCGGTCATATCAAACTGCGTGCCCCAGCTGCACAACCTGGGCAGGATGATCAGCCACACCGAACGGCGCGCTTAGGGGTCCGCGCGCCGCCGGGTGGCAGCGGCTGCGGGCGCTATGGGCTGTGGTGCCAATCGGGAGTACACACCATAGGCGAGGAAGAACTGCGCTGCCGACCAGTTCCCCCATGTCGCGATGCCGAGCCAAGCGAAGACGAGCATTTAAGCCGATCCGGATCACCGTGTCCCGGATGGCCGGGCCGTCGGACCGCCGCATCAACTCCTTCATGCGCGTGCGCGGCACCACGCCGCGGAACCGCATCTCCGCATCGAACGCCCCCGGTCTGCCGTCAACCGGGCCGGACAGGCGAGGCGACCTCCCGGTCCTCGACCGTCACGGTCACGCACCAAGCCGTCAAGGCCGCCGCTTTCCAGTCCGGACCGCGATCAGCTGGACGGCTGGGAAACGAAGTACTCCGCAATTTCGTCGTCGGCGGCCTTCCGGAGTCTGTCCTGCATCACCAGGACGTCAAGGTGAGCCGCTATCTCCAGCACCGCGAGCATCTGGTTGAACGGATCCAAGTCGTCGAGGACCTTCTGCCGGCTGGTCCAGGTGAGCACCCGTGCGACCTCGTAGGCGGTCGTCGCGCCGTCAGCGATGGCGCGACGCGACCCGTCCAGGCGGGCAGCGTGATGCGCGAGGAGCTCGTCAATGCGGGCGTGCACGCTGCCGGTGACCGGCCCGTGCGCGGGCAGCAGCAGGGTGTCGGAAAGCTCCCGGACCCGGCGCAGCGACTCCAGGTAATCGCCGAGCGGGCTGCTGACCGGGACCGGCTCGAAGCCGATAGAGGGCGTGATATGCGGGAGCACATGGTCACCGGCGAACAGCAGCCCGCCGGCCGCGTCACGGAAGCACAAGTGTCCATGGGTATGACCGGGCGTCGCCACGATCGTGAGGCTCCGTGCTCCTAGGGCGATATTGCCCCCGCCACTCAGCCAGTCATCAGGCAGCTCCCAGATCTGCGTGGTCGGCTGAGCCGGGAAGGCCGCCCGCAGCGCCCGGACCACCGAGCCGCCCCCGGCGCGGCGCAGCCGGATCACCTGGTTTTCCAGGCGCACGTGCCGTCCGCTGACCGACAGCTCCAGCGAAGACCGCTCGCCGATACCGAGGCTGACTCGGGTGCCAAATTCACGGCGCAGCATGACGGCCTGCGTGTAATGGTCGCGGTGCACGTGCGTGACCAAGAACCGGGTCACGTCGCCGAGCTCGCGCCCGAGGCTGGACAGCGCGGATTCCAGCCGTGCCCGGGCCTCCGCCAACGCCCAGCCAGCGTCGATGAGCACGAGGGCGTCACCCTGCTCAACGGCATAAACGTTGACGGCCCGCAGGGCGTCATTGGGCAGCGGCAGCGGGATACGGTGCACTCCGGGCGCCACGGCGAACGCGCCGGGCTCGGTCCAGCTCCGATCCTGGTTCTGCCACCCCCCGGCGCTCGCCGCGGTCACTGCTGATTGGTCCATGAGGCATCCCTGCGATCGAGGAAGGCGGTCGCGCCCTCTCTGGCGTCGGCAGTCCCGCGCAGCCGCCGGGACATCTCGGCGGCGAGCGCCCACGTCTGAGCCGACGGGGCGGCGGCAGCGGCATTGGCGAGAAACAGGCTCTCGCGCACCGCCGTCGGCGCATTGGCCGCGATTGTCGCGGCTAGCTGGAGAGCCTCACGCACCGCGTCGCCCGCGGCGACCAGGCGGCTTACCAATCCCAGCTCGGCTGCCTCGGTTGCCGTCAGGATCCGGCCGGTCAGGATGATGTCCAGGGCCCGGGCGCGGGGCAGTGAGCTGGCCAGCCGGAGCAGGCCGCTGCCGGCGATCAGCCCGCGGGTGACCTCGGGCAGCCCGAACCGGGCGGTGCGGTCGGCGACGAGCAGGTCGCAGGCCAGGGCAATCTCAAAGCCGCCCGCCAGCGCGTACCCGTGCACCGCGGCGATGACCGGCTTGCGACGCGGATACCGGACGAATCCGGCGAACCCCCCGCGGGCCGTGGCCAGCGCGTCGCCGTCGCCGCGGGCCACGTAGCCGAGGTCCGCCCCAGCGCAGAACGCGGCGTCGCCGTCAGCGGACAGGACGCCGACACGCAATCGCGAATCGTCCTCCAGCCGGTCCACCGCTGCGCCCAGCAGGCTGGCCATCTCCGGGGTGATGGCGTTGCGCTTGGCGGGACGGCCCAGCGTGATCTGGGCAATCGCCCCGCGAGTGACGAAGCGGACCGGCGGGTCGGCGTCGCCAGTCATCCGGTCGGAGCCGATCGGAACCGCGCCGTCCGGTCCCGGAACTCCGGCCCGGTGAGCAGGCCAGCCTGGATGGCACCGAGCGCGGCCAGTTCCTCGGCCATTCCGGCGCCGGCGGCCCGCCTCAGCGCGGCCTTACTCCGGGCGAGCGCGGTCGGCGGCAGGCTGATCAGGCGGCGCACGATGTCGCCGGTGACCCCGGCCAACTCGGTAGCTTCGGCCACCCGGCTGACCAGTCCCCAGTCCAGCGCCCGCTGCGCGTCGATGGGCTCGCCCAGCAGCACCATCTCGTGAGCGCGGGCCGAGCCGACCGCCCGGGTCAGCAGGTGCGCTCCGCCCATGCCGGGAACGAGCCCCACGCCGATCCACGAGCTGGCGAACGTCGACCGCGCGCTCGCCACCCGCAGGTCGCAGCACAGCGCAAGGTCCAGGCCGGCGCCCAGCGCGGCACCGTCGATCGAGGCCACCACCGGGTACGGCACCGTCGCCAGGGCGGTGACCAGCCGGTGGAAGTGCTGGTAGACGATCTCGCTCATGGCCAGCGTGCCGTGCTCGATGGCTGCGTTGAGGTCTGTCAGGTCCCCGCCCGCGCAGAAGACCGGCGGGCCGCCGGACAGCACGCACGCCCGGACTTCCTCGCCGCTGAGCTCGAGGAGCCGACCAGCCAGCGCGCTCACGAGCGTCGCGGTCAGCGCGTTGCGGCGGGCTGGCCGGTCAAGGGTGAGCTCGACGACATCGCCGTCTCGTCGTTCCCGCAGGCCCGCCTGCGCGTCAGCTGGCCCGATGCGGTGAGCATCCATGTCAGTCACTGCGGAATACCTTCCAGTCGAGGGCGATCAGCTCGCCGTCGCTATCGAAAGTGATCGGATTCAGGTCGATCTCGCGCACTTCGGCGGCGCCGGCCGGTATCCGGGCGATCAGGTCCTGAAGGGCGAGGATCAGCGCGACCAGCCGCGCCTGCCTGCTGCGGTCCGCGACATACTCGTGGACCAGGGTGGCGGCCTCCCGCCGGGTCAGCGGCAGCAGCCGGAAGTCCACGTCGCCCCCGACGTCGCTGCCGCCTGCACCGAACATCAGGATGTCCTCGTCGGCAGGCCGCCGCTGCCAGCCGACGGTGAACTCGCGATCGTGGCGGATCTGCTCCGTCAGGCTCAGCGGGTAGCCGAACGACTCGGCGAACAGCTCGAGCACCAGGCTCGCCATCTGCGGGCTGGCGACGTCACGCCAGACGGCGGACACCTGCTGCCGGTGCGCGATGCCCTCTGCCTTGGCGACAACCGGAAAGCAGGAGATCTCGGCCGGCGCTCGCATGCGGGCGGCATCACTGGTCACTTCCAGCAGCCAGGGCCAGCGCAGTGGCAGGCCGTGCAGGATTTCCTGGCCGGCTGAGCCGGTGATCGTGCCGTCGCGGGCCTTCATGCCGCGTCCCGGCTCGCGGACCGGGTGCGACGGCCGACCGCCGCGCCCAGCCGGGCCACCTCGCGCAGGACCCCGATCTTGACCGCGCCCTCCTCGATGCCGCGGGCGACCACGAGGCCGTCCATGTCCCAGGCGCCGCTGGTGCTGTCGGGCAGCGGAGAGACCAGCACGCCGGCCTTGCCGCTGCGGGCCGTGGCCGCCGCGAGCGCCGAGTACAAGTGGACATGATTCGGGGTTGGCGGCGGCAGCCCCATCCCGGCTACGCAGGCCACCACCCGGTAGCGCGGGTCATCAGCGTAAGCACTGGTCAAGGCGGTCAGGTTGGCTCCCTGGGCCAGCGCCGCGGCGCCGCCGTCGAGCGGATTGAGGATCCGGCCCACCCCCGCGACCCTGGTGATGGCGCGCGCTCCACCCGGGCTGGGCGGCGGCAGGTCCACGCCGCGGCGCTCGAGCGCGTCGGCGAGCAGGATGACGCCGCCGCCGGTCAGCCCGAACAGTGCCACGCCGTGCGCCCGGCCGCGGTCCAGGATGCAGGGCCCGGCCCGGTCGATGGCCTCCGCGCCCCACAGCAGCTCCTCGACGTTCGCAACCTGGACGATGCCGTACTGCCGGGCCACACCGCGGACCAGCTCGCTCTCGGTGGCCAGCGTCCCGGTGTGGGACCGGGCCAGGGAGCGGCCGCCGGATGACTCCCCGCCCACCGCGAGCAGCACGACCTTGCCCCGTCGTGCCGCATCCCGGCCGACGGCAGCGAGGTCGGTCAGCCGCGCGATGCCCTCGACGTAGATGCAGACCGTCGTGATCTCGTCCTCGGCCAGGGCCGCCGCCGCCGCGTCGGCGAAGGAGAAGCCGCGCCCGTTGCCGATGGACACAGCGCAGCCGACGCCCAGGCCCTTGCACCAGGCCGCGCGCAGGAACGCGCCCACCAGCGCGCCGCTCTGTGAGACAAAAGCGACTGAGCCGGGCCGGGCCGGCGCGGGGGCAGGCCCGGTGATCCCGCAGAACCGGCTGTCCCGGCCGAGCCGGTAGATGCCCATCGACTGGGGACCGAGCACCGGAATCCGCCGCCCGCTGGGGTTGTCGGCCGACCAGCGGGCCAGTTCCTGCTCGAGATCGTCCCGGCCGATGTCGCCGAACCCGCCCCCGTACACGGCGACCGTGGTGATATCGCCCGGCAGTTCCCGCACGGCGGCCACGGCCTTCTCGCCGGTGAGCATGATGTAGACGAATCCGAGCGGGCCGCGGATGTCGCGCACCGAGGCCACGTAGCCGACCTCGCCGCTGGCCGCCCGCGCCGGGTTGACCAGGTGAACCGGCCCGGCGAACCGGCATTCCTCCCGGCGCAGGTTGGCGAGCAGCGTGCGGCTCGGGGCTGAGGATGGGCTGAATCCCACGATGGTCGCGGCAGGCGGCCGGAAAAATTCGCGCGGCTGGCCAGCACGCGCCCCGTTGCCGGTAACGCGGTGACTCGACGTCATGCCTGCTGGTATCGCTGGTCGCGCTCTGCGATCTTCTCCTTCCAGTTATCGGTGTAGGTCTCGTCCGTGATCTTGATGCCGTCCTCGGTGCGGTGGCACATGGCGTGAACGGTGGCCGCGTACTCCTGGCCCTCGCGGGCGCCCATGAGGTCGAAGCACTTGTTGGCCGCCTGCTTTTCGAGGGCGAGGAACGCCAGCGGTACCCGGGCGATCTGCTCCGCGGTCGAGCGCACGTGCGCCTCGAGGTCATCGGCGGGCAGGGCCGCGTTGATCATGCCAACCTCGGCCGCCTCCGTGCCCTCGATGTAGCGGCCGGTGAACAGCAGCTCCTTGGCCCGGCGGACGCCGATGAGCCAGGGCCACATGTGCATGTAGCGGCCGGAGCCGCTGACGGGGCGCCAGCACATCTTGGTGTCGTCGGCGGCATAGACCAGGTCACACTGCATCGCGAGCTCCAGCCCGACCGTCAGCGCATACCCGTGCACCTGGGCGATCACCGGCTGCGGGATGTCCCACAGCCAGGTGCGGTAGTTGTTCAGGGAGCTGTAGACCCAGCGCTGCTCGTTGATCAGCGGGTCTCCGCTGGCGAACGGCGGCTTGGCGATGTGCTCGCTGACATCGTGCCCGGCGCAGAACGCGCGCCCGGCGCCCTTGAGGATGACGACGGAGATGTCGCGCCGGGTCGGGATCTCGGTGAAGATCTCGGCTAGCCGCCGCATCATCGGCTGCGTCGTCGCATTGAGCTTCGCGGGGCGGTTCAGGGTCACCGTCGCCACGCCGTCGGCTACCTCCAGCAGGACCAGATCGTCACTCATTCTCGTCTCCTCTTCTTAGATGCCGGTGCCACTAGGCCAGCCAGGCTCTGGCGACCGCGGCGACGTCCGCGCTGCCGCCGCGCAGGACGAGCGTGTCGACGACCGAGGCCTCCCACTGGCGCAGGACCTGCAGGATGCGGGGGACCGGCCCGACCAGGGCGACATCGGAGATCATGGCGTCGGTGACCTCGCTGGCCGCGGCCGCCGGGCCGGCCGTGGCATCAGCGGCGAGGGCCCGTTCACATTCCGCCTCGTAGCCCAGCCGGCTGAACGTCCGGTAGTAGTAATTGCTGCCGGGCGGCCCCATCTTGGTGATGTAGAAGGCCATCTTGCTGCGCAGCCGGTCGGCGGCGGCCGACGTGTCATCGGCCACGACGACGTCGGCGATGGCGACGACCTCGAACGGCTTGCCTTGCTCGCCCGCGGGCCTGCTGCCCAGCCCCTCGCCGATGGCGGCCGCGTAGTAGTCGCTGGCCCGGGGGGCGAAGAAGCCGGTGATCAGCCCGTCGGTGATCGATGCGGCCAGCGCGATGTTCTTCGGCCCCTGCGCCGCGAGATAGACGGGCAGCCCGGGGCGGAGCGGGTGCAGGTAGGAGATGAGGCCGGCCGGGCCGCCGGGAGCGGCGGGCACGCTGTAGTAGCTGCCCTGGAAGCTCAGCGGCTCCTCGCGGGCCAGCGCCTGCCGGAGCACCGCGACGTACTCGGCGGTCCGCTGCAGCGGCTTGCCGTAGGGGGCGCCGTGCCAGCCCTCGGCGACTCGCCGTCCCGACACGCCGAGGCCGAGAACGAGCCGGCCGCCGCTGAGATGGTCCAGGGTCATCGCGGCCATCGCCGTCGCGGCCGGCGTGCGGGCGGGCATGGCCGCGATGCCCACCCCCAGCCGTAGCCGGGTGGTCTGCGCCGCGCACCAGGCCAGCGGCGTGAACGCGTCCCCGCCGTAGGACTCCGATGTCCAGATGGAGTCGATGCCGATCGGCTCGGCCTCGCGCACCAGCCAGGGCCCGATCTCCGGCATCCCGTGCCGCCAGTTCGCCAGCTGCACACCGAGCTTCATGAGGCCGGGCCGCCTTGCGCGAGCCCGGCGGTGAGCTCGGCGAGCGCGATTGCGTGCCGCAGGTAGCGGTGCAGGCCCAGGTCCCAGGTGAAGCCGATGCCGCCGTGCACCTGGATGCCGCCGCGGATGACATCGGCGGCCAGGTCGATGGCTGCCTGCGCAGCCTCGATGGCGTCGCCGCCGCCCTGCGCGGCCCAGACGACGGCGCTCCAGCCGAACTGGGTATCGCGGTGCATCTCGGCGAGCAGGTGCGCGACCGCCTGGTAGCTGCCGATGAGCTGGCCGTAGGCGCTGCGCTGCTTGGCGTAGGCGACCGACCGGTCCAGCACGTCCTGTGCCCCGCCGATGGTCTCGGCGGCCCACAGCGTCGCCAGCTCCCGGCTGCGCCGGGGGCTCAGCTCCGAGACGGCGTCGCATACCCCGGTCGCCAGGGACGGCGCGAAGTCGTCGGCGGGCATCTGAACCAGCCGCGGGACGCGGCCCGCGCCGCCCAGGATCTCGATGCCGGGCCAAGCCGCGAACGGCGCGAGCGGTCCGGCGGGCGTGCTGACCGCGCACGTCATGGCCGTGGGTTCGGCCGACCCGCGCCAGCGGCAGCCCAGCAGCGTGGTGACGAAGGGGACGGGAACCAGGTGACGGCCCCAGGCCCGGGCCGCCTCGGCGAGCTCCAGCAGGCCCGGAGCATCGGCCGCGTCCGCGGATGCCATGCCCATGCCCAGCCAGCCGCCCTCGGTCAGTTCCATCCAGGCGCGGGCCGGGGCGTCGGCGGGCAGGTCCGCCGCGCCATGTTCCCCGCCCTCGGCGTACCGGGCCGCAAGGTGGCCGAGTTCCAACGCAATCGGCAGGAAGTCGGTGGCCGCGCTGACCTTCACTTCCGCACCTCCCGTGGCAGGTCCAGCACGCGGCTGGCTACGACATTGCGCTGGATCTGCGATGTGCCGCCGTAGATCGTGGCGGCGAGCGCCTCCAGATGCAGGCCTCGCCAGTGCGCGCGGTGCTCGGCGCAGTTCTGCTGCAGACCGCACTCGGTGATCTCTTGCATCAGCTCGCTCCACCACATCTGCAGGACCGACGTCACCGGGAACCATTCCTCGTCCCGGGCGAGCAGGTCAGTCCCGCGGGCCACCTGCCAGCTGAGCATGCTGGCCCGGGTGCTCAGGGCGCGATGCCTGCTGGCGGCTGGCCGGCCGGCCACGCAGTGGCTCAGCGTGTCGAGCCATTCGACGATCAGCATGTGCCGGCGCAGTGCCCCCGTGATCACCTGGCGGCCCGCTCGCTGGCCGCGCAGCGTGGCTAGCCGCCAGCCCTCGTGCTCCTCCCCGACGAGGTCGGAGCGGGAGACCCGGGCACCGTCGAAGAACACCTCGTTGAAGTGAGCCTCGCCGGTGAGCTGGCGGATCGGCCGCACCGAGATGCCGTCCTGGTGCATGTCCAGCAGGAACATGCTCAGGTTGTGATGGCGGCGCAGCTCCCGTGAGGTGCGGGCGAGCAGCCAGCACCGGTCGGCGAGGTGCGCGTTGCTGGTCCAGATCTTGTGGCCGGTCACCCGGTACCAGCCGTCGCCGTCCGGCTCCGCGATCGTCTGCACGGACGCCAGGTCCGAGCCCGCGTCCGGCTCGGAGTAGCCCTCGCACCAGATCTCTTCGCCGCTCAGGATGGTCGGCAGGTACCTTGCCCGCTGCTCGTCAGTCCCGTTGATCACGATGCTGGGACCCGCGACGTGCTTGCCGATGACGTTCAGTTCCTCAGGGGCGTGCGCCCGGCCGGCCTCCTGGAAGAAGATGAGCTCCTCGATGGGCCCCAGGCCCCGGCCGCCGAATTTCTCCGGCCAGCTGATCCCGGTGTAACGGCCCTCCCACAGGGTCCGTTCCCAGGCCCGGCGAATGTCGGTGCGCTCGTCCTCGGACATGCTGAACCGGTCGGCCCACCCGGCCGGGACGTGGGCGGCCAGCCAGCCCGCCACCCGTGCCCGGAACTCCTCCACCCGGGGGTCCTCGAAGGACCTGATCCGCCCGATGCCGGCCGCGCCGGCCATCATGCCGGCATGTGCGGCTGGGCCGCGGCGGCCGGGCCGAGCGCGCCGGAGCGCGCGAGCTCGTCGATCTGCGCAGCGCTGTAGCCGAGCCCGGCCAGGATCTCCCGGTGGTCCTGGCCCAGGCCCGGCGGCCCGGAACGGATTCGCGGCGGAGTAGCGCTGAAGTGCAGCGCGCTGCCCACCACCGGGATCTGCTGCTCGCCGTGCCAGACGTCCACGATCGTGCCCAGCGCGCCGAGCTGCGGGTCGGCCGCGACCTCCGCGAGGTCGCGAACGGCGGCGCACACGACCTTCTCCGCTTCCAGTCGCCGGATGCACTCGGCCAGCGGTGCGTCGCGGACAACCTCCGAGACCTCGTGCATGAGCTCCTCCCGGTGCAGGTAGCGGTCGGGAAGGCTGACGAAGCGCGGATCGGCCGATAGCTCCGCGGCGCCGATGCCCCGGCAGAACGCCTGCCACATCCGGTCGTTGACCGCCGAGACGGCCAGCCAGCCGTCGGCCACCCGGAAGACCTGATTCGGCTGGCCCATTTTGTTCTGAGTGCCCATCGGTTTCGGCAGGAAGCCAGTCATCAGGTACTGCGTGAGGTGGAAGTTGATCAGGCTGAGCAGCCCCTCGTACAGCGAGGTCTCGACCTTCTGGCCGGTGCCGCCGCGCTCGCGCGACAGCAGCCCGGACAGCACGGCGATGACCGCGTACAGGCCGGCGGTCAGGTCTCCGATGGAGACCGGGCAACGGACTGGGTCGCGGCCCGGTTCGCCGGTGAAGCTGAGCAGGCCACTATGCGCCTGGGAGATGAGGTCGTTCCCGGACTTGCGGCGGTCCGGGCCGACGCTGCCGAACCCGGAGATTGCGCAGTAGACCAGGCCGGGATTGATCTGCCGGGCGTCGTCATAGCCGAGGCCCAGGCTCTCCATCACGTCGGTGCGGAAGTTGTGCACCAGCGCGTCAGCCTGCGCGATCAGTCTGCGGGCCACCTGCAGCCCGCCCGGCGACTTCAGGTCCAGGGCGATCGACTTCTTGTTGCGGTTGAATGACGCGAAGACCGGGCCCAGCTGGCCGGGAGTGACCGATACCCGGCCGGATTCGTCGGCGGAGCCGTAGGTCCGGGCCTCGTCGCCGGCGGGCGGCTCGACCTTGATGATGGTCGCGCCAAGGTCGCCGAGGATCTGAGTGGCGAACGGGCCGGCCAGGATCCGGCTGAAGTCCAGGATCGTGATGCCGTCGAGCGCTCCGGCTGGCTCACGGGTCGCTGTCATCAGTCTTCAGCTCCTCCCGGGCACCGGCGCGATACCGGGCGTGCGATACCAGACGCGGGCTGTTGCCCAGCGGCGGGCGCCGCCGGCAGACGGTGCCCGGTTCTGCGCCGCAGACCTGCTCGGTCATGCCCTGCTGGGGCTGAGCGTCCCTCAGCCGGGAGCGAGATGTCAAGATCCTGGCTCTTGTCGAATTCCGGATCGTGGAGTTACGATCCACGACGTGGGTCGCGTTTCCACGACTGCCCTGTCCGGCTGAGGCCGGTAAAGCCAGCCGGTGACATGCGCCCTGAGCTGGGGAAATGTTCTGGGCGCTCGGAGCTGGCGGGGTAGATCGTCAGGGCCTTGGGGCCGGAATCGTCCGCCGAGTAGCGGAGGGTTGATGACTGCAGACCAGGATCGGCCGGCCTGGATGCCGGCCCGGCAGCGCGTGTTCACGGAGGGCCAGGTGGCCGAGATGCGTGCGGCCCTCGACGAGTTCCGCTCACCCGGCGCCTATGAGCCTGGCCGCTGGATGGTCAGCGAGTTCAATCGTGACCCGGCGGTCGTGGGATCCGAGTTCCCGGCGTCGGTCTCCCTGCGGGACATCACCTTGCGCACCGTCGAGCAGCTGGGCATATCCCTGACGCTCGACCAGCGCCTGGAGATCATCGGGGCGCTGGCGCAGGCCGGGGTCTCAGAGATCGTCACCTCGGCGTTCCGGCGCGGCCACACGCTCGCGGAGATGAAGCGCGAGGCCGACTTCGCGCACTCGGTGAACGCCGCCACCCGGCTGTGCTACGGCGGGGCCAATACGCCCGACGACATCAAGATGGCGGCGGACGCGGGCTACGACTCGGTCCAGGTGTGGATCGGGCCGTTCCTCGGCCAGGCGGTGCCGGCGGTCGCCGGAGCCGTCTACCACCGGGCGTGGACCGGCCGGGACTGGCACGACCTGAACTTCCCGCAGCGGCCGGAGGACCAGTTCGCCAAGCTGGGCGCGCTCGGCGAGGCGGCGGCCGAGCGCGGGATCCAGGTCTCGATCATCCTCGCCCTGATCACCTACGCCCGGCAGCCGTACATTGAGGAGTTTGCGAAGGCCGCCCTGCACAGCGGCGCCAGCGACGTCACGTTCGGCGACCATGCCTCGGCACTGTCCCCGGAAGGCTGGGCGTACCTGTCCCGGGTGGCTGCGGCGGTGGCGCCGGGCCTGCGCCTCGGGGTGCACAGCCACGACATGTTCGGGCTGGCGACGGCCTGCGCGCTGGCTGGCGCGCGCGGCGGCGCCAGCGTCCTGGAAGTCTCGGTCAACGGGCTGACCGAGGGTCCCGCGCAGGCCGACCTCGCGGAGACCGCCTGCGCGCTGGAAGCGCTCTACGGCGTGCCGACCGGCATCGCGCTGGACCAGCTGACGGCGGTCTCGCACACCGTCGCGGATATCACCGGTGAGCCGGTGCGGCCCCTGCAGCCGCTGGTGGGCACGGAGGTCTTCGACGTCGGCGCCACCGGAGACGAGTACGCGCAGGAATTCAAGATCGACGAGCTGTTCCACTTCGCGGTCACGCCGTCCACGGTCGGCAACGCGCGGCACCTGGCCGTGTCCGCCACCACGGGCCCCTACACGGTCTGGGACAAGCTCGACGAGCTCGGTATCGAGGCGACGCATGACCAGGTCGCGGAGATTCACGCCCGGTGCAAGGCCGAGGCCGCCCGGCGGCAGGCGCAGCTGCCCGATTCAGTCGTCGCCGAAATCGCCAGTGCGGTCATCGGCCAGGATAGCCCGGAAGGCTGACATGACAATTTCCAGTGACGAGATTACCCCGGAAGAATTCCTCGGCGGCCTTGAGCAGTTCGTCGCCAGTTTCGTTATCCCGCTCGAGCAGGAAAACGCGGAGATCTTTCACTCGCCCGAGCTGCTCTACGCGAAGAACGGCAGCTTCAGCCCGGCCGTCGTGCAGCTGATGAAGAAAGTGCGCACGGCCTCGGCGGAGGCCGGCTACTTCACCGCTTTCTGCCCGGTCGATATCGGCGGTGGCGGGCTTGGCTCGGCGATGATGGTGCGCGCCTACGAGCGGCTGCATCACCGCTACGGCCCCGTCTACGAACTGCCCTACGAGGTGCTCGCACACTGGACCTCAGGGCCGAGCTTCCTCTGCTCGCACCTGCAGCCCGAGATGCGTGAGCAGGTGCTGCCGGGACTCCTGGACGGCACGATCAGCACCTGCTTCGGAATGTCGGAGCCGGACGCGGGCTCGGACGCCTGGCGGATGTCGACCCGCGCCCAGCGCGACGGCGACGACTGGATCATCAACGGCACCAAGCAGTGGATCTCCAACTCGCCGTACGCCGACTACATCTTCCTGTTCGCGGTCACCAACCCCGAGCTGCAGCGCCAGCGCAAGGGCGGGGTCAGCTGCTTCCTGCTGCCGATGACGGCGCCGGGGGTGGCCGTCGACTCGGTGATCAGGCTGTTCGGCGGCACCGGCGGCAACGAGGCGATCCTGTCCTTCGCGGACGTGCGCGTGCCCGGCACCGCCCTGGTTGGCGAGCTGGACAACGGCTTCCGGCTGGCCATGGGGGGTGTCAGTATCGGCCGGACCTACAACGCGGCCCGCAGCGTCGGGCTCGCCCGGTGGGCCCTGGAGCAGGCCGCCAGCTACGCCAAGATCCGGGTTACCTTCGGCCAGCCCATCGCCGAGTACCAGGGCGTCTCCTTCCAGCTTGCCGACAGCGCCATGGACATCCACGCTGGCTGGCTAATGGCCCTGGACCTGGGGGAACGCCTCGACCGCGGCGAACCCGCCGTCCGTGAGATGGCCATGGCCAAGGCCTTCTGCGTGGAGGCGTGCTACCGCGTCTACGAGCGCGCCATGCAGATCTGCGGCGGCATGGGCCTGACTAACGAACTGGGCCTGTACAAGGGCTGGCACCAGGCCCGCATCCTGAAGCTCGCCGACGGCAGCAGCGAGATCCTGCGCCGGACGATCGCCCGGCGCGTGCTCGCCGGGGACATGGGCTAGCAGACATTCACGCCGCAGTGAAGTAAACGCACCGAAGTAAAAACCACTGCAGTAGACAACGTCGCACATCGCGGCGCCATCTCCGGAGGACCGGAATTTGCATTAGTCCGCATTAACTTAGGGAGCGACGATGATGTCAGTACGGGCACAAGCCAGGACACCCCGGAGATCGCCCTGCAGAGGGCCGCTGTTTATCGGTATCGCGGCCGCAGCCGCGCTCGCCCTTGCCGCCTGCGGGAGCAGTTCAGGGTCGTCTGGATCAGGCTCATCAGCCGGCGGCTCCTCCGGCGCCGGTGTGTCGGGGCCGATCACGATTGGCATCATCGCGCCGCTGTCGGGCGCTGATGCCGGCCTGGGCGCACCCGACGCTCAGGGCGCGAACATCGCCGTGCAGCTGGTGAACGCCTCGGGCGGTGTGCTCGGCCAGAAGATCCAGATCAAGGAGGACGACGACCAGGCGACCGGCTCAGGCGCGGTCACCGCGTTGCGCACACTCTCCGGTCATGGCATTCACTTCATCGTCGGCGGCAATACCACGCCGGAGTGCTCCGCGATGATCCCGCTGCTCAGCTCCGTGAAGGTCGTGGAGATGCCGGCCGGCTGCGCCACCGACGACCTGACCGGCTCCGGGGTGAACCCGTGGTACTTCCGGTCCTACGGTCCGGCCGGCCCCGAGATCGAGGCCTTCACCAAGTGGATGTGCCAGAACTTCAAGGGCGTCAAGACGGTTGACCACATGACGCCGAACTACGACTTCGGCCAGTTCCAGCTGTCGTCGGTCAATGCCGGGTTCAAGTCCGCGTGCGGCGTCACCTCGGGCCGAACCGTGCTTGCCTCGATCACGGCAACGTCGGCATCCTCGTACGTCGCATCGCTGCTCGCGCACCGGGCCGCAGATGCTAAGCAGTCCTCCGTACTGGACCTGTCCACCTTCGGCCCGGCGCTGACCTCGGCCGTTAAGATCGGCGGCCCGGAGGGCCTGTTCACCGGGTACCGCGCCGTCTTCACCACCTCGGGGCCCGCTTACACGACCGAGCTGCCAACCTTCGGCTCGTCGGCGCCTAGCGTCTACGTGGCCTCCGACTACACCTACCTGAACACCGGCGGCCTGTCGGCGCAGTTCCGGGCGGCGTTCAAGGCCAAGTACCACACCGAGCCGAGCGCGGAGGCCGGGCAGGTGTTCGGTTCCGTCGAGGCACTCGTGGCCGCGATAAAGAAGGCCAAGTCCGATGACCCGGACCGCGTGCGCCAGGCAATGGCCGGGCTGACCTACACCACGACCCAGGCCAACCCCGTGACGATCAACGCCGCGACGCACCAGGGCAATCCGGACTTCCACTTCCTGCACTACGTGGGGCAGAACGCGACGCTGGTCGGATCCGCGCCATACCCGGCTAGCTAGCCGTCGCCGGGCGTGCCCTGCCCCGATGCCCCGTCCCGGCGGGGAGCAGGGACAGGGCACCCCTCCGGAATCTCAACGGCCTGGGATCTGAGCCAGCACGCCGAAAGGAGGCCGCCGTGCTCGCTGAGCCGCAGCTGATCGACGGCTGGCCCGTTGACGCCGCCAGCAGCGTGGCGCTGATCGGCGCGCGGCCCGGCGCCATCGCCACCGACTGGCTGCCGCGCAACCTGCGCACCTACGGGTGTACCGGCGAGATCTGGCTGGTCAGCCGCCGTCACGCCGCCGAGCTTGGTCTCGGTGCGTTCGGCGCTGCCGCGTTCGCGTCGGCCGAGGAACTGCCCGGCGTACCCGAAGTGCTCGTGCTTGCGGTGGGGCCGGCCGAATGCATCCGGCTGACCCGCCACTACACCGCCCGCGGCACCCGCCTCGTGGTCATCTACGCGAACGGATTCAGCGAGACCCAGACGCCGGAGGGTCGGCACCTGGAGGGCGAGTTGGCCGCGGCAGTGCAGGGTGATGCCCTGTTGATCGGCCCGAGCTCGCTGGGGGCCGCCGACTTCCGGGCCGGGATCTGCACCTTCGGTCCGCCGCTCCCCGATGACCTGCGGGTCGGCTGCGTCAGCCTGGTCTCCCAGTCGGGCGCGCTGCTCAGCTCGATGCTGGGCGCCGCAGCCGAGGAAGGCTTCGGCCTCGACTGGTGCGCGTCGGTGGGCAGCGGCGCGTGCTTCGGCGTGGCGGAGGCGCTCGAATTCGCCCTGCGCCGGCCCGGCACGCGCATCGTCGGCGTCTACTTCGAGAGCTTCTCCTGCGCCGCGGAACTTGCCCTGCTTACCGGGCCGCTCCGCCAGGCGGCGGCGGACGGCCAGCGGGTGGTGGCCGTCCGGGCCGGCGCATCCGCGGCGGGTGCGAGCGTGGCCGCCTCGCATACTGGCGCCGTCGGCGGTGACGACCGGCTGGTCGACGCGTTCTTCCGGGATCACGGTGTTATCCGCGCCCCGAGCCTGGCCGACCTCGCCCGGACCTGCAACGTGCTGCGGCTCGATCAGGCCCGGCGCACCCCCCGCCGGGCCGCCGGGGGGCTGGCGATCATCGAGCCATCTGGCGGCGCGACTGCGATCGCTGCCGACCTGGCCAGCCGCGAGGGTGTACCGCTAGCCAGCCTCACCGCGGCCACCCAGTCGTTCCTTGCCGAGCTGGGCGGCCCCAGTGCGCACGTGTCCAACCCGGTCGACCTGACCGCGGCGGCACACGATGCCGCCACCATGGACCGTGCGTACGGCCTGGTGCACGCCGACCCGGGCGTGGCTGCGGTGCTGATCCCGTGGAGCGTCACCATCCCCGATTCCGCGCCAGCGCGCCGCTATCACCGCGACTCCCTGTCCCGGCACATCCGCCTGGCTGCCTCAGTCGGCGTCCCGGTGGTGATCGCCACCTCGGCGCCGCAGCACTGGACTCAGTGGGCACGCGCGCAGCAGCGCGAGCTGCCTCCGAACGCGGCCATCGTCCAGGGCGTCGGCCCCACCATGCGCGCGCTGCGCTCCCTGCTGGCCCCCGGCGCCAGCCCCGCGGCTGCTCCGGCCGCGCTGCGACCCGAGGCGAGCCAGTCAGCCGACGCAGACCCGCCCGGCCAGGCCATGGAGGAGGCGCGGGCGCTGCGGCTGATCGCGTCCGCGGGTGTGCCGGTGACGCGCAGCATGACCCTGCGGCCAGGCGAACTGGCCAGTGCCGCCGGCCTGGTGACTGCGGCCGGGCTGCAGCCACCCTTCGCGGTCAAGGTCATCGCCGCCGGCCTGGTGCACAAGGCGGCGGCGGGCGGCGTGCAGCTGGGCGTTCCCGGCCCGGCGGAGGTGTGGGACGCCGCGCAGGCGGTGCTCAGCGGGGCCAGGCAGGCCGGGGTGAGCAGCTCTGACCTGAGCGGGGTGCTAGTCGCCGAGATGGCGTTCGGCCCGGAGCTCATGGTGGGTCTTTCCCGTGACCCCGTGTTCGGCGACTACCTCGTGCTGGGCTGGGGCGGCATCCTCACCGAGGCAATCGGTGGCCATGCCGTCGAGCTGCTGGACGCCGAGAACCCGGCGGGCGCGGCCGACCGTGCGATCAGGTCCCTGAGCCACGGTGAACTGGCCGGCCGGACGCTGCAGGCGGCCCGCGGCGCAGTGGTCCGGCTTTGCGCGGAGTTCACCGGGGGCTCGCTGCGGCACTGCGCCACGATCGAGGTCAATCCGCTGATCGTCGGCCCGCAGGGGGCGGTCGCAGCTGATGCCCTGGCCATTATCGACACGGAGGGCCCGGCATGACGGCCAGAACCTTTGACGATTCCGCGGCGGTCAGCTTCCGCGGCGAGCTGCGGGACTGGCTTTCCGCGGTCCTGCCCGGGCTGGCGGCCGCCCACGGCGGCCACGGCAGCGACGCTGACGTGGCGCTCGGGAAGCGCTGGGACCGGCTGCTCTTCGAGGCCGGCTACGCCGGCCTGTCCTGGCCGGTGGAGCACGGTGGGCGGGGCCTGGGCGTGGTGGAGGAGGTCATCTTCTACGAGGAGTGCGCCCGGGCCGGAGCTCCCGACGGCTTCAGCCGGTTCACCCAGCACATGCTCGGCTCGATGCTGATCGAGTTCGGCACGCCCGACCAGCGGGAGACCCACCTGCCGCCGATGCTGGACGGGTCGCAGATCTGGTGCCAGGGCAGCTCGGAGCCCGAAGCCGGCTCTGACCTGGCCGCCGTCTCGACGCTGGCCGAGCGTCAGGGCGACGAGTACCGGATCTACGGCCGCAAGACCTGGACGAGCCACGCGCACCTGGCGCACTGGTGCTGGCTGCTGGCCAAGACTGACAAGCAGGCCCGGCTCCATCACAACCTCAGCCTGCTGCTCCTGGACATGCGCCAGCCGGGCGTGCAGGTCAGTCCAGTCCGCCAGATCACCGGGGCCAGCGGATTCAACGAGGTGACCTTCGACGGCGCCCGGGTTCCTGTCGCCGACCGGGTCGGCGCGGAGAACTCCGGCTGGGCCCTGATCCGCTGGACACTCGCCCGCGAGCGCGGCGTCTATCAGTCCATGCGGCGCTATCTCGAGGTCTCCGGATACCTCCGGCAAGCCCGGGAGTGCCAGCGGGAGACCGGCGGCAACCAGGCGGGGCTGGCCGACGAGCTCGGCGACCGGCTGGAGCTTGTTTGGTGGCACGTGGTGCGCTGCGTGGAGGAAGCCGCGATGGGCCGGGACTCACGGCCGGCGGAGTCCGTCCTCAAGCTGTACTGGAGCCAGCTCTGGCAGCGCATCGCGCACTTCGGTTATGACCTGGGCTGCGAGGCCCACCGGGAGTACTGGCGCGAGGTGTATCTCTACTCGCGCTCCACCACGATTTGGGCAGGCACGTCCGAGATCCAGCGCAACATCATCTCGGAGCGGGTGCTGGGCATGCCCAGGATGGCGGCAGGCTGATGCCAAGCGTCGTGACCGAGCAGTCCTCCGAGGTGGCTGCCGCCTTCGCTGAGCTGCTGCAGCGCCAGCTCCGCGGTTCCGTCCTCGGCGATGACTACTTCCGTGCCGACCGCTCCGGGCTGTGGACCGTGATCGCAGACGGCGGCTGGCTCGACCTCGCCGTGCCCGCGGCCGACGGCGGTGCCGGACTAACGCTGACGGACCTGACGGCCGTCGCCGAGGCCTGGGGGCGGCACCTTATCCCGCTGCCGCTGACTCCGACTCTCGTGCTGCGCGGTATTCCGCAGCTCCGCGCAGCAGCAGGGACGGCCGACATGCTGACGGCCGCAGTGCCCGGCCGCGGGGTGCAGCTCGTGCCGCTGCCGGGCCTGGGCGAAGTGCGGTACGCGGCGTGGCCGGAACCGGAGACTGCACGGGAGCCGGAGGCCGGGCCGGAACCGGGGGCCAGGCCTCAGAAACAGGAGGGGCCGGAGCTGGCCAACCTGCCACCGGGCCTGGCGGCCGACGAGTTCGCGCCATCCCTGCGGCTGGGGCAGGCCCAGGGTCTGAGCGGGATCGCCGACGCTGATGTGCGGGCCCAGCTGGCGGTGCTCTGGGCCGCGGAAGCCGCCGGCGCGGCGGCAGCCGCCTTCCAGCTGGCCTTCGACTACGCCGGCCAGCGGGTGGCATTCGGGCGCAGGATCGCGGAGTTCCAGGCGGTCAAGCACCGGGTCGCGGACATGTACGAGCAGCTGGAACTGGCCCGCACGGCAGCCCTGTGGGCAGCGAACACGGTGCCCCGCGAGTACCCGCGCGGCGTCCGGCTGGCGGTCGAGCTCGCCCGGGAAGTCGTCGAGGGAGCGATCCAGGTGATGGGCGGCATGGGCTTTACCTGGGAAGCGGGCGTTCACTTCTACCTGCGCCACATCCTGATCATCGGCCGGCTCACCCGAGCGGCCGGCCATCCCGCTGAGCCGGTCATGAGGCGGGTCGCATGAGCCCGGCGCTGAGCTCGCCGCTGGGCACCGAGATCTTCCTGCCGATCCTGCCCGGCCTGGCCGAGGGAATGCTTCTGCTGGTCATCGCGACCGGCCTCACGCTCACCTTCGGCACCATGCGCATCCTGAACTTTGCGCACGGGGCCTTCTTCATGCTCGGAGCCTTCATCGCTTACAGCGCCAGTGTGTCCTGGTCTCAAGGCCAGACGATCATCGTGCCGCTCGTCGCCGCCACGGTGATCGTCGCCGGCGTCGGCATCGTCGCCGAGCGCGTCGTCTACCGGCGGCTCTACAAGTTCGACAGCCTGCGGTCGCTGCTCGGCACCTTCGCGCTGTTCCTGGTCATCGCGGCCATCGCTCAGCAGATCTGGGGCGTCAGCCCGCTCGGGGCCAACATCCCGCGCCGGCTAGGGGGCCACCTCTCGCTGTTCGGGGTGAGCATCCTGACCTACCAGGTCTTCATCATCGTGGTCGGGATCGTGGTGGTGGTCGCCCTCCGGGTCTGGCTCATCCGGTCCCGGATGGGGCTGGAGGTCCGGGCGGTCGCCGCCGACCGGGAAATGACAGCGGCGCTCGGCGTGCGATCCGAGCGCGTGTTCTGGGTCATGTTCGCCGTCGGCTGCGGGCTGGCCGGCCTGGCCGGAGCACTCATCGCACCGCTGGTGGAAGTGAGCACCGACCTGGGAGCCGACTACATCGTGCTGGCCTTTGCAGTGGTGCTGGTCGGCGGGCTTGGTAGCTTCGGCGGGGCGGTGATCGCGAGCCTCGTGCTCGGCCTGGTCGATGCCTTCACCGCCGCTTACGTGCAGAACGTCGAGCCCTACGCGATCTTCCTGACCATGATCGTATTCCTGGCCATACGGCCGTACGGCCTGTTCGGCTCCGCGGCGGCGGTGATCGAGATATGACCAGGGAGGGCCGGGACCTGCCCGGCTGGCTGCGCTGCGCCGGCGGAACCGCCGGCTGGCTGGCGGTGATCGCCATCTGCGGGCAGGTGATGCCGTCGACCGACCTGTTCGTCGCAGCCGGCATTCTCGTGAGCATCCTCTACGCGCAGTCGGTTAGCTTCTCGATCGGGTTCGGCGGCGTCGCGACCTTCGGGAACCAGGCTTTCTATGGAGCCGCGGGCTACCTGGTCGCGTGGCTGTCGCTGAATGCCCACATCCAGAACGCGTTGCTGCTGCTGGTGATCGGGCTCGCGGCCGGCGTGGTCGGCTCTGCTCTCACGGTGTTCCTGGTCCGCGGCCAGACCGGCTTCGTCTTCGGCATGCTGACCCTGGCCATCGGCCAGACCGTGTACGAGTTCGTGTCCGGAACCAGCTACGTCGGCGGCTCCGGAGGGTACGCGGGAGTCGCCCGCGGTTCGCTGCTGGGCATCGACCTCAACAACGGTCTCGCCTTCTACTGGTTCCTCGCCATCCTCGTCGCGATCGTCACCATCGTCCTGTTCGCCGTGCGCAGTTCGGCCTACGGCCGGATCCTCTCGGCGCTCCGGCAGAACGTGGTACGCGTCGAGACGCTCGGTGTGCCGGTCAACCGGTATAAGGGCGTCGCTGTGCTCTTCTCCGGCGGCCTGGCGGGCATCGCCGGCGCGATGTACGCGATCACCTACAGCAGCGTCGATCCGAGCATGTTCTACTGGGTTGCGGGTGCCGCGCCCATCCTGGCCGGGATCCTCGGCGGCATGCGGACGCTGATCGGCCCCATCGTCGGAGCCACGATCTACGGCGGCGTGATCTACGCGTTCAGCCTGACGGCGGACATTGGGCAGCTGTACGTCTCGCTCATCGTCCTCGGCCTCTTCCTGCTGATGCCTGACGGCGTCGTGCCGGCGGTCACGGCCGGCGCTCGGCTGCTGCTCCGCAGACTGCCGGCCCTACCGGGCACCGGGCAGCCACCGCCTAGTCCGCCTGAGGCCCGGGCCAGGCCGTCCGCTCGCCACGTAGCCGCGGAGCGGAAGGCATGACCCGGCGCTGGGGCCACCGGGCCGCACTCGCGCAACTGCCGCCCTCCGCGCAGGCCGGTATCGTCGCCGACGGCATCGATGTCTTCTACGGCCGCCATCGCGCCCTGGAGGAAGTCTCCCTGGAAGTGCCGTCCGGATCGGCACTGGCCATCCTTGGCCGTAACGGGGCCGGGAAGACGACGCTGCTGCGTTCTATCGTGAACGGCTTTGGCGTGCAGGTGCGCGGCGACCTGCTGGTGGACGGTGTCCGCGTCGGAGGGCTGGCGACCGACGAGGTGGTCAAGCGGCACGGCATCGCCTTCGTGCCCGACGACCGGCGGATCTTCCCGCTGACGGTGGTAGAGAACCTGCGCGTGGCCTCGCTCGGGTCGCGCGAGTGGAAGTCAGACGTCAAGCGGGTGCTCGGGCTTTTCCCCTTCCTGGAAGTCCACTCGTCGCAGCTGGCGACGACCCTGTCCGGGGGAGAGCAGCAGGCCCTGGCGATCGCCCGAGCAGCGATGCGCGTGCCCCGGTACCTGCTGCTGGACGAGCCGGGCGAGGGCCTGGCCCCGGTCGCGGTGCAGCGGCTGATCGACGGAGTCCGGCAGGTGCGGGAGGAGACCGGCTGCACGCTCATCTTGATCGAGCGGAACCTGGAGATGATCGCCGCCCTCTGCGACACCGCGATCGGAATGTCGGCGGGACGGATCATCTGGACCGGCGCCGTCCAGGACTTGCGGGGCAATCCGGCACTGCTCGAGCAGGTGCTGCTGCCGGCCACTGCGCCCGAGTCGCGGACCGGAGGTCATCATGACAGCGCCTGACCAGACCCCCGTTTTGCGGCTAGCGGGGATCCGCAAGAACTTCGGCGGATTTACCGCCCTCAACGGCGTCGGTCTCGACCTGGCCCCCGGCTCCATCCACGCGGTCATCGGCCCCAACGGGGCTGGCAAGACGACCTTGCTGCAGGTGCTGACCGGGGTCATCGCTCCCACCGCCGGACAGGTCTGGCTGCACGGTACCGACGTAACCAAGTGGCCGCCGTGGAAGCGGGTACGGGCGGGCGTCGGACGATCGTTCCAGGTCGCCCACCTGTTCGAGCAGATGACCGTGTCGCAGAGTATCGCGGTAGCTGCGGCCGCCAGCGCCCGGCACCGGGTGCTCGCCGCCTTCGGCCCGGCTGGCGCCGCCGAACGAGAGGCGGCGCAGTACGCCAGCGAGGTCTGCGACCTGCGGTCCATGCTGAACCGTGTGGTCGGCGAGCTGTCCCATGGCGATCGCAAAAGGGTCGAGCTGGCTCTCGTCCTTGCCGCCCGGCCGCGGGTTCTCCTGCTGGACGAGCCGACCGCAGGGATGTCCCGTGGTGAGAGCCAGCACATGACCAGCCTGTTCGGGGCGCTGTCGAGGGATCAGGGGATCAGCATGCTGCTGATCGAGCACGACATGGAGGTCGTCGGGGCGCTGGCCGACAGCGTTACCGCGCTGGACTTCGGCGAGGTGATCTTCTCCGGCCCGCCGGGCGAGATGGCCAGCAGCGATGCACTACGGACGGCGTACTTCGGCCAGCCTCAGGCCACCTGGACTGTAGGCGAGGAGGCCACCAGCGCCATCACAGCACCTCCCGCCAGCATCGACCAGGAGGAGTTTCGTGACTTCGATTGACGTCAATCAGGGCACCTTGCACATCATCGACGAGGGGCCTCGCGACGACGCGCACTGCGGGCCGTTCCTGATGGTGCACGGGCTGGCGCGCAGCGGCTTCTTCTGGAAGGACTGGGTCCCGCTGCTCAGCCGTGAGCACCGGGTCATCCGGCTCGACCTGCGCGGCTGCGGTGACAGCTCGCTGCTGCCTGGCGCGACCAGCTTCAGCTTCGAGGACCTCGTCAGCGACGTCCGCGCGGTCATCGCCGCCCTGGACCTGCGGGCGGTCAACTACGTCGGCGAGTCGACCGGCGGCCTGGTCGGCACGGTCATCGCTGCCCGGGATCCGGAGCGCATCGCGACGCTGAGCCTGGTATCCACCCCGACCCGGCCCGCGGATGGCGACCCTGGCACCAAGTCACCCGGCGCCGCCACCCCCGAGGATTCCCTGCGCGAGCTGGGCCTTGAACAGTGGTGGCTGCAGAGCAGGGCGATGACCGGCGACCTGTTTGGCGACGAGCGGGACCAGGAGTACGCCAGCATGTTCGCCCGCACCCCGGTGCCGGTTGCTGTTGCGATGTGGCGGGCGATGCACGAGCCGGACGTGGACCTCAGCCGGTGGGCGGCCGGTGTCAGGGCTCGCACGCTCATCCTGTCGCCCGGGCGCAGTACCTCCCTGTCAGCCGGTGGCCAGCAGGAGCTCGCCGAGCTGATTCCTGGAGCGGAACTGCACCGCTACCCCGGCTGGACACACGGGATGTACTTCCTTCACCCGGCCGAGCTGGCCGCCGACGTGCTCCGGTTCGTCGACGGCCAGCCCGATAACTCCAGGAAGCGAGGCGAGCACACGTGACAGCGGATGTTCCGACATCAGCACCCGGCACTGCGGTGCCGGCCGGTTCGTCCGGAGCAGCCCAAGCGGCCGGGCCGGCCCTGGCCGGCGTCCGGGTCGCCGTCTTCGGGCAGACCCGCAGTGAGCTGCTCGTCGCCCGGCTGCTCGGCGATCAGGGGGCCGAGGTCAGCATCGTCCCCGCCAGCCAGGCGGCGCGCTGGCCGTCCCCGGACACCAGCCCCAGCGTCGTCGTGGATGCCGAGCGCGGCGCCGGCAGGGGCGCTGGTTCGCTTCCCCCCGCCGCGGCAGCCCGGCTGGTTGCCGCGGGTGCCATCTACTGCCTGTTCACCGGTCTGCCACCCGCCGCACCCGGGGCCGTGCCGCCGTCCAGCGAGGCCCTCCTGGCCGCAGAGCTGGGACTGAACCGGGTCGCCAAGCCGGCCGGCGACCCGGACCCGGAGCCGCTCGGCATCGCCAGCGGGTACGCGGCCATCTGGGCGGCCATCTACGTGACGGCTGCGCTGCGGGTCCGGCTGGCATCCGGCCGCGGCAGCCGGATCGAGGTGCCACTCTTCTCCGCCGGCCTCAGCGTGATCGGCCGGAACCTGGTCCGCCTCGACCGGCCTGAGCTTATCGACCCGCTGACCCTGCCTCGCCTGCCGATTTCCGACATCTATGAGTGCCGGGACGGACGGTTCGTGCAGAGCCACGGGACGTTCGCCAACTTCGCTGAAGTCCTCTGCCAGGTGATCGGCCGGCCCGAGTGGGCGGCCAGCGCGGCGGCTGGCGTCACTGCGCTGGCCTCGCCCGAGGAGGCGCAGATGTGGCACGCCCGGTTCGACGAGGCTTTCCTGGCGCGGGATGCCCTGGAGTGGGAGCGCATGCTCAACGAGGCCGGGGGAGCCTGCACAATGTGTCGCACGCATGCGGAGTGGCGGCAGGAGCGCGAGGTGGCGCAGGCCGGGATAGTGGTCACCGCGGACGCTATCGCAGGGCCAGGCGTCCCGCCGGGCGGCCCGCGGCAAACTGGGATGACCGGGCCGGCTATGACCCTCAGTGAGGAGACTCGCCCGGCAGGCGGCGTCGGCCAGGGTGAGGCCGGCTTGGGTGTTGGTTCCGGTGATCCCGCCGCTGGCGGGCGCTCGGGCTGGCCGGAGCCTCTAGCCGAGCAGCGCAAAGCAGGCCCGCTCAGCGGTCTGCGGGTGCTGGATCTGTGCATCATCCTCGCCGGGCCGACCTGCGGGCGAACCCTGGCGGAGCTCGGTGCCGACGTCATTAAGGTCGACTCCCCGGAACGGTCGGTCAGCCCGTACGGCTGGCTCGACGTCAACCGCGGCAAGCGATCCATGCTTATCAACCTGAAGACCGAGGCGGGCCTGGCGCTCGCCCGCGAGCTCGCGGCGGATGCCGATGTGGTGCTCGAGAACTTCCGGGCCGGCAAGGTGGCGCAGCTCGGACTGGGATATCACGCGCTGCGGAAAGTAAGGCCCGGTCTTGTCTACGGGTCCATGAACGCCTTTGACTTCGAGAGCGACTGGGCGCCGCGAGCCGGCTGGGAGCATAACGCGCAGGCCGGCTCGGGCATGCAGGTCGCGCGGCAGCGCGACGGGCGTCCCCGGCCGGTGCCCGTTCCGGTCAATGACTACGCGACCGGCCTGCTCGCGGCGTTGGGCGTGCTGCTCGCCGTGCTGCGCCGGGATCGCACGGGTGCCCCAGCGCACGTCCGGGCCAGCCTGGCCCGAACGGCGACTTTCCTGCAGCTAGGGGCCTTCGCCGGCGAGGCGTCGCTGGCCCGCCGGGTGGACGCCTCACGGAGCTTGCGCACCGCGGACGGCTGGATCCGAGTGGAGTCTGCCCGGAACGTCGAGTCTGCCGAGCCAGCCGAATCTGCCGGGGCCGCCGGAACCGAGGGGCCTGAGAGAGAAGCCCCGGTCGGCCGGGAGCTGGCATCGCCCGGTATCAGCGCGGCGGAGCTCGCCGGCCGCAGCAGCGCCGAGGCCGTCCGGCTGCTTCGTGACCGGGGTGTCCTGGCCGTCACCGAGCGGACGCCCCCGGACCTGCTCGGCGAGGACTGGGCCCGGGATGAGGGCCTGATCGTGGCGTGGGAGCACCCGCACTGGGGGCCGATGCGCCAGGGCATGGCCCGGATGCGGGCCAGCGAGTTCGAGCCGTCGGCTGGCTGGCCGGCTCCCGATCCGGGGGAGCACACCGAGGCCATCCTGGCCCAGCTGGGGCAAAGCCGGGCAGCTGTCGAGCAGCTCCGCGCGTCCGGAGCCGTAGCCGGGCGAAGGCCCTTGTTTCCCGATCGGGAGTGAAGAACCTGCGACAGATCAACGGAACGGATGGCCTACTATTACTTCGTACTTAGGTCTGCTGCGAGAGGCCGAGGTTGCCTGAGCCTGAGTCAGCAAGCTCCGCGCCGCTGCTAGTGGTAAAGAGCCGATTATTGGTTACTTCGGCGGCGCGGCAGGTATCCACTCGGTACTTATCACGAGATGGACCGGGCTATCGGGTTCGCTCCCGGTCGAGAAAGTCCGGTGCAGTTCATATAACAGGCCCCAGAAAGGAGTCAGCCAGCGGATGCCCCAGGTGCCGGACAGGTTTCGCCGCAACCGATTGCGGGCGACACGATAGGACCAGACGTGATGGATGAGCGAGGCGGTTCCAGTGCATTGACCGTGATGCGCGACGCTGATCGCAGCGGGACTCGCAGCCAGGGCACCGTGCTAGTGCTGCGGAAGGCTATTGCCATCCTGCGCGCTTTCTCGTACGAGCAACCGGTGCTGACGCTGCAGGACCTGCGCGCCATGACCGGCCTGCCTATGACCACCTGCCAGCGCATCGTTAGCAACCTCGTGGCCGAGCGCGTGCTCGAGCGTAGCGGCGACAGTTACAGCATCGGCCGCTCCGTCCTGGAGTGGGCGGCGATCGCCAAGCAGGCGCGGCCCCTCGGTCAGCTGCTGAGCGGGATCCTGAATGACCTGCGAGATGCCACCGAAGAAACCGCGTGCGCCTTTACCCTGCAGGGCAGGTTCCGGATCTGCGTCGAGGTGATCCCCACTAGGCTCCCGGTGCGGCCGCAGACCTATGTTGGCCAGGCCGTGCCACTGCACATCGGCGCGGCAGGCAAGGTCATGCTGGCATTCAACGATGATGTCATGCGTGCTGCGCAGCGCGAGGATCTCGAGCAGGTGACCGACAAGACCATCACCGATCACATCCAGCTCGAGCTAGAGATGAAGCGCATCCGCAAGAGCGGCTACTCGATCAGCTCAGAGGAGGGCACCACCGGCCTGGCCGGGGTGGCCGCACCGATCTTCGAGGCGGACGGGAGCGTGGTGGCCAGCATCGCGCTCTCGGTCCCGGTACAGCGGGCCGGCCGCCAGCGGCTGCGAGCGCTGGCGCCCGTGGTCATGGAGGCGGCGAAGTTGGCGTCCGACCGGCTCGGGTACCGGCCGCAAGGCGACTAGGCGATTACCTCAGCGGCACAGAACCCGCCGTGATCTGGAACCGGTTCTGGGAAAGGGTGGCTGCGGTGAGCGAGCAGGCCTACCGGATGATCGTGACCCGGGCGGACGGGCACTGGCTGGCGGACGTGCCGGAATTAGAGGGCGCTCACACGTATGCCCGCAGCCTGTCCGCCCTGGACCAGTCCGTGCTCGAGGTTATCGTCCTGGCCGCGGAGCTGCCCGATGAAGATATTGAGGCCGGTGAGCCCGCCGGCGACCAGGACTTGGCCGTCGCCGAGCAGCGTGGCTCTGCTGTTCGTGCGGCACTCTGAGACGGACGTGCAGGCGTTCAGCCCGCCCGAGGCGGCGGACCACCGACCGGTCGCCGGGTGGTAGAGCTCACTGAACAGGCCGCTGATACCGCCGAGGCCTGCCGTGACGAGCACGTCGCCGTCTGGCAGCAGGGTGGCACCCTGGCCTTCTCGGGCGGTGCTCATGCTGCCGGTGAGCGCCCATCTCCCCGTGGCCGGGTTGTAGAGTTCCGCGCTGGTGACCGTCGAGCCGGTCCCGTTCTGGCCACCGGCGACGAGCACCTCGCCGTTATTCAGCAGGGTCGCGGTCTGGTTTTCGCGGGGGGTGGTCATGATGCCGGTACGGGCCCAGGTGCCAGTGGCCGGGTTGTACAGCTCAGCGCTGGACAGGGGCGAGAAGGTGGTGGCGTCATACCCTCCCGCGACCATTACCTGGCCGTCGGGGAGCAGGGTCGCGGTCTGGCCTCCGCGGTTGGTGTGCAGGCTGCCGGTCAGCGCCCAGGTGCCGGCCGCCGGGTTGTAGAGCTCGGCACGGCCAGGCGTGCTCCCGCCGCCTGCGGCCAGCACCAGCCCATCAGGCAGCAGCGTGGCCGTCTGTCCTGCGCGGGCGACATTCATGCTGCCGGTAAAGGCCCACTTGCCCTTCGCGGGGCTGTAGAGCTCCGCGCTGGCGAGCGCACTGTTCGCGAGGGTCGGGTTCCTGCCCGGCATCGCGAGCGGCGCGAGCCAGCGGTCCATCTGGTTCGACTGCCCGCCGGCCATCAACGCCAGCGTGAATGCCGACGACCACATGTAGTTGCTGGGAAAGTAGCAGAACACCGTTCCTCCAATGATGGTTCTGCTTCAGCGGGTGACCAGCGTCGCGGGCTGGCGTCGCGCATCCGGAGGGCTCCTTCGGGCTGGTGCTCAGCGCGAGCAGCTGATCGCGGCCGCACACGCCAGCTGCTTCACGATGGCCCTCTCGAACATCCTCAGCGCTGCGGGCCACCCGCCGGAGTCGCTGCGCACGAACGCGCGCGTCCAGCTGCGCAATATCGACGGCGCCCCCACGCTGGCGCGGATCAACCTGGATACGGAGGGACGCGTCACCGGCGTCGATGAGCAGCAGTTCCAGGCATACGCGGACGAGGCCAAGCGGGTGTGCCCGGTGTCGCGCGCACTGGCCGGGATCCCCGAGATCGTCTTGACGGCCAAGCTGGCCGCAGGCGCGTGATGGACGTTGACATCGCCGTTCTCGGCGGCGGCCCGGGCGGCTACACCGCCGCGATCCGCGCCGCGCAGCTCGGCGCGCGGGTCGCCTGCATCGACCGGGCGCCCGAGCTGGGCGGGACCTGCCTGCGCATCGGCTGCATCCCGACCAATGCCTGGGCGCAGACGGCGCTGGCGCTGAAACAGGCCGAGGAAACGTTCGGCAAGCTTGGCGTCAAGCTCGGCGGCTCGCACCTTGACTTCCCGGCGGCGAACGAGTGGAAAACGGCGGTCGTGAAGCGGATGACCGGCGGCGTGGCGTTCCTGTTCAAGGCCAACGGCGTCACCTGGGTCAAGGGGACGGGAACGTTCACGGACGCGCACACGCTGGCCGTAGATGGCGGGGAGGACGTGACCTTCGCGTCCGCGGTCATTGCCACCGGCTCGTTCCCGCTGCGCCCTCCGATCGAGGGGCTAGAGTCCGGTCGCTGTGTCGATTCTGAGGGACTGCTGGCCCAGACCGAGGTTCCGCGGCGCCTGGTCATCCTCGGCGGGGGCGTCATCGGGTGCGAGTTCGCGTCGATCTTCGCGCGGTTCGGCAGCCAGGTAACGATCATCGAGATGCTGCCGGCGCTCATCCCGCAGGAGGACGCAGACGCGTCGAACGAGCTGGCGAAGCAGTTCCGGATGCGTGGCATCGCGCTGCATCTGGGCAAGCAGTGCACCAAGGTCGAGGACTCCGGATCGGAGCTGACCGTCCACTTCGGTGACGGCGAGACCGTCATGGCCGACGTGATGCTCGTCTCCACCGGCCGCGGGCCCCTCGTCGAGGGGCTCGGCCTCGAGGAAGCCGGCGTCGAGTTTGACCGGCGGGCGGGCATCGCCGCCGACCCGCGGCGGCGCACGACTGTCCCGCATATCTACGCCGTGGGGGACTGCGCCGGCTACTGGCAGCTGGCTCACACTGCCTTCCGCGAGGGCGAGGCAGCAGCCCAGAACGCCTGCGGTCACCAGGCCGTAGTCGGCAACCGCGCCGTCCCCCCGCCCGATCTACACCGAACCGGAGATCGCCAGCGTCGGCGTCACAGAAAAGCAAGCGCGCCAGCAGTACGGCGACGACGTCACGACGGGAGTGTTTCCGTGGGTCGCGAACGCGCGTGCCGTGATGCAAAACGAACACGCCGGCTGGGTCAAGTCGATCCACGCGACCCGCGGCGGCGAGCTGCTCGGCCTGGTAATGGTCGGACCGCACGTGACAGACATGGTGGAAGCGGCGTCATCGCGATCGACGCCGGAGCGACCATCGAGACCATCGCCGACGGGATGGCGGCCCACCCCACGCTGTCAGAGGCGATCAAGGGAGCCGGCCTGGTCGCCCTCGGCCGGGCGATCGACGTCCCCAACCGGAAACCAACTCGTGGCATTTCGGGGAGAGCCGCGACCTGAACTGGCAAAGCAGCAAACTGTCATCGAGGTCCACGGCGGCCTCGAGCACTGGAGCCAGCTGGACGCCGTCTCGGCTCGCCTCGTCCAGGGGGGCGCCCTGCGGGCTCTGAAGGGTCGGCAGGGCGTGCTCGCCACACTCTCCTGGCCATGCTCCTGACCAAGTACTCGAATGTGCGCTCGATCAGGGTTGATCACTGCGGCTGGGCAGTGTTAAGGAGATCATCTCGAGGGGCACTTTGAGGGGCAGAGTGGCGTTAGCGGGTGTCAGTCTGAGCTTGGCTCAGCTCGCGCGAGTTAGCGTTTGCGCAGTTGGCGCAGCGTGTGGCGTCGGCTGCGTACATGCGGGTGGTTCATGACGCTCCTATGTTTGTCAAGCGCTGCTGAGGATGCCGTTGTTGAGGGTTCGGTAGAGGTGGCGGGCGAGGTAGCGCTTGATGCAGCGGCGGATTTCCCTGTCGGTCTTTCCATCTGCGCGGCGGCGCTGGACGTAGGCCTGTGTGGGCTGGTGGCAGCGCATCCGGGTGACGGCGATGGTGTGGATGGCGCGGTTGAGCTGGCGGTCGCCGAGCCGGTTGAGCCGGTGCCGGTCGGTCCGGCCGGAGGACACTGGGACGGGTGCGGTGCCTGAGAGCATCGCGAAGGCCTGCTCGGTGCGGATCCGTCCGGCGTGGGACCAGGACAGCAGGATCTGCGCGGCACTGAGGTAGCCAAGTCCGTACTCGGTGGCGACCAGGCCGGGAGCCATCTCCTCGACGATCTCGGTGATCTGTGCCTCGAGCTCAGCGGCGACGCCGGCGAGGGCGGCGATGCGCTGGCCGAGCCGGATCAGGGTCTGGTGCAGTACCCGGGTCTGCCGGTCAGCGCCGTCGGGGCAGGTCAGCGCGGCGCATGCTTTCGCGCGCCGCTCCCGGGGGAGGGGGCGGATCTGCTCGCGGAGGTCGGCGGGGGCGGTGACCAGGACCGCGGCCAGGGCGGTGCGGGCGGTCTTGCAGGACTGGACGGCGTTGTCCCGGTCGATCATCAGCAGCCGCGGGGCTTCCCGGTCCCCGTCGGCGCGCATCTGCGCGGGTGCCGGGCGGGCCAGCAGCTCGCGGGCCGCGCGGACGGCGTCGATCGGGTCGCTCTTGCCCGCCCGGCGCTTCCCGACGTGACGGCTGCAGTCAATCTCGGCCACCTGCTCACCTTGCCCGGCGAGGTGGCGGGCCAGGCCCAGCCCGTAGTGCCGGGTTCCTTCCACGGCCCAGATGACCTGCCCGCCCGCGGCAGCCGACCTGACCTGAGCCAGGAGCTGCGCGTATCCCGCCGTGGTGGCGGGTACCTGCAACTGCGAGATCACCCGGCCGCGGGCGTCGCAGATCGCCGCGGTGTGCGTGTCCAGGTGGGTGTCCACGCCCACAACCAGGTCTGCCTGCAGGGCTTCGCTCACGGTGGTTCCTCCTTCGGTGCGATGCTGGAATGCGGCACCGGCCTGGAGGGAAACTCCCGCGGCAATCCTGTGATGAGTCACGGCCCGCGAGGGCCGGACAGGCTCCTGATCAGGCCAACGAGGGTGGCCAGGCCGGTGCTGGCAGCCCCGGGGACAGGTCATTAGCAAGACACGCCACCGGCGGTCAGGCATGCAAGGAGTCACCCGGCGCCACCAGACACCAACCCTGGCCGGCCCAGCCATAAGACACGGCCGATACCGACGACCCAAGACTCACAGGCATGCAAGAGGTCAGCGGTTCGAGCCCGCTTAGCTCCACCCAGCTCAGACACAGAATTCGAACGCCGAACCGATGAGCGCTTCTCTCTGAGGGGCATTCTGAGGGGCAAGATCCACCGGACGATGGCCGTCTGACCAGCGATGACGCAGAGCTTGTGTCGCCACCTAGACCAACAGCGCTTTCGCGACGTTCAAGAGGTCACTAGCTGCGGCAAGGGCGGGCTTCCGAGAGCACCGAACTCCCTGCGGGCTGCGGAACCCTCATCTGCAGTCGTGGCGTTGTCGAACGCGCCGACAAGCAGGTTCTGCTGGGGGGCTGGTTGATCAGCGGACGTCGTGAGCGTCTCGCGTGTCGGTGTTGTCGACGGCGCGGGTGGCGGCCCAGCTGGCAAGTAGTTTGAGTCCGTCGGCCGCAGGGGTGTCAGGGTCAGCGGTGTAGAGGTTGAGGCGCAAGTCGGGCTCGGAGGGGAGCTCCATGGCCTCGAAGTTGAGGTCGAGCTCGCCGACGGCGGGATGGCGGAGTCGTTTGCGACCGCTGCGGTGGAATTTGACGTTGTGAGAGGCCCAGTTCTGGCGGAACAGCTCGCTTTGGGTGGAGAGTTCGCCGACGAGGGTGATGAGGGCTTTGTCGTGAGGGTTGCGGCCTGCTTCGAGTCGGAGCATGGCGGCGGCGTCGGTGGCCATGCGGTCGTAGTCGACGAAGAACTCCCGGGCGGCCGGGTCGAGGTACATGAACCTAGTGGTGTTGGCGGCGCGTTTGGCTGTCGCGCCGGCGACGGCGGAATCCAGGACCGGCGAGTAGAGCGCGCGGGCGAGTGGGTTCATGGCGAGGATGTCGTGCCGGGCGTTGCGGATCCAGGCCGGCGCTCCGGTGATCGCGTCGAGAACCTGCTGGATGACTGGGCGAACCGTGGTTGGGCTGGGTCGGGCTCGGCGCGTCGCGGTTGGACGGGCGGAGCGGGCTAGCGCCCACAAATGCTCGCGCTCGGCCTCGTCGAGTTGTAGTGCGTTCGCAACACCGTCGAGGACCGCCTCGGAGGCGCCCGCGAGGTCGCCGCGTTCCATCCGGATGTAGTAGTCGATGCTGACCCCCGCGAGTAGCGCGACCTCTTCTCGGCGCAGGCCCTTGACCCGACGGTTGCCGCCGTAGGCGGGCAGGCCGGCCTGGTCGGGGGTGATCCGTGCCCGGCGGGAGGCGAGGAACTCGCGGACCTGTGCTCGGTTGTCCATGACTCCACGGTAGGTGACCGCGCTGCAGGCAGGGAGGTACCGCCGTTACCTGTAAGAGCAGACACTCCCACGGGCCCGTGCACGCGGGTTGACTGGTTCTCGTGAGCACAGCCACCTGGACAGCAGACAGTCCCCACATCGATCGTGAGTCACTGAAGCTGCTGGTACGGTCCGTGACCGCGCCTCGCACGGGTGGCGCGCCGACGAGCTGTCCGCGATTGACGGCAGTGGTGAAGTCGACATCGCCACCCGGCGTAGCGGCGGCACGCTGCGTGCGGCTCGCATTGTGTGGATCGTTCGGCACGGCAACGCCGTGTCCGTCCGATCCGTCAACGGCACGACAGCCGCTTGGTACCGCGGCGTCCAGACCTGCCACGAAGGCGAGCTGAGCGCTGGACGCCTCCAGAAGGGCGTGGTCTTAGTCGAGGCCGGCACCCACGCTGGCGAGGGCAGCGGGTTGGATGCCGCCTATCGCGGCAAGTACGGCCGCTCGTCCAGCGCCGTAGCCGGCATCACCGCAGACGTCGCCCGCGCGACGACCCTGCGCCTCGACCCCGCCTAAACCCTTCGCTCCTGATCACCTCAACGACGAGAAGGACACGGCATGGACAAGAACCCCAGCACCGCCACGGTGAAGACCCCATCGTCGAACTTCACCGGCGACGTGTGGCTGAACCCGGTGTTCGGCGGCGACGGCACCTCGCAGCTCACCTGCGGCCTCGTCCGGTTCACCCCGGGCGCACGCACCAACTGGCACAGCCACGTCAATGGCCAACTGCTGGTGTGCACTGACGGCACCGGGCTGGTCGGCACCCGCGACGGGAAGACCGTCGTGCTGCACGCCGGCGAGAGCGTGTGGACCCCGGCGGGCGAGGAGCATTTCCACGGCGGCACCGCCGAGAACATGATGTGCCATTACGCGATCCTCGACGCCTCCGGCGACGGCGAGGCCACGACCTGGCTCGAGCCAGTCACCGACGAGCAGTACCTGGCCGCGCACCGCACGGCGGGGGTGTAGCCGATGGCGATCAGCGCTGCCGCGAAGAGCAACCACGACCAGCTGTTCGGCGACCGGGTCTCATCTCTGGCGCAGTCCGACCCCGAGCTGATCGAGTACTCCGACAACTTCGCCTTCGACGAGGTGTACGCCGACGCCGCGCGGCTGGACGAGACGCTCGACCTGCACACCCGGCTCATGGTGCAGCTGGCCGCGATCCTGGCCACCGGCGGGCTCGCAGAGTTCCGAGTCGTGGCCGCCGCAGCGGTGGCCAACGGCGGGGTGAGCCCGGTCGAGTTGAAAGAGATCGTCTACCAGTCCGTCGCCTACGTCGGCATGGCCCGCGTGTTCGACTATCTGCACGCGGTCAATGATGTCCTCACCGAGGCAGGGGTCGAGCTGCCTCTGCCCGGGCAGTCGGCGTCCACGCCGCAGACACGCCTCGAATACGGCAAGGCGGTGCAGGGCCGCATTGTCGGCGACGACGCGGTGGCCGCTCGCCTCACGGACACCCCGGCGGATGAAGTGCACTTCCAGCGCTACCTGGCCGCTAACTGCTTCGACGACACCGTCGGGCGCCGCGGCATCGACCTGGAGGTGCGCGAGCTGCTCACGTTCGCGATGCTCGTCGCCCTGGGCGGTGCCGACGCTCAGGTGCGCGGGCACGTCAACGGGAACCTGCAGGTCGGCAACACCCGCGCGAGGCTGCTCGCCGTGCTGACCGTGCTCGTGCCCTTCATCGGCTACCCCCGCACCCTCAACGGCCTCGCCGCACTCAACGACATCACCGGCAGCTGACTATGAACAACGAGGAGCACGACATGGAATACCGGCTGCTGGGACGGACCGGGGTATCGGTGAGCCCGCTGTGCCTGGGCACGATGATGTTCGGGCCGTGGGGCAACGACGACCGCGTCGACGCGATCCGCGTCATTCACCACGCACTCGATGCCGGGATCAACTTCGTCGACACCGCTGACGTGTATTCCGGTGGTGTGTCGGAGGAGATCGTCGGTGAGGCCCTGCAGGGGCGCCGCGACGATGTCGTGCTGGCGACGAAGTTCTTCATGCCGATGGACGACCGGCCAAATCATAGTGGCGGTTCCCGGAAGTGGATCATGCAGGAGGCCGAGAATTCGCTGCGGCGCCTGAAGACTGATTACATCGATCTGTATCAGGTGCATCGCCCGAGCGCGACGACGGATGTCGAGGAGACCCTCGGTGCGCTGACCGATCTCGTGCGCCAGGGCAAGGTTCGCTACATCGGATCGTCCTCGTACCCGGCCAGCCAGATCGTCGAGGCGCAATGGGTCTCCCGCGAGCGGAACCTGGCACGGTTCGTCACCGAGCAGCCCCCGTACTCGATCCTGGTCCGCGGTATCGAGGAGGACGTGCTCCCAACGGTGCAGCGTTTCGGCATGGGCACCCTCGTGTACAGCCCGCTGTCCGGTGGCTGGCTGACCGGCCGGTGGCGCAAAGGCGCCCCTGGTACGCCCACGTCGGCTGCACGTCCGAGTGCCCGGTTCGACATGAGCACCCCGGCGAACCAGCGCAAACTGGATGTAGTCGAAGAGCTTGCGCTGCTGGCCGGGCGGTCAGGAATGACGATGATCGAACTCGCACTGGCATGGGCGATGAACCACCCGGGCGTCACCTCGGCGATCATCGGCCCGCGGACCATGGAACAACTCGAGTCACAGCTCCCATCGGTGTACGTCACGTTGGACACCGAGATCCTGGATCGCATTGATGAGCTCGTAGCGCCAGGCGTAACGCTGAACGCGGACGACAACAGCTACGGCGCGGCCGAGCTGACGCCGCAGGCCCGCCGGCGGTAGACACCCGGACGGGCACGTCATCGACCAGGAATGCGGCAAGGCCGGGGCAGGAGGAATTTGATGGGTAAGACAGTTTGGCTGATCACCGGTGCTGGACGCGGCATGGGAACAGACATCGCCAAGGCTGCTTTGGCCGCTGGTCACGCGGTAGTGGCCACGGGCCGCGACCCTGAGCGGGTCACTGCCGCCATCGGAGCCCATGACGACTTGCTAGCCGTCAAGATCGACGTCACCAATCCCGACGATGCCACGGCCGCCGCTCAGGCGGCGGTCGACAGGTTCGGCCGGGTTGACGTTCTGGTCAACAATGCGGGCAACTTCATCGCGGGATTCTTCGAGGAGATCAGCCCCGGCGACTTCAGGGCACAGGTCGAGACGAATCTTTTCGGCCCGTTGAACGTCACCCGGGCTGTGCTGCCCGCCATGCGTCAGCAGCGCTCCGGTCTGGTCATCGCGATCACCTCGACCGGCGGCATCGTCGGTCAGGAATTCTGCTCCGCATATTCGGCCTCGAAGTTCGGCATCGAAGGCTGGATTGAATCGCTGGCACCGGAGGTAGCGCCTTTCGGCATCCACACGATGGTCGTAGAGCCTGGCTTCTTCCGCACCGATCTGCTTACGCCGGAGTCGACCACGTACGCCGAGCCTTCGATCGAGGACTACGCGCAGCTCACCATGCAGACGGTGGCCAACTGGACCAGCATGAACGGCAGGCAGGGCGGCGATCCGGCGAAGCTTGCCGACGCGCTAATCGAGCTCGTCAGCCAGGATGAGCCACCGGTCCGCTGGGTCGCCGGCGCTGATGCAGTCCAGACGGTCGGAAACAAGGGCCGGGACTTGATCGCGCAGGCCGACGCTTATAGAGACCTTTCATCCTCACTCGCCCATGACGACGACTGACCCATTCTGGGTGACGCTGTCGACGCGGGTGGGCAAGACCACACCGCGGCGCTAGCTCGCCGCGGGCCACAGCAAGCATTCGGAGGAGTATCACCATGGCACACGAAGTACCGGACATCGCCCTGAACAACGGCGTCGAGATGCCCTCGATCGGCCTCGGCGTCTTCCAGACACCGCCGGACGAGACACGCAGCGCGGTCGCGGCCGCGCTCGACACCGGCTACCGCCACATTGACACGGCCGCCGCATACGGCAACGAGCGCGAGGTTGGCGAAGCGGTGCACGCGTCGAAGGGTGGTCGTGCGGCGGTCTTCCTGGAGACCAAGATCTGGATCAGCGACTACGGATCTGAGAAGACGCTGCACGCCTTCGACAAGAGCGCCGGCAAGATCGGCGTCGACCAGATCGACCTGCTGATTTTGCACCAGGCGCTGCCGTCTGACTTCGGCAAGACGCTTGAGGCTTACCGGGCGCTGGAGACGTTGCTCAAGGACGGCAAGGTCCGCGCCATCGGCGTCAGCAACTTCATGGTCGAGCACCTCACGAACCTGCTTGATGTGGCCGAGGTTGTCCCCGCCGTCAACCAGATCGAGCTGCACCCCTACTTCCAGCAGCCTGAGGTGCAGGCGTTCAACGCCGAGCACGGCATCGTGACCCAAGCCTGGTCACCGATCGGGGGCATCACCTTCTACCGCGAGGGCGAGCACACCAGCACCCTGGAAGACCCGACCATCGTCAAGATCGCCGAGTCCCACTCCAAGAGTCCCGCGCAGGTCATGCTGCGCTGGCACCTGCAGGAGGGACGTTCGGTCATCCCGAAGTCCACCAAGCCCCGCCGCATCGCTGAGAACTTCGACGTGTTCGACTTCGAGCTCACCACGGACGAGGTCGCGGCCATCGACGGGCTCGATACCGGCAAGCGCGGCGGTCCCGAGCCGGACGCCATCACCCTTGAAAGCTTCGGCCGAGAGATCCCGGAGGCCTGATCACAATGACCAGCAGCACACCGGACAAGGTCGCTGTCGTCACCGGCGCATCGTCCGGCATCGGCGCGGCAACCGCCCGCGCCCTGGCCGCAGACGGCTACCGCGTCGCTCTGCTGGCTCGCCGGCTCGATCGCATCACCACTCTCGCGGACGAACTGGGCAACGGGTCCATCGCCATCGAAGCGGACGTCACTGATCGCGACAGCATCGTTGCCGCCGCTGACCGCGTTCGCCAAGAGCCCGGCACCGCCGATGCCCTGATCAACAACGCCGGCGTCATGCTGCTCGGCCCGTTCGACTCCGATCAGCGTGAGGACTACCGGCAGATGATCGAGGTCAACCTGCTCGGTGCGATCACCACCACCGAGGTCTTCCTCGATCAGCTCAAGGACGGCGGCGGTGACATCATCAACATTTCGTCGGTCGCCGGGCGAACTGCTCGATCCGGTAACGGCGTCTACGCAGCTACCAAGTGGGGCATCAACGGCTGGTCCGAGTCACTGCGGCAGGAACTGCTGCCCGACGTCCGCGTGACGCTCGTCGAGCCAGGTGTCGTGGCCACCGAGCTGCCGAACCACATCACCCACGCCGACACCAAACAAGGAGTCCGGCAGCTCTACGACAAGGCCGAGGTCACCGCCGAAGACGTCGCCGAGATCATCGCCTTCATCCTCAGCCGTCCGCGCCGCCTGGCCATCAACGAGATCCTGTTGCGGCCAGCAGGGCAACGTGACGCACCGCAGCTTGTTGACAGGCCGAGCGACGAGCAGTCCCTGCAACTGCAGGCGGGACGCCTCACCAGCCTCAACATCTTCGAGTTCGCCGCAGGCGGCGGCACCGTTCACCCGTCCGCATGCCCGGCCTGCGGTCAGCCCGCCGACGACGCAGATCCCATACCCGCCGCCTTGCGCTCCAGCCTAGAGCACCTGCGCGGCCAGCTTGAGAACCTGGCCGAGGCCCGGCTTTCGCAGCGCGGCGCCCTCGTCACCCGCGACTCGTAAGCGACTGACCCTCCGAGAAGAGCTTGCCAGCACCCAGGCAGCACTCAACGCGCTGCGGGCCGCGACCGCGTCGGGAACCTCACCGCGGCCGACAGCCGCGACTCCACCCGCGGGCGGATCGACGCGACTCTCGCCCCTGTCAATACCACCGACGACACCGAGCTTCAGCGGCTGCGCACCAACGCCGACCGCGCAGCCGGACGGACGGTCACCGTAACCGCTCCTACCCTCCCCGTCCGTGGCCCTTTCCGCCCCCGTCCGTGGTCCAAGTCCGCCGCCCGCTGCGCCCGGACGCATAGCGGACGGCGACGGCCCGGGACGGAGCCTCGAACGGCGTATGCGCTGGTCAGGGGCGGGCGTCTCGACCAGAAGCGACGGGCTGTAAAACCGCTCGCTCTTCCCGAGCAAGAGCCTGCCATATAGTGCTGGGCACCACGTAAGCGTGTTCGCGGGCGGCAAGGACAGTCAGGTCTTCCCTATCGGACGTTGCGCCTAGGGTCGGTCAGGATTTGGTTCAAGGTCGGTGACATCGTCGGGGAGTCGGCGCAGCGGTGCGGCCTGCTGTCAGGAAGCGGAGGACGTCGCGGGCTTGGTGACAAGATGGCAGGGGAGATGACGGTTATGGATATAGCAGGCATGTGGCGCAGCACGCGCGCCGATCCCGCCGAGGCCCCCCACGCTGGCGCGCACCAGCAGGCGGCAGGTGAGGGCATAACGATCGCCGTCACGCAGCAGTGCCAGGCCACGCT
>Ga0208219_1000054_pt1 | contig 54386 bp, 60 predicted proteins | sample NGESurshal072012_7_FD_184469 | JGI IMG/M metagenome (GOLD analysis project Ga0208219, IMG submission 184469) | Arctic peat soil microbial communities from Barrow, Alaska - NGEE Surface sample 53-2 shallow-072012 (SPAdes) | ecosystem: Environmental > Terrestrial > Soil > Wetlands > Peat ... | reverse complement strand
CGCCGAGAAGGCGGAGTCGGTGATCGCGATCTCGATGTTCCACGGCCTCGCCGCCGGCTGGGCCGACCTCGTCCTGCCGGGAACGAGCTACCTCGAGCGGGACGGCACGTACGTGAACCTCGAAGGACGGCTGCAGCGCCTCCGCCGTTCGGCAATGCCGCCCGCGCCGGACGAGCTCGCGTGGCTGTCGCAGCTCGCGTCGCGCTTCGGCGTCGAGCTCGCGCCGCACGCGCCGATGGTCTTCGCCGAGCTGTCGGAGCGCATCTACGGCGGCCTGTCCTTCGGCGAGGTCGGCGAGCGAGCGCCGCTCCGTGGGTACGTCGGCGCGCCCGCGCACGTCGAGGCCCCGCCACTGCCGGAGCCCGAGGCCGCCCGCGAAGGACTGCAGCTCGTCTGTTACAAGCCGCTCTTCTCGGGGCCGGCGGTCGAGCGCGTCGAGGAGCTCCAGTTCCAGCGGCCGCCCGCCGAGGTCGAGCTCGCGCGCGCCGACGCGCAGGCGCGCGGCATCGCGAACGGCGCGACGGTGACCGTCTCCCACAACGGCACGTCGATGCAACTGCGCGCACGCATCGCAAAGGATCTGCGCAAGGGCGTCGTGCGCATCGCGCGCGAGCACGCAGGCGACCTGCGCGGCACCGTCGAGGTGAGCGCGTAGTGGAGCCGTGGTGGATCAGCCTCATCAAGGCGGGGATCATCGTGAACCTCGTCATGGTCGCGTTCGCGTACCTGACGTGGCTCGAGCGCAAGGGCCTCGGCCGTCTGCAGAACCGTTACGGCCCGAACCGCGCCGGCCCGTTCGGGCTGCTGCAGCCGATCGCCGACCTCGTGAAGCTCGTCCGCAAGGAGGCCTTCGCTCCGTCGAGCGCGATCGACCTCCCGTACATCCTCGCGCCCGTCATCTCGATGTTCACGGCGCTCGCGGCGTTCTCGGTCATCCCGTGGGGGTCTGGCTGGAAAATCTACCACTGGCAGGTGACCGGTGAGGTCGTCAACGTCCCGATCTCGCTGCTCCTGATCTTCGCTCTCGGGTCGATCGGCATCTACGGTTTCATCGTCGGCGGCTGGGCGTCGGAGTCGAAGTTCTCCCTGCTCGGCTCGATGCGCACGTGCGCGCAGCTCGTCTCGTACGAGGTGTCGCTCGCGCTGAGCGTGCTCGGCGTCGTCATCCTCGGCCGCTCGCTCTCGCTCGTCGACATCGTCCACCGGCAGGGCGTGACGCTGCCGTTCGTCATTCCGCAGTTCGTCGGCCTGCTCGTGTTCTTCTTCGCCGGCATCGCCGAGACGAGCCGCGCGCCGTTCGACCTTCCGGAGGCGGAGCAGGAGCTCGTCGCCGGCTACCACACCGAGTACTCCGGCATGCGCTGGGGCCTCTTCCAGACGGCCGAGTACATCAACCTGATCACGCTCTCCGGGCTGATGGTGACGCTCTTCTTCTCCGGCTGGCACGGCCCGTGGAACCTCGGCCCGATCTGGTTCGTGCTGAAGCTGCTCGGCGTGCTCTTCGCCTTCATCTGGCTGCGGGCGACGCTCCCGCGCCTGCGCTACGACCAGCTCATGCGCTTCGGCTGGAAGGTTCTCCTGCCGGTGGCGACGCTCAACGCCCTCGTCACCGCGATCATCGTGGCGGCGACGTGAGCCCGCAGCCCGTTTCGACGCTGAAGGGCTTCGCCGTCACGTTCCGGCAGATCCTCAAGAAGCCGATCACGACGCAGTATCCGGAGGAGCGGCGCCCGCTCTATCCGCGCTTCCGCGGCCGGCACCGGTTGTGGACGCACGCGAACGGGCTGGAGAAGTGCGTCGGCTGCTCGCTGTGCGCGGCCGCGTGCCCTGCCGACTGCATCCGCGTCGTCGCGGCGGAGAACACGCCCGAGAACCGCGTCTCCGCAGGCGAGCGGTACGCACGCATCTACGAGATCAACATGAGTCGCTGCATCTTCTGCGGCTATTGCGAGCTCGCGTGCCCGTTCGACGCGATCACGCTCGGCAACGAGTACGAGCTCTCCGAGCACAACCGCGACGACCAGATCTACACGAAGGACATGCTGCTCGCGGAGCCGATGAAGAAGACCCCGATCGCCGACCCGGCGATCTTCGACACGCCGATCCCCTATTACAGGTCGGACTCGTGATCCTCGCGTCGGCCGGGAACATCCTGGTGTGGATCGTGTGGGTCGGGGCGGGCTTCGCGTGCCTCGCCTCAGGCGTCGCCGTCGTGTCGTTCAGGAACCCCTTCTACTCCGCGCTCGCGCTCATTGGGAACCTCGGCTCGCTCGCCGTCCTCTACCTGCTGCTGTCGGCGGAGTTCGTCGCCGCAGCGCAAGTGCTCGTCTACGCCGGTGCGGTGATGGTGATGTTCCTGTTCGTCATCGCGTACATCGGCCCGCGCATGGAGACGCCGTGGGCGGGAGGGCCGAACTGGCAGTCGATCGCAGCTGTGCTCGCTGCGGGCTCGATCTTCCTCGAGATCATCGTTGCGGTCGCGCTGAAGGCCGGCGGCCGCCTGAGCCACTCTGACCACGTCAACGCGACGTTCGGGACGCCGGGCTGGATCGGACGGCTCTTCCTCACCGACCACCTGCTCGCGTTCGAGATCACGTCCATCGTCCTGCTCATCGCGGCCGTCGGCGGCGTCATCCTCGGGTCGCACACGAAGAGGGCCACGTAATGCAGGGCCCCGGCATCGCCTGGTATCTCGGCATCTCCGCGTTCCTCTTCGGGACGGGCGCGCTCGGCGTGCTCCTGCGGCGCAACCCGATCATCGTCCTGCTCTCGCTCGAGATCATGCTCAACGGCGGCAACCTCGCGCTGATCGCGTTCGCGCGGCACGCCGGCAACGGCGCGGGGCAGATCTTCGCGCTCGCTGTGATGGCGGTGGCCGCCTCCGAGGTGTGCGTCGGTCTCGGCCTCGTGGTGGCGATCAACCGCCGGCGTCTCGCGCTCGACGTCGACAAGCTGTCGGAGCTGCGCGGATGAGGGACGGCGCCTGGCTCTGTCTCTTCGCTCCGCTGGCGGGCACCATCGTGATCCTGCTCGGCGGCACGCGCATCCCTCGTGCCGTCGCCGGCTGGATCTCGACGGCGAGCGTCTTCGTCGCGTTCGGCGGCGCGACCTGGGCGTTCTTCGCACTGCGCGCGTCGAACGATCGCGCGGGCATCACGTACACCGCCTGGACGTGGCTGCAGAGCGGCAGCTTCAAGGTCGGCCTGAGCGTGCTCGTCGACCCGCTCAGCACGATGATGATGCTCATCGTGGCCGGCATCGGCGGCCTGATCGTCCTCTACTCGATCGGCTACATGGACGGGGACGACGAGGAGCGGCGCTACTTCGCGTACATGTCGCTGTTCGTCTTCTCGATGCTGCTGCTCGTCCAGGGCGGCAACCTCCTGATCCTGCTCGCCGGCTGGGGCCTCGTCGGCCTCTCGTCCTACCTGCTGATCGGCTTCTGGCACGACCGGCCGTCCGCGGTGGCGGCAGCCAAGAAGGCGTTCATCATGAACGCGGTCGGCGACGCGACGATGGCGCTCGCGTTCTTCGTCCTCATCTTCCATTCGCACTCGCTCGAGTTCGGCACGTCGTTCGCGACCGCGGCGCAGCTGTCGCCCACGGCGGTCAACCTCGTCGCGCTCGGGCTGCTCGGCGGCGCAGCGGCGAAGTCGGCGCAGATCCCGCTGCACACCTGGCTCCCGGACGCGATGGAAGGCCCGACGCCGGTCAGCGCCCTCATTCATGCGGCGACGATGGTCACCGCCGGCGTCTACCTCATCGCGCGCACGCATCCCATCTTCGAGCAGGCGCGCACGGTCGAGCTCGTCGCCGCCGGGATGGGCGCGCTGACGCTTCTCGTCGCCGGACTGATCGCGCTCGTGCAGACGGACATCAAGCGCGTGATCGCGTACTCGACGATGTCGCAGATCGGCTACATGTTCCTCGGCGCGGGCGTCGGCGCGTACGCGAGCGGGATGTTCCACCTGATGACGCACGCGTTCTTCAAGGCACTGCTGTTCATGGCCGCGGGCCTCGTCATCCACGCGCTCTCCGGCGAGCAGGACATCCGCAAGATGCGCGGCATCGGCGCGCTCATGCCGTGGACGAAGTGGGCGTTCCTCGTCGGCAGCCTCGCGCTCGTCGGCGTGCCGCCGTTCGCCGGCTTCTTCTCGAAGGACGCGATCATCGCGGCCGCACTGCACGACCACTGGTACGGCGTCATCCTCGCCGGCGCCGGGCTCGTGGGCGCGTTCCTCACGGGCGTGTACACCTTCCGCCTGTACTTCCTTGTGTTCCCCGGCGAGCCGAGCGCGTTCGTGCGCGAACATCACCATGCGCATCACGGACAGGAGGGGCCGCTGACGATGCTCGTACCGGTCGGCGTCCTCGCCGTGCTCGCGGTCATCGGCGGCTGGATCCAGTTCTCGCCGTTCTGGCACCCGCTGACGAACTGGCTCGCGCCGGTCGCGCAGACGCTCGGTGTCGCGGAGCCGACGAACACGCAGGAGGCAATCGCGTCCGTGCTCGCGGTGCTCCTCGGCCTCGCCGGCATCGGCGTCGCGTACGCGCTGTACGGGCGCGGCGAGGCGTCCCTGGCTGTTCCGCGGCTGCCCGCAGTACAGCGGACGCTCGAGCACAAGCTGTATTTCGACGAGGCGTACGACGCGCTCTTCTACCGCCCCGCCGCCGCGTTCGCCTCGTGGCTGCGCCGCGACTTCGAGGAGCCCGTCATCCTCGCCACCGGGCCTGATCTCGGCGAAGGCGCGCTCGAGCTCGGTCAAGGGGCGAGCCGCCTCCAGACCGGGCTCCTGCGCACGTACGTCCTGTTTCTCGGCACGGGCCTCGCCATCGTCGGCGTCGTCTTCCTGGTCGTTCGATGACGACGTCGACCATCACCTCGGTGCTCATCTGGCTCCCGATCGCGGGGGCGCTCGCGATCTGGATCCTGCCGCTGTCGCGCTACGCGACCGGCAGCCTCGCTGTGCTCGTCTCGCTCGTCGAGGTCGGGTTCTGGATCGAGCAGGCGGCGCGCTTCAACTTCACGCGCACAGGTCTGCAGTTCTCGGAGAGGACGCCGTGGATCAAGGACCTGCACGTCTCGTACCACGTCGGCGAGTACGGCTTCTCGCTCTGGCTCGTCGGCCTCACCGTCGTCGTGATGGCCGCGTGCATCGGCTACGGGTTCTGGGTCGGGCGCGATCGTCCGCGCGCGTACTTCGGGCTGATGCTGATGCTCACCGGCGCGACCGTCGGCGTGTTCGTCTCGCAGGACCTGCTCCTCTTCTATGCGTTCTTCGAGGCGATGCTGATCCCGCTCTACGTCCTCATCGGCGTGTGGGGTGGAGCGAACCGGATCGGCGCGACGCTCAAGCTGCTCATCTACACGATGGCGGGCTCGCTCGTCATGCTCGCGGCGATCATCGTGTACGGCCTCAAGGTCGGGACGTTCGACCTCGTGGACTCGCCGCCGAGCACGAGCCGATGGCTCTTCCTCGGCTTCATGCTCGCGTTCGCGATCAAGGCGCCGCTCTTCCCGTTCCACGGCTGGCTGCCCGATTCGTATCGTGAGGCGCCGCCCGAGGTGACGGCCATCCTCTCCGGAGTCGTCGCGAAGGCGGGGACGTACGGGATGCTGCGCATCGTCCTGACGAAGTTCCCCGAGCCGTCGAGCTATTACCGCACGGTCATCCTCGCGCTCGGCGCCGCCGCGCTCGTGTACGGATCCGTGCTCGCGTTCCGCGCAGCCGACTTCCGAGGTGTCGTCGCGTATTCGTCGATGGCACAGTCGGGCCTCATCACCATCGGCCTGTTCTCCGGGACGAACCTCGGCTACGACGGCGCCGTCCTGCAGATGATCGCGCACGGGCTCATCTCGGCCTCGCTGTTCCTCATCGCGGGCGCCGTCGAACGGCGCACGACGACCGGGGAGTTCTCGCGCCTGGGCGGGATGGCCAAGGGCCGGCCGGCGCTCGCGACGCTGCTCATGACCATCGGCGTCATCTCATTGGCCGTCCCCGGATCTGCGGCTTTTGCAGGCGAATTCCTCATCCTCGCGGGCGCGTACACGCGCGCCTGGTGGTGGGCGGCCATCGGTGCAACGGGGATCGTGCTGGCGGCGATGTACGTGCTACGGCTCATCTCCGGCGTGCTGCACGACGCGCGCGGCCCGATGGTGCAGGACCAGGCGCTCGACCTGCGTCCCGGTGAGCTCGCGCTCGTCGTGCCGCTAGTCGCAGCATTGCTCGTGCTGTCGGCGTGGCCGGCGGCGATTTCACATCACTCCTTCGCCGGCGACCGTCCAATCAACGCCGTCTACGAGCAGTTCCGATGATCCACACGCCGCACGTCGACTGGTTCGCGATCTCCACGATCCTCGTGCTGCTCGGCGCGTCGTTCGTCGCACTGCTCGGCGCGGTGCTCGTGCCCGCCGCCTGGCGCCGCACGTTCGCGGTCACCGTCGCAGCCCTCGGCTCGCTGGGCGGGATCGTCACGTCGGTGTGGCTGTACGTCGACAGTGCGAACGGCCACCGTGTGATTGCGGACAGCTTCTACCGAGACCGCTGGACCGCGCTCACGCAGGTGATCCTGTGCGCGACGACGCTGGCAACCGTGCTCGTCGGCGCCGATCGGGTGCGCGAGCACGAGTCGGAGTTCTTCGCGCTCCTGCTCGCGTCCGCTGCCGGAATGACGTTCTTCGTCGGCTCCGCGAACCTCATGGTGATGTTCCTCTCGCTCGAGTGGTTCTCGATCGCGCTCTACGTCCTGTGCGCGATCGACTACGACCTAGAGGGCTCGCTCGAAGCCGGCTTGAAGTACCTCGTCGTCGGCTCGTTCGGATCGGCGGCGCTGCTCTTCGGCTCGGCGCTCGTCTACGGCGCGACGAACCGCATCGGCTTCGCCGAGATCGCGCAACAAGTCGGTATGCACGGCCTGTCGGGCGACCTGCTGCTCGTGCTCGGTCTCGCGATGATCCTCGCCGGCCTCGCGTTCAAGTCATCGTCGGCGCCGTTCCACATGTGGACGCCGGACGTGTATCAGGGCGCGCCGACGACCGTGACGGCGTTCATGTCGTCGGCGACGAAGGTGGCCGCATTCGCGCTCACGTTCCGCATCCTTCGCACCGCGTTCCCGCAGGAGGCGCACCTCTGGACGTGGGCGCTCGCCGGGATCGCCGTCGCGTCGCTCGTCATCGGCAACCTCGCCGCGCTCGTGCAGACGGACGTGAAGCGGCTGCTCGCGTACTCATCCATCTCGCACGCGGGGTTCATCCTCATCGGCCTCTCCGCCGGGACCGCGCTCGGCGGCCGGGCGCTCATGTACTACCTCATCCCCTACTCGGCGATGGCGTTCGGCTCGTTCGCGATCGTCGCCGCGCGTGAACGCGAGCTCGGCGAGGCGGTGACGCTCGAGAACCTCGCCGGCTTCGGCTGGGAGCGGCCGTTCCTCGGCGTCGCCATGTGGTTCTTCATGTTCGGCTTCGCCGGCCTGCCGCTGGGCGGCGGCTTCATCGGCAAGTTCTACGTCCTGTCCGCGGCATACGACCACGGCTGGACATGGCTCGTTATCGTCGGTGTGCTCGCGACGCTCGTGAGCCTCTACTACTACCTCGGCGTCGTGCGCGCGATCTACATGCGTGGGCCGCAGCTCGCCGTCGCCACGGGCGGCTCACCGCCGCGCGAGACGCTGCTGCACATCGCCGTCGGTGCGGCGCTCGTCGTCTCGGTCGGTTCGCTGATCGCGGTCGGGCCGCTGATCACGCTCGCGAGGCACGCGGCGTCGGCCTTGCCGTTCTGACCGACCGCAGCGGCTCCAGCACCCAGAGCAGCCCGGGAAGCCCGTAACAGAAGAGGGCCATCACGACGCTGCTGACGGCGAGCGCCGGCACATGACCGCCGCGCGGTGCGTTCTCGCGCACCGCCGACCCGAGGACGAGCAGGACGAGCGCCAGCGACGCGGTGAGGCCGCGAATGGCCCCTTCGCCCGCGAGCGCGTCGCTCACGCCGACGAACGCAGCAGCCGCAGCGACCGGAAGCGCGAGCAGCACCAGCCAGAAGGCGAGACCGTGGATCCCGGTCGCGTCGGCGGCGACCGCGGCAAGCGCGATCCCGGGCGCGAGCAGGCGGGAGCTCATCCGGAAAGGTTCGACCCGGCACCGGACGGTCCTCCCTCGTTAGGCTCGGGCCATGGCTGACAACACACTCACCTGGCTGGGTCACGCGTCGTTCCGCCTCGATACGTCGGGGGGAAAGCGCGTCTACATCGACCCGTTTCTAAACGGCAATCCGAAGTGCCCGGAGAACGAGCTCGAGCCTGAACGCGCGGACATCATCGCGCTCACACATGGGCACGGCGACCACGTCGGCGACACCGTCGCGATCGCGCAGAAGCACGGCTCCACCGTCGTCGCCCTGGTCGAGCTCGCAGGCTGGCTCGGTCAGAACGGCGTCGACGAGGGCAAGCTCCGCAACCCGAACAAGGGTGGGACGGAGATCGTCGACGGCGTCAAGATCACGCTCGTGAACGCGTTCCATTCCGGATCCGCGCCGGACGGCTCCTACGCGGGAGAGCCGTCGGGGCTCGTCGTCGAGACGGAGGACGGCAAGTCGATCTACTTCGCGGGCGACACGTGCGTCTTCGGAGACATGCAGCTCATCGGCCGGATCTACCACCCCGACGTCGCCGTCCTTCCGATCGGCGACCACTTCACCATGGGGCCGCGCGAGGCGTCGGTCGCGATGGAGCTGCTCGGCGTCAAGCGGGTGCTGCCCTGCCACTGGGGCACGTTCGGCCTGCTGACGGGAACGCCCGACCAGCTCGACGTCCCAGCGGGAGTGACGCTCGAGACGATGGAACCCGGAGGCACGATCACCGTATGAGAGAGCGCTGGTTCGGCGCGACCGGCAGGCGCGTGCCCGAGCTCGCGCTCGAGGGGGAGGTGGACGTGGAAGGGGCGCTCGTCCTCGACCTCCCCGACCCCGACCGACTGCGGCGCGCATTCGACGAAGGGACGCCCGTCGTCGTCCGCGCGTCGGCGGCGGACGGCGTGAAGGCGGCGCTCGCGCGGCCCGAGGTGTCGTGCGTGCTCGTGCCCGCCGACCGACGCGACCTGCTGGAGCTCGACCTCACCGAGCTGACCTACGGATGAGTCGCTCGCCTTCGGCTCGCTCCCTTGGGGGAAACCAGGTTTCCCCCAAGAGCCCCCTTCTTCGATTGTTCTGTGGGGGAACCTCCCGGTTCCCCCACAAGAACCTTGATCCCTCCCCGGTCATCGACCGATGAACGATCGATGACGTACTCGCTCGTCGCGCGCGACGGGAACCAGTGGGGCGTCGCGGTGCAGTCGAAGTTCCTCGCCGTCGGGTCGGTCGTCCCTTGGGCGGAGCCTGAGGTGGGCGCGCTCGCGACGCAGGCGTACGCGAACCCGCGCTACGGCCCGGACGGGCTCGCGTTGCTGCGGGAAGGACTGAGCGCCGCGGAGGTGGTTGAGCGGCTCGTGGCCGCGGACGACGGCCGCACCGAGCGACAGGTCGGCGTCGTCGACGCAGACGGCCGCGCGGCATCCTGGACGGGTCAGGAGTGCATGGACTGGGCCGGGCACCGGACCGGCGACGGCTATGCGGCGCAGGGGAACATCCTCGTCGGACCGGAGACGGTGGACGCGCTCGCCGAGACGTTCGAGGCCGGAGCGGGCCGGCCGCTGGCGGAGCGGTTGATCGACTGCCTCGCCGCCGCGCAGACCGCGGGCGGCGACCGGCGGGGGCAGCAATCCACGTCGCTTCTCGTCGTCGAGCGAAACAGTGGCTACGCGCAGATGTCGGACACCCTCGTCGACCTGCGCGTCGACGACCATGCCGCGCCGATCGAGGAGCTGCGCCGGCTGTACGGCTTGCACGACCGGTTGTTCGGGAGGACGCCGCGCGGCGAGTGGCTCGCGCTCGACGGCGCGCTCGCGGACGAGGTGAGCGAACGGCTCGCGTGGCTCGGCTTCGACTCCCTCGACGCATGGGCCGGCGTCGCCAATCTCGAGGAGCGCGTCGACGGGAATGAGGCCATCGACCCGGTCGTTCTGACGGCACTCCGCGATGAAGATCCTGCGACTCGATGACGTCGAGGGTGTCCCGGTCTTCGGGACGCTCGTGTGGAAGCCGGTGCGCAGGACGCTCGGCGTGACCGCATTCGGGATCAATGCGTACACCGCCGCGAACGCGGGCGACGAGGTGATCGAGGATCACGACGAGACGCCGCTCGGGCACGAGGAGATCTACGCGGTCGTCGCCGGGCACGCGACGTTCACTGTGGACGGCGAGGAGGTGGACGCGCCGGCGGGCACGCTCGTCTTCCTCGACGATCCGAAGCAGCAGCGCGCGGCGCGCGCGGTTGAGGCCGGTACGACGGTGCTCGCGATCGGCGGCATGCCAGGCACCCACGAGGTCTCCGCGTGGGAGTACATCTTCCCGTCGCTCCCGGCGCGGCACGCCGAGGACTGGGACACGGCACGGCAGATCCTCGAGGACGCGATCGCGGAGAACGACCACCCTTCGATCCATTACCACCTCGCTTGCGTCGAGGCACGTGCGGGGAACCGTGAGCGCGCGCTCGACGAGCTGCGCGTCGCCGTCGACAGGCGGCCGCGACTGCTCGCGCCCATGCGCGAGGAAGAGGACTTCGCGTCCATCCGCGACGATCCGCGCTTTCCGACCTAGGCTGCCACCAGCCGTCGCCCAGGCGCGAGAATAGAGCCGTGGAGCACGAAACGCGGTATGCGCGCAGCGGCGACGTCCACATCGCCTATCAGGTGGTGGGCGACGGGCCGTTCGACCTCGTCTTCGTGCCCGGCTACGTCACGCACCTGGAGCTCGCGTGGAAGCTGCCGACGTTCGGGCCGGCGCTCACGGAGACGGCCTCCTTCTCGCGCATGATCAAGTTCGACAAGCGGGGCACCGGTATGTCGGACCCGGTGAGCGGAGCGCCGACGCTCGAGACGCGCATGGACGATGTCCGCGCTGTCATGGACGCGGTCGGCTCTCGGCGCGCGGCGCTCTTCGGTCTGTCTGAAGGCGCGTCGATGAGCGTGCTGTTCGCGGCGACGTACCCCGAACGGACGGCCGCGCTCGTTCTGCGCAGCGCGTTTGCCCGGACGTTGTGGGCACCGGACTATCCGTTGGGTCGAACCGAGGACGAGTACGAGCGTGAGATCGAGCGCGAGCTCCGCCTCTACGGGCCGCGGAAGCAGGCTCTCGAGGCGGCCGGCGCGCTCGGTCGCTTCGACGACGATGAACGTGAGGCGTTCCTCGACTATCTCCGGTACGGCGCCAGCCCGGGGATGCTCGAGGCGCTACTCCGGATGAACAAGGACATCGACATCAGGCACGTGCTTCCCGCGGTCCGCGTGCCGACGCTGGTCCTCCACGGTGCCGACGACGAGATCGTGTCTTCCGAGGCGGCACGCTATCTCGCCGGATGCATTCCGGGGGCGCGATTCATCGAGCAGCCGGACGTCGGGCATCTAGCGCTCGGAGAAGGCGCGCACCGCACCTTCGGCGAGATGGACCGGTTCCTCACGGACGTGTGGGAGTCCGGCGGCTGGGACGAGGCCGAGCCCGACCGGATGCTCGCCACCGTGCTGTTCACCGACATCGTCGGCTCGACGGCGAAGGCCCTCGAGCTCGGCGACCGCGCGTGGCGCCAGTTGCTCGAGCGCCACCATGCTCTCATCCGCCGTGAGCTGCTCAGGTTTCGCGGGCGCGAGATCGACACAGCCGGCGACGGTTTTCTCGCCACCTTCGACGGTCCCGCTCGCGCCATCCGCTGCGCATACGCGATCGTCGAAGCCGTTGAGGCTCTCGGAATCGATGTTCGCGCGGGATTGCACACCGGCGAATGCGAGATCGCAGACGGCAAGGTCGCCGGCATCGCGGTGCACACGGGCGCCCGTGTCGCGGCCGCCGCCGGTCCCGGCGAGGTCGTCGTCTCGAGCACCGTCAAGGATCTCGTCGCCGGCTCGGGGATCGAGTTCGTCGATCGCGGCCTGCACGAGCTGAAGGGCATTCCCGGCGAGTGGCGCCTCTTCGCCGTCCAAGGTCAACCCGTCTGAGGCTGGGCTTTGGGCTGTGACGGGCGGGGCTCACATCGCGACCGCACTTCGGCTGCTGCTTATTCAGACGATCGGCGGACTTTCGGTGGGAGGAGCTATCGCTGGTGTGCTGATCGCAACAACGCGTTTGGGTTTGTCGGGCGCGCTATTCGTCGCAGCGATCGTGGTTGCAGTCGCCGGGATTGCCTGGAGCCTCGGCGGGCCGAACAGAGCCCTGCCGTGGACGACGGGAATCGCGCGAATGGATGACCCCGTCAGCGTCTCGCGGCCACCGGCCGGGGCATCACAAGCAGACGCGGTGCTGGTCGTCAGCTCCGTCTTGGTCGGTCTTCTCCTAGCCGCGTCAGCAGTCATCGCGGGCTAGGTAGGTCGGGCCGGCCACGCTTCGGCTGCGCCAGTGTGCGGGGATGTCACCCGAACTACGTCTCGAAGCGCGCGGAGGCTTTCGCGAGAGTGCCGCTACGGCTCAGTTCAAGCTGTCGTGCGTCCGCCGCTCGAACTCGTCCCGCGTCTCGAGGTGCGGGCTCTCCCAGAGGCGCTTCCCGGTCTGAGCGTTGCGGTAGTGGTCGGCATGGCGGGCGAACGGGCTCAGCTCGAAGAGCGTGTACATGACCGCCGCGAGGACGAGCAGGACGAGCGCAATCACGACCAGAGTGGCCATTGCATCCTCCTTTGTCTGCCCCTACACTCGCACGGCCGCGCCCTGTTCCATCGGGGGAGACGCTGATTCGGAGTCAGGGTTGGCCGTGAACGACGACGTCGTCAGACTGCGCGGTTCGGCCCGCGAGCAGCCTGCTTTGTGGCGGCGCGTTCAGCTGTCGCGGACGGCAACGAACTGGGAGATCGCGAAGTCGAGGTCGGCTGTCGTGTGGGCGGCAGACATCTGCGTTCGGATTCGGGCCAGCCCGCGTGGGACAACGGGGAAGGAGAAGTTGACGGCGTAGACGCCGCGGGCGACGAGTGCCTGCGAGAAGTCTCTGGCTTTGATCTCGTTTCCGAGCATGACCGGGACGATCGGATGGTCGCCGGGGAGGATGTCGAAGCCGAGCCTCGTCATCGCCTCGCGGAAGTAAGCGGTGTTCTCGTGGAGCCGGTCGCGCAGTGTCGTTGAGCTCTCGATGAGGTCGAGGGCCTTGAGGGTTGCCGCTGCGATGGGCGGCGCGACGCTGTTGGAGAACAGGTATGGCCGCGCGCGCTGGCGCAGCACCTCGATGATCTCCGATCGACCGGCGACGTAGCCGCCAGATGCTCCTCCGAGCGCTTTTCCGAGTGTGCCGGTGAGGATGTCGACCTTCTCTTGGACGCCGTAGAGCTCAGGTGTCCCCCGACCTCCAGGGCCGATGAATCCGACGGCATGTGAGTCGTCGACCATCACGAGCGCGTCGTAGCGCTCTGCGAGATCGCAGATCTGGTCGAGCTTCGCGAGGTGGCCGTCCATCGAGAAAACTCCATCGGTTGCGATCAGGCGGTACCGGGCGCCGGCTGTTTCTTGCAGCTTTGCCTCGAGCTCGTCCATGTCGCCGTTCGCGTACCGGTGCCGTGCCGCCTTGCAGAGGCGGATGCCGTCGATGATCGACGCGTGATTCAGCGCATCGGAAATGACAGCGTCGTCCTCGGAGAGCAGCGCTTCGAACAGGCCCCCGTTGGCGTCATAGCAGGAGGAGAACAAGATCGCGTCCTCCGTACCCAGGAATGCCGCCAGGCGCTGCTCGAGCTCGCGGTGAATGCTCTGGGTACCGCAGATGAATCGGACAGACGCCATTCCGAAGCCCCAGCGTTCGAGCGCGGCGGCCGCGGCCGCTATCAGTTCGGGATGATCGGCGAGGCCAAGGTAGTTGTTGGCACAGAGGTTCAGGAGCTCGCTCGGATCGCGGTCGGCGACGGCGACGTGCGCCGACTGCGGCGTTGTGATCACGAGCTCCTGCTTGTAGACGCCTGACTCGCGCGCTTCGGCAAGTCGTGCAGCGAGCTCGTCGCGAATCGATCCGTACATGGGCAATCCCTTCTAGATATCGGTCCAGTCGAGAATGATCTTCCCGGAGTCGCCCGAGTGGGCGACCGCGAAGGCGTCCTCGAACTCCGTGTGGGAGAAACGATGGGTAATGACCGGCGAGATGTCGAGGCCAGACTCGACAAGCACGGACATCTGGTACCAGGTCTCGTACATCTCGCGGCCGTAGATGCCCTTTACGGTCAGCATGTTGAAGACGATTCGCTCCAGATCGATGCTCGTTTCTCCGGTGGGGATCCCGAGCACGGCGATGCGACCGCCGTGGGCCATGTTTGCGATGCTCGAGTTCAGCGCGTCGGTACTGCCTGACATCTCGAGCGCGATGTCGAATCCTTCTGTCATGCCAAGCTCGCGTTGGACGTCGTCGAGGTGGCGCTCGCGTGGGTCGACCGAAACTGTCGCACCCATCCGGGCGGCCAGGTCACGGCGATACGGGTTCGGGTCGGTGACGACGACGTGCCGGGCCCCGGCATGGCGGACGATCGCGACTGCCATGCACCCGATTGGCCCCGCACCGGTCACCAGCACGTCCTCGCCGAGGGCTGGGAATGCGAGCGCGGTGTGCATCGCGTTTCCGAACGGATCGAAGATGGACGCGACGTCCTCGTCGATGCCGGGCCGGTGGTGCCAGATGTTCGTCATCGGGAGGGCGACCAGCTCGGCGAACGCACCCGGCCGATTGACGCCGAGCCCGATCGTGTGTGCGCACAGGTGTCGACGGCCGGCCATGCAGTTGCGACATCTGCCGCAGACGACATGTCCCTCGCCACTTACGAGATCGCCCTCGTGGAAGTCGCTTACGTTGGAGCCGACGGCGGCGATGCTGCCGACGAACTCATGACCGACCACCATCGGGACGGGAATTGTCTTTTGCGCCCAGTGGTCCCATCGATGGATGTGAAGATCTGTCCCGCAGATGCCCGTCTTGTGCACGCGGATCAGGACGTCGTTGATGCCGATCTCCGGCTCGGGCACGTTCTCGAGCCATAGACCTTCCTCTGCTTTCGACTTGACGAGCGCCTTCATGGTTTCCGGATCATTCTCGACGTCCCACAGCTCCCGACGACCTGAGTGGTTGCGTCCATCGGACTCAGCCTACGCATCTCCGGCTGAGGCTTGCAGCCTTCCGTGACAGGAAGTCGATTCCCTCTCTAACAAGCGCTCCGAGACGGTTGCCGTCCCCGGTCAGACGCCGGTCAGGAACTCCTCGACCGCGGCGGCGAAGCCGTCGATCTCCCGCTCGCCGAGCGGGAGGGAGAGCGAAATGAAGCCGCGGCGGCCGTAGGAGAAGCCGCGCTCGAGCATGTGCAAGTGAAGGAGGCCGCGCAACTCCGCCGCGTCGGGCACGTCGGCCTCGTTCCGCACGGGGCCGAGTGTGAAGTGCAGCCCGACGAGCGAGCCGTATCCCGTTGCGCAGAACTCGATGCCGCGCTCGACGGCGAACGCATTCAGCCGGTTCCGCAGCCGGTCGCCGAGACCGTTCAGCCGCGCGATCTCTGCGTCCGTCAGGACCTGCGTCAGGCCGGCGGCTCCGGCGGCCATCGTCAGGACGTCGTTGTTGAACGTCCCGCCGTGCTGCAGCGCGTCGGGCAGTGACGGGTCGAAGCGGCCCATGAGGTCCGCGCGGCCACCGAACGCACCAAACGAAAGGCCGCCTCCGACGAACTTCGCGAGCGTCGTCAGATCGGGGTCGATGCCGAGCAGCTGCTGCATGCCGCCCGTCGAGAGCCGCGACGTCATCACCTCGTCGAAGATGAGGAGCACCCCGTTCTCGGTCGTCGCCTCCCGCAGCGCGTACAGGAAGCTCGGGTCGCCCGGGATCACCCCGGCCGCCCCCTGAAGCGGCTCCACGATGACGGCGGCGAGCTCGCGCGCGTGCTCTGCGACGAGCCCCACAGCAGCCGCGACGTCGTTGTACTTGCCGACGATCCACGGGAACGGCGGATTCAGCGAGGAGATGCCGTGGGCGAACAGCAGGATTCCCCCGTGGTACGCACCGGCGAAGACGAGCACACCCGAGCGGCCGGTGACCGCACGCGCGAGCGAGATTGCGAGGAGGTTGGCCTCAGTGCCAGAGTTGCAGAAGCGGACGAGATCGATCGATGGGAAGCGCTCACAGATCGCTTCGGCCAGTGCCGCCTCGTAGCGGTTCGGGGCGCCGAGCACAATCCCGTCTGCGAGCGCGGCGCGGATCGCCTCGACGATGACCGGGTGCGAATGCCCGTACAGGCCGGCCGTGTATTCGCCGAGGAAGTCCGTGTATTCGTGACCGTCCGCGTCCGTGATGTGCGCCCCCTCGCCGCGGATGATCGTCAGCGGGAACGGCGGCTGGTGGATCGTCGTGCGGGTGTTCCCGCCCGGCATGAACCGCGCCCGCTCGTCGTGCAGCCGGCGCGACTCCGGGTTGGCGAAGACATAGGCGGCCTCGGCATCGGCCAACCGCTGCACGAGACCCGTCGTCGCGAGCACGCCCCGATCGTACAACCAGGTTGCCGCGCCGCCCGCCGGCCTCCCACGAGTCGCACGCTCGAGCAGGACTGTGAGTGCGCGAGCGTGCGGGAATGTCTCCCGAGGCGGCCCTCGCCTGGTACGTACGACGGAGGCCGCCACGAGGGCGGCCTCCGTCGTTCCCTTCGGGAGGAGGTCGGCGCTAGATGAGCGCCTTCCAGAACAGCTTGACCTCCTCTGCGGGGAACGTCTCGGTCTCGAATACCTCGAGCTTCGCGATCTTGCCGAGGACGCGGAACGCGGTCTCGAGATCGGGATACTCGAAGATGCCGAGATACTCCCACGGGCCCATGACGGCGAGGAAGCGCTCGACAGTACCACCCTCGTCTTCGACGATCTTGTGAATCTTGTCGAAGTACTCGGGGGTCTTCTCGAGGTGCTCCCGCGCGATCGGGGCGAGCCTGAAGAGCCCGACATAGGTGAACATGCGTCACCTCACTTACTCAGGGGCATCGCTTAGAGCCCCAGCGAGGAAGAGTGTCTCGCTCACAGCATCCAGAGACATCAGCGAGCTCTCGCTTCGGGCTGCTCAAAACTACGGACGCCGGTCGAGCCTCGCGCCGACAACCCATCCCGTTTCACTGAGGAGCAGGTCGCTCGAGGCTTGACGTGAAACCCCTGCTGGCGGCGTAGGACCGTTCGCTTGCGCGAGCCTCCTCTCGCTAGGAATCACCCGGAAGGCGCAACCCCGCCACGCGCTCACGCAGCGCCGACACCGGATCCGACTCCGGCCGCGCGACCAGCAGCATCGCCCCGTACCCCTCCTCGCGATGCAGCGCATCGACGACGAGCTGCAGCCCGACCGCGAGCGCGAACGCCTTGTGCCACTGCTCGCCGCCGAAGGGCACGAGCTGCTCCTCCTCGGCGAGCCCTGCGATGACGTCGCCCCACGTCACCGCGCCCATCGAGACGTCGACGACGACCGGCTCCCCGTCCGAGCTCGGGATACCGATCGCCAGGGGATTCGTCCCCGCCACCTTCGGCCCACCGGGCGGGCCTAACCGCGGAGGCGACGTCGCCGTCAGCACCGCGACCAGGCCGCCCTCGGCCAGCCGTCGCACCCAGCCGCCGAGCATCCCGGTCGGGAACGTCTGCTCGCACACGACGAGCCGCGCACGCTCCGGCGGATCGGCGAGCTGCGTCCGCACCACCGCGTCGAGCACGAGGTAGCCGAGCGCGCCGCGCCCGTGCCAGCGCTCGAACGCGCCCTCCGCCTCCACCGTCTCCGGCTTCGCAGCCGGATCGACCTCGAGCGTCTCGAGCCACTCGACGCGCGAGAACCCGTGGCCGGGCTTGCCGCGCGCCTCCGCGTCGGAGAAGTGCGCGAACAGCCGCTCCGCGTCCTCCACGGAGAAGCCGCGCGCCCGCAGGCGCTCCAGCGCCTCCTCAGCCTCCACGCCGTCGCCTGCTCCCGGCCGCGACGCCGGCGCCGAAAAGCGCGGTCGCGCCCCATAGCGCGGGCGGCACACGGCGCCGCGCGTGCGGATATGCGGCCGAGCTGAACTCCAGCACAGGCCAGCCGCGCTCACCGGCCACGCGCCGCAGCTCGCGATCCGGATTCACCGCCACCGGCTTGCCCACCGCCTCGAGGAACGGCAGATCGGTATGACTGTCCGAGTAGGCGGTGCACTCCGCGAGGTCATAGCCGCGCGACTCCGCCAGCTCGCGCACGCACTCCGCCTTGTTCTCGGCATGGAGCGCGCGCAGCGCTCTCCCCGTGTACGCACCGTTGCGCACCTCGCACACCGTTCCGAGCGCGCCGTCGAAGCCGAGCTCGTCGGCGATCCCCTCAACGATCTCCTGGAGCGACGCGGACACGATGTACACCTGCTCGCCGCGCGCACGGTGCTGCTCGACAAGATGGAGCGGCTCCTCATACACGAGCGGCTTGAGCACGGGCTCCATCGCATCGGCGACGACCTGGCGCATCTCGTCCGGCGTGAAGCCGCGCAGAAGGACGAGCCCGTCCTCGGCCGCATACCGCACGGCCTCGTGGCTTGCACCACGAAGAACGAAGAGGAGCTGCCACGCCGCCGCCTTTGCCAGCTGGCGGCGCGAGATCAGGCCGCGGTCGCGGAACGATCCTGCGAGCGCGAGCGCAGACGCACGGCGCAGGAGTGTCCGGTCGAGATCGAAGAACGCCGCAGCCGCCATGTCACCGCTTCACTCCCGCCGCGGCCAGCGCCTCGTCACGGCTCGCGTAGTCCTTGATGCTCACGATCTTGCCGCCCCGCAGCGCGACGATCTGGAACAACCGCTGGAGGAAGCCTTTCGCGCCGAGCCGCCCCATGCCGCGGCCGCGCACCTGGAAGAGGACGCGGTCCCCGAGATCGATGAAGTCGGACGGCCGCATCTTGTTCATCCCGGCCCGCCACAGCAGCGTCTTCACGACCTCGTCCACGTTCGTACACGGCTTCCACGCGCCCTCGCGCGCCGGATGCCAGGTGACGTCCTCGACGAGCAGGGCGCGCAACTCCTGGTGCTTCGCGTGCCGCGCCAGGTCGTAGACCTCGCGCACCCGGGCGACGTTCGCGGATTCCGGCACTACGAGACGAGCGGGAGCGACTTGACGATCCCGCCGACATCGCGTCGCGCGTCGAGCGCCTCCGCGATGGCGATGATCGCGCGGGCCGACTCCGCATCCGGCTCGGCCGCGACCACCGGAGCGCCGAGATCTCCCTGCTCGCGCAGCACGGGATCGAGCGGGACCGAACCGAGAAACGGAATGCCGAGATCGGACGCAAGATCCTCGCCGCCGCCCTCGCCGAACACGTCGCCGCTCATGTTCTCGATCACCCCGAGCAAGCGCATGTTCGTCTTCTGCGCCATAGACGCCGCGCGCGACGCAACGTCCTGCGCGAGCTTCTGCGGCGTCGTGACGATGACGACCTCCGCACGCGGCAACAGCTGCCCGAGCGAGATGGACACGTCGCCGGTACCCGGTGGCATGTCGACGACGAGGACGTCGAGCTCGCCCCAATGCACGTCGGTGAGGAACTGCTCGAGCGCGCGGTGCAGCATCGGCCCTCGCCACATGACCGGCTCGTTGCCGTCGAGGAAGAAGCCGATCGACATGAGCTTCAGTCCGTCCTTCACCGGCGGGACGATCATCTCGTCGACCGCAACGGGCTTCTGGTGGATGCCGAGGATGTGCGGAATCGAGTGGCCGTAGATGTCGGCATCGAGAATCCCGGTGCGCCGCCCGAACTGTGAGAACGCGACGGCGAGGTTGGCCGAGAGCGACGACTTGCCGACGCCTCCCTTGCCGCTCGCGATTGCGATGACACGCGTGTCTCGGTGAAGCCGAATCTTCTTGTCGTCCGTCGGCGCGCCGCCGCGCAGCTTCGTCGTCAGCACCTGCCGCTCCTCCGGGGTCATGACGCCGAACGAGAGCGCGACGCCGCGAATGCCGGCCAGGCCGGCGAGCGCCTGCTCCACCTGCTGCTCGAACGACTGGCGCAGCGGGCAGCCCGCGATGGTCAGGACGATCGTCAGGGAGACGATGCCGTCGGCGATCTCGACGTCGCGCACCATGTCGAGCTCGGTGACCGGGCGCTGGAGCTCCGGGTCGATGACCTGTTCGAGGGCCTTGAGGACTGCATCGCGGTCCGGCTGCATCAGTCCTGCACCGTAGCGAAGATAGTCCTCATGACCTGGTTCGGGCTCGTCCGGAAGAACCTGCTGCGGCGGCCCGTGCGCACGCTCCTCACCGCCGCCGGTGTGGCCCTCGGCGTGGGGCTGATCGTGGCGCTGCTCTCCATCGCTGCCGGCACCAAGCGGACTGCGGGCGACCTCATCCACTTCGGCCGAGCCGACTTCGGGCTGTTCCAGAGCGGCGTCTCGGACGCGACCAAGTCGCTCCTGCCGGTGTCGCTCGAGCAGCGCATCGCGCACGACCGCGGCGTCGCACAGACGGCGCTCGTGTTCCTCTACGTCACCACGGTCGACGGCAAGGCGTCGTCGCTCGTCATCGGTCTCGCGCCGCACGAGTTCGCGGCGCAGCGCCTGACACTCGTCGACGGCACGCGCACCGGCGTGCTCGCCGGCGACCACTTCGGCGCGCGCATCGGAGAGAAGCTGCGTATCGGCAAGCGCACGTTTCCGGTCACAGGGATCTTCCATAGCGGCGACCGCTTCGAGGACAACGGCGTCGTCCTTCCGCTCGCGACCGTGCAGTCGCTCGCGAACCGTCCCGGCGAGGTGACGAGCATCGGCGTCATCGCGATGCCCGGGCAGCGACCGCAGACGGTCGCGACGCGGCTGGAGAAGAAGTACGGGATCACCGCCGTCGTCGAGCCGGGGCAGGCCGTCAACGTCGACACGTCGTCGCGATTGATCATCGACGTCGGCTGGGTCATCTCGGTGCTCGCGCTCATCGTCGGCGGGGTCGGCGTGACGAACACGATGGCGATGTCGGTCTTCGAGCGTGTCCGCGAGATCGGCATCCTGCGCGCGGTCGGGTGGCCCGGACGGCGGATCGCCGCGCTCATCGTCAGCGAGGCGATCGGCATCTCGCTCGTCGCGCTCGCGCTCGGGCTCGGCGTCGGAGTGCTCGCCGCGCATCTGTTCACCACGCAGACCGGCCTGTCCACGCTCGTGACACCCACCTTCACGGCGGGAGTGTTCGGATGGGGACTCGCGTTCGCGCTCGGCGTCGGCGTCATCGGAGCGGCCTACCCGGCCTGGCGGGCGCTGCGGCTCAGCCCGATCGAAGCGCTCAGGAGGGAATAGCCCGCCGGCGAAGAACGGCGAGCGGATGTCCTGGCCACTCGCAGAGCAGTCACGCCGACACGTCGTCGTCCCGCAGTCGAGACGGCGGACGCCGCGAATCATGTGGGCCGTCGTGCTCGCCGCATTCGTCTGCGGCGCGGCGGTGAGCGCCGCGGGGTTCTCGATCGGCTGGAAGCACCAGGCGCAGAAGGGGACCTCGGCAGAGTCGGCGCTCGTCGTCGCTACCGCGAGCGTCCATTCACTGCGCACACAGCTCGCAGCGGAGCGATCGGACCTCGCAGCCGCGCGCGCGCACGCTCTCGCGGTCGGTACGTCCCGCGCAGCACTGCGCACGTCGCTCGCGAGACTCCACACGCAACTCGCCTCGGCGCAGCACGCGCTCGCGGCGGCGTCGGCGCAAGCCGCACCGCTGAGCAGCGACCTTGCGCGGCTGACGAACGAGCTGCACGCACTCACGTCGTACGTCACGTCGACGCCGTCGAGCCAGCTCGACGCCGGCTACCTGCAGGCGCAGATCGCGTACGTGTCGAAGACGGCGGCCGGGCTCAGCTCGGCGCTTGCAGCGCTGGCGTCTCCGAAGAACTGAGCAGGCCGTCGCGAATCTGAACGACGCGGTCCGCCTGGGCCGCAACGGCGTCGTCGTTCGTGACGAGCAGGATCGTCGTCCCGCGCTCGTCTCGAACGCGCCGGAGCAGATCGAGGATCTGCGCCCCGGTCTCGGAGTCGAGCGCGCCGGTGGGCTCGTCGGCGAGCAGCAACCGCGGCTCGTTCGCGAGCGCGCGTGCGATCGCGACGCGCTGACGCTCGCCGCCTGAGAGCGTCGGCGGATAGTTGCGGGTGCGGTCGCCCAGACCGACCTCGCCGAGCAGCTCGTTGGCGCGCCGCTCCCGCTCTGCGCGAGGGCGCATGCCGAGCATGGGGATCTGCACGTTCTCGACCGCGTTCAGCGTCGTGATCAGGTTGTGGAACTGGAAGACGAACGCGACCGTCTCGGCGCGGTAACGTGCCTGGTCCTCGAGCGTGGCAACGTCGAGACCGGCGACCACGATCTCGCCCGCATCCGGCCGGTCGAGCGCGCCGATGAGATTGAGCAACGTGCTCTTCCCGCCTCCCGAGGGCCCCGTGAGCGCGACAAGCTCACCTTCGTCCAGGTGGAGCGAGACGTCCACGAGCGCGCTGATCCGTCCGTGTTCGAAGCTCTTGCGGACGTGCCGGACGTCGACCTGGGCGCCGCTCACTTGACGGCGGAGACGGCCCAGGTGCCGACGCCGGCGCGATAGCCCGCAGCCGTCGCGATCGCGTGCCAGGCAACGGGCTGGCCGACCGCAGCGGGCGGGAACGCATTCTTGCCCGTGGCCGGGATCGTCTCCTTCCAGATGCCGTGCTTCAGGACGTGCGTCCCGACTTCGCCGACGGAGAACCCGTTGAAGAACACCTGGACGTGGATCTTGCACGCGACCGGCTTGCCGTTCGCGGTCACACGAACCTCGTACCACCACGTGTGGTGGAGGACGGGATGGTGGCTCTGCGCGGTGACGACCACTTTCAGCTTCGGCTTCGCCGCTGCAGCAGGCGCAGCGCCGACGAGCGCCAAGATGCCGACGAGAATGAGCGCGCGCCGCACGGTGCGAAGACTATGGCACGAGGCGAGCGAGCTCACGCGCGGCAGCGCCGAGTGGGCGCGCATCTTCCAGCACAGGCGCGAACAGGTCGCCGTCGCGGTCGACGCGCCCGAGGACGGCCTCCATGCCGAAGTCGCGCGGCCGCACATCCTTCGCCAGCTCTTCCCACCGCAACGGCATCGATACGGGCGCGCCCGGCTTCGGTCGCACCGAGTAGACGGAGGCGATCGTCTTGCCCCAGCCGTTCTGGCGGTGGTCGACGAGCACGCCGGCGCGCTTCTTCTTCAACCACTCCGTCGTGACAAGCCCCGGATGCCTCGCCTCCAGGAGCCGCGACGCCGTCTCGGCGAACGCGTACGTGTCGTCGAACCCGGCACGGCGCTGAATCGGCGCGAGCACGTGAATGCCGTCCGCGCCGCTCGTCTTCACGTAGCCGGGGAGGCCGACCTCGTCGAGGAGCCCGCGGATGAGATGGGCGACCTCGATCGCGAGCGCGAAGCCGTCGGGCTCGTCCGGCGGGTCGAGGTCGAAGACGACGTAGTCGGGCCGGCCGGGCTTGTCCACCCGCGAGTACCAGGCGTTCATGTCGACGCAGTTCATCTGCACCATCCAGAGAATCGCCTCGGGCGAGTTCAGCAGCGCGAAGTCCACTTCTCGCGAGCCGCCTTCGCGTGGATGCGTCGTGAACCGGCGAGTCGGGATCCAGGCGGGCGCCCCGCGCGGAACCTGCTTTTGGAAATAGACCTCGCCCGTAATGCCGTGGGGGTAGCGCTTCAGGGTGAACGGCCGGTCCCGGAGGTGAGGCACGAGCACCGGAGCGATGCGCTCGTAGTACCCGAAGAGGTCGCCCTTAGTGATCCCGTCCTCCGGAAAGAGGACGCGGTCGGGGCTGGTGAGATTTACACGCGACATATGCGGGACTTGTAACAATCCAGTCGTGCACGAAGTTGGCCTCGTGCACGTCGTCAGGCAGGCGGCCTGGTCGGCGTCAGCGTACGGCTCGACCGCCGTACGCGTAGCCGTGCGCGGAACGAAGACGCGCCTCCAGCGCCCGCGCGAGGAACGGCTCGTGTTCGTCGTCGGCTCGCCGCGCTCCGGCACGAGCTTCACGGCGGGCGCGATCGGCGATCTCCCCGCGTTCGTCGACCTCGGCGAAGTACCGCTGCTGAAGGCTGCGATCCCCGACCTCGTCGACCTTCCCGAGCCCGAGCAGGCGGAGGAGATCCGACACGTGCTGCAGCGCGTCCGCGGGCTCGCCTTCGTGCGCAGCCTGCGCGGCGTCGAGCAGACGCCGGAGACCGGCTTCGTGCTTCCTGCAGCGCTGAGCGCGTTTCCGTCTGCGACAGCCGTGCACGTCGTGCGCGACGGACGCGACGTCGTGTGCTCGCTGCTCGACCGCGGATGGCTGAGCGCCAAGAGAAGTAACGAGAGCGACGACGCCAAGCTGTCGTACGGCGTCTACCCGCGCTTCTGGGTCGAGCCCGGGCGCCGGGAGGAGTTCGTCCAGGTGAGCGACGCGCGGCGGGCTGCCTGGGCGTGGCGGCAATACGTCACGGCGGCGCGCTCGGCTCCGGAGCGGACGGTCGAGCTCCGGTACGAGGAGCTCGTCTCCGATCCGGAAGCTGCCACTGAGCCGTTGGCGCACACGCTCGGGGTCGGCACGGAGCAACTGTCCGAGTCGTTCTCCGACGCGCACGCGAGCTCGGTGGGGCGTTGGCGGCGCGACCTCACCGAGCAACAGCTCGAGGACGTCCAGGCCGAGGCCGGCCCGCTGCTCGCCGAGCTCGGCTACAGCTAGCGAGACAAAGCAGCCGCGATCCGGCGGCACGCCTCGGGCGTGCCCGCGGCGGCGATGCGCGAACGCCCTTCCAGATCGAGCTCAGCCTCGCCGAACGGGCGCGGGTCGTCGAACAGGTCGAGCGCGATCCCGACCTCGCGGCAGAGGAGCTGCGCAGCGGCGATGTCGACCGACCGCGCCTCCTTCAGCGAGCAGACGCCGTCGACCCGGCCGGCGGCGAGATGGCACAGGGAAAGAGCGAGCGAGCCCATCACGCGCAGACGGTGCGCGATGCCCGAGAACGCGGCGGCGTGCTCGGCGACGAGCGAGGTGAGCGTCGCCTCGAAGCTAAGGATCTCGATCTGCTCCTTCGGGCGCACGGCGCCGAGCGGCTCGCCGTTCAGCCACGCGCCCTCGCCGCGGCGCGCCGTCCACTCCTCACCCGAGCCGAAATCGTAGACGTACGCGAAGTGCACGTCCTTCATGCGACGGCCGTCCGCGACCGCGATCGAGACGCTGAAGAACGGGATCCCGCGCTTGGCGTTGAGCGAGCCGTCGATGGGATCGACCACCACGACGGTCGAGTCGCCGTCGATGAAGCCCACCTCCTCGGAGACGATGGAGACGCCGAGCGGCCGGAAGCGCTCGAGCACGAGGTGCTCGGCGGCCGCGTCGATCGCCGTCGTGTCGTCTCCACCCTCGCCGCGGCGCAGGACGGGCTCGCGCTCGATCCGCGTCGGCAGCTCCACAAGTGCGCCGCGCACGTCGGCGGCGGCCGCCCGACAGAGCTCGAGCCACTCAGTCAAGCGGGAGGAAGAGCAGGCCGGAGGTGAGCTTCGGATAGAAGAACGTGCTCTTCTGCGGCATGACGTCACCGCGTTCTGCAACTTCCCAGACGTCCTCGATGCGAGTCGGCCGGAGCAGGAACGCCGCCTCCGCGTCGCCGCGGTCGACGGCTGCCACCGCCTCGCGACGTTGCGGCGTGTACGACACGCCCTCCGGCTTCAGCGCTTCGACGATCTCGGGGTCGAGCCCCTCGCCCTCGACGAGCTCGTACCGGCCGTCGCGGTAGAGCACGACACCGGGCAGCTCGTCGCCGGGCGGGTCGATCGGCGCTCCGGGGACGCCGTTCACCGACTGCGCGATGCGATGCGTGGGGAAGATGGTCAGCCCTTCCTGGTCGGTCGGGACGATCACGGCCAGCAACCACGGCGACTCGCCGAACGCGAGCGCGGTCTCGTACCGGTGGTGGCCGTCGGCGATCAGGAGCTGCGCGTCGGCGAGCTCCTCCGTGAGCGCCTCACCGAATTCCGGATCGAGGCGCCAGAGCTTGTCGCCGTCGACCTCCAGATCGGGCTCGCCGAGCCCGTCGATCTCGATCGTCCCGTCCCAGAGGAAGAAGAGGGGCTCGAGCTGCGTTCGCGTCGCGCGCAGGAGGCGCAGCCGGCCCTCCTTCGGCCCCGCGTGCGTGCGCTCGTGCGGCAAGATCACGTGGTTCTCGTACGGCTCTGCGTGGAGCGAAGCGACGAAGCCCTCGCGTTGCCGCGCGACCCCGTCGGGGCCGACGTAGTCCTGCGACAGCCACCAGTACGAGGGCTCGGGATCGCGGACGAGCACGCCCTCCTCCTGCCAGGACGCGAGATCGCGGGCCGCCTGCTCCTCCGAGTCGGGGAGCGTCAGGTGGACGACGTTGTAGGGGCTCCGGGCGAGGTAATCCGCCCGGTCCTCCTCGGAGATGACGTCGTAGGGCGGCGCAACGACGGCCGCGAGGTCCGGCACGTCGTAGCGGAGAGCGCGGAAGGGGCGGATGCGCGCCATCGAGCCTGAAGCCTAGACTCACTCGAAGTGACGGCGATCGCGCAACTGGAGGAGAACCGGACGGTCGAGGGCGTCTACGCGGTCGCGAAGAAGCAGCGCCTGCGAACGAAGAACGGCGCCCCGTACCTCGCGCTCGAGCTCGTCGACCCGAGCGGCCGAATCGCGGCCCGCGTGTGGAACGACGTCGAACTGCTCGACGGCCGCTTCGGCGAGGGCGATGCCGTGCGCGTGCTCGGACGGGTGGAGCGCTTCCGCGACTCGCTCCAGCTCGACGTGCGCACGATCGAGCCCGCAGCCGAGGTCGATCCAGCCGCGATGGCTCCGGCGATGCGGCGCGACGCGGACGAGATCGAAGGCTTCCTCGAGTTCCTCACCGCCGAGGTGCACAACGACGCGCTGCGCGGACTGGTGACGAAGGTGCTCGCAGTCGCGCCGTTACGCACGTATCCGGCCACGCCGGACGGGCATCACTCGTACGCCGGCGGCCTCCTCGAGCACACGGTGGGCGTCGCAACCATCTGTCGCGAGCTCTGCCAGCTCCACCCGCGGCTGCGTCCCGACCTCCTGCTCTCGGCCGCGCTCGTGCACGACGTCGGTCGCACACGCGAGCTCGGCCCGCCGCCGATCTTCCAGCCGACCGAGGAAGGCAAGCTGCTCGGCCACGTGCACCTCGGCCTGCGCATGATCGAGGACGCGCACGCGCCTGCGGAGCTGCTCCACGCCGTCGCGTGCCATCACGACGTGCGCGCGGCGCGCACCGCCGAGGCGGCCGTCCTCTACCACGCGAACCAGCTCGACGCGGTCGCCGCGACGAGGCCTGTCGAAGCTCCGTAGTGGCGCCCGCCTACGCGCTGCTCGCCAGCCTCGCCTGGGGCGTCGGGGACTTCATGGGCGGGCTCAAGAGCCGGCTGATGCCCGCGCTCGTGGTGATGGCGGTGGCGCAGCCGTTCGGGCTCGTGGCACTCGTCATCGCGGTGGCCGTGCGCGGCACCGGGCCGCCGGGGCCGGAAGTCGCATGGGCTGCGCTCGCAGCCGTCTTCGGAACGCTGGGACTCGTCGCGTTCTATCGCGGCATGGCGGCGGGCGCGATCAGCGTCGTCGTCCCGCTGGCCGCCGTCGCGGCCGGCATCCCGGTCCTCTGGGGCCTGACGCAGGGCGACCATGTGTCGTTCCTGCAGGAGATTGGATTCATCGCAGCCCTCGGCGGCGGGCTGATGGCGTCGCTCGAGCGGGGCGCGTCGCGGCGACAGTTCGCCGCCGGCACCGGGTGGGCCCTGCTCGCGCTGCTCGGCTTCGGGGGCTACTTCATCCCGCTGCACGCGAGCGCCGCCCACGACTGGCTGTGGCCGTCGCTCATCTTCCGCGCAGTGTCGGTGACACTCGTGTGGTCGGCGCTGTTGCTGACGCGGCAGCGGCAGCGCGTGCGCGGCGTCCGTTCGCACCTGATCGTGCTCGCGGCGATCGGGTTGCTCGACACAGGCGGGAACACGCTGTTCGCGGCCGCATCGGCATCACACGGACTGCTCAGCGTCGTGTCCGTGCTCGCGTCGCTCTATCCCGCGGTGACCGTACTGCTCGCGCGGTTCGCGCTCGGCGAGCGCGTCGAACGGTCGCAGAACATCGGCATCCTCGTCACGCTCGCCGGCGTCGTGCTGATCAGCGCGGGGTAATCGCTCCGCGCAGCGCGTCGACCGCCTCGGGAACGAGCCGGTAGTACGCCCAGGTGCCGCGACGCGATGACTCGACGAGGCCGGCCTCGCGCAGCACCTTCAGGTGATGCGACACCGTCGGCTGCGCGAGGTCGAGCGCGGCGACGAAGTCGCAGACGCACACCTCGTCGGCTGCGGCCAGCCGGTTGAGGATCGTGACGCGAGCCGGGTCGGCAAGAGCCTTGAACTGAGCGGCGAGCAGGTCGGCCTCCGCCGGATCGAGCGAGGGCGTTTGCGGGCCGCAGCAGAGGACCGGTAACGTATTCATCGATATCCATCAATATAGCGGAAGGAGGATCCATGGAAGACGACTGCTGCGACGGCTGCGGCGAGGGCTGTTGCTGATCCGGTAGCACAGTGCTAGCGTTCCGCACCATGGCGACACTGCACGTGCGGAACGTTCCGGACGACCTGTACGAGCTCCTGCGGGAGCGGGCGGCCGAGAACGACCGCTCCATCGGGGCGGAGACCGTCCAGCTCCTGCAGGAGCGCCTCTTGATCGAGGACACCGCGCAGAAGGTGCGACGGCTGCGCGGCCGGCGGCGGCCGTCGGGGCTCTTTACCCGCTTCACGGTCGAGGCGCGGCAGGCGGTGGTGGCTGCGCAGGAGCAAGCGCGCATGCTGGGTCACGACCACGTCGGAACCGAGCACGTCCTGCTCGGCGTCCTCATGCAGGAACCTGTCCTCGTCGACCTCTCGGCCGACGACGTCCGCGCGCAGCTCGAGCCCGGCGTCGCGCACCCCACCGGGCAGATCCCGTTCGCGCCGACCGCGAAGCAGGCGCTCGAACTTGCGCTCCGCACGGCTCTCTCGCACGGTGACAGCGCGATCGCACCGCGGCACCTGCTCGCCGGCATCGCCAGCACAGACAGCCGCGGCTGCGAGCTCCTACGCGGCGCGAAGATCTTCCCGCCGCTGCCCGAGACACCTGACCCGGTGTTCCGCGTGGTCCCGCTCGAAGGCGATGCCGAGTCGTGGGAGAAGCAGCTGAACGAGGCGGCCGCGCTTGGGTACGAGCTCGTCGAGATCGTCGACCGGCGCGCGATCCTCAGACGTTGAAGCGCACGTTGAGGACGTCTCCGTCCTCGACGACGTAGTTCTTCGCCTCCAGCCGTTGCTTGCCCGCCCGCGCCGCCTCCGCGTGACCGCCGGCGGCGACAAGGTCGTCCCAGCGCACGACCTCGCAGCGGATGAAGCCGCGCGCGATGTCGGAGTGGATCGTCCCGGCCGCGTCGATCGCGGTGCTGCCCCGGCGCAGCGTCCACGCGCGCGTGTCCTTCTCGCCTGCGGTGAAGAACGTGATCAGGTCGAGCGTCTCGACGAGCTGTCGCACGACCGCGGCGAGCGCCGACTCGCCGCTCCGGAACTCCGCGGCCTCCTCCTCGGGCATCTCCGCCAGCTCAGCCTCGAGTTGCAGGTCGATCCCGTCGGGGCCGTTCACGATCGAGAGCAGCGGCTTCGTCGTCAGCGGCTCGAGCTCCGGCGGGAGCTCGCCCTCCCAGTCCGCGAGCGCATGACCGGCGTCGAGGTGCGCGAGCAGACGCTCGAGATCCTCGGCCTCCCGCTTCACCTTCGCGTCTCCCGACTTCGCCTGCTTGGCGACGCGCTCCAAGCGGCGCTCGACGTGGTCGCGGTCGGCGACGAGCAGCTCGAGCTTCAAGGTCTCGAGGTCGTCGTCGGGCACTCGGGTGCCGGAGAAACCGTCGAGGACGACGAGCAGCGCGTCGACCTGCCGCAACTTCCCGAGCAGCTCCGGCCCGGTGCCGCGCACTTCGACGACGCGGACAGCGGCCGGCGTCACCTTCCGCGCGTGCACGACCTCCGCGAGCTGCTGCAGCCGTGGATCGGGGATCGCGGCCATGCCGACCTCGCCGTGCGCCCGCGCGCCCGTGAGCGCGGCGAACAGCATCGACTTGCCCGAGCTCTGCAGCCCGACGATTCCAACTTCCAACGCCAAGCCTACGGCTCCTGGTTTGATGCGGAATGAGAATGGCCGCGGTTCACCGCTGTCATCCTCGGGACGTTAGCTACGTCTTCTGCGTGATCTGCTTCTGGAGCGACGCGAGCGCCCGGTGCTGGAGCGACTTGATCGCGCCCTCGGTCTTGCCGAGGATGGTGGCGACGTCGGCGTTCGCGAAGTTGAAGATGAACTTCAGCGCCAGCACCTGCTGTTGCTCCGGCGAGAGCGTGTCGATCAGCTCCATCATCGACTGGCGGCCGATCGAGTGCATGGCGAGCATCTCCGCCGACGGCTCCTCCGAGCCCGGCGGCTCCGGCACCTCCTCCTCCGGCTGCCACCGCTTGCGCGCGCGGAAGTGATCCATCGCGAGGTTGTGCGCGATCCGGAAGAGCCACGCCGAGAACGGGGCCGAGCGCCAGCGGAAGCGTCCGATCGACTCGAGCATCCTCAAGAAGGTCTGCGTCGTCAGGTCCTCGGCGTCGTGCCGGTTCCCGACGCTCATGTGCAGGTAGCCGTAGATGCGGTCGAAATGGATGAGGTACAGCTCTTCGAGCGCGTCGCGGTCGCCTTGCTGGGCTCGGTCGACCAGTCTCCGAACGTTCTCGTTCGAATCGTCCGCAGTGCGGCTCATCGGAATGTGCTTCCCCCGGCGCGGGAGCGGACTAACCCTCCGCTACGCCGCGGTGAAGCCGACGTGGCTCGACCGGTTGAAGCGGCGAAGGTACGCGACCTCCGGAACGACGACGTGGTACGGCCCCTCGTCGGTGTCGAGGACGACGACCCTGGGGCCGTCCTCGTGCAGCGCCCGCTCGAGCTGATCGGCCGACTCCTGCGAGACGAACGTCCCGATCACCTGGCCGCCCTGGAAGCCGACCTCGACCCGTACGCGATCGCCGCTAGCCACTCGACACCACCTCCGTGAGAACACCGTGGACGGAATCAGGATGCACGAACGCGACCTCCAGGCCGAACATGCCGCGCCGCGGCTCCGCGTCGATCAGCTCGACGCCGTGCCCGGCGAGCTCGCGGAGAAAGACCCGGACGTCCTCGACCTCGTAGGCGACGTGATGCATGCCGGGGCCCCGCTTCGCGAGGAACTTGCCCACTGGAGTGTCGTCCCCGAGCGGCGCCAGCAGCTCGACGCGCCCCGAGCCGACGCGGACGGATGCTGCCTCGACGCCCTGGTCGTCGACCCGCACGCGGTGCTCGAGCCGGCCGCCGAAGAGGCGCTCGTACGTCGACACCGCCTCGTCGAGATCGGCGACCGCGAGGCCGACGTGATGGATCCCGCGTGCCTCCACGCGGCGATCGTAGCGTTAGCGGAGGCGCCGAATGAATCGGCGCCTCCTTTCTGGTCGGCATCGCGAGCGACGCCTTATCAGGCGCCGGGCTGCCCCGCCGCGACCGCGCGCGGAACGCCGACCGACTCGGAGGCCCGGGACTCGGCCTCGACGCCGGCGAGCATGGCGACGACCTCGTCGCGCATGAGCGTCTCCCGCTCGAGCAACGCCGCCGCGAGGCGGTCGAGGGGGACGCGATGCTTCTTGAGGAGGCGCAACGCCTCGGTGTACGCCGTGTCGGTGAGGAGCGCCTGCTCGCTGTCGCGCAGCCGCTTGGTTTCCTCCGACAGGGCGTAGTTGTCGGCGCGCAGGGTGCGGGACGACACCGACTCCGACATGCCCCACTCGAACACCATCGAGCGCGCGATGTCGGTCACCTTCTCGAGGTCGTTGGCGGCGCCGTTCGTGACGCGGCCGAACACGACTTCCTCGGCGGCGCGGCCGGCGAGTGCGACGACCATCCGGTCGATGAGCTCTTCCTTCGTGTGCAGGTAGCGATCTTCCTCGGGGAGGTAGAACGCGTACCCGAGCGCCTCACCGCGGGAGACGATCGTCACCTTCTGCAGCTCCATCGCCGAGCCCATCAAGTGCGCCATGAGCGCGTGTCCGCCTTCGTGGAAGGCAAGGATGCGCCGCTCCTTCTCGGTGAGAACCTTCTTCTGCTGCAGACCGGCCACGACGCGCTCGATGGCGTTGTCGAAGTCGCGCTGCGTGACGTAGGCGTCGCTGCGGCGGCCGGCGAAGATCGCGGCCTCGTTGCAGATGTTGGCGAGCTCCGCGCCGGTAAGGCCGCTCGTCTGCCGCGCCACCTGGTTGAGATCGACGTCGGGCCCGAGCGGCTTGCTGCGCGTGTGCACGCCGAGGATCGCCTCGCGGCCGGAAAGATCCGGCGGTGGGACGAGCATCTGCCGGTCGAAGCGGCCCGGGCGCAGCAGCGCCGGGTCGAGATCCTGGATGCGGTTGGACGCGCCCATCACGACGACCTGCTCCGCGCCTTCGAAGCCGTCCAGCTCGACGAGAAGCTGATTGAGCGTCTGGTCCTGCTCGCGGTTGAAGCCGTGACCGCTGCGCTGCGCGCCGACGGCGTCGAGCTCGTCAATGAACACGATCGCGGGCGCGTGCTTGCGCGCCTCCGCGAAGAGCTTGCGAATGCGCGCTGCGCCGAGGCCGGCGAACATCTCGACGAACGACGACGCGCTTGCGGAATAGAAGTTCGCGCCGGACTCGTGCGCGACCGCCTTCGCGAGCAACGTCTTTCCGGTCCCCGGCGGACCGTACAGCAGGAGGCCCTTCGGCACCTTCGCGCCGAGGCGCTGGAAGCGCTTCGGGTCGCGCAGGAAGTCGACGACCTCCATCAGCTCCGCACGCACCTCCTCGACGCCGGCGACGTCGCTCCAGGTCACCTGCGAGCGCGACCGGCTGGCGATCGCCGACGGGCGGACCCGCGGCATCATCCCGACCGTCTTGAACAGCAGCCACGCGGTGAGGATGAGGATCCCGAAGAACGCCAGCGGGAGCCAGGTGGTGGCGAAGTTGGAAAGCCAATGGAACCAGTGCCCCACCATTCGTTCCTCCATCGTACGACAGAAGCCCGTCCCTCAAATGGGGGACGCTGACTACCCTTCCGTGGGTGATCGGCAACCTCGCGGGCGAGCGTTACCTCAACTTGACGACTTTCCGGAAGGACGGAAGCGAGGCCTCGACGCCGGTTTGGGTCGTGAGCGACGACGGCGCGCGGCTGCTCGTCTGGACAGGCGGGCAGACGTGGAAGGCGAAGCGCATCCGGCGCGATCCGCGCGTGCTCGTCGCACGGTCGACCATGCGCGGACGCGAGCGCGGCGAGCGAATCGAAGGACGCGCGCGCATCGTCGAGGGCTTCGACGTGAAAGCGCTCATCCGCAAGAAGTACGGCTGGCAGATGCGCCTGCTCGAGCTCGCAAGCCGCGGCGAGGACGCGTCGGTCGCGATCGAGATCGTCGCCGCTTAAGGTTCTCCGGTGTCAGACACGCGAAGCGGTGTCTGACACCGGCGTTACTGAACCCGCTCGAGCCGCGTGTTCTCGCGGTAGCTACGCCCGAACTTGCCCGACGGCCGCCCGTCCGTGAGGACGACGTCACCGGTGAAGTCGTTGGCGCCGCGGATGAGCCACGAGCCGACGCCGTAGGCATCCACGGGAACGCCGAGCTGCTCGAACTCGCGGATCTTCTCGACGGTGAAGCCGCCAGAGACGACGATCTTCACGCGCTCGAAGCCGTCGCGGTCGAGCGCCTCGCGGACGCGTTGCACGAGCCGCGCGTTCACACCGGTGGGCTTGAAGTCGCCCATCTCGTCCACGAGCGAGAAGTCAACGAGGCTCTCCGAGGTGTCGAGCCGCACGCCCCACAGACGGTCGCCGAGGGCACGCGCGACCTCGAGCGCGGTCGCGACCGAGTTGTTCTCGAAGTCGACGAGGACTGTGACGCGAGTCTCCGCCGGCGCCCAGTCCGCGAACTTCGAGGCGGCGAGCACGGTGTTGCCGCCGTACGACGCGATGAGCGCGTGGGGCACCGTGCCGATGCCGCGCCCGCCCCACCACGATGCCTGCTCGTCGGTGGTGACGCCGATCTCGGCCCCGGTGATGATCCCCGCAACGTACGCGGCGTAGCCGTCGCCGGTCTGCACGCGGTGATGATCGTGGCGCGCGGGCATGAAGATGATCGGCTTGCGGTTCGCAGCCTCGACGATGCGGACGACGTTCGACGTGATCAGCGTCCGGCGCGCGAGCACGCCGAGATAGAGCGTCTCGAGATGCGCGAAGAGCGTGTAGTCGCCCTCGATCGTCAGCACGGTCTCATACGGCTCGATCGGGTCTCCGTCGTAGAGCGCGTGCACGGTGAGCGCGTCCCAGTCGTCGCTGCAGAGCTTGAGGATCGCAAGCGCCTCGTCCATCCCGCCGAGATACGCGTGGTTCTTCTGGAAGACCTGCATGACCACACGAGGACGGCGTCCGTCCGCGAGGAGCGTCGCGCGCGAGTGGTTGAAGTACGCGTCGGTGTAGTAGCCGGCCCGCATCTTCTCGACGGGTAGGTCGAAGACGTCGGGATCGAGGCGATTACGTGTTGTGCGCGTCGTCGCCACGTTCGAGCTCCAGGCAGGCGCTGAGCGCCGCCTCGGCGACCTCGAGCTGCGCGGGCGTCGGATCAGCCGTGGTGAGCCGGTGCTGAAGCTCGTGACCCGGCTTCGACAGCGCCTGCGCGACGACGTTCTTGGGATGCCGCGTCATCCAGCCGAAGATCTCGGTGGATGCGCCGAGCGCGCCGAGCTGTGCGGCCGACCGTGCGTGGTTGCGCATCCGCTCGGGAGCGAGCGACGCGAGCACGTTGCCGGCGGCCGTCGTGAGGAGCAGCGGCCCGATGAGATGACCGCCGCAGCGCTCGTGCTCCTTCTGCGCGCCGGGGCCGTGCTCGTACGTGCCGATGGAGATGTGCTCGGCGCCGTGATACGAGGCGAGCTCGCCGCTGCGGAGCGACAGCGCCGCCGGCGCGAGCGAAAGCAGGCCGGAAAGCAGCTCCTGCGCCGCGGGCCGCATCCGGCTCGACTCGCGCAGGCCTTTGACCACGACCGCCGTCCCGAGAATGGAGACGAGCGTGCGCCGGTCCTGCATCGGCAGCTGCGCCGCCGGCAGCCGTCGCTTGAGCTCCGGAAGCACGGCGAGCGACTCGACGAGTCTCGCCGGCCCGCGCAGCAGCGGCGTCTTGACGCCGGAGGCGACGAAGCGCTTGCGCGCCGACGCGACCTCGACGCGGCCGTCGGAGTGGCGGATCGCGCACGCCCAGGAGGTCGGGCCGTGCACGAGCACTCCGTTCGCCAGCGCCATCCCCCCGAGGCGGATTTTCTCCTCGCTCATGTCGTTGAGGGTACTCCAGCGGCCGATCGCAACGCGTGCTGCAGGGCAATGGCGCCCTCGCCAAGCGGAATCCGAGCGCCGTCGACGGCGGAGATGGGCATCACCTCGCGGATCGACGACGTCAGAAACACCTCGTCGGCGGCGGCGAGCCGCGGGAGGGGAAAGGATCCCTCCTCCACCTCGTATCCCACCGTCGGTGCGAGCTCGAGGATAACCGCGCGCGTGACGCCCGCGAGGATGGGCAGCTCGAGCGACGGAGTCAGCAGACGCTCTCCTTCGCGCCACCACACGTTCGCAGTCGGCGCCTCCAGCACAGTGCCGTCGTGGGCGACGAGAAGCGCATCGTCTGCTCCGAGCTCCGAGGCCGTGTCCTGCGCAGCCATGTTCTCCGCGTAGCTCGTCGACTTCGCTGCAGCGAGCGCGCCGGTGGACCAGCGGACGACGGCGAGGCGCAGCCCGCGCGCGCGCTGCTCCTCGAGCGCAGGGTCGATCGCAGCCGCCGTGGCGACGAGCGTCGTCCCCGTCCAGTAGAAGCGCAGCGCGAGATCGGAGACACCTGCTGCCTTGACGACGCCGTCGGCGAGCCGCATGCACTCATCTGCGTCCGGATCGGGCAGCCGCACGCGCGCGGCCGACCGCCCGAGCCGGTCGATGTGCGCGTCGAGGCGGAACGGCGTGCCGTCGTACACGCGCGCGGTCTCGAAGACGGCGCGTCCGCGAAGCAGCGCCTCGTCGTCCGCCGTGAACACCGGTGCGTGCGGATCGACGAGCCCGCGGCCGGCGACCGCGACGGCGAGGAGGTTCATACCGCCGCCAGAAGTGGGCGGGCCTTGACCCACGACTCCTCGATCTCGGCGGCGGGCTCGGAGTCCCACACGATGCCGCCGCCCACCCACAGGTGGATCGAGCCGTCGGCGATCCCGAACGTGCGGATGGTGAGCGCGAGATCGAGGTCGCCGTTCGCGTAGACGCGGCCGAGCGCGCCCATCGACGCGCCGCGGCCGACCGGCTCGAGCGCATGGATCAGCTCGAGCGCGCTCGACTTCGGACAGCCGGTGACGGATCCGCCCGGAAGGACGGCCTCGAGCAGCTCGGTCAGCGTCACGCCGGGGCGGAGCTCGCCCTCGACCGTGGCGACGAGGTGCGAGACACCGGCCAGCTGCCGCTCCGCGAACAGCTCGGGCCAGCGCACGCTGCCGGGGACGCACACGCGCGACAGGTCGTTGCGCTCGAGGTCGACGATCATCACATGCTCGGCCGCATCCTTCGCAGACTCGATGGGGACACCGGCCGGCCGCGTGCCCTTGATCGGCGACGTGCGCACGACGTTCCCACGCTTCTGCAGGAGCAGCTCGGGCGAGGCGGAGACGATCGCCCACCCGTCGCCGACGAGCGGCACGGGCTCGAGCGGCCGGAGCGGCGCGAGCGCGGCAGCGACTGCAACCGGGTCGCCCTCGAAGTCGGCGCGGAGGTGCTGGACGAGGCTCACCTGGTAGACGTCGCCCTCGTAGATGGCCGCGCGCACGGTCTCGACCGCGGCGGCGTATTCCTCCGGGCTCCACGTCGTCTCCCACTCGCCGACCGAAAACGATCCGTGTGCTGCCGGCGTCGCCTCGAGGGAGTACGCGACCTTCGGCAGCTCGCACGGCTCCGGCGCCGACGGCGCGGACGCGCCGTACGCGACGAACACGCGCGCGACATCGAACTCCTCCGCGGCGAGCGCGGGCTCCAGCTCCGCGAGCGACCCGAGCTCGACTGTCAAGCTAGGCATCGCTCGCGATGCCGACTTCAGCGCGCGCGGGTCTCCCGCGCGCGCGTCTGTGCTGGAGGACTCCCACACTGGAATACGCGCTCACGCTTGAAGCATCGCGTGCGCCGCGTACCGGAACCAGTTCACGTTGAGCTCGAGATCGTCGACGGGAATGCGCTCGTCGGCGGAGTGGATGAGCGTCGCGGAGACGTCCGCGGGCATCGACCGCATGGGGAAGAAGCCGTACGCGACCGTTCCGAACGCCTCGCGCAGCCAGTGGCTGTCGGTGAAGCCCGGGCATGCGAGCGGCACCGCCCGCGCGCCGGGCTCCGTCTCGGCGACGAAGGACTCGATCGCACGCCAGAGCGGCGTGTCGAGCGACGAGCGCGTGCCTCCTTGTGCCTCGCCGAAGACGAGCTCGTACTCGATGTCGTCGCCGAGCATCGCCCGCACGACCGGCTCGATCTGCGCGGGCGTCTGGCCCGGAAGTAGACGGCAGTCCACCTCGAGGTCGACGAGTGCTGGAATGACGTTGCGCTTGTGCGAAGCGGTGATCATCGTCGGCGAGAACGTCGGCGCGAGCAGTGCGCGCACGACCTCCCCGGTAATCTCGTCCAGCGCGCGCAGGCGGTCGACGATGTCGGCGGTCGGCGGAAGCTCGCCGAGGACGCTGCGCGTGAACGCCTCGACCTCCTGCTGGACCTGCTGCTCGGGCCGGTACGCAGCGATGCGCTCGATCAGCGTCGCCGCTTTGACGAGCGCGTTGTCGGCGATGGACGGCATCGACGCGTGCCCGGAGCGGCCCTTGACGAGGATCCTGAACGGTGCCGTGAGCTTTTCCGCCGTCGTGCACTGGTAGAAGGTCGCTCCGCCGAGCTCGATGCGATCGCCGCCGCCCTCGTTGATCGCGAAGTCGCAGCGAACGGCGTCCGGGTGCGCCTCGCACAGCCACTGGAGGCCGAAGCCGTCGCCGACCTCCTCGTCGGCGGTGGAGGCGAGGATGAGGTCGCCGGCAGGCCGGAAGCCCTCGCGCACGAGCGAGGCGAGCGCGACCGCCTCGGCGGCGACCTGGCTCTTCATGTCGAGCGCGCCGCGGCCCCAGATCTCGCCGTCCCTCACCTCGCCGGAGAAGGGCGGCACCGACCACTCGGCCGGATCGGCGAGGACGACGTCCGTGTGGCCGAGCAGCAGCAGCGACGGGCCGTCGCCGGTGCCCCGGACGCGCGCGACGAGGTTCGCGCGCTCCGGCACGCGCGCATAGAGCTCGCACTCCACGCCGTTCGCCTCCAGGTAGTCGCGCAGCAGCTCCGCGGCGGCGGTCTCGTTGCCGGGCGGATTGGTCGTGTCGACGCGGATGAGGCGCGCCAGCAGGTCGGTCACCTCGACGCGCAGGCTGTCGGCCACCACGGGCGGAGCATACTTCTGCGGGTGAGCGACCTCTTCGCCGATGCGGCATCGCAAAGGGCCGGTGAGATCGCGCCGCTCGCGCAGCGGCTGCGGCCCCGGTCGCTGGACGAGTTCGTCGGACAGGCGCACGTGCTCGGCGAGACCTCGGCCCTGCGACTGGCGATCGCCGAGGACCGCGTCCGGTCTTCGATCTTCTACGGGCCGCCGGGCTCCGGCAAGACGACGCTGGCGCGCATCGTGGCCGCGTCGACGGGGGCCGCGTTCGAGGAGCTCTCGGCCGTGTCCGCCACGGTGAAGGACGTACGGGAGGTTCTCGCGCGCGCGCGTGAACGGTTGGGAACGAGCGGCCGGCGGACGATCCTCTTCCTCGACGAGATCCACCGCTTCAACAAGGCGCAGCAGGACGCGCTGCTGCCGGCCGTGGAGGATGGCCTCCTGACGCTGATCGGCGCGACGACCGAGAACCCGTACTACGAGGTGAACTCGGCGCTGCTGTCCCGCGTGCAGGTCTACGAGCTCGAGACGCTGTCGGAGGAGGAGATGGCCGTCGTCGTTCGCCGTGGGCTGGCGGAGATCGGCGGCGACGCGGCCGACGAGGTCGTCGACCTGATCGTGCGTCGCGCCGGCGGCGACGCACGCAACGCGCTCAACATCGTCGAGCTCGCATCGGAGACCGCTCGCGGCGCAATCACGATGGAGAACGTCGAGGACGCGGCGCGCAAGCGGCCTGTCGTCTACGACAAGGCGTCGGACGCACACTACGACTTCACGTCTGCGTTCATCAAGTCGATGCGCGGGTCCGACCCGGACGCCGCCGTGTACTACCTCGCAGCGATGCTCGAGGGCGGAGAGGACGCGCGCTTCATCGCGCGACGCATGATCGTGCTTGCCTCCGAGGACATCGGCAACGCGGATCCGCAGGCGCTCGTCGTCGCCGTCGCTGCGGCACAGGCGGTCGAGCACGTCGGCCTGCCGGAGGCGCGGCTGAATCTCGCACAGGCCGCGATCTACCTCGCGCTCGCGCCCAAGTCGAACGCGAGCTATGTCGCGATCAACGAGGCGACGGCGGACGTTCGGGAGCACGGAACCGCGAAGCCGCCGAAGTCACTGCGAGACGCGAGCTGGTACGGCCGGCAGCTCGGTCACGGCAAGGGCTACGTCTACCCGCACGACGACCCGCAGGGATTCGAGGTCGACTACCTTCCGGACGAGCTCAAGGGCAAGAAGTACTACAGGCCGGACTGATGCGGCTCCACGTCCACGAATGGGGCGACCCTGACGCACCGCCGGTCGTGTGCCTGCACGGCGTCACCGCGCACGGCGAGCGCTTCATGCAGCTCGCGGAGGAGCGGTGGGCGGCGCACTTCCACGTCATCGCCCCCGACCTGCGCGGCCACGGGCGTTCCGGCTGGGAGCCGCCGTGGGACTTCGGCACGCACGTCGCCGACCTGATCGAGACGATCGACGGCCTCGGCCTCGGCCAGCCGGACTGGGTCGGCCACTCGTTCGGCGGGCGGCTCGTCCTCGAGCTTGCCGCGCGCCATCCGGAGCGGATCCGGCGGGCCGTGCTGCTCGATCCGGCGATCGACATCCTCCCCGACGTGGCCGAGTTCATGGCCTACGTCGAGTCGCACGAGCAGGTGTTCGACTCCGCGGCCGCGTACGTCGAAAGCCGTCACGACGCCGGCCAGATCGACGTCGCGCGCGCGCTCGCGGACATTCCGCTCTACCACGACGTCCTCCCGGACGGACGCATCAAGCGGCGCACGTCGCAGGACGCCGTGATCTCGATCTACCGCGAGCTCGCGACACCTTCGCCTGCACCCGACACGCTGACCGTGCCGACCCTCCTCCTCTATGCGCCCGAGTACGGCCTCGTGCGCAACAACCATCTGCAGGCGTACGAGGGCCGAGTCGAGGTCGTCACGGTGCCGGGCCTCCACATGGTCATGTGGTCGGCGTTCGACGAGACCGCAGACGCCGTCGAGCGGTTCCTACAGGATCCGCGCTCCTAGCGCAGAGGCGATCAACTCGACCGCAAGCTTGCCGGTCGCGTTCTCGCGGTCGAGCACCGGGTTCACCTCGACGACGTCGAAGGAGTCGGCCTTCGCCGACTCGGCGATGACCTCCATCGCGAGGTGCGCCTCGCGGTAGGAGAGCCCGCCGCGCACCGGCGTGCCGACGCCGGGCGCGGTCTCGGGGTCGACGACGTCGAGGTCGAGGCTGACGTGGAGGAACGCAGCGCCCGAGGCGTGCGCGATCGCATCGCGCATGCAGTGCTCGACGCCGATCCGGTCGATGTCGGCCATCGTGTAGACCTTCGCGTCCAGTTTCTTCAGGAGCTCGCGCTCGCCCTGATCGAGCGAGCGCACGCCGAAGAGCGACAGGCGGCCGGCCTCGACCGCGGGCAGCGTCCAGCCTTCGTAGTCGAACGCGCGGCCGCCGAGGCCGAGCGCTGCGGCGAGCACCATGCCGTGCACGTTCCCGCTCGGAGACGACTCCGGCGTGTTCAGGTCGCCGTGCGCGTCGATCCAGAGCACGCCGCCGGGTCCGTGGGCCGCTGCCATGCCGACGAGGGTGCCGAGCGCGATCGAGTGGTCGCCGCCGAGCACGAGCGGCGTCTGCCCATCGCGGCGCGCGCCTGCGACGAGCTTCGCCACCTCGTCGCAGAGTGCAAGGATCTGCCGGAGGAAGCGCGCGCGCTCGTCTCCCGCCTCGGTCGACTCCGCGACGGGCGCGATGACGTTGCCGAGGTCGACGGTGCGGATGCCGAGGGCCTCGCGCAGATGCTGCTCGAGCCCGGCGTACCGGATTGCCGACGGGCCCATGTCGACGCCGCGCCGTCCCGCACCGAGGTCGAGCGGAGCACCGATCAACGCGATCTCACGAGCAGTCGGTTGCACGGTCACGCCGGCAAGGCTAACGTCAGCCCGTGGACCACCCCGACGGGACGGTCGCGGTACCGGTGCGCGTCCTCCTCGTGGACGACGACCGTGAGTTCCTCGAGTCGCTCCTGCCCCTGATCGAGCACCAGCCCGTGCTAACCGTTGCCGGGACCGCGGGCAACGGCCTCGATGCGATCGAGCTCGCGGACGAGCTCGAGCCCGACGCGGTCGTGATCGACCTGCACATGCCGATTGTCGACGGCGTCACTGCCGTCGCGCGGCTGCGGAAGGACCATCCCAACCTGTGCCTGATCGCGCTCACCGGTGATCCGGCCCCGGAGCTCCACGATGCCGTGACCGAGGCGGGCGCCGACGCGGTCCTCATGAAGGGCGACCTCGTCGACAGCCTCGTCCAGCGGCTGCGCGCCGTACGCGCGGCGCAAGAAGCCCGCTAGACTCACGCCCGCGGCGAGGTAGCTCAGCTGGTAGAGCACTCGGCTGAAAACCGGGGTGTCGCCGGTTCGAGTCCGGCCCTCGCCATTCGCCTGCGCGCGTCAGCGTTCTTCGCGCACGTACGGCAAGCCGAGGCTCGCGGGTGCGCCCAGCCTGCGCCGGGCCCCACTGGCTGACACGAAGACGAGCACGACGACCGTCATCACGTACGGGAGCGAGTTCGCCCACAGCTCCGTCGGCCCGAGATTGATGCCGCGCGCCTGGAGCTGCGGCGACAGCGCCTGCAGCGCACCGAAGAAGTACGCCCCGACGAGGCAGAGCGCCGGGCGCCAGAACGCGAAGATCACCAGCGCGATCGCGATCCAGCCGGCGCCGCCGGTGATCCCGCTCACCCACTGCGGCGTGATGGCGAGCGTGAACGTCGCGCCCGCGACACCCGCGAAGGCGCCGCCCGCAAGCGTGTGTGCGTAGCGGTACGCGGTGACGTTGATCCCCATCGCGTCTGCGGAGGCCGGTGCCTCGCCTACCGCGCGCACGTTGAGCCCCAGCCGCGTCCGCGAGAGATAGAGCGAGACCCCGACGACGCAGACCCACGACGCGTACACGAGCACGTTCTGCCCGAAGATGATCGGGCCGACGACCGGCAAGCGCTGCATCGACGCCGGGAAGACGGCCGCGCTGAAGGCGTGCCGCGCGGGGTTGTCGGCGAGATTGAGGTCGTTGCCGAGGTACGAGGAGAGCCCGGCGGCGCCGGCGAAGATCGTCAACGCCAGACCGGAGACGATCTGGCTCGCGCGCAGCGTGATGACGAGGAAGGCGTGGATGGCGGCCATCGCCATGCCGGCGATCGCGGCGACGCCGACGGCGGCCGCGAGCGAGAGCGCGGTGTCGGCGTGCAGGCGCTGCACCGTCCAGAAGCCCATCACCGCGCCGACGAGCATCATTCCCTCGACGCCGAGGTTGAGCACGCCAGAGCGCTCCGCCAGCAGCTCGCCGAGCGCGCCGTAGAGGAGCGGCGTCCCGTAGGCGACGCCCGACGCGAGCACGACGACGAGCAGCGAGTTGTTCACGCCGCCTCCGTCGCCGGCATCGTGCGACCGACGCGAACGCGATAGCGCACGAGCAGCTCTCCGCCGAGCGCCGAGAACAGGATGATCCCCTGCATCACACCGACGAGGCCGGACGGGAAGTCGGCGCCCTGCAATGTGTTGCCGGCGTTCTGCAACGCGCCTATGAGGAACGCGACGACGACGACGGCGAGTGGGTTGTAGCGCGCGAGCGCGGCGACGACGATTCCCGTGTACCCGTAGTACTGCTTCTGCAGGCCGTTCGGGTCCGCGTCGAGCATGTGGGCGAAGTCGCCCACTTGGCTCGCGCCGCCGAGCCCGGCGACGGCGCCGGAGATGCCCATCACCGCGAGGATCTTGCGGCGCGTCCGCATGCCGGCGTACTGCGCGGCGCGCGGCGAGTCGCCGAGGACCTGCGCCTCGAAGCCGAAGCGCGTGCGCGTGAACAGGAACCAGAGCAGGAACGCGACGAGGACGGCGATCCCGGCGCCGAGCGGCAGCGCGATGCCGCCGCGCACGTGGATCATCGCGCTCGGCCACAACGCGTCGTTCGGCAGCGTCTTCGAGGTCGGGAAGACGCTCGCGTTGAAGCCCTTCGTCTGCCGCCAGTACGACTCGGTGTTGAAGACGAGATACGTCAGCACGTACGCGGCGACGTAGTTGAGCATCAACGACGTGATGATCTCGTTCGTCTTGAAGAACGCGCGCAGCGCGCCGGGGATGAGCGCCCAGGCCGCACCTCCCGCGCAACCGGCAATGACCATCGCGAAGATGACGAGCGCCGTCGGCCAACCGTGGCCGCCGAGGTAGAGCCCCGCTGCGTCGGCGGTGATCGCGCCCATGAAGAGCTGGCCCTCCGCGCCGATGTTGAACAGACGCATCCGGAACGCGGCCGCAGCTGCGAGGCCGGTGAACGCGAGCGGCGTCGCCTGCGTCAGCGTCTGGCCAAGGGCTCCGCTGTTCAGGAAGGCGGCGTCGATGATCTGCCGGTAGCTCGACAGCGCGTTGTGACCCGTCGCGTAGAGGACGAGGCCGGCCGCGAAGAACGCGAAGACGAGCGAGCCGGCCGGGACGGCAACGATCAGCCACCGGGGCTGCCGCAGCCTGCGCTCAATCCGCACGAGGATCCTGTCCGCCGGCCATGAGCAGGCCGATCTCCTCGACGTCCGCCTCCTCGCGCGACGTCTCGCCGACGATCGCGCCCTCGTACATCACCGCGACGCGGTCGGCGAGCAGGAGGATCTCGTCCAGGTCCTCGCTGATGAGGAGCACGCCGACGCCGTCTGCGGCGGCCTCGCGCAGGTACGCGTGCACCGTCTCGATCGCGCCGACGTCGAGCCCGCGGGTCGGCGACGCGGCGATGAGCAACCGCGGCTTGCCGGAGAACTCGCGCGCGAGGACAACCTTCTGCAGGTTGCCGCCCGACAGGAGCCGCGCAGGCGCGCCGGGCCCAGGCGCGGCGATGCTGTAGCGCTGGATCAGCTCGACGGCGCGTTCGCGAATGCGCCCGATCCGGAGCAGCGGCCCGTGCGACGAGCTCCGCTCGCGGTAGCCCTTCAGCGCGAGGTTCGAGGCGATGCTCAAGCTCGGCGCGACCCCGGTTCCGAGCCGGTCCTCCGGCACGTATGCGACTCCCGCTGCGATCGCCGACCGCGGATCGCCGGCCCGGATCGCCTTGCCGCACACAAGGATCTCCCCGCGCGTCGCCCGGCGCATGCCGGCCACCGTCTCCGCCAGCTCCCGTTGCCCGTTGCCTGCAACACCGGCAACGGCGACGATCTCCCCGCCGTGCACGACGAGCGACGCGCCCCGCACAGCAGAGTCGCCCCGGTCGCCGTCGGACCAGACGTCCGTGAGCTCGAGCACGAGCTCGCCCGCGGTCCTCGCCCGTGCCGGCTGCACGCTGTCCAGCTCGCGGCCGACCATGAGCGACGCGAGCGAGCGTAACGTCGCGTCGGCCGCCGACACGGTGGCGACCGAGCGGCCGCCGCGCAGGACGGTGACCCGGTCGGCGACCGCCTTCACCTCGTGCAGCTTGTGCGAGATGAAGACGACCGTCCTTCCTTCGACGGCCATCTCGCGCAGCGTCTCGAACAGGACGTCGGCTTCCTGCGGCGTCAGCACCGCCGTCGGCTCGTCGAGGATGAGGATGCGCGCCTCGCGATAGAGCGCCTTCAGGATCTCAACGCGCTGCTGCTCTCCGAGCGAGAGCTGCCACACGCGAGCGCGCGGATCGACGGCGAGGCCGTAGCGCTTCGAGAGCTCGGCGACGCGCTGCTCGATCGCGCGATGCCTGAGCCGGAACGTGCGGCCTTCGCCGCGATGGTCGCCGAGCACGACGTTCTCCGCGACGGTGAACGTCTCGACGAGCCGGAAGTGCTGGTGGACCATGAAGATCCGCGCGTCGAGCGCGTCACGCGGCGAGTGGAACTGCACCGGCTCGCCGTCGATGAAGATCTCGCCCGCGTCAGGCCGGTAGAGACCGGTGAGGATGTTCGAGAGGGTGCTCTTGCCGGCGCCGTTTTCGCCGAGCAGCGCGTGCACCTCGCCCGCGGCGGCCTCGAAATCGACGCGGTCGTTCGCGAGCACCCCGGGGAAGCGCTTGACGATCCCACGCATTTCGACCGCGGGAGGCGGAGGGGCGCCGTCGGCGCCCCTCCGGTCCTTCTCCGACTGAACCGTCACTAGCCCTTCGGGCTACCGACCACGCCCTTCACGAGCCAGTTCATGCCGTACAGGCTGTTCGTGCCGCCCTTGAGCACCTGCATCCGCACGCCTGGCTTCACGCGCAACTTGCCGCTCTGGTCGTAGAGCGGGCCCGTGAACTCGTAGAACGAGCCGTTCTCGATCGCCTTCATCTTCGCGGCGATCTTCGCCTTCGTCGCCGCAGACACGTCAGGGCCGAACGGCGCGATGCCGGTGAAGCCCGACTTCATTGAGCCGTAGTAGAAACCCGACTTCCAGGTCCCGTTCATCGCCGCCTTGACGCGCGACAGGTAGTACGGGCCCCAGTTGTACACCGACGCCGTCTGCCACGACTTCGGTGCGAACTTCGACGAGTCGGAGTCATAACCGACCCACGGGATCCCCTTCGACTCGGCGAACTGGCCGGTCGCCGGAGAGTCGACGTTCTGCCCGAGCACGTCGGCGCCTGCTGCGACGAGGCTCTGGGCCGCCTTCTTCTCCTTCGCCGGGTCGAACCAGTTGTTCGTCCAGACGAGGTGCACCTTCGCACCCGGATGCGTCATCTGCGCGCCGAGCGTGAACGCGTTCGCATGCCGGATGACCTCGGGGATCGGAAATGCGACGACGTAGCCGATGTCACCGGTCTTCGACGCGGCGCCGGCGGCCATCCCGGAGAGGAAGACCGAGTCCTCGGCGGCACCGAAGTACTCCGACAGGTTCTTCGCGACATCGGTGCCCGTGGCCTGCTCGAACAGGACGCTCGGGTACTTCGCCGCAAACGCCTTGGAGAAGTAGCCGTACGACGTGCCGAAGATCATCTTGTAGCCCTGGTTGACGAGGCTCGCGACGGTCTGCTGGAGCTGCGCTCCGACCGCGATGTTCTCCTTGTACGTCGTCTGCACCTTGCTGCCGAGCATCTTCTGCACGTACAGCCTGCCGGCATCGTGCGCCTGGGACCAGCCACCGTCGTTGTGCGGGCCGACATAGATCCACGCCGCCTTGAAGGCAGCGTTCGACTTGGCCGTGCCGGCCCCGACACCGGCCGCGAGCACGACGGTAACCGCTGCGATCGCCACCACCAGGGCGGCGAGCGCGTGCTTCCTCTTCCTCATGATTCCCCTCTCGATCGCCGATCCTCCGAACGGCCTCCGACTATACGACGGGCGTTCGGTCATGTCAGCCCCACGATGTCGTCCGGCCGGACGGGGACGCGCGTGAGCTCCCGGCCGGTCGCATTTCGGAGCGCGGCCACGACGGCGGCGGTCGAAACGACCGTCGGCGGCTCGCCGACGCCCTTGACGCCGTAGGGGGCATCCGGCTCCGGCGCCTCGACGAGCTCCGAGACGATCGGCGGCACGTCGAGCGCCGTCGGGATGAGGTAGTCGGTGAAGCTCGCGTTCGTGATCACGCCGTCGCGCGTCTGGATCTCCTCCATCAGGGCTAGCCCGATGCCCTGTGCGGTGCCGCCCTCGATCTGGCCTTCGACCGCCTGCGGGTTGATGGCCTTGCCGACGTCCTGCGCGGTGCCGATCCAGACGATCCGCGTCAGGCCGAGATCGACGTCGACCTCGGCCACCACCTTCATCGCGGCGCAGGCGAAGGCGACGTGCGCGGGCAGGTCGCCGACCTGGCCCGTCTCGGGGTGGAGCGGCGCCGTGGGCCGGTGCCGGTAGACACGCTCGACATCCACCTCTCCTCCCCTACGGGGCGATGTTTCACGCTCCGCAAGCGCGGCACGACAGGCGTCGCGAACCGCGCCCGCGGCCATCCAGGTCATGCGCGACGCGGACGAAGACCCGGCCGAGCCGACCGCCGCCGTGGTGCCCGGCGCCAGCCGGACGTCCTCGGTCTCGAGCTCGGTGCGCGCCACCTGGAGGATGACGTTCGTCACGCCCTGCCCGACCTCGGCCGCGGCGCAGTGCACCTCGGCCGAGCCGTCCGCGAACAGCCGGACGCGGGCTGCGCACGAGTCGTCGAAGCCCTCCGAGTACGCGATGTTCTTGAACCCGACCGCGAAGCCGGTGCCGCGTCTCACGCCCTCGCCGCGCGTCGTGTTGCCCGCCCCGCCGGGCAGGCGGATCGCCGGGCGCGGCAGATCCTCCGGTGCCGGCTCGGGGAGCGCGGCGCAGCGCCGGATGACCTCCGCGACCGGCAGCGAGCCGTCGATGCGCTGCCCCGTCGGCAGCGTGTCGCCGGGAGCGAGCGCGTTCAGCAGGCGCAGCTCGATCGGGTCGAGCTCGAGCGCGCGCGCGAGCTTGTCCATCTGCGCCTCGGAAGCGAAGCACGTCTGCACCGCGCCAAAACCGCGCATCGCGCCGCACGGAGGGTTGTTCGTGAACACGCACGTCGTCTCGATGAGCGCATTCGGAACGGCATACGGTCCGCACGCAAACGAGGTCGCGTTCGCGGTGACGGCGGTCGAGCTCGACGCGTACGCACCGCCGTCGAGCAGGATCTGCATCCTTACGGAGACGAGTCGCCCGTCCCGCGTCGCGTGATGCTGCGCGTGGATGCGCGCCGGATGGCGGTGCACGTGGCCGGTGAACGACTCCTGCCGGTTGTAGACCATCTTCACCGGCCGGCTCGTGTGCAGCGCGAGCAGCGCCGCATGGATCTGGATGGAAAGATCCTCCCGTCCCCCGAAGGCGCCGCCGACGCCCGCAAGGTGGATTCGCACCTGCTCCTCCGGAAGCGCCAGGCACGGGGCGACCTGCTCGCGGTCGACGTGCAGCCACTGCGTCGCGACGTAGATGTCGACGCCGCCCTCGCCGTCCGGGACCGCGAGCCCCGACTCGGGCCCGAGGAACGCCTGATCCTGCGTGCCGACCTCGTACGTCCCCTCGACGACGACGTCGCCGCGCACGTCCGGGTCACCGTGCACAACCCGCATCGAACGGACGACGTTCGGGCGCGAGTCGGCGAGGTAGTGGCCGCGTTCGCGCGTCTCGCGGGCGGGATGCAGCGGCTCCGACTCCGTGGCGCGCTCGGGGTCCGCAATCGGCGAGAGCGGCTCGTAGTCGACGACGATGCGCTCCGCGGCTCGGCGCGCCTGCTCCGGATGCTCGGCGGCAACGACGGCGACCGGCTCGCCGAAGTAGCGGACACGGTCGATCGCAAGGACGGGCTGGTCGTGGAACTCGAGCCCGTACGTCTTCCGCCCGGGCACGTCTTCGTGCGTCAGCACCGCGTGCACGCCGGGCATCGTCAACGCGGCGGAGAGATCGGTCGCGCGGATGCGCGCGTGCGCGTGCGGCGCACGCAACGTGTGTCCCCAAAGCATCCCAGCCGCCTGCAGGTCGCTCGCGTACGCGAACTCGCCGGTCGTCTTCGGCGTTCCGTCCGCCCGACGGACGCTCTCGCCGATCCAGCCCAGAACCGTCTTCGGGGACGCGCTCACGCGCGGTCCGCGGCCAGACGCACGGCGTCGAAGATCTTCGTGTAGCCGGTGCAGCGGCAAAGGTTGCCGGAGAGGGCCTCGCGGATCTCGTCCTCGTTCGGCTCCGGGATCCGCTCGAGCAGCGCAGCCGTGGCGACGACGAGCCCGGGCGTGCAAAAGCCGCACTGCACGGCGCCCGCCTCGACGAACGCCTGCTGCACATGCTCGAAGCCAGGCCCTTCGACCGTGACGACCTCGTGGCCGTCCGCCTGCGCGGCGAGCACGAGGCACGCGCACACGAGCTCGCCGTCGAGGATGATCGAGCACGACCCGCACTCGCCCTGCTCGCACGCGTTCTTCGAGCCGGGCAGGTCGAGGCGCTCGCGCAGCGCGAACAGGAGGCTCTCGCCTTCCCACACGTCGGCCTCCCGGCGCTCTCCGTTGATCGTCAGCGAGATCTTCACGCGACCATGCACCTCTCGAGTGCGCGCCCCGCGAGCACGCGCAGCGCGTGCCGTCTGTACGCGGCCGTGCCGCGCACGTCGTCGATCGGGCTCGCTGCTGCGACGACTCGATCTGCGAATCCGTCCAGCTCCCCGGTAACGAACGTCGCAACCGGGCCTGCCGACCCGAATGCGGCCCGGGCCTCGTTGCGATCGCGGTCGACGCTCAGCGCGAGCGAGCAGACGGCGATCACCATCGCGTTCCGCGGGCCGATCTTCATGAACGTCTGCGCCGCGCCGCTGGGCTCGATGTGCACCGCGACGATGAGCTCGTCCTCGGCGAGCGCGTTGCGCTTCGGCCCGACGAGGAACTCGGTGAGCGGAAGGCGACGCGTGCTGCGCACGCTCGCGACCTCGATCTCGGCGCGCTCGATCAGGAGCGGCGGCAGCGCGTCGCCGGCAGGCGAGGCGGTGCCGAGGTTGCCGCCGATCGTTCCGCGGTTGCGGATCTGCGGCGAGCCGACGGTGCGGGACGCCTCGGCGAGCGCGGGCAGCAGCGTCGCGAGCTCCGAGTGCTCGATCTCCGTGAACGTCAGGCCCGCGCCGAGCCGCAGCGAGCCGTTCTCGCGCGACCAGCCGCGCAGCTCGGGCACTTCGTTCAGGTTGAGCATCGCGTCGGGCCGCCGGCGGTCGAAGTTCAGGTCGACCATGAGGTCGGTCCCGCCCTCGATGGGCACGGCTCCGGGACGCTCGGCCCGCAGGCGCAACGCCTCGTCGAGCGTTCGCGGGCTGAGCACGTCCATCCCGCAACACTAGAACAGCTTTAAGGTGGCTTCATGGCCGATCTCGCCCGCCGGATCGCCGTCGCCCGCGGCGCCGAGCCCGCCGATCTCGTCCTCACCGGAGGCCGGGTGCTCTCGGTCTTCACACGCGAATGGCTCGAAGTCGACGTCGCGATCGTGGACGGATGGATCGCCGGTCTCGGCGACTACGAGGGCCGAGAGACGATCGACGTCAACGGCCGCTACGTCGTTCCCGGCTTCATCGACGCGCACATGCATCTCGAGTCGACGAAGCTCCTGCCCGACGAGTTCGCGCGCCTCGTCCTGCCGCTCGGCACGACGGTCGTCGTCGCCGATCCGCACGAGATCGCGAACGTCCTCGGGACCGACGGCGTCCACTGGCTGATCGAGTTCTGCTCGGAGCTGCCGCTCGACGTGTACTTCATGGCGTCGTCGTGCGTGCCCGCATCGCCGTTCGAATCGCCGCGGCGCGCGCTCGGCGACGAGGAGCTCGAGTCCCTGTTGCGCCGACGCCGCGTACTCGGCCTCGCCGAGATGATGAACTTCCCCGGGGTCGTCGCCGGCGATCCGCGCGAGCTGTCGAAGCTCGGACTGAACGGGGCCGAGCATGCAGATGGGCACGCGCCCGGGCTCAGGGGCAAGGAGCTGAACGCGTACGCGGCGGCGGGCATCCGCTCCGACCACGAGGCGCTCACGCTCGAGGAGGGACGCGAACGCCTGCGCGCAGGCATCTGGCTCCTGATCCGCGAAGCCTCGATGGCGCGGAACCTCGAGGCGCTCGTCCCGCTCATCACCGAGTTCGGGCCGGCGCAGATCGCGTTCTGCACGGACGATCGCGATCCCGACGACATCGTCGACGACGGCCACATCAACGGGATGGTGCGCAAGGCCGTGGCGGCGGGCGTCCCGCCGGAGGACGCGCTCGTCTGCGCGACGCTCAATCCCGCGCGCTGGCACGGACTGCGCGATCTCGGCGCGCTTGCGCCCGGCTACCGCGCGGACGTCGTCGTTCTTCCCAATCTGGAGAGCTTCGGCCCCGAGCTCGTGCTCAAGGGCGGCCGGCGCATCGGGGACTTCGCGCGCCCGGAGGTTCCGGACTGGGTGCAGCAGTCCGTGCGGATCGCGCCGCTCGGTCGCCGCGCGTTCGACGTGCCGGGCTGCGACCGCGTGCGCGCGATCGGCCTCATTCCCGATCAGGTCGTGACAGAGTCGCTCGTCGTCGACGCCGGCACGGAGGATCTCGCCAAGATCGCTGTGATCGAACGGCACCTCGCCACCGGGCGCATCGGCGTCGGCTTCGTGCACGGCTCCGGTCTGCAGCGCGGTGCGCTCGCGTCGACGGTTGCGCACGATGCCCACAACATCGTCGTCGTCGGAAAGTCGGACGACGACATGCTCGCCGCGGTGCAGCGCGTGGTCGAGCTCGCGGGCGGCATTGTCGCCGTCGAGGACGGGCGCGTGGTCGCCGAGTGCCCTCTACCGGTGGCCGGCCTCTTCTCGGTCGCGCCCCTCGCGGACGTGATCGCGCAGAGCCGCGCGTGCAACGAGGCCGCGACGGCGATGGGCTGGAGCGGCGCCACGCCGTTCCTCACGCTGTCGTTCCTCGCGCTCTCCGTCATCCCCGCGTTGAAGATCACCGACCGGGGCCTCGTCGACGTCGAGCGCTTCGAGCTCGTGCCGTTGTGCTGCTGACCGGCGCGCACGTCGTCACGATGGACGACGCCGGCACCGAGCACGCCGACGGCTGGGTTCACGTCGAAGACGGAGTGATCGCTGCGGTCGGCGGCGGCGCTCCGCCCGCAGGCGAGCACATCGACCTGAGCGGCGCCGTCGTCACGCCCGGCCTCGTCAACACGCATCACCATCTGTACCAGACGCTCACGCGCGCGCGTGCGCAGGAGGCGAACCTCTTCGAGTGGCTGCGCGCGCTCTATCCCGTCTGGAGCAAGATCGACGAGGAGTCGGTGTACTCGGCGGCCCGCACGGGCCTCGCGGAGCTCGCGCTCTCCGGCTGCACGACCGTGTTCGACCACCACTACGTCTTCCCGCGCGGGACGAGCGGGCTGATCGAGGCGGAGCTGCGCGCCGCGGACGAGCTCGGCGTCGCGCTGATCGCGTCACGCGGCTCGATGGATCTCGGCGAGTCGCAGGGCGGCCTGCCGCCCGACTCGCTCGTCGAGGACATCGACACGATCCTGGCCGAGACCGAACGGCTTGCGTCCGCCTACCCGGGGAAGATCGTCGCGGCGCCGTGCTCGCCGTTCTCGGTGACGAAGGAGCTGATGCAGGCGTCGGCCGCGCTTGCACGCCGCCTCGACCTGCAATTGCACACGCACCTCGCGGAGACGAGCGAGGAGGGCTCGTACTGCCACGAGCTGTACGGGTGCACGCCGGTCGAGTACCTCGAATCGCTCGGCTGGCTCGCCGGAGACGTGTGGTGCGCGCACTGCGTTCATCTCTCTGCCGGTGAAGTCGCGCAGTTTGGGCGGACGGGAACGGGCGTCGCCCATTGTCCGACGTCCAACCTGCGCCTCGGTGCAGGGGTCGCGCCGGTGCGCGACATGCTCGACGCCGGCGTGCGCGTGGGACTCGGCGTCGACGGATCGGCGTCGAACGAGCGTGGTGACCTGCTCTTCGAGGTGAAGCAGGCGCTCCTCGTCGCCCGAGGCCGCGGCGGCCCAAGGGCGATGACCGTTCGCGACGCCCTGCGGATCGGGACGCGCGGCGGCGCGGCCGTGCTCGGCCGGCCCGACATCGGCTCACTCGAGCCCGGAAAGCGGGCCGATCTCGCGGTCTGGCGCACCGACGGCCTGGAGCTCGCTGGAGCCGCCGATCCGATTGCCGGCCTCGTCCTCTCGGCGCCGCACCGGGTCGACCGGCTGTACGTGGGCGGCGAGGAGGTCGTCCGCGACGGTCGGCTCGTCCGGGCGGATGAGGACGAGATCGCGCGCCAACAGCGGGCGCAAGCGGGAAGATTCGCCTGATGCTCTCCACCCACGTCCTCGACACGGCGAACGGCAGGCCCGCGGCAGGCGTGCGCGTCGAGCTCTTCCACGGCGACGACCTCGTCGCGTCCGCCGAGACCGACGCCGACGGACGCATCCGCGAGCTCGCCGACGTGGCGGCCGGGACGTACCGCCTCGTCTTCCATCCGCCGTCGCCGTTCTTCACGCGCGTCGAGCTGCAGCTCGAGCTCGGCGACGGCGACCATCACGTACCGCTGCTCGTCTCTCCCTATTCGTGCGCGACGTATCGCGGCAGTTGACCGTCGACGAGCTCGTGGAGCTGTTCAGCGGGCGCACGCGCTTCGTCGAGAAGCTCGTGCACGAGGAGGATCCACTCGGACAGGCGCGTGACGTCGCACACGGGCTGACCGACGACGAGAAGGCCGAGGCGCTCGCAGCGCATCCGCGCATCGGCGAGCGCTCGCCGGAGCAGCATGGTGACGACCCGGCCGTGCTCGCAGAGCTGGCCGAGCTAAACCGCGAGTACGAGGAGCGCTTCGGCTTCCGCTTCGTCGTCTTCGTGCACGGCCGCTCGCGCGCGGAGATCCTTCCCGAGCTGCGCGAACGGCTGCAGAACACGCGCGAGCAAGAGCTCGACAACGGGCTCGAAGCCCTCGTGTCGATCGCGGAGGACCGATGGCGTCCGTCCTGAGTCCCTACGCGACCGAGTGGCTCGATCTCGTGTTCCGCTGGTTCCACGTGATCGCCGGGATCGTGTGGATCGGAACGTCGTTCTACTTCGTCGCGCTCGACAACCATCTCGAGCCGGTGGACGGCCGGGAGGATCTCGCCGGCGACACGTGGGAGATCCATGGCGGCGGCTTCTACCGCGTCGAGAAGTACCGCGTTGCGCCGCAGCGCCTGCCGGAGCCGCTGCACTGGTTCAAGTGGGAGGCGTACTGGACGTGGATCACGGGCTTCACGCTCTTCGTCGTCCTCTACTACTTCCAGGCGCACGAGACGCTCATCGACCCGACGGTCGCGAACCTCTCGACGCTGGAGGCCGTCGGCGCGAGCATCGGGCTGCTGATCGCGGGCTGGCTCGTGTACGACGCACTCTGCAGAACCATC